>Ga0075423_10001486_pt1 | contig 20691 bp, 17 predicted proteins | sample SoiMethybrSBSTD2_FD_80114 | JGI IMG/M metagenome (GOLD analysis project Ga0075423, IMG submission 80114) | Bulk soil microbial communities from a Populus tree surrounding site in Tennessee, USA - Soil MetaG P. TD hybrid SBSTD2 | ecosystem: Environmental > Terrestrial > Soil > Tree plantation...
GCCGGGAGGCCGTAGACCGGTGGTGTGCGGTGCCAGATCCACACGGGGAACGCGGCCGGCTCGAACGCGGCGGGGTCGGCCGCGTCGAAGTACGTGACCTGCTCCTGCAGGAGACGAAGCGGCAGCGACACCCCGAGCGGCGCGAGGACCCCGTTCGTCCATGCGTCCGCGGCGACCACGAGGGCATCGGCACGGAAGACGCCCCGCGAGGTCTCGATGGTGAAGCCGAGGTCCCGGTCCTCGGCGATGCCGAGGACCGGGGTCTCGGCGAGGAGATCGGCGCCTCGCGCGTGCGCGAGGCGCCGATGCGCCGCGTTCGCCCGGCTCGCCGCGATCACGCCCGCGTCCGCCTGCGAGATCGCCATGATGCCGTCGGGTACGCGCCACTGCGGCCATCGCCGCATCAGTTCACCCGCGTCGAGGACCTCGTACCGAACGCCCTCGGCATCCATCGCGGCGGCGTAGTCGCCGGGGTCGTCCCACGGATCGTCGGGGAAGAGATCCAGCCCGCCGGTGAGCGTGATCAGCTGCTCCCCGGCCTCTGCCGCGAGCTCGTCCCACGTCGCGAACGACTCCGCGGTGAACCGGACGTAGTCCGCCGACGGGTAGCTCCGCCGGACGATGCGCGAGTGATCCTCGGATGCGCCTCGATCGTGGCCGAGCTCGTACCGCTCGAGTCCGAGGACGCGCAGGCCGCGCCTGGCTCCCCAGTACACCGCCGCGGATCCGAACGCACCGAGTCCGATCACGATCACGTCGTACCGCTGGCGTGAGTCCCTCGTCATCGTCGGCCGATACTAGCGGTGGCCTCGTCGGCGTCAGCTCACGCGGGGGGCGGTTAGGGTTGCGGAAGTTGTCGGTGAGGATCCACTGCGCGACCGAACAGGAGCAGCGATGCCCGAGAAGAAGACCGCGAAGAGCACATCAGCGAAGCGCAGCTCGGCGCCGAAATTAACGGCCGAAGAACGCGCCGCCATGAAGGAATACACGAAGGAGCTGAAGGCGCAGTCGGCGAAGGCGGACGGGGAGAAGATGCTGCGCGCGGCGATCGCGAAGATGAAGGAACCCGATCGCGCGATGGCCAAGCGCGTTGACGCGATCGTCATGGGGACCGCCCCCGAGCTCGAGCAGAGGACCTGGTACGGGATGCCCGCGTACGCCAAAGATGGGCAGGTCGTCTGCTTCTTCCAGGACGCGGCGAAGTTCAAGTCCCGGTACGCCACCTTCGGTTTCAGCGACGCGGCGAAGCTCGACAAGGGCGGTATGTGGCCCACCTCGTACGCGCTGAGGGAGTTGACCGCCGCCGAGGAGAAGCAGATAGCCTCGCTCGTGAAGAAAGCTGTGAGCTGAGGGTCTGCTCCTCTAGACTCGATCTCCGTCAGGGGCTGCAGCCGTGACGGCCGCGGCGTCGCTCGGGTACGCGGGGACGTAGCTCAGTTGGTAGAGCACCTGCTTTGCAAGCAGGGGGTCGGCGGTTCGAGTCCGCTCGTCTCCACCATCGGAGCTGCAGGTCGCGGACCGTGGTGTTCGGCGCGACTCCGCGGTTCTTCCGCTGAGCAAGCGACCCGACAAAGCAGGGGCGGTGGACGCACGTCCCCGGGTCATGCAGAGGCGCCACGTCGCCGCAGCTCAGAGCTGAGCGAGGGATCCGGTCGTCGGGTCGCGGGCGAAGATCGAGACCGCGCTGCTCCAGAACGAGGCCACGTAGACGTTCTTTCCGTCTGGGCTGACCGACACCCCACGTGGTCCGTCGAGGGCCGTTCCGTCCGCGCACTCGCCGCTGGATCCCGTGTCGCTGACGCAGCCGCCGGTCCCCGGAAGCTGCGCGAGGGCTCCGGTCATCGCGTTCCGCGAGAAGACCGCGACCGCGTCGCTGGTCTCCGCCGCGACGTAGACGCTCGATCCGTCAGGACTGATCGCCACGGATCTGGCCCGGTCGAGCGCGTTCGCGTCGGTGCACGAACCGCGGCTCCCGGTCTCGCTCGAGCATCCGCTCCTGCCGATGAGTTGCGTGAGGGCGCCCGTACTCGGATCGCGCGAGAACACTGCGACAGCATCGCTGGCCATCGAGGCCGCATAGACGTGCTCGCCATCCGGGCTGACGACGACATCGCTAGCGCCGCCGAGCGCCCTGCCTTTCGTGCAGGCGCCGCCGCTGCCCGTCTGACTCACGCAGCCCCTCACGCCCGCCAGCTGGGTCAGCGCACCGGTGGTCGTATCGCGGGCGAAGATCGCGATCGCCCCGCTCGCCTCGGACGCGACGTAGACGGTCCGGTTATCGGGGCTCACGACGACCGTCCGTGCCCCGTCGAGGGCGACGCCGTCGACGCATGCGCCACTCGTGCCCGATTCGCTCACACAGCCGGCCGTCCCCGCCAGCTGGGTCAGTGCGCCCGTCGTCAGATCACGGGAGAACACTGCGATGGCGTCGGCGAAGTAGGAGGCGACGTAAACGCTCGTTCCGTCGGTGCTCACCGCAGCGGACCGCGCACCGGCCAATGCTGTCCCCACGGCGCACGCGCCCTTCGTGCCACTCTCGCTGATGCAGCCGCTCGTTCCAGCGAGCTGTCTCAAGGCGCCGCTCGTCGGGTCGCGCGAGAAGACCGCGATGGCGGCGGCCGTCGTGGCGGGGAAGTAGAGGTTCTTGCCGTCGGGGCTCAAGCCCAGGGACCTCGGCCCGACCAAAGCTGCACCCTTCGCGCAGGCACCGCCGAGGCCGGAGGCGCTGACACACCCGTCGGTACCCATCAGCTGAGCGATCGCTCCTGTTCCCGGAGCACGTGAGAAGACCGAAACGGACCGGCTCGTCTCGGCGGCGGCATAGACGTTGGCACCGTCTGGGCTCGAGCTGACCCCCGTCGCTCCATCCAACGCTGTCCCGACGGTGCATGCTCCGCCGGTGCCCGTCGCGCTCACGCACCCAGCCGGGCCTGAAGCCGTTCGAGCAGCCACCTCGAGCCTCCCGGGCGAACGCCCGGTCGTGACGACATCCATGGTCGGCCGTGCCGGGGGCGCCGCGTGCGTCGTCCCGTTGGGGATCGCGGAGACGAACGAGATCCCAGACACGACTGCAACGACGCCGAGCGTACGGATCCGTGATGGGTACATGCATCCGTCCTTGTGGCTGACGTGGCCACGGTAGGTTCGGGTGGGGGGGCGACGCAACTCCGTTCGATCGCCCCTCAGTGCCCCTCCAGCTCGGCGAGGGATCGTTGTATCGGTCCGTTCCGGGATCCCGGCGCCACGTGAGGATGCACTCCCGCCCAGGCGTACTCGGATGCGCGCGCGACGACGGGAGGAACCACCGTCTTCGAGGTTGCGTCCCCCGGGATCGGGCCGTAAGGTCGGCCGGTCTGTGCGCGCCGCTTCCCCCCGACGGCAGGGAGGTGGTGGGGACGATGAGAAGGATCGCGGCTTTCATCCTCGCGTTCGTGATCCTTGGACCGCTGCCCGCATCGGCGCATGCACCGATCGGCATCTGGATCACGAGCTGTCTGTACGACCACACGACGGTTGCAGACCCGATCGGTCACGCGATGCACATCCACGACTTCGTCGGAGCGAAGGCGATCGTGGACGACTCGGCGACGGTTGACTCGATGCGTGCCGGCGGGACGTCATGCGGAACCGTTGGCGACACCTCGGGATACTGGGTCCCCCAGCTCTACGAGGACGGGAACATCGTCCGACCGGACGGAACGGCCCGGGACGACCTCTTCTATTACATGCGACAGACGACCGCGTCGGTGCAGACGATCCCCGACGGGCTCAAGATGGTGCTCGGGAACCCCCATGCGATGACTCCGAGCGAGGAACCCGGCCTCGGGACGAAGATCTTCTTCAAGTGCGGTCCGTCAGCGGGCGCGAAGCTCCCTCAGCCGCCGGTCTCGTGCACCAGCGGGATCATGGTCATCAGCTTCGTGTTCCCGAACTGTTGGGACGGTCTGCACCTCGACTCGGACGACCACATCTCGCACATGGCGTACCCGGTCGGCGGAGCGTGCCCCCCTGACCACCCTGTGAACCTGCCGGTGCTTCAGGCATTCTGGCGGTACCCGGTCGGCAAGGGTCCCATCGGCACGATCACGCTCAGCTCGGGGGACTACTACACGGCCCATATGGATTTCTTCAACGCATGGGATCCGGCGCGGCTGCAGGACCTCGTGGATCGCTGCCTCAACGGCGGCATCAACTGCGAGACGAACCCCGAGTAGGTCGACCGCTCAGACGGCCGTTCCGTGCATCGCGCGGCCGACACCTACGGCTCGCCGTGTGCGCTCGCCCCGAGACGAGGCGAAACCTGGCGTCGGAGGGGGTTCAGGTCGGCCGTGCGAACGCCGAAGGACTGAGGTGAGAGGCGCCGGTGGGGTGCCTCCGTTCGACCTACGGCGAGGCGATGATCATCACGGTCGACGACCGAAGAGGCTCCAGGTGGCCGGTGCCGCTCGTGCTGGCGGCGGTCTGCGGGCTGCTCGCGGTCTTCGGCGTCGCCTTCCTGCAGCAGCGTACGCTCGACGCGAAGATCGACGACCGGCAGACCAGAGCGGAGGCCCTCGTCCGGCAGGTCGTCGTCCCTGCGACGAAAGGCGAGCGTCTCACGAAGCCGTTCCGCCACGCGAGCGAGGTCGGGCTCGTGCACGACCTGGAGAGGGGCGTCCTGTCGAACGGCGACGTCCTCCGCGTCCGGGTCTTCGCGCAGGACGGGACGCTGCTGTTCTCGACAGACCCGAACGACAAGGCCGGCGAGCACGTGGGCGACGCCGCCTCGATCCGCGCCGCCGCGATCGGCTCGGTGACATCGTCGGTCGCGACGGACGGGGTCGCGCCGCCCGGCGGGAGGTCGACGCCGGTCGAGATGCTCCAGACGTACGTCCAGTACCCGCTCGGGAAGGATCGTGAGCCCGCGGCGGTCGGTGTCGACGAGCGCTACCAGCCGATCGAGACCGCCTCGGAGCAGCCGTGGCACACCGTGGGACTCGGGCTAGAGGCCGCCGCGGCGGCCCTGGCCGTGGTCGGTCTCCTGCTGCTCGCGCGGCGTGTGTCCGTGAAGCGGGCGGAGGCGAAGGCGCGGAAGCCGGCGGCTCCGCAGCCGGCGCGGGACGCGCCGGCTGCGGAGCCGCCGCCCGAGGAGAAGCGACGCAGTTTCCGCAAGGAGAAGTCGTCCACCGGTCCGCCGCCGCCGAGCGAGGCCGAGAAGGCCGTGAAGGAGGCCCGCCGCGAGATGCAGGTCCGCGAGGCGCTCGAGGGACAGCTCGAGCAGCTGCGGACGCGGATCCGGGAGCAGGAGGACCTGGCGAACCGGCAGGTCCTGGAGCTCACACAGCAGCTGCAGGTCGCGGCCGCGCGCGTCGAAGAGGCAGAGGCGCGTGCCGCGTCGTCGCCGGCCGGCGCCGACGCGGAGCGCCTGACCGCCGCCGAGGCGGCGGTCCAGGACGCCGCCCGGAGGGCGGAGCAAGCCGAGGCCCGCGCGAGCGCGGCCGAAGGCCGAGCCGTGGAGCTCGAAGAGCGGCTGGCCGACGCGCACCGCTCGGTGCAGCCGCCGCCGGCCGACGAACGGGTGGCCGCGCTCGAGCGAGCGCTGGAGGAGGCCCGGGCCGAAGCCGCCGATCACGCGCGTCGCGCGGAGGCGACCGAAGCCGTCCGGGCCGAGCTCGAGACGAAGGTCGCGCAGTTCGGCTCGCGGGCGCAGGAGCAGGAGGCGACGGCGGCCGCGCTCGCGGAGCAGCTCCGGGAGACCGAGGCGATCCGTGCCGATCTGGAGCGGCGCGCGAGCGAGGCGGAATCGGGCGGCGACGCGGTCCGTTCGACGGTCGCGCAGCTGACCGCCGAGCGCGATGCGCTCCGTGGACGCGTCGAGGAGCTCGAAGCGTCGCCGGCGCCCGTGGCGCAGCCGGCGGCCGGCATCGAGGAGCTCGAGCATCTCGCCGCCGCCAGGTCGGAGCTCCTCGACGTTCGGCAGCAGCTCGGGAACGCGATCGAACGCGCCCGCGCCGCGGAGGAGCGTTCGGCGAAGCTCGAGGCGGACCTGCTCGCGGAGCGTCAGGGCATCCGCGATCTGGAGGAGACGCCGGCGATCGACGACGCCGCGGTGGGGTCCGACGACGTCGAGCCCAACCCGTTCCCGTGGCTCAACGGCAACGGCAACGGCAACGGTGATGCGAGCGGCAACGGTGAGCAACCGGGGGAGAGCGCCGAGCCCCGCGTGGGCGATCCGGCCGATGAGCAGTCGCAGGGCGACCGGAGCCTCCGGTACCGGCTCGCGCAGTCGGCCGCTCGCAAGAAGGGCCTGAGCGACCTCGAACCCTCGTCCTGACGCGAGACGCGGACCGCGTCGTGCGTCATCATCGAGCGGTGCGTCGACCCGTGATCATCGCGATCGTGGCGCTCGCCCTGATGCCGATCCAGGCGTCCGCCGCGACCGCACCCCCGTACAGATCCAGCGTCCGGCCGCTCCCGGCCCGGACGAAGGACCTGATGCGAGGATCCTCGTGGCACCGCGGCTGCCCGGTCGGGCTCGACATGCTCCGGCTCGTACGCGTCCGGTACTGGGGGTTCGACCGCGAGGCGCACATGGGCAACATCGTCGTGCACCGCCGCGTAGCCGATGAGGTCGCTCACGCCTTCGGACGGCTGTACGAGGCGAGGTTCCCGATCCGGAGGATGAAGCTCGTCGACCGCTACGGCGCGAGCGACCGGCGATCGATGGCGGCGGACAACACGTCCGGTTTCAACTGCCGGTACCGCAACGGTGTGTGCTGCAGGTGGTCGATGCATGCGTACGGCAAGGCGATCGACATCGACCCGGTCGAGAACCCCGAGATCTGGTCCGGGGGCGTTTCGCCGCCGAGTGGCGCTGACTACGTCGACCGGTCGCAACACCGCCGGGGGATGATCCATCGTGGAGACGCCGTGTGCTCGGCGTTCCACGCCGCCGGGTGGTCCTGGGGCGGCCGCTGGCGGTCACCCGACTACCAGCACTTCTCGACGAACGGGAAGTAGCATCGCCGCCGTGACCCGCCTCGAGGTGATACGCCCGTTCGTCGAGCAGACCGTGAAGGAGTTCCTCGGCGTCGACGAGCTGAAGGTGATGGAGGACGGAACGATCCCGATCCGCGCCGGGTCTTCCGCGGTGAACGTCCGGCTCCTCGAGGGGCCTGCCGGAGGGCATCCGCTGCTGAGGGTCGCGTCGCCCGTGCTCCACGACGTGACCCCGTCGCGGGAGCTGTTGGAGAAGCTGAACGAGATGAACGCGGCGTTCTCGTTCGCCCGCGTCTTCGAAGTCGAGGGCACCGTGATCATCGCGATGGAGCTGTTCGCCGAGGAGCTCACCGCGGCGCAGATCGGGTACGCGTGCGGCCTGATCACGTTCGCGGCCGATCACTGGGACGACGAGCTGCAACGCAGCTTCGGCGGGGAGACGTTCTTCGAAGGCGACGGGACCGTCTCGATGCCCGATCCTCCGACCGATGCCGATCCGACGACCCGCGAGGAGCCCGCCGCCGGCAACGGGGCCGGCTACCTGTGATCGCCTAGAACGCGAGCGCGTCGACCGCGTACGTTTCGCGCAGCCGCAGGTCGATCTCGTCCGCCGCGAGGATGCGCCGCGGCTCCATGCCGTAGCGCTCGGCTTGTTCGAGGTGGGTCCAGCAGAAGGGGATCAGCTCGTCACGCGCGAACCATCCCACGACCGACGGCCGTGTCCCGTGCGGTCCCCAGAGCCAGAAGCAGAACTGGCACACGACCGCGAGTCGCTGCGGGTAGCCGTACTGGGCGCGATAGCCGAGCTCGTGTTCGATCACGCGGCCCCAGAACGCGACGCGCCCGAGCACGGCGGGACAACGGGTCCGCCGGAGGATCTCGACGTCGTGCGTGCCGTGGAGCCCGCAGGAGCAGTCGACGTTGGGCGCGCCGTGCAGACGCGCCTGCTTGCACGCGGCCTCGGCCGGCTCCATCGGTCGCCACGGACGGGACCGGCCGGCGACGGGCCGGAGCAACAGATCGGACCCGTCGCGTCGTCCCGTGAGCGCCCACGCGCGCCATGCGACGATGGGCTCGGTCCCGATGCCGATCGTGAGTTCCCGCGCGAGCGAGACGTTCGAGCTCACGGGCCGGGAGGCTCCGCGGGGACCTCAGCGGGCATCGGCTCGGCCGGCGCGGGGCCCGGCTCCGGCATCGGGATCGACGGCTCGGGCAGCGGCATCGTCGCCGGCTCGATCTCGATGATCCGCTTCGGTCGACCGATGTTCACGGCGAACCTCCTGGTCCACGGGGCAGACGCCCCTCCGGACGCGCCCCTCCGTTGGAGCGTACCGGACCTCCCCCGAACGCGCGACCCCCCGAAGGTCGGTGATCAGGACTTGGCCAGGCGGTAGATCCCGTTCGGGCCGCTGAAGTAGATCCGGTGCTTCGGGCCGACCTCCAGCGAGTGCACCCCGCCCGTCGCCGTCGAGATGAGGACCCGCGGCGCGGCGGAGAAGCCGGTCCGCGCCGCGTTCATGTTCACCGCGCGGATCGAGCTGGTGTTCACGTCCCCGAACACGAGGTCCCCCGCGACGCCGGCGCCGAGCCCGCACGAGATGCAGAACTCGGCTCCCGTGATGCCGATCGGGCTCGGGAAGTACGTCTTGGGGAGCCGGCGGGGGCTCGGTCCGCTGTTGTTCGTGTTCTGCGGGGCCGTTCCCGTGCTGCAATCCTCGTTCGTTCCCCAGCCGAAGTTCCCGCCCTTCACGATCAGGTTGATCTCGTCGTTGCAGCTCGGCCCGTTCTCCGTCTCCCAGAGACGACCGGTCTTCGGGTCGAAGGTGAACCCGAACGAGTTGCGGTGACCGAGCGACCAGATCCGCCCGTGCGGGTTGCCGGCGGCGCCGCTCCCATCCCGATCGAGGCGGAGGATCTTCCCACGGAGGTTGTTGGAGAGGTCCTGTGCGTTCGCGTCCGTGTGGGCGTCGCCGATCATGAGGTAGAGCAGGCCGCCCGGGCCGAACAACAGCCTTCCGCCGTCGTGGTAGTTGCCCGCGGTCCCCTGGACGGTCAGGAGGATCTTCATGGCGATCCCGACCGACCCTGCCTTCCGGATCCGGACGAGCTGGTTGCGGATGTTCCCGTTCCACGTGCGCGTGACGTACACGTAGACGTAGGGCTTGGTCGGGAACGCCGGATCGAGCGCGATCCCCAAGGCGCCTCGCTCCCCGCTCCCGTCGACGTGCGAGATCGTGAAGAACAGGTGCGTCGCCCCCGTCTTGCGGTTCAGCGTCCGCACCTCGCCGGTGCCGCGCTCCAGGTACCAGATGTTGCCCGAGGGTCCGAACGTGAAGCCGGAGGGGCCGTTCAGGCCCGTCTTGACCGGCACGACCTTGAACGTGGTGGCGGCCGGCCTCCGGGCGGCCGCCACCACCTGTGCCGACGGCGGCATCGCCAGCATGAGCGAAACGAGACACGTTGCGGCGGTGAGCACTCGGAGCGTTCGCATCGTTCCCCTTCCCTCCGCTGTGGGAGCATGTCCGCCGTGACGACGGTCCCTCCTTCCACCTTCGGGATCCCCGCGCTTCGGTCGGAGGACCCGCGGTTCCTCCGGGGGCAGGGCAGGTACCTCGAGAACATCCCGGTGGAGGGCTCGCTGCGGGCGGTCTTCGTCCGATCCATCTTCGCGCATGCCGAGCTGCACGGCGTGGATGGCCTCGACGAGGCGCGCACGATGCCCGGGGTGGTCGCGGTCTTCACGGCGAACGACCTCGCGATCCCCCCGCAACCGCCCGCCGGGGTCGTCGAGGCGCCGGCCGGCCACCTGGGTCAGCCGTTCGACCGTGAGGTCCTCGCGCGCGACCGCCTCCGCTACGTCGGCGAACCCTTCGCGGTGGTGATCGCGGAGTCGCTCGGGCTCGGCCAGGACGCCGCCGAGACGATCCATGCGTCGACGACGCCGCTCGAGGCCGTGAACGATCCCGAGGCCGCGCTCGCGGACGGGGCGCCCGTCCTGTTCCCGAGCGTCGGCACGAACCTCGCCCACGCGTTCGACCACGACTGGGATCTCGACGTCCTCGGCGACGCCGAGGTCGTCGTCGAGGGCAGGTTCGTGAACCAGCGCCTCGCGCCCGTCCCGATGGAGACGAACGCGATCGCGGTCGTCCCCGACGGCGACGGGTACACGGTGTGGGTCTCGACCCAGGTGCCGTTCGACGTCCGCAACGACCTGGCGGAGCTCCTGGGTCTGGAGCGGTCCAAGGTCCACACGATCGCCCCGGACGTGGGCGGCGGGTTCGGCGCGAAGGGACCCGTGTACCCGGAGTACCTCGTCGTCGCGAAGGCCTCGCAGCTGCTGGGCCGGCCCGTGCGGTGGTTCGAGTCCCGGAGCGAATCGATGCTGTCCCTCTCGCACGGGCGCGCGCAGGTCCAGCAGGTGCGGATCGGCGCGCGTCGCGACGGGACGATCACGGGGATGACGGTCGACCTCCTCGCGGACCTGGGCGCCTATCCGCAGGCGGCGTTCCTGCCGATGACGACCGGCGAGATGCTCGCGGGCGTCTACCGGATCCCGAGGATCGCGTACCGTGGCCGGTCCGTCGTGACGAACTCGACGCCCGTCGGAGCGTACCGCGGAGCAGGGCGACCCGAGGCGGCGGCGTGCGTCGAGCGGGCGGTCGATCTGGTCGCGGCCGAGCTCGGGCTCGATCCGGTCGAGGTCCGTCGCCCGAACCTGATCCCGTCCGACGCGTTCCCGTACACGACGGCCGTCGGCACCACGTACGACAGCGGCGACTACGCGGCGCCGCTCGAGCGTGCGCTGGAACTGGCGGGCTACGAGGAGCTTCGGACGGAGCAAGCGGAGCGTCGCGCGCGCGCGGATCGGTCGCTCCTGGGGATCGGCGTCTCGACGTACGTCGAGATCACCTCGTTCTCGTCGAGGGAGTTCGCCCGCGTCGACGTCGAGGACGACGGCGGGGTCACGGTCTACGTCGGGACCTCGTCGCACGGGCAGGGGCACGAGACCGCGTTCGCACAGCTGGCCGGAGGAACGCTCGGCGTCCCCTTCGAGCGGGTCAGTGTCGTGCACTCGGACACCGCGCTCGTCGAACGGGGGGAGGGGACGTGGGGATCGCGCTCGCTCCAGGCGGGTGGATCGTCGGTCGCGGTCCGGGCCGGCGAGGTGGCCGATCGCGCTCGAACGCTCGCCGCCGATCTCCTCGAGGTCGACGAGGGTGACCTCGAGGGGCCCGCCGACGGAGGCTTCCGGGTGGCGGGTGCGCCTGACCGCGCGGTCGGGTGGGCCGAGCTCGCGGTGGCGGCGCGCGAGCGAGGTAACCCGCTAAGCGCGAAGGGCGTCTACCGCGAACCGGGGTCGACCTTCCCGTTCGGGGCGCACGTCGCCGTGGTCGAGGTGGATGCCGAGACGGGGCACGTCGAACTGCTGCGCCACGTGGCCGTCGACGACTGCGGCCGGATCCTGAACCCGGCGCTCGTCCGTGGTCAGCAGCACGGCGCGATCGCCCAAGGCATCGCCCAAGCGCTGTTCGAACACGTCGTCTTCGATGAGGCCGGGAATCCGGTCGCCGGCACCCTGACGACCTATCTGGTGCCGAGCGCCGCCGAGCTGCCTCCTCTCGTGACGGCGAACACCGAGACCCCGACGCACGTGAACCCGCTCGGCGCCAAGGGCATCGGCGAGGCCGGGTCCATCGGCTCGACGCCCGCGATCCAGAACGCGGTGGTGGACGCCCTCGCGCACCTCGGGGTGCGTCACGTCGATCTGCCCTGCTCGCCCGAGCACGTGTGGCGTGCGACCCGCTCCGCGTCGGGCCGAACGGCGTAGGTCTTCTGCCGCTCGCTGAACCGTCGTCCGACCCATATGCTCGGGCTCGTCCTACGGCGATACCTCCTCCATGACCAGCCTGTATCGCGCCCTCGAGCGGATCTTCAAGGGACCGGTCGGCGGCATGTTCCTGTGCCTGCTGATCGCCGGGTTCCTCGGAGGCGTCGCGGTCGCGCATCCGAGCGAGACGCCGCACAAGGCCACGTCGGGGTCATCGGCCGACGACGCGTCGAAGGCCCCGGAAGCACCCGAGCATGACCAAGGTTCCGGCGGCGCGAACGGCGGGCAGCAGCACACGCACACCGCGCAGGATTGCCAGGCGACCCTGACCGCCGTCCAAGATCAGCTCCCGGCCGTGCAGGATGCGACGGGGCTCGCGCACGCGATCTGGACGGTCGAGGCGAACTGCGAGAAGAACCCGCAAGCTCCCGGCCTGGTGAACGCGCTCGGTCATCTCGTGACGAACTGGCAGTGCCACCAGTCGCACGAGGCGGGAACGACGTGCGATGCGCACGGCCCTCCGGAGGGGCACGGACAGCCCGAGGTCCACGGGAACTCCGGCGTTCACGGCCACTCGGGCGAACACGGGAACGGCGGCGAGCACGGCAACTCGTCGCACGGTGCATCCGGCGAGAACGGCTCCTGATCACCGCGGCCGCCGTCCGGCGGTCGCCGGGTAGCCTGTGGGCATGACCGAGATGCCCGTATGGGAGCGCCGGTTCCGCGCTCCCAAGATGACCCTTCCGCATTGGCCGCGCTCCGCACCCGATCGCACGGCGTTCGCATCGAACGAGTCGGGCGTCTGGCAGGTTCACGCCTGGGACGCCACGACCGGAGAGCGTCGCAAGATCTCGGATCACCCGGTCGGCGTCACCGAGGGCGTCATGAGCCCGGACGGCGCGGAGGTGCTGTTCTGGCAGGAGGACAACGGGGACGAGACCGGCCGGTGGCTGGTCCAGGCGTTCGAGGGCGGCGCGAACGAGCCGCTCTTCGAGGGCCTCCCCGTCGGCTGGAGCGACGGGCTCGCGCTCGCGCCGGGGATCGCCGCCGTCGCGATCGCAGATCGCGACGGCGGCTTCGCGGTGTTCGTCTCGCTCGACGGCTCGCCGGCGAAGGAGATCGCGCGGAGCACCGAGTTCGTCGGCATCGCGGGCGGTTGGGACGGCGCGAGCGACCTGGCGGGGCTCTCGGCCGACGGGTCGCTGCTCGCGCTCTCGCACGCGGAGCACGGTGACGTGCTTCATCCTGCGCTCCGCGTCGTCGACCCACGGACCGGCGGCACGGTGGGCGAGCGCGGCGACGGATCCTCGAGCGTGCACGCGACGGCGTGGTCGCCGGTCGCCGGCGACGAGCGGCTCGCAGTGGTCCAGGACGATCGTGACCGCGAGCGGATCGGTCTCTGGGATCTGACCTCGGGTGGGTTCACGGACGTGGACGTGCCGCTGCCCGGCGACGTCGCGGCGGTCGACTGGTGGCCGGACGCGACCGCCCTCCTGATCCGGCACGGCTTCGAGGGCCGCCACGCGCTGTATCGCTTCGACCTGTCGGACGGCCGCCTGTCGCAGCTCGACACGCCCGCCGGCTCGATCGAGGACGCGCGCGTTCGGCCCGACGGGACCGTCTGGTACCGCCACACCGACGGCGTCCATCACGAACGCGTCCTCGACGATCGCGGAGGCGAGCCCGTCGCGGTCCCGAGCGATCCCGGCCCTCCCGGCCGGCCCTTCGTGGACTGGCGTTACCGCAACGACCTCGGGCAGGAGGTCCACGGCTGGATCGTGGAGCCGGAGGGTGACGGACCCCATCCCGTGATGGTGTTCGTCCACGGCGGCCCCCACTGGCTCTACGAGGACAAGTACTTCCCGGAGGTCCAGGCGTACGTCGACGCCGGGTTCCTCGTCGCGATGCCGAACTACCGCGGCTCGAGCGGATACGGGCGCGCCTGGAGTGACGCGCTCACCGGCGACGTCGGCTTCACCGACGTCGACGACGTCACGGCCGGCCTCCGTGACCTCCTGACGCGTGACGACGTGGACGCCTCGCGGGCGGTCGTCGCCGGGTGGTCGTGGGGCGGCTACATCACCTTGATGGAGCTCGGCCGGTATCCGGACCTCTGGCGCGCGGGGATGGCAGGCGTGCCGGTCGGCGACTACGTCCGCGCCTACGACGAAGAAGCTCCCTCGCTCCAGGCGCTCGACCGAGCCCTCATGGGCGGGACCCCCCAGAGCCACCCCGACGCATACGTCCGGTCGAACCCGATCACGTACGTCGAGGACGTCGCCGTGCCGGTGCTCCTCGTGATCGGGGAGAACGATTCACGCTGCCCGCTCGGCCAAGCCCTCGCGTACGCGGATCGCTTGCAGGAGCTCGGGAAGCCACACGAGGTCTATCGCTACACCACGGGCCACGGGGCGCTCGACACCGACGAGGATGTCCGCCAGCAACGCATCGTCTTGGACTTCCTCTTCGGCGTGGTGCCGGGTCTCCGGGAGATCTAGGCGTTCAGACGACGCCCTGGTCGAGCATCGCGTCCGCGACCTTCGTGAACCCCGCGATGTTCGCGCCGTGCATGTAGTTCCCCGGCACGCCGTACTCCTCGGCGGTCGTCCGACAGTCGTGGTGGATCGCTCGCATGATCGCGTGGAGCCGCTCGTCGACGGTCTCGCGTGACCACGCGCGCCGCGAGGAGTTCTGCGACATCTCCAGCCCGCTCACCGCGACGCCGCCTGCGTTCGCGGCCTTGCCCGGTCCGTAGAGGATCCCGGCGGTCACGAACGCTTCGATCCCCGACGGAACGGTAGGCATGTTCGCGCCCTCGCTCACGACGAACACACCGCCGGCGAGGAGGTTCGTCGCGTCCTCGACGTTGATCTCGTTCTGGGTGGCGCTCGGGAAGGCACAGTCCGCCGAGATCGCCCACATGGGGTTGTAGGACTTCGCGGCGTCGACGGGCGTCCACTCGACGCCCGGGAACCGCTCCGCGTACTCGCTGATGCGGCCGCGGCGGACGTTCTTCAGCTCCATCACGTAGGCGAGCTTGTCGCGGTCGATCCCGTCCTTGTCGTAGATGGACCCGCTCGAGTCGCTGAGGGTCACCGGGATCGCGCCGAGATCGAGGAGCTTCTCCACCGTGTACTGGGCGACGTTGCCGGCGCCGGAGACGAGGCAGGTCTTGCCCTCGAGCCCGTCGTCGCGCGTCGCGAGCATCTCCTCGGCGAAGTAGACCGCGCCGTAACCGGTCGCCTCGGGCCGGATCAGCGAGCCGCCCCAGTTCAGACCCTTGCCGGTGAGCACGCCCGTGAACTCGTTCCGGATCCGCTTGTACTGGCCGAAGAGGTAGCCGATCTCGCGGCCGCCCACGCCGATGTCCCCGGCGGGGACGTCCGTGAACTGGCCGATGTGGCGTTGCAGCTCGGTCATGAACGACTGACAGAACCGCATGACCTCGCCGTCCGACTTGCCCTTCGGGTCGAAGTCCGCGCCTCCCTTGCCGGCGCCGATCGGCAGCGTCGTGAGCGCGTTCTTGAAGACCTGTTCGAAGGCCAGGAACTTCAGGATGCCCAGGTAGACCGTCGGATGGAACCGGAGGCCGCCCTTGTAGGGGCCGATCGCGCTGCTCATCTCGACCCGGTAGCCGCGGTTGATCTGGACCTCGCCGCGGTCGTCCACCCACGGGACGCGGAACATCACGACGCGCTCCGGCTCCAGGATCCGTTCGAAAACCTTCGCCTCGGTGTAGCGCGGGTTCCGCTCCGTCGCCAGCTCGACAGACTCGGCGACCTCCTGGACGGCCTGATGGAACTCCGGTTCCCCCGGGTTCTTCGCGACGAGCTGGGCCATCAGGCTCTGCACGTAGTCGCCCATGCCGGGCCAAGCCTATCGGGACGGCTGTTACGGTGGAACGGTGCCGCGCTGGCTCGCCTTCCTCACCGCGATCCCCGTCGCCTACCTCGTGTGGCGCGTGGGCATCGCCAATCTCCGAGCGCTCTCCGGGCCGGCGCCCGGGACGCTGGACGAGGAGAAGCCGCCGCCCGAACCCGAGGACGTGGACGACCTCGAGGTCTACCTCGTCTGCGGCGAGTGCGGGACCGAGTTCAAGGTGTCGCGGCTGGGGGAGCTCCAGATCCCCCGGCACTGCGGCGAGAAGATGCAGGTCGTGCGGCGGGTCGCCGGCGGTTGATCCTGCGGGGGACCGTTTTCCACACGGGGCCCGGCCGTCCATCCACACGGTTCTCCACAGGTTCTGCACACCGAGTGAACGGGACCGCGGCCGCGGGCGGGGCCGTCAGCGCCAGAAGGTGACGCCGAAGAACCCGGCCGCGATCAGGCCAAGCCCCGCGAGCAGCACGCTGTTGCTGGCGGACGTGCCGCGTGTGTAGTTCCACACGATCAGCACCACCCCGATCCCCATGAGCACGAGCATCGACGGCCCGTACCACCGGGGACTGGCCTTCGTCTTCTTCTTGCGCTGGGGCTCGAGCTGATAGCGGGTGGCCCGCTGCTTCGGGCGTCCCTTCGACTTCGGCATCGTGGCCCGATGGTACCGGCTAGCCCGGCGTCAGGGTCAAGGTCGGCGCGGTCGCGGGGGGCGGGGCGAAGCCGTACGGCTTCGCCCCGCCCCCCGCGAACAGCTCGACCTGGTCGCTCCAGTGCGGTGACGCTGGGTTCCCGCTCACGCCGGTCGGCACGACGCCGACGCTCCGTTCGAGGTCGCCGAGGTCCCACACGACGCGCCAGGACGGGATCACGGCCGGACGGAACCCGAGGGTCCCGTCGAAGCCTCCCTGGGCGACGGTCTGCTCGTCCCCCCCGAACGGGACGTCGGCGGCGGTGAAGAGCGTTTCGAGCCCGGGGATCGACGCGAGCGGGTGCGCGATCACGAGACGGTGGAGCTCGCCCCACGTGCGTCCGTCGGCGAGCGCGATCGCGTCGTCGAGGGCGTCGAGGAGGAGGTCGTCGTCGAGCCAACCGTCGGGTTCGCGCAGCAGACCCGGCAGGACGTCGGATTGGAACGTCTCACGCCAGGCGAGGTACTCCGCGAAGAGGTCGTCGCCGATCCTGGGAACGAGCGTCCGTCGCGCGATCGCCGCGCACCAGGCGTTGAAGACGGCCGGCGCGGGATCGTCGGCCGTCATGTCGCCCGCCCAGTCGACGAGCTGCTTGAGCGCGGCGGCCTGGTCGTCGGACCTCGGGTCCACCCGCGCGAGCAGGGGGAGGAGTTCGCGCGTCGGCTCGGATCGGACGTCCATCTGGATCGCGCGCATCGAGGCGACGTCGTGGTCGTCTCGCGCCTCGAGCAGCTCGTCGATCCGTCGTTTGCGCCAGGGCCGGTGGAAGTCCTTCGAGATCATGTGCGGGTAGCCGTCGGGCTGGATGTCGTGGTTCGCCGTCGCGACGAAGCCGCGCTCGGGGTCGACCTCCGCCGGGAGCTCGTCAAGGGGGATCCACCCGTCCCACTCGTGGTCGCCGGTCCATCCCGGGACGGGCCGGGAGACGTCGGTCCAACGGCGGATCGGATGACGGCCCGTGCATTGGTACGCGATCGTCCCGTCGACGTCCGCGTACACGAAGTTCTGACCCGGACATCCGACGCGGAGGACCGCCTCGCGGAACGCGTCCACCTCGGGGGCCGTCGCCACCTCGAACGTGAGCGACGGCCGGAGCGCGACCTCGCGACCGGCCCAACGGAGCGCGTACGTCCCGTCGATCGGGCGGTACGTCGGGTGCAGGATCCCGGTGGTCGCATGCGACAGGAGCGGTCCGTGGCGTGTCTCGCGGACCTCGACGGTGCGCGGCTCGGGTTCGCCGCGGACGGCGATCGACTCCCCGTGCACGCCGAGGGGCTCCCAGGCGTCGCCGTACCGCGCGGCCGTGCCCTCGTCGTTGAGCCGCTCCTCGTACAGGTCCTGGACGTCGCCGGTCACGTTCGTCACGCCCCACGCGTGGTGCGGCGTCGCGCCGAGGATCACCCCGGGCGTGAAGGGGAGCGCGACGCCCCGCGCGTCGTAGCCCGGCGCGCGGAGGTGGACCTCCAGCCACGGACCCGGCTGCGCGACGAGGAGGTGGGGGTCGTTCGCGAGGAGCGGGTCGCCGCTCGCCGTCTTCGAGCCGGCGACGGCCCAGTCGTTCGATCCCTGACCGCTCGCCGACGGCGCGTGCGGCATCAACCGGTCCGTCGCCTCGCGGCCGACCCGCTCGTCCAGCTCGGCGCGCAGCAGCTCGGACTCCCAGTTCCCCGACAGCGTCCAGGCGAGATAGGCGATCGTCGCCGCGAAGGGGAGCGGGTCGTCGGGGATGTCGGGCTCGAGGTCCAGGAGCGTGTACTCGATCGGCTTCGCGGGTGCGGCGTCGAGCCATGCGCGCAGCCCCGCGCGGAACCTGGCGTGCATCCGGTGGTCGAGCTCCGACCAGTCGTCGAGGTGACGTCGGGCGGCGCGGTGCACCCCGACGGTGCGCATGAACCGGTCGTCCTCGAACGTGCGCTCGCCGAAGATCTCCGACAGCCGGCCGGTCGCGGCCCGGATCGCGAGCTCGAGCTGGAAGAGGCGCTCGCCGGCGGTCACGACGCCGTGCGCGAACCACAGGTCGTCGAGGCTCTCGGCGTCGATCGTGGGCACGCCGTAGGGATCGCGCCGGATCGTCACGGGGGCCGCGAGTCCCGAGAGCGCGAGGCTGCCGTCCTCCGGGAAGAGCGACGGGCGTGCCATCTCGCGTAGCTGGTCGGACATCCGGGGAGGGTACCGAACCGCCTCGAGCGGCCCTCAGCGAATTTCGACGAGACGGCCCGCGACGACGTCGGCTCCCGGGATGCCGGCTTGGTTGCCTTCGTGAACGAGGACGGCCACGGACGCAGTCAGTGCCGCCCGGAGCGCGTCGGGTTCGACGCTCCCGACGTGCCCCCGAGCGAGCCCCGCCAGGGTCCCGCCGTCGAGGTCGTCGTAGCCGCGCGCCTGGTGCGGCGTGACGCCTTCACGCAGGCACGCGAGCGAGAGCGCGTGGTCGCGCACGGCGCCGACGTAGTGCTCGGCCTGCCACACGCGGCCGCGCTCGATGCAGGCACGGGCGTGGAGCGCGTAGATCACGCCCCAGCCGAAGACGTCGCGAGGGATCGCGGGCGTGTCGATGAAGAGCGTGCCGGGTCCGGCGGTCGGCGGATCGCCAGCGGCTATGGAGCCGAACAGCAGGCGGAACCGGGGCCCGGCCGGACGGAACGCGGCGGCCGGCGTCATCGAGAGGTCGAGCTGCAGCGCGTCCGGTAGGAGGAACACGCGGTACGTGGTCGGTCCTCGCTCCAGGTCGACCAGCGCGACCGCGTCGAGTTCGTCGACGAGCGTCCGCGTCCAGTCGCCGAGCACGGTCGCCACCTCGGATCGGTCGTCGACGCCGAAGGTCATGTCCAGGTCGGAGAACCGGTCACCGGCGTCCACCGCGAGCGAGCCGACGACGGCGGCCGCGACCACACGCTCGTCGTCCGTCGCGAGCCGCACCACGTGCTCGCGGAGCTCGTCGCGTTGCGCGGTCGTGAACACGGGCGGCGAGCCTAGCGCCGGGCGTCGATCGCCGCGTCGGCCGGCGCCACGGTCTCCTCGTCGCGCACGTTCCCCAGCCAACTCTGGTACAGCCGCGAGTACCGGCCGCCGCCGCGGACGAGCTCCCGGTGCGTCCCCTCCTCCACGAGCCGGCCGCCGTCGAACACGTAGACGCGCTCGGCCCCCTCCGCGGTCGACAGACGGTGCGCGATCGTGACCACGGTGCGTCCGGCGGACAGCCGGCGGAGCGCCTCGGTGATCCGCCGTTCGGTCGCGGGGTCGACCGCCGACGTCGCCTCGTCCAGGATCAGCAGCCCCGGATCGCTGATGTGGGCACGCGTCAGCGCGACGAGCTGGCGCTCGCCGACGCTCAGGGCCTCGCCACGCTCTCCGACCCGCGTGTCGAGGCCATCGGGAAGGCTCGCGACCCACTCGTTGAGCCCGAGCTCCGAGAACGCGGCGTCGATCTCCCGGTCGGTCGCGTCCTCGCGCCCGTACCGCACGTTCTCGCGGACGCTCGCGTCGAACAGGAACCCGTCCTGGGGCACCATCCGGATCCGCGCCCGCCTCGATGAAGGCGCGACCTGCGGCAGGTCGACGCCGCCGATCGCGATCCGGCCGCCGAGCGGGTCGGCCAGGCGGCACATCAGCTTCACGAACGTCGACTTGCCGCACCCGGTCTCGCCGACGATCGCGACGTGGCCTCCCGGCGGGACCGAGAGCGAGATCCCGTGCAGGACCTCCGGTCCGTCGCGGTACGCGTACCGGACGTCGACGGCCTCGACGGAGAGCGCCCCGTCCGTCAGCTCGAGCCCGGGCTCGGGCTCGACGACCTCGATCGGGATGTCGAGGACGGCCAGGACCTTGCGCCACCCGGCGATCGCGTGCTGGGTCTCGCTGTAGATCTCCGGGAGATCGGTGAACACGTGCAGGAACACGTCGGCGAGGAACAGGAAGGCGGTGACCTGACCGAAGGTGAGGCCCCAGGACCGGCCGTACACAGAGCCCAGGACGATCACCGTCGAGAGCGCGACCGCGTAGAAGATCGACGACATCGGCCAGAAGGTCGCCGCCCGGAAGTGGGCCAGGACCTCGGCCTTGTATCGCTCGGTGATCGCGTCCTCCACCTTGCGGTGGGTCTGCTCGTCCAGGCCGTACGCCCGGACGACCGCGGCGCCCATCACCGATTCCGAGACCTCGGAAAGCATCTCGCCGACACGGGTACGCGCCGCGTTGAACGCCGCGTTCACCTTCGCCTGCATCGACCAGACGCCGATCAGCAGCGGGATCAGGAGCAGCAGGATCGCGGTCGCGAGCTGCCACGAGTACCAGAGCATCACCGCCATCGCGCCGGCC
>Ga0075423_10001487_pt1 | contig 20691 bp, 13 predicted proteins | sample SoiMethybrSBSTD2_FD_80114 | JGI IMG/M metagenome (GOLD analysis project Ga0075423, IMG submission 80114) | Bulk soil microbial communities from a Populus tree surrounding site in Tennessee, USA - Soil MetaG P. TD hybrid SBSTD2 | ecosystem: Environmental > Terrestrial > Soil > Tree plantation...
CCTTTTTCGATAGCGTTCAAAACCAAATCCAGTGCCCTATCACCAGCGATGTGAGTATTGCTAAACCTGAGTCCCGAGGCGACACCGTCTTCGATGATCTTGTCAAAGCCCTCTCGAGGGTTTTCTCGATCCTTGATCTCCTTGGGAATGATAGGCGGTTCTACGGAGGTAAAGAGGCCTGGATAGGAACTGTCGGTTGATGACCCTGCTCCCGTGTTCCACAAGAAATCACTGGAATAATTTCTTAACGCGAGCATTTGTGGGTTTCCCATCACGACCCCGTACGCGAACCTTATTGCCAGATCGCCCCGTTTATCCAGCAATTGGTGCGCGCGTAAAACTCTGTCGGAGCGGATGGAGCTGGACCATGTGGTGATACCGTACCCAGCCCATTCGATATGTTCTTTGCGATAGACCTGGGCGAGGGTATCCAGGTCCATTAAGAAGTCCGCCGCGACTACGCGGTTCATTGTGTTGGAAACGAAAAAATCCTCGGGACGGGTGAGTTCCTCGGGCGGCGCGTAGCCGGCGTTCTGGATGATCTCCAGCGCTTTGCTGTTGAGCCGAGCGGAAGTTCTCGCCCTGACATGAATCGGATTGTCGGGAGCAATTTTGTCCAGGTCGGCTTGAGTTATGAGCTGTCCTCTGCGGTTAGCCAGCGAGGCATCAAGTGCCGCACCTTTCTCGGTAGCAGATCTCGGCAGATCGACGGAGATCCACTGTCCCGGCTTTCTCTTTTTGACCTCTTCGCCGATGGACTGAAGGGCTCTCTTGATGATGCTTTGCCAGGTCTCGCCGGAGGTAGCCTTGATAATGATTCGGGGATAGAGGTCGGCTCCGTGATGGCTTACGGCATAGTCGTGAAGATGAGAGTGGGTATCAACGATCCCCGGGAGGACAGTGCGTCCTTTTAAATCGATCATATTGGTTAGAGGGCCTTGCAAAGCCAGGACGTCTCTGTTCCTCCCGACGACGGTAATCTTGCCGTCTCGGATAGCCACTGCCTCGCCAATCGTTCCCGGATTGGTGGATGTGGACTTGTCGTCCATCGTGACAATTTTCCCATTGTGCAGGATCGTGTCCGGATAGCTGGCGGGCTCCGACGGCGGGGTTTGGGCCGAGGCCGTGTTCAAACTCACAAAAAAAACCACCAAGAGAAAAAATTTCTTACTCATAACTCGTCCTCTCTTCGAGCGCTCTTCGGGGCGTAGTTTGTAGGATGCGGTGACCAACGGGAACCGCATCGGTTGGGATTCGCTCGATTGCGGTTCGCAGACTCACCACATCCTACGTCTCTTTGCGTCTTTTGCGTCCCTTCTATATCGCTCAGGGCATGCCTTTGCGGCTACACCTTTTTTCCGTCGTGCTCTTCGTGACCTCCGTGGTGCGATGTCTGTTTCGACTTTCGTCACGGCTTTGCCGCGCCAGCCTTTGTCGTGAATGCTTTTTTATTTGCCCTTCTTGAGCAGCGTCTGGATGTACAGCCGGTCGTATTTTTCTTCTAGTGCGGGATCGTACGTGCCAGGCGACTGGACAACAAATTTCTTTTGCGCTCTTCCTTCCGCGTATTTTTTCCCAAGCTCTTTGGACTTGATCTCTACGTCGTCGCGGATCGGCAGATTGTCTTCGGCGGCAAGCTCTCCCTGGCCTTCTTTCGAAACAATGAAATCATAGAAGAGCGCGGCCGCATGAGGGTGGGCGGGGTTTTGCGGCAATGCTGCGGAGGTTAACGAAAGCAACGTAGGGTCCATAACCGAATAGTCCAGGGGCGCGCCTTCCTTTTGCATGCCGACGATATTATCCGCGTTGATGTCTAGCCCGCCGAGAGCTTCGCCGGCAAGAACGAGCTGCATTCTGGCGGTCCGGCCGCGGTGGATTTTCGGATTTTGTTCCGCGAACTTTTTGTGAAAGTCTTCCGTTTTTTCCCAGCCGTATTTCTCCGCTAGCAAATGAGTAAATCTCCCCGGACTGCTGTCTATGGAGATCATGCTCTTCCAGAAGGGATCCAAAAGCTCATAGTAGTTCTTCGGCACTTTGCCGGCGGGGACCTTTTTCGCATGGTAAGCAAAGATCGCCATCGAAATGCGCGTGGCGACCCAGTAACCTTCCTTGTCCTTGTACTCGGCGGCAACCGCCGCCGTTTCGGGAGAAATGTAGCGCGCCAACATGCCTTTTTCCTTGAGCATCGGGCCGATGGTCGAATATCCCGCCCAGTAGATATCGGCCAAATATTTTTTGCCGATAAATTCCATCTGCGCGATGGTGAAGAGCTGGCTGCCACCTTTCTTGTTGTAGCGCGTCTGGAGAAAGGGATACTTTTTTCCAAACGCTTTCACCAACGCTTGGATCTCCTCCAGTCCGGAGGATGAATAGAGCATCACCTCTCCCTCTTTCTTGGCGCCCTCGATGAGCCTTTGCTGCCGCTCGACTGGCGACAACTTATTCAGTTGCAGGAACAGGTCGGCCGCGGCGCCCCAGGCGTAGCAAGGGAAAAAAGCGATGGCTAATAGAGCCAGCCAGTACATATTCAACACTCCCGTCGTCGATCTTGGTCCTAGACGTTATAATTCGTGACGTTGGCCGCCGTCAATATCACCGGCGCTGTAGCGAAAGATTTCGGATCGTTCACCGCCGAGGCGCTGAGGGCGCGGAGAAAAGAGTTTTGAAATTAGAATCTCTGCGTACTCCGTGCCTCTGCGGTGAATCCCGCGTTTTTTGCGGCTTTACTGCGGCGCACCGGAGAAACGTCAGGGCTAGCGCAGGGCGGAGCCCAGTCCAAAGCGCTGGCTCAGCCGGCGGGTTATGAGCGTTACGGTGGTAATAATCGCCATCGTTACGCACCCGAGAACAGCCACCTCTGGATAGCGCCCGGACTCGAACAAATCGAAAATCAGCACGGGCACGAGCTCGGTTCCCGAGTGGCCCAAAAGAACAGGCAAAGAAAGAGCCTTGAAAGTCATCGTAAGAGTGGAAACAAAACTCACGAACAGAGCGGGTATAAGAAGAGGGATCACTACCGAGGCAAAGGTTCTCAGAAAACTCGCGCCGCAGACTTCGGAAGCTTCTTCGAGCTCTTTTCGGATCTGCGTCATGATTGCGACACACACCCGAGTGGAAGCCGGCAGCCGCTTGGTGACGTAAGCAACCACAAGAATCCACAAGGTGCCGTAGATCGGGATCGGCACGGTTAAATAAAACCACACCAACGCAAGCCCCAGAACCATGCTTGGATATGCGGTAGCGGAAAAGGCTAGGCCGTCCAGGAGCCGCCGCCCGGGCGCGCGAGTGCGAACGACAATCCATGAGACCACCGCGCCAAACAAAGTAACGATGAGCGCTGCCGAAATACCAACGAGAAAATTATTCTTAACCGCTCCGATGATCAGCGGGTCATTCACAAGCCAACGAAAGTTCTTGAGGGTCAAAAGCTCTAGGGATTCCCATGAGGGCGGCGCATACCACGGAAGAAAAGCGGTCCATGCCAAAACGGCGAGGGGAAAGTAAACGGTCACGCCGACCACCACGAAAGCGGCAAAGAGAGCCGGCAAGCGCCACTTGCCCAGGCGTAGGATGCTCGGCCGAAATCCTTTCCCGGTGATCACGGCAAACTTTTCCGTCGCTTCCGTGCTCTTAAGATAGAGGTAAAGCCCCGCCATGGCGACCACGAGATAGAACATGGAGAATGTCGCTGCGAGATTGAAATCCGTCGGCGGACGCCTGACCGAAACGTAAATCTCCGTCGACAGCACGTAGATTCCCGCCGGCATTCCGAGCAGCGCCGGAACTTCGAAATCCTCAATCCCACGGATGAAAATCAGCAACGCCACGCCGAGCGCGGCGGGCAGCATGAGTCGCATCGTCACGCGAAAAAAGGTCGCAAACATACTCGCGCCCGAGGCGACGGAAGCCTCCTCCAAGGAAGGATCCATGGAGCGGAATGCCGCGGTCATGAAAAGGAACGGAGTGTAAAAATCATCTATTCCCGAGACAAAGATCATTCCCGCCAAACCATAGGGATCGAAAGGAGCTTCCGTCAAACCGAAAAGTTTCATCGTCCAAATGTTAATCAAGCCCGCCTTGGGAGAAAGCAGCAGAATCCATGAGATTGTGAAAAGCACTCCGGGTATCATCATCGCCGTCAAGACCGAAGCATAGATGACTCCCTTAAAGGGCATGTCGGTGCGCTCGGTCAGCCAGGCAAGGGAGGTTCCGATAACAAAAGAAATCAGACCGGCGCCGATGGAATAGACAAGCGAATAAAAGACCGCCGAGTAGAGCGCCGAATGGGAGAAGGCGCGCGCATAGTTCTCGAATGTAAGCGGCGTCCAAGTTCCCGGCAGGCCGCTTTGCACGCTGCCGAAAATCATCACCGCGATGGGAACCACGGTCAGATAGATAATGGCCAGGATGATGGCGAGGAGAAAGAGACGGTCACCGTTCATCGGTGGGGAAACTTTTACATATCGCGCGAGGAAGCGAAAGCTTTCTCGATTTCCCGGGACCGGACCTGGATAAATCTGTTTTGCTAAGTGAAGGAGGGGGTTAAAATCACATATCCTTCATCTCCGGCCAATCACTGATTCAGCCTCATTCTTGGCTGCCCTCTTAGCATTAGGTAAGGAACGCCGTTTCATCAACTCCACCGCACGCTGGTAATGCATGACCGCTTCGTGGATCTTGCCTTGGGATTCTAAAGCATGGCCGAGCCCTTCGTATGCCTCGGCAAGATTCGGCTCCAGGCGTAGCGCTTCTTGAAACTGTACGATTGCCTCGTCATTCTGGTTCTGACTGAGTAAAATATTGCCCAGATTGAGATGGTTAACGATTGTTTGCGGTGCCAGCTTGACCGCTTCACGTGCGTGGTGCATCGCGCCTTGAACATTGCCGCGCTTTAACAAGATGAGGCTCAAGTTGCTGTGCGCCGCGACCAGGCGCGGCTCGATCGCCAAAGCCGAACGATAATGTGTCTCCGCTGAATCGAAGTTGCCATGCTGCGCCAATGCAAAGGCCAGATTGTAATGCGCAGCCGCAAAACCGGGCTTGATGGCCACCGCTTGGCGATAGTTTCCGATCGCCTCATCGACTCGGCTTACCCTCATCAAGGCATTGCCGAGATTGTCATATGCATCGGCATAATCGGGTTCGAATTTTATCGCTCGTCGGTAATGATCAATAGCGTCGTGGGTTTTCCCGAGCTGGATCAGCGCCAGTCCGAGATTGCTGTGAGCATGGGGAAACCGCCGGTCGAGATCCAAAGCCTTATGATAAAAGTCTATCGCTCTATCTAAATCACCTTTTCGATAAGCAACGTTTCCGATGTTGTTGTAAGTTTTAGCGTCACGTGGATTAGCCCGAAGCGCCGCATCGAAGTGTCGCATCGCCTCGTCCCAGTTGCCTTGCTCGGCGTCGAGATTGCCCAGATTATTGTGCGCCGTCCAGCTGTTCGGATTCCCCTCAATCATGTGCGTAAAGAGTAAGACAGGGTCGCGCCAGTGCTCAAGTTGAAACCGTGATCTCACGGCGAGCGCGCATAAAATTACAGCACAACCGACAGTGACAGGTCTAAAGCGCGGCACTCTGATTTGTTTCAGGCCATAAGCAATGGCGAGCGCCACACTAAAAAGTGCAAAATACAGGTAGCGGTCGGCCCCCGTTGATATGTACTGAAAGTCGAAGGGCACCAAACCGGACACTGGCGACAGCGCAGCGACGAACCCTAGTGCCGCAGCGACCAGCCATGGCATTTTGTCTCGTACTAGCCATATGGAAATCCCGAGAACGAGCGGGACAAAAGATGTGAAATAAACCGCGCCCTGCTGCAAAATCTTCTCGGCCGGGCGGCCATAGTCAGGTGTCAACCACGCCGGATAAATTATTTTGTAGAGGTAGTAGGCGATGGCGTCGGCGGCAATCAACGGGCGCGCCCATGGCGGAGCAACATATCCGGCGATCTCGTCCGGCTGCGCCAGCTTGTTTATCACCACGACGGGCGTCGCCGCGATTATCCAAGGAGCGAGCGCTTGTAAACTTTGTTTCGGCGAACGGCGAAGAATCCAGTAATCAATGATCCAGAGAATCAGGGGAACGGCAACTGCGCTTGGCTTGGAAAGAAGCGCGAGCACAAACGCGACCAACGCGACGACATAATGGCAGTACCCATTGGGATTCGAGGTCTTTTGTCCTCCTGTTGTCGCTTTGCTGCCGATCGCATAGCAGAGATATTGCCAAACCGCGATGAGAGATAAAAGGCCGGCGAGGAGATCTTTCGCGCCAGTTGCCCAAGCCACTGGTTCGACCTGCACCGGGTGGAGCGCGAAAAACAAAGCGCCCGCGCAGGCCGCCCACTCGTTTTGCGTCAGCAACAACAATATTGCGAATACTACGAAACCGGACGACAAATGCAGAACGATATTTAACCGATGAAATGGTTTCGGATCGAGAGGTCGCGCATTCACCGAGTGTGGCCGATTTGATAATTGATCCAATTGGGCGACGCCGGCCCAGACCGTGTAAGTGAATGGAATATAAAGTCCCTTGTACGGCTGGCTCCAGAAATAGAAAACTTTAGGGAGCGTAACCGGGTTCAAGTAAGGATTCTCTTGGATGTTTTCTTTGTCGTCCCAGGGGCCGATAAACTGGTAATTTTGTGCATGCCAAAATACGGCCGCGGAAAGTGCGATCAGAACTAGGACGATCAAATGACGTTGGTGTTTTTTTGCCATGAAGCGGAGTCCTCAGACTACGAGACTTCACCATGCGAGACAATACCAATATGGTCGAAACCACTTCAATACTGTGCAGAATGGATCAATGTGCGTTTGAAAAAATTTGCCCGAACGAAGGATCTTGCGACCACGCAGTGGGTTTAAGCCGTATACTCAATCGCTTCGAGAATCATCTCATTGCCTTGAACCAAGTCGAAACTCAAGCCGCCGCAGCTCCAGCAACCACAACCGCATCGTCGCTTCCGTCTCAGTAGCGCAGGCGCGGCAGCGAGCACGGACCGAAGTGATGACCAGACTCACCGATGCGTCTTTCGCCTCGGTTTCGGCCGCAGCCCAGGAGAATGCTTGCTTGGGCGCGGCATCGCTGGCTAGGTGGCGACAGACACGAAAACACGGACCAAACATTTGTTTTTTCTTTCAGAGCGGATGCTAAATGCACGGTACCGTGGGACACATGCTGCGCCCTTACTATTTCTTCGAACCGGTTTCGACGGGGTACCTGTGCTTCAACCAACCCTGAAAGCCTTCCAGCATAAATGTGACATTTCTGTATCTATTGTCTTCAAATATCTGGAAGACGGCGTCATCGATCTCGTTTTGCGGTGTTGCAGCATAGACGACGACTCTTCCTGACTTAGGAACTTCGCCGAGTCGCTTATCTAATTCTGCGGTAGGGATCGAGCGGGAGCCGGGGATCCTTTTCTCTTGGAACTCTTTCGCTGGCCGGATATCGATGAGCTGGAACTTTTCGCCGGCGTCGAGAAGAAGCTTGAGGCGATCAACCGCGATCGTAGAGACGTCCCTGGTCTCATGCCCGGCGAGCGTTATCACCGGGCAGAGAGCGCAGAGCCAGACCGCGAGTATGGTGATTCTTAAGCTCGCTGAATATTTCGCGGAGACTCGTCCGGGTACCCCCCTTTGACAAAGGGGGGTTTGGGGGGATTTGAGACGTTGTCGAATAAGGAAATGATTAGACGGACTTTGATTCCCCGACAACGGTAGGTTACTCCGTTGCTTCCGCCTACTTGTTTGCTGCCCGTTGATAAACCATCTTGCCGCCAACGATTGTCATATCGACTAGCAACTCGTCGATCTTATCGTCTGCAACAGACATGTAATTACCGTTAAAAACCACCAGATCAGCGTATTTGCCTTTCTCGATCGAACCGAGCAGCTTCTCCTCACCGATGAACTTCGCAGCATTGTAAGTTGTCATGAACAACGCTTGCTTGCGATCGATGGCCTGGTTTTTACCCCACACGCGCCCTTCACGCGCGCTGCGCGTGCTCTTATCCGTCCGAGTGACAAACCTCTCGATTCTCCAGACCGGCGGCTCATCCGGCTTTCCACCCTCGAGATGGACATTCACGCCAGCGGCGAGCAAGTCCTTGACCGGCTGCATCATATGCATCTGCTCGCCGTATTGGGAGAACAGCATCTCTTCGCCGCGCACGACCCGCTGGCTAAAAATCTCCGAATTCAAGCCGAACGCCATTCTGTCGCCCAGTTGCTTGGATAGGGTGATAGTCTTCGGATCCCATATCAGGTTGTGATCGAGCGCGTTGCGCCCGAGCATCGTGTGCACCTTGATGTCAGGCTGCTTTTCTGCAGCCGCGAGGCTTTCCATCACAATCGCGGTCGCTCCGCTACCCATATTGTGATTGCCGCTGATATTCCATCCGTGTTTGCGCAGTAATTGTAGGGTTGTCCATTCCGTTTCGCGTTTTTCCGCTTCGGTGAGATCGCGCCACTCTTTTCCGGTCCATTCCGGTCCGGTCCATTTGTTGCGCCCGTAGAGCCCTCCCTTGACCTCAGCGTGAGCCGCCCGCTTGGGCTCGTTTGTCATGATACCACCGTCATCCGATGCGCCGTCGACCGGACCGACCGCGGCGCCGACGACTCTTACCATGCCATCGCCAAGACTAAAGTTCACCAAATTCGGAGTGCGCCGCAGGATCTGGTCGGCCATGGGATTTTGCCGGGCGAAATCCAAGGTCGGCCGGATGCGCATCTTGAGGCGGTCCTGATGGAACATCTGGCTCACGATCGTTACCGTGTAGCCGCTAGCGTGTCCCGTGATCGTCGTCACCCCGACCCGAACGAATTGGTCGATGATCTCCGCCTGCTCTTTAAAGATCTCTTCGGTTAGCTCCGGCCAGTCACGCAGGTTCCAGCCGATAAATCCAAGCGCCTGGCTGAAGAGCTGCCCCGTGGGCTTGCCATTGGCATCTTTGACTACCTGAAAATGCTCTTTGCGGAGGCCCGCAGCAAATGCTTTCTCCAGCATGAGCGTGTTAACGACTCCCTCCGAGCTGGAAAGCGAAAGCATCAGAGGATTATTGGGCGCGAGCTTGTCCAAGTCCTTGGCGGTAAGTTTGGATAGATCGCTGACAAACTCGTCCGCCATGCGGACATAAACGCTGGAACCAGGTTTTGCCTCAAGAACGAGCTTGCGAACCTGCTCCAACATCTCGGGGACGTTCTTGCCGCGAACTTTCTTACCCACCTTTCCATTCACCATCGTGTCCTTATAGAGGTCGCCGCCGGCAAAGGCATTATCGCCGTCGCTGTCGATGAAGCCAGGAGTCACACTCCTGCCTCGCAAATCGACCCGCTGACTCGTAGGACCGGCGAGCTGCTCGATCTCTTTGTTCGACCCGACCGCAAGAATTTTGCCGTCCCGTACCGCGACCGCCTCTGCTACGGTAAAATTCTTATCGGCTGTGAGGACGTTGCCGTTGGACAAAACTAGATCCGCGTAGCGGATCAGTTCCGGCGGCACACTCTGTGCGGCGCTTTGACCAACGACGATTACTAGCAATGCCAATGCGTAAAAAATTGTCTTCATGGGATAATCTCCTCTTCGGTTATGTTTCGTTCGCAGTACTTCATTATCGACAAAGGGCTATTACTCCTGTTCTAACGTCCGGTCGATGTCCCTTCCCTGACGTTGAAACCATTCTTCCTCGTCGACACGATTCAGGAGTCCCTCCGTAACCTGGGTGAGATTCTCCCGCTCCTGCAACCCTTTTAAGGCTTGAAAAACTGCCCGATTGAGGGATGCACGGACCGTCCCTCTCGGATCCCAAGTCGGGTGGTCCCGATAATTGTTGTTTCTCATCGCCTTCCCTAACAAGGTTAGTCCACCTTTGATGGTTTCCAGCCCCTTCTCATTGTCTCCCACTTTAATTTGAGTAAGCCCATAGAACAGCCAGGCAATCTCATCGTCCTTATTCACGGCCAACGCCCGCTGTAAGATAGCAAAGGAATCGTGGTAGCGCCCCTTTTTGTAATAGGCTTTTCCCAAGAGCGTGAGGCTATCGCGGTAGCCAGGATCGTCTTGCACGATACTTTCGAGATTAGCGATCGCTTTTTCCAGGTTTCCGCCTCGCCCCCGGAGAAGTTCCATGTTGGCTTCGTTATATTTACCGGCGACGCCGAAGAACCAACTGGGCCGGGATATACACGCCGAGATGGACAGCAGCAGAGCGAATAGTAAACACCCAAGGCGTGCAAGACGAAGGCGGCTTCCGCAGGAAACCTTTGTTTTCTTTTTCTGAGTAGCTATGAAAACCATCCAGCTAAGCACCGATCCACCTCCAAATTTCAAACATAGACAGGAAAGCGAAAGGCAAATAATCAAAGACGATATCCAAAGGCTCCGGAACTGTCAAATTAATCGGACTATCCAGCGCGAAGAAAACCAAGCTAATGAAAATGACCGATGACCGGCGAGGCGTCTTCGGTCCTCTGTCGAACTGGAAGGGAATTGTCTTGAGATCGTATTTGCGATACCGTATTTATCAGCAGTCGAAAGGAGAGTGTTATGGAGACGAGAATATGTGACAAACGCAACATTCTTGCTTTTACAATTTACGCGCTGAGCCTTGCGCTTTTTTTCTCCGGCTGTGCCGCATTTCAAGTCAGCGGTGATGTCCAGCGGGGTCGATATGCGCTCATGGCTGGCGATTCCAAGTCGGCGTTGGCGTACTTTCAGCGCGCCGCGGAAGTTGACCCTGGATACGCGGCAAAGATTGGCCCGGTAAAATGGGAGAGCGTGTGGACCTATATGGGCCGAGCTCAATATTCCGGCGGGGATTTCACGGCGGCCCGCAAGTCCCTGGAGCAAGCGCGCTCGCGCTATCCTGACGATTCTCTGGCGCCGCTCTATCTCGGGTTGGCGCTTTCAAAAGGTGGCGATCCGCAGACGGCTGCCAAAGAGATTCGGCTGGGACTCAATGGTCTGAATGAGTGGCTCGAGTACGTCGACCAGTACAGTGACGATAAAGCCTATTGGGACCCGGGCGCGATTATCAAATCGCAGATCAAAGACGGGCTAGCGAGAATAGACGGAAAAGAGATCAACTGGCCCGAGCTTGTTGCGAGCGCCGAGCGCATCGGCATGGATGTCGAACGGGAAGCGAACGAAGCTGCACAAGAGAAACGTCGCGAGCGGAGAGACTCAGCGAAGGGCGATGACAGGAGTAACTGAGCGCCAATAAATCTTCCCGGCAAGCTGGAGTCTTAACTGACGTTGAGAGTCCTAGGGCGTCACGGAATGTTTTTATCGGCACCCGGTTACGTTCTCGCCTGTGGCGAGCCCAGTCGAGCGACCGATCCTTCGAGAACCTCAGGAGGTTCGGGAATGGCGGATAGTTAGAGGTCACAGAATAGCTTTTGCGCAGCAAGCCGCGGGGGAAATTAGACGCTGAGATTAAAGCATCGGGCAAAAAAAAGGGCGCGAAATGTCGCGCCCTTTTTGCTTTCTGCCCCAGTCCGTTATTACCAACGATAGCGAAGTCCCAAGTTAACCGTGTGCCATTTACACATTCGGGATTGTGCCTTCCCCGAATTCGCATCAGCTTGATTATCCGCGCAGCCAACTGCGATCTGGCTCCTACGGGGTGTGTTGGCAGACTGCCAATAGTGCCACCACGTACCTAATCCCAAACTCGGTTGGATCCAGTACCACAATGCGGTCTCGCGGTTCAATATCGTTTGGTTGTGAAACGCTCCGGTGCCCGGCGACGCATCGCAACCCACACCGCAACTCATATCCGCGCGCTCAAAACCAAAAGAGAGCATAAGTGAGCCCGGGGTGGTTTGACTGCCGGTTAACAAGCCCTTCGGACTATAGAGGAAGATCTGGTTATCGACAGTCCAGCCCCGTCCCCATATCCCTCGCAAACCGTCCTGTGCACCCTCATATCTGGTCGATACGTAGACAGCCCGAAACATATAAGGGCCGACGGTGTATTTTAATCCGGGAACAAGAACCCAGCTAAAACCATGACCGAAGTTCTGATCTGAGAGAGCACTTGGACCGGTGGGGCGGAAGAGATCCTGCCGGCCGCGGCGCTCAACCGACCGCACCCTAATTTCGGGAGCGTTATCATCGCCATTGAAGTTTTCCGGCCTATCCTGAGATTGAAATTGCGTGCCTATACCGATGTCGAGCCCTGAAAGCCACTTGTTCTTCATGTTGGCAAAGGGTTTGACCCCGAAAAAGCCCATGAAGCCCTTACGGTTGTCGGTGATGAACTCCTGGTGCGTGCCCTGCCTGCTCGAGGCATAGTTCAGGTAGAGCTCAACCTGACCCGGACCTACGTCTACTCCCTCCCAACCAAGGCCTGCGCCGGCATGCGAGCCATCGCCGCCCCAGTTAAACCCGTCAAAAATAATGCTGTGCTCCATCTTACCGTCGTTGTCGGAGCTGCGGCCTATGTGAGTTCTGCCGGCGCCTCTTCTAAGCCCGATTGAGGCATACGGCAAATACGGATTCAACTGATCGAAGTGGACAATGAATTCATTGTCACGAACTGAGGCCGCACGCGGCGCCGACTCGCCATCGATCGAATACTCAAATGCATAAAAGCAATCATCTCGGCACCAGTTGAAGTAAATCCGGTTACGGCGAGGGAATATCTCCGCGGATGTGGTACCGGCCTGGCGCTGTGAGCCATTGGCAAAGAAGTTGGGCTTGCCATCAATGGTGTTGTATATGTACATGTTGATGCGGTAGGTCGTGTTGAATGACCAGCTCTTATCCGCAGCGGCGATCGTCAACCCGCGGCCGGGACGGTACTGAAAAGTGGGCATCTCGGCTGCTGCTGCCGTCGCTTCCTTTTTTAACTCTATCTGCTGTTCTCTGAGCTTCTCTATCTGATCTTTGAGTGGCTCGATCTTCGCCACCTCATTCTCCAATGCCTTAATCTGCTTATCGATATCTTCGCTCTGCGCCGAAGCTATTGAGACCGTCAATAGCAAAGCGAATAAACCCAAACCACCCGCGATGAGAAATCTGCAGGGTCTCTTCATGCTTTTCCTCCTTTTATCGTAATTGTCCCAACCCGATTTAGTTGCGGGCGATAATCCACAAAAACGCGCCGTCAATCAATAGGTCTTTAGTCGTATTTTCCACCTGGATCACAAGACTTTAGTAGTAGAAACCTCAATCTACCGCTACGCGCGCTTGTTCATCGCATACAACTGGAGCCGAGCCGTCGTCCCGCCCGTGTTCTAGATCCAGCCGGCGACGCTTACTTGAGCCCGTATAGCTTGGCGGCGTTGTCATGGGTGACCTTGCGCCGCACCTTTTCGGATAAGCAAGCCAATTCCTGTTCAAGGAAGCGCATCGAATCCGGCCAAGTCCCATCCGGATGCGGGTAGTCGGAGCCCCACATCACGTTGTCTTCACCCAGGAGATCCATGAGACGCGCGCCCACCGCGTCGCGCTCGAACGTCACGAAACCGTTGATACGAAAATAGTCGCTCGGCTTCAGCCGCAATCGCAGATGGAAAGATTCCTCTTCCTCGTATTCGTAGTCCATGCGCTGCAAAAAATAAGGAATCCAGCCGATGCTCGACTCGCCCAGCACAAACCTGAATCCCGGGTAACGATCGAAAGCTCCGGAGTAAATGATCGAGGCGAGGAATTGCGCAGAACCGAAACGGGACACCGCTTGTTTGACCGCGTTACGAACTTTTGAATTGTCTTCATAGTGCGCGTCATTGGAATTGACGGCGCGGACATCTTGCCCCTGGTTATGAAACGATATCGGGATGCCGGTTTCGTCCGCGGCTTCCCACACCACATCCCAGTCGCGATCCCAAATCGGTCGCACGGAATCCGACGCTATCAGCTCTGCTCCGGTAAGCCCGAGCTTGGCGATGCGGCGCAATTCCTCGGCGCCTGCTTTTGGGTCGTGGTTCGGTAGACAAGCGAGAGGGGCAAAACGATCCGGATTGAACTTGCGGAACTGCATCGCAAAATCGTTGTAGATGCGAAAGACGACGCCCATGGTCTCGCCGTCCTGAATCCGGCGGCTCAGGCCCAAAATTCCGTAAATGACCTCGGCGCCCACACCGTCGCGTTCTTGATCCTTGATTCTGTGCTCTGGCGAGGCAGGCCTGAAGACGCCGTTTACGGCATCGGAGTAAATTCCGGTGCGCGCCTTTCTGCGCAGGCGCACCGACATCGTGACGCGATCGTGCCGCACGTTCTCGCGCCCGAGTCCGACGTCGCCGACATAGCGGATGATCTTACCGTTATGAACCCAGGCGCGGCCGCTGTCAGTATCTTTAACTCTCGGCATCCGCTCCTTCCAGGAGGCGGGCGCCTCGGAATAAAAAAGGTCACCGGGCAAGTACCAAAAGTCCAAATGACAATCGGCCGAAATAATCTCGGACATGCGAATCCCTCACTTTCCTTAGTAATACTGAAATTCTTTCACGAACATCGAGCGTTACTTCTAGTCAAAAACTTTTGTCTCTCGAAACTATTCCATTGCCGTTTCCATCGCAAAGCTTTGCCAATTCAAGTAGTAACTCATTTTAGTGGGCCGGCGCGGCCTTTTCAGCAAGATCGCCGCAAGAGAGATTCTTCGCTGCGCTCAGAATGACATTTGATCGGAGTTGTCATCTTTTCACGATGGCCTGAAAATAGCACGCTAGGCTTCATCGAGCCATCGTCTTGGTTTCGACAGCCACTTCTTCGTCTCTGGTCTCAAAGCCGGTTCCGAACGCTGCCGAAACTTCTCGAATATGGTTCAGCAGCTCCGGGGCCTCTGCCGGCTTCAGCAGCACGGGCTGATTCTGCTCGTTGATACAGCCGGGAACGAAACAAACTTCGTTGATCTTGCTGTTTCGAATGCGACAGCGCGCCAGGATCGTGTCTTGTTTCTTGCCCCTGAAAGACGGCCCGTCGTGAACGAAGTTGGCTAGAGAGTAGAATATCGTCTTCCCTTTATAAACTTCGATGGGCTGCACTAGATGAGGATGATGCCCGACGACGAGATCGGCGCCGGCGTCTACTGCAAGGTGGGCCATTGCTTTTTGGTATCCAACGAGCTCGCCTTTTCCGCCGCTGTACGGTGAGATTCCCCAATGCCACGAAACAACCACGACATCGGCCCGCTCTCTGGCCGCCGCGATATCCTGGCGCAAGGCTTCGACGTCTGCGGCATTGGGAATCGTATGGATGATCGGCGGCGTCCCCGGGACTTCTTTTGGCAAGACGGACGGTGCCTCGTAAGCGGTGGCAACCCGCACGACGGCGAGGCCCGCGCGTTGCGCGGTTGCGGCCGCATCAATGGTGCAAACCGAAGTGCGACAAACAAAAGCAACCTTGACTCCTTTTCGCTCGACCACCGTCGGGCGCCGCGCTTCTTGGAGATTTTTCCCGCCGCCACCGTACGCGATCCCGGCTTTGTCCAACACTTCCATAGTGCGTAGTAATCCCTTTACGCCTCGATACATGCTCGGATTGTTGGCGAGATTCATCATCTTGAACCCCGCGTTCACGTACGCGCCGATCATCCATTCGTCAGTCCGGGGGCCGTGGCCACCCCCGTCGAGGTGCTCCCGATCGGCGACCACCGTCTCGAGATTGCCAAAGACGATGTCTGCCGCTCTCAAATGCTTTCCGGCATGGGCGAACGTCGAGTCCGGGTCCGGACGTTGAACGTAGACATCGCCAACCAGAGCTAGTTCAACTGTTTCGTCGCTCATGAAAACTCCTTTTCAGGCTGCTGAAAAAGACCATGTGCTTCGTTGCGCTCGATCGCCTCGCATGAATCCGTGTTCGTGTGACGTGCTCGTGCTCGTGCGGATTTCACGGTCACGTTTCACGGACACGATCACGGTCCATGCGCGACTAGCCGATGAACGATTGCGCCGCACAGATGACAGTTCAATTTTTCGCTTTGGGAAAACCCCAGATCTCCAATATCTGCCGCTCGTATTTCTCTTCGTCGGTGACCATCTCCCACGGCTCCACTTTGACTTCGCGCTTCATGCGCCTCACCTCGATGCCAAGTTCCGAGCCCGGATGGAAAACACTCTCACGCCCGGTGCGCATGAATGTAACTCCCTTGCTCGCCACCCAACCGGTCAACAGCAAAGCCGCGTTGGGATTGGCGGCGCCCTTAATGGGCGCGATGAGAACGTCGCGGTTTGCGACAATCGGACCTTCCGGGAAGAGGGCACCCAGCGGAACCCCTGGTTGGTCTTTTACATACCGATAGAACGAGCCATGCCCCGCCGGACAAACGAGCAACATCTCGCCCGTGGCGACGAGCGTCTGGGAGTTGGTGTTGCCGCTCACCCAGCGCGGATTGTTGGCCAACAGTTTCTTGGCGAAATCGAGCGCCCATTTCTCGCCGAAGGCACCCCAGAGAGCCACCGTATGGCTGGCATCCACCAGCGTCACCAGCTTGCCTTTGTAGTAAGGATCATAACAGTCGGCCCAAGTCTTTGGCACGCGCTCTTTGGCGACAAGATTTTTGTTGTAGACAATGACGATCGGGTTGGTGACCACCGAAACGCCGAAGCCGTCAGCGTGAATCATTCTCGGATCGATGCCGAAGATCCCGCGCCAATCGACAGCCTCGAAAAAGTGACCGAATTGCTTGTGTTGGGCGATCAGATTGGGTCGCACCATCATGGCATCATAGGGGAAATTCCCCGCCTGCATTTCCAACATCAAGCGTTCGTGAGGAGGCCTGAGACGGGTATATTCGATCTTGATAAAGGGGAATTCTTTTTGAAACGCCTGGTTGATTGCGCCGACCTCTTTTTCATCCAGATAGGTGCCCCAGGAAACCTTGCCTTCCTTTTTGGCGCCCGCGACAATCGAGCTCATGGTGATTTGCTTACCGAGTTCGGCAGCGATTAGGGCGTTCGGGAAGCCCAACCCCACGAGCAGGGAACCGACGGTCATTGCGATTGCGAACGTGGGTAGTTTCATCTTTGGTTACTCAAGTGTTCTTATGTATCGAGGTGGAAAAACTCCACCGCATTTTGCGCCAGCATGCGGTGCTTTTCATGTTCCGGGACATTCTTGAAGCTAATCTCGATGGTGCGCCGCGAGTTGGGCCAGTCGGTTTCCGTGTGCGGAAAGTCCGAAGACCACATGACCCGATCGACGCCTATCATGTGACGCATCTGGACGCCTACCGGGTTATTCTGAAAGCCCCACAAGCAATGCTCTTTAATATACTCGCTCGGGAGCCGGGCCAGCGGTTTCAAGCCGAGCAATTCCACCGCCCATTTGTGATTCCGTTCATAAATGCTGTCAGCCTGTTCGAGCCAGTGCGGAATCCAGCCGATTTGATTTTCCGCGAAATAGACCTTCAAGCTCGGGAAGCGATCAAAGACTCCGGCGACGACCAGGCGGATGGCGTCGCGCGCGCCCCGTTGAGTGTAATAGTTGGCGTAGCGTCCGACGATATCGCGCCCGGCGCTGTAAACTTCCTGTTCGAATTTGCGGGCGTATTGAAACCAGGGTCCGCTGTAGCGCTCGGCGCCGCCGAACTGGAACATCACATGGACGCTCACCGGCGCTTTCATGTCGACGGCCGCGCTCCAGAATTCATCGTCCTCGGCGCTGGGATACATGCGCCCGGCTGGAAAAGCGTTGAGCGCAACGCCCTTGAGGCCCATGCGTAGGCAATGTTCCATTTCGCCGATTGCGTCTTTCACACCGGTCTCAGGTATCAGACCGAGACCGATCAACCGATCCGGCGCCACAGAGCAGTATTCCTCGCCCAACCAGTCGTTGTAGGCTCGCACAACCGCTTTGTAAGCTTGATCGTCTTTGATACCGCGCCAGAAGTTCGGTCCTTGGCTGCCGGGATACAGCACCTCCGCCTCAACACCGTCGATGTCCTGTTCATGCAATCGCTGCTCGGCCGAGCCGGATCCGGGGTTTTCGCCGAACCGCCCGCCGAATGGATAGACGCGCCACTCACCGGTCACACGAACTGGCTCGATCATGATGCCTCGTCCCTCGACAACGTGAGCGTCGCCGCCCCCGGGCAAGCGCAGGCGGCGCGGCGCGCGATCTTGATATTTTTGCGGCACGTGGTGTATCCACCGATCGGTGGAGACCTCGAGATGCGAATCCGCTGAAATCACCTGATAGTTCTTGCCCATATGATCACTCCTTTTTTCAACGACCCTCACCCCGGATCAAGTCCGGGGCAAGTTCTTGCCTTCTCCGAGAGGAGAATGTGTCGCAATCGCCAAACATGCACAAGTGTCATTCTGAGCCGAAGGCGAAGAATCTTGCATTTTCCTGTCGCTTAAAAAAGCAGATCCTTCGGCTATCGCCTCAGGATGACATTTCGAAAAAGTCTCTCTTGGGTGAGGGTGAACAATTTTTCCACACATGGCGAACGAATACTCGATTATCGGTTTCCCAGCGATCCGCGCGCAATGACCTGACGCGCCGCGATCGCCAACAAAGCCGTTATGCCAATCAAGATAACGCCCAACGCCGCGGCCATAGGAATATGTCCGTTTTGCCAGTGAATCCATATCCAAACCGAAAGAACCTCGTTTTTCTTTGTTCCCAATACCAATGGAATGGAAAACGCTCTGAGCGAGTGCGCGACAACCCAAACCCATCCTGCTACCAGCGAGGGGATCAATAACGGAACGGTAATCTTCCGCATGGTTGTTAATTGCCGGGCACCGCTGGCCGCGCCCGCCTCCTCCAGTTCGCTGTGAATCTGCATGAGACCGCCGTTCGTCGTGCGCGTCGCAAAGGCCAGATATTCGGTCATCAAGCCCAGGATGATCATCCACATCGAGCCGTAAATGCCCAGATAGCGAAACGGCGGCTTGAGGTAAACAAAAATCAGCGCTAGTGCCAGGACGACGCCGGGAACGGCGAAGGAGATGAATGTCAGACCATCGAGAATAAACCTGGCGCGGCTTTTTCCGCGCACGACGACCCAAGAGATAAGCAGCGCGACCGCCATGGTCGCTGTGCCGGCGCCGAGTGCCAGGTAGATCGTATTTAAGAAATCAGTCATGAACCTGGGATCGCTGAGGATGGCGAAATAGTGTTTGAACGAAACCGAGCTTAAAGCTTGCGCCGAGGGTGCCATATAGTAGGGCAGAAGCGAAGCCCAAGCCAACACAAGAATCGGAGCCGCAACGGTCAATAAGAAATAAGCGCCAAATAGCGCTACGGCGACAAAGCGCCACTTCCCCAGACGATACCTGCTGGGGTTAAACCCCCGTCCGCGGATCACCGCATACCGCTCTGAACTTCTAATCAAACGCGCATAAAAAATTGCCATGAGCGCCATGAGCGCCATAAAGAAGACGGCATACGCAGCGCTCAAGCCATAATCACCTGGAACCGACAGCATCGCCTGGAAATAAATTAATGTCGCGAGCACGAAGATCCCCGCCGGCAAGCCCACAGCGAGCGGCGCTTCAAAAGAATCGAGATGCGATACGAAGGAATAAGTGGCGGCGGCGAAAAGCGCCGGCGCGAGCAAAGGCAAGGTTATTTTAAAAAAGACGACCCAGGGCCGTGCCCCCGAAATTCGCGCCGATTCTTCCAGTCCTGGATCCATCAATCGAAAGAGCCCCACGATCATGAGGAAAGCCGTGCTCACGCCGCGCAGCGCGCCTAGATAGATGAGCCCGCCCAGAGACTGGATATTCAGCGGTCCCTCCTCAACGTTCCAGCCAAATGTGGATAAAGCGGCGCGAGCAACGAGGTTGATCAAGCCAGTTTTGGGCAGCAGCAATAACATCCAGGCGAGTGCAAAGAGGACTCCAGGAATCACCAACGGCAACAAGACCGTGACCCATGCGGCGCCGCGAAAGGGCATGTCCGTGCGCTCAATCAGCCAGGCAAACACAATGGCGAGGCCGACCGCCGCCGCGGTTGCGCCGGTGGAGACGATGAAGGTGTTGAGAAGGCTGCGAAAGAAAAACTCGCTGCCGAATGCAACCGCGAAATTTCTCAACGTCCAGGGACCGGGAAGACTCGGTGGACCCGTGCGCAAGCTGCTCGCGATGAGCATGACGACCGGCACTACCAGCAGCCAGAGCACAACAATAACGACCACGGCCAGGAGTAACCGGCTCAGGTTGAACTTTGAAAAGTGAATTACGCGCCGCGCTTTTTGTTGCATGGATCTAGAAGTTTGACTCGGGGAACCGTGAGCGCGGCCTCGATGACGGGCTTTTTCAGTTTTTGGCTTTTGGGAAGCCCCAGATTTCCAAAATTCGTCTCTCGTACTTCTCTTCCTCGAGCAATATCTCCCAGGGCTGTACTTTGATTTCCCTGCCCATCCGTTTCACTTGCGCGCCCAGCTCCGAGTTTGGATGAAAAACACTTTCTCGACCTGTGCGCATATGTGTGACGCCTTTGCTGCCGATCCAACCGGTCAACAACAAAGCGGCGTTGGGATGAGGAGCTCCCTTGATCGGCGTGAGCAGCATGTCACGGTCGGTTGCAATGGGACCCTCCGGGAAGACGGCTGCCAGCGGCGCGCCGGGCTGGTCTTTGACATAGCGATACCATGTGCCATGGCCGGTGGGACAAACCATTAGCATCTCCCCGGTGGCAACGAGGTTCTGCGCATTCGTATTGCCGCTGACCCAGCGCGGATTGTTGGTCAAAAGTTTCTTGGTAAAATCGAGACCCCACTTCTCGCCGAAG
>Ga0075423_10001488_pt1 | contig 20676 bp, 19 predicted proteins | sample SoiMethybrSBSTD2_FD_80114 | JGI IMG/M metagenome (GOLD analysis project Ga0075423, IMG submission 80114) | Bulk soil microbial communities from a Populus tree surrounding site in Tennessee, USA - Soil MetaG P. TD hybrid SBSTD2 | ecosystem: Environmental > Terrestrial > Soil > Tree plantation...
CGCGCTCGCGTGGTCACGGTCGGTGTCGGCGAGGTCCCCGGCGCGACGATCCGGGCCGTCGACGTCGTGCTCGATGACGAGCTGCGGCCGCGCTTCACGCTCGTCACGCCGTGGGGCTCGACGCCCGTGTGCCTCTCGGTGCGAGGGGAACGGCAGGCGGTCAACGCGGCCATGGCGGCCGCGGTCTCGCTCGAGCTCGGCGCGCCGCTCGAACGGGTGGCCGAAGGTCTCTCGCGCGCGGTCACCGCGGCGTGGCGGATGGAAGTGACCCGGACCGATGGGGGCATCACAGTCGTCAACGACGCGTACAACGCCAGCCCGACGTCGATGGCGGCGGCGCTGCGCTCGTTCCGTTACCTCGCAGGCGACAAGCGGCGTATCGCCGTGCTCGGCGAGATGCTCGAGCTCGGCGATCACGCGCGGGCGGAGCACCAGAAGGTGGGACGCCTGGCTGTCGCGTCGGACGTCGACGTCGTCGTCGCCGTCGGCGCCGGCGCCCGAGCGATCGCCGACGGGGCTCGCCTGGCCGGCGCCGGACGCGCGCAGGTGGTCCAGGTGAACGACGCAGACGGCGCGATCGTGGCGGTCTCGGGTCTCGCCCGTTCCGGCGACGCCGTGCTCGTCAAGGCGAGCCGGGCGGTCGGGCTCGAACGGGTGGCCGAAGCCCTCACCTCGGCGGTCGGTGCATGATCGCACTGCTGCTATCGGCGTCGGTCGCGTTCCTGCTCAGCGTGTTCGGCACCCCGTTTCTCATCCGGCTCCTGCGCGCGCGCGGGATCGGTCAGACGATTCGCGACGACGGGCCGTTCCGGCATCCGCACGTGGCGAAGGCGGGCACGCCGACGATGGGCGGCATCGCCATCATCGTGAGCGCATTCCTCGGATACCTGGTCGCCCACATCCGCACGGAGCAACTCAAGTTCGCGCGAGCCGGGGTGACGCTGATGCTGCTGATCATCGCGCTCAGCGCCGTCGGGTTCGTCGACGACTACCTCGGAGTGCGCAAGGGCCGGAACCTCGGGTTGCGGAAGCGGGGCAAGACATCCGGCCTGCTCGCCGTGGCTGCAGGCTTCGCGCTCCTCGGCCTGCGCTACGTCGACACGTCCACGAACCTGTCGTTCACGCGTCTCATCGACCTCGACCTCGGGACGTGGCTCTGGGCGGCATGGGCGATCTTCATCATCCTCGGATCCGCGAACGCTGTGAACATCACCGACGGCATGGACGGCCTCGCCTCGGGTGCCGCCACCCTCGTGTTCTTCGCGTTCACCGTCATCGCGTTCTGGCAGTTCCGGCACCCGGCCGTGTACGGGACGTTGGGGATGACAACCGTGCCCGGTGGTTTCGCCGCCAACGCGCTCGACCTGGCGGTCGTGGCCGCGGGGATGGCCGGGGCATGCGCAGGTTTCCTGTGGTGGAACGCCGCGCCGGCGCGCATATTCATGGGTGATACCGGCTCGCTCGCCATCGGGGGCGGCATGGGGGGCCTGGCGTTGCTGACCCACACCGACTTGTTGCTGCCGATCCTCGGCGGTCTGTTCGTCGTCGAGACGCTGAGCGTCATCGCCCAGGTCGTCGCGTTCCGAGGGTTCCATCGACGCGTGCTCCGCATGGCACCCATTCACCACCACTACGAGGTCGGCGGCTGGCCCGAGTTCACGGTGATCGTGCGCTTCTGGCTCTTCGGAGGATTGTGCGTCGCGTTCGGGCTCGGTTTGTTCTACGCCGACTTCATCCGCATCCCCGGAGTGATCGATTGAGCCGCGTCCTCGTGCTCGGGTTGGGCGTGACCGGTGACGCCGTCGTGCGTCATCGCGCCGCGGCCGGAGACGACGTCACGGTGGTCGAGGACGGCCCGACCGGCGAGGACGCATACCGCGATCGGGTCGCGACCGCGGGCGCGGTCGGCGCCGACCTCGTCGAGCACCCCACACCGTCTCGTCTCACCGAGCTCGTGCGCCGTGCGGACATCGTCGTGCCCAGCCCGGGCGTGCCTCTGCGGCACCCGGCGCTCGTGGCGGCGCGGGAAGCCGGCGTCGCCGTCCGGGCCGAGGTCGATCTCGCCGCCGAGCAGGCGGCGGCCCGGGGCAAGGTCCTCGTCGCCGTGACCGGGACGAACGGGAAGACCACGGTGACCACCTTGATCACGGCCATGCTCGACAGCTCGGGTGGTGCCGCGCTGGGAGCCGGCAACATCGGGCTCCCGCTGCTCGACGCCGCCGACTCGGACGCCCGCGCGCTCGTGGCCGAGGTGTCGTCCTTCCAGCTGGCATGCACGACCGAGGCGTTCCGGCCGCGGGTCGCAGTACTCCTCAACGTCGCCCCGGACCACCTCGACTGGCACGGTTCCTTCGAGGAGTACGCGGCGACGAAGGCGCGGGTGTTCGCACACCAGCGCGATCGGGACCGCCTCGTGTTCAACGGTGACGACGAGGTGGTTGCGCGCTTGGCCGAGACGGCACCCGCGCAGCGCGTCGCGTTCACGCTGGAGTCGCGGCCTGACATGTTCCGGATCGAACACGGGTCGTTCGTCGACCCGGGTGGGGAGCCCTTCGCGAACGTCGCCGAACTGCCGGTGAGCGCCCCGCACGACCGTGCCAACGCGCTCGCGGCCGCGGCTGCCGCGTTCGCCGCGGGCGCGACGCGCGATCGCGTGGAACGCGCGCTGCGCGAGTACCCGAGGCTCCACCACCGCGTCGCGCGCATCGGCAACACTGGTGGTGTGCAGTACTACAACGATTCGAAAGCGACGAACCCGCACGCGACACTCGCTGCAGTCGCCGCGTTCGACGAGCTCGGCGGCAAGGTCGTGCTGATCGCCGGCGGTCGCAACAAGGGTCTCGACCTGTCGGTACTGCGTCCGCTCGCCTCGCGCCTGCGCGCTGTCGTCGCGATGGGTGAAGCCGCGAGTGAGGTGGAACGCACGTTCGCGGACGCGGTGCCGGTCGCGAAGGCCGACTCGATGGGCGCGGCCGTTGCCGCCGCCGCCGCGCGCGCGCAGCCCGGCGACGTCGTCCTGCTCTCCCCGGCATGCGCGTCGTTCGACTGGTACCCGAGTTACTCGGCGCGCGGCAACGACTTCGCGCGTGAGGTCGAGCGGCTGAGCGAACGGGGCGTCGCGTGACCGCCGCGACGGCCACGGCCACCCTCGGCTCCCTCCGGCGGCGGTGGGTGACGGCGGGCGCGGCCCGCCCGCCCAACTACCTGTTGCTGGTGGCGACCGTCGGGGTCCTCAACGTCGTCGGCGCCGTCATGGTGCTGTCGGCGTCGTCGGTCTCGTCGCTCACCGACTACGGCTCGGCGTGGTACTTCTTCGAGCGCCAGGTGGCATGGATCGCGGTAGCCGCCGCCGCGTTCATGATCACGGCGCGCATCGACTACCACGCGTGGCGCAAGTGCGTGCGGCCGCTGCTCATCGTGAGCCTGGTCCTCCTCGTGGCCGTGCTGATCCCCGGCATCGGCATCGAGGTCGCCGGGTCTCGACGGTGGCTCGGCGGCGGCCTGCTTCGGTTCCAGCCCACGGAGATCGCCAAGCTGGCGCTCCTCCTGTACACAGCCGATCTCCTCGCCCGCCGGGCCAAGGACCTGCACGACTGGCGCCGCGTCCTACGACCGGTGTTGATCGTGCTCGGCGTGCTCTGCGTGCTCGTCCTGCGCGAGCCCGACCTCGACTCGACCATCGTGCTCGGGTTGATCGCGTTCACCGTCCTCGTCGCCGGTGGTGTCCGCGCCCGGCACCTCACCCTGGTCGGCGGGGCGTCTGTAGTCGCGGCGACTGTTTTGGCGTTGGCCGAGCCGTACAGGCGCGCGCGCGTCTTCGCGTTCCTCAATCCGTCGTCCGACGCGTCGAACGCCACGTACCAGATCTCGCAGTCGCTCATCGCGATCGGCAGCGGCGGATGGACCGGCGTGGGGCTCGGCGCGGGGCGGGCGAAGTGGCTGTTCCTGCCGAACGCGCATACCGACTTCATCTTCGCGATCATTGGCGAAGAGCTCGGTTTTGTGGGCTGCCTTCTCGTCGTGGGGCTGTTCGTCGCGTTCGCCGTGCTCGGCACCCGCACCGCGTTGCGCGCGCCCGACAGATTCGGGATGTTGCTTGCGGCCGGGGTGACGGCATGGGTCGTCGGCCAGGCCGCGATCAACATCGGCGCCGTCATCGGTCTGCTGCCCGTCTCCGGGATCCCGTTGCCGTTCATCTCGTTCGGCGGCTCGGCCCTCGTGTTCACGATGGTGGCGGCCGGCCTCCTCGGGAACGTCGCCCGCCAGGCGCGGTGACGCGCGCTGCTGACCCGGATGGCCCGGACGGCGAGGTCTTCGCGGTGATCACCGGCGGCGGGACCGGCGGCCACGTCTACCCGGCGCTTGCGCTCGCCGATGCGCTTGTCGCGCGCGGCCACCCGCGGGAAACGGTCCGGTTCGTCGGCGCGCGCCGCGGGCTCGAAGCGCGCGTCGTCTCCGAAGCCGGGTATGCGATCGACCTGCTGCCCGGACGCGGCCTCCAGCGCCGTGTCACGGCGGCGAACCTGCGCGCCGGCTGGGACACGCTGACGGCGTTCGCCCGCGCCCGGCGCATCGTGCGGCAGTCGCGGCCGGCGGTTGTGGTCGGCGTCGGAGGATACGCATCGCTGCCGACCCTCGTGGCGGCGCGTCTGCAACGCATTCCCGCCGTCGTGCACGAGCAAAACGCCGCTCCCGGCCTTGCCAATCGCGTGGCCGTCCGCATGGGCGCTCGCGCCGCGGTGTCGCTGCCCGGGACACCACTCCGGGGCGCGGTCCTCACCGGCAACCCCGTGCGTGAGGAGATCGCGGCTGTGCGCCGCGACCCGGACCCGGCGCGCCCGCTCGTGACCGTGTTCGGCGGGAGCCTGGGTGCGGGCCGGCTCAACGACGCCGCGCTGGGGTTGTACGAGCGGTGGCGCGATCGCACCGATGTCGGTGTGCATCACGTGACGGGCCCGCGCAACCACGAGGTGTGCGCGGCGCGCCTGGCGGCGTCGCGTCGCCCAAGTGACACGCTGGACTACGAGCTCGTCGGCTACGAGGACCATATGGAGCGGCTGTACGCCCGCACGACGCTCGCGGTGTGCCGGGCCGGGGCCATCACGGTGGCCGAGCTCGCCGCCGCCGGCGTCCCCTCCGTGCTCGTTCCGCTGCCGGGCGCCCCCGGCGATCACCAGACGCGCAACGCCGACGCCCTGGTCGGCGCCGGGGCCGCGGTCGTCGTCCCGGACGCCGAGTGCGACGCCACCCGCCTCGACGCCGAGCTCCGCGGCCTGCTCGCCGATCCCGCACGGCTCGCGGCGATGTCCGCAAACGGCCGCACACTGGGCCGCCCTGACGCCGCCGCGCGCCTCGCCGACGTCGTCGAGGAGGTGGCACGTGAACGGTGACCACACGCCCCGCGAGCTCGACCTGTCCTCACCCCGGCACGTCCACATCGTCGGGATCGGGGGAGCGGGCATGAGCGCGATCGCCACCGTCCTCGCTCGGATGGGCCACTACGTCACGGGCTCCGACCTCAAGGAGTCGCGCGGGCTCGAACGACTCCGGCTTCTCGGCGTGCACGCCGAGGTGGGTCACCGCGCCGACAACGTGCCGCCCGACGCCGACGCGGTGGTCGTTTCGACGGCGATTCCGGGCTCGAACGCCGAGGTCCGCGCGGCCGTTGAACGGGACTTGCCTGTGCTCCGACGCGCCGACGCGCTGCGTGCGCTCGCCACGACGCGTCGAACGGTGGCCGTCGCCGGGAGTCACGGCAAGACGACGTCCTCGTCGATGCTGGCGCTCATCCTGCGCGCCGCGGGCTGGCATCCCAGCTTCATCATCGGTGGCGACCTCAACGAAGTCGGCACCAACGCCGCCTACGACGACGGTGAATGGCTCGTGGTCGAGGCCGACGAGAGCGACGGCACGTTCCTCGAGCTCGCCCCGGAAGCCGGCATCGTCACCAACATCGAGCCCGACCACCTCGACCACTACGGCGGCTTCGCCGGTCTCACCGCGGCGTTCGACCGGTTCTTCGCCGGCATCCCGGGCGTGCGCGTCGCGTGCGCCGACGACCGGATCGCACGACGGCTCGTTGCCGCGCACCCCGGGGCCGCAACGTACGGATTCGCGGAGGACGCGACCTACCGCATCGTCTCGTACGAGGGTGACCGGCGCGGGAGCCGCTTCGCGGTGCACCGGAACGGGAGGGAGCTCGGCGCCGTCGACCTTCCCGTCCCCGGACGGCACAACGCCGCCAACGCGACCGGCGCGACTGCGCTCGCCCTCGAGCTCGGCGCTCCGTTCGAGGCCGCGGTCGACGCGATGCGCGGTTTCGGCGGCGTCGCGCGGCGGTTCCAGTTCCGCGGCGAAATCGACGGAGTCACGCTCGTCGACGACTACGCGCACATCCCCGGCGAGATCTCGGCGATGATCGGAGCGGCGCGCGAAGGCGGCTGGGGACGCGTGATCGTCGTCTTCCAGCCGCACCGCTACACACGCACCGCGCGTCTCTGGCGCGATTTCGCCGACGCGTTCACGGGAGCCGACCAGGTCGTGCTCACAGACGTGTACGCCGCCAACGAGACGCCGCAACCGGGTGTGTCGGGCCGGCTCATTCTCGGCGCGGTGCTCGACGCCAACCCCGCGCTCCCGGTCGTGTACCTGCCGCGCCGCACGGATGTCGTGCAGCACGCGCTGCAACTCGCTCGGCCGGGCGACATCGTGCTCACACTCGGGGCGGGCGATCTCACGACGGTGCCGGACGAGTGGTTGATGCGAGCAGTGTCGTGAACGTGACGGCCGAGCTCGCGCCACTCGCAGCCGATCTGCGCGACCGGTTGCCCGACTCGACGATCGAGGGCGCGTCGTTCGCCGAGCTGAGCACGTACCGGATCGGCGGTCCCGTGGCGGTGCTCGTGCGGGTCCACGACGACGATGCCCTCGCAGCGGTAGCCGACGCCGCCCGCCGGCACCAGCCCCGCCTTCTGGTGATCGGCCGGGGCTCGAACCTGCTCGTCTCGGACGCCGGCTTCTCCGGGTTGGTGGTGCTCCTCCAAGGCGATTTCGAGACGATCGATACGCCCGCTGCAGCTCGCGGTGAGCAGGAAGCGCCGGCGGTCCGGGCCGGCGGCGCCGTCCCGCTGCCTGTGCTCGCGCGCCGGGCAGCCGCCGGAGGCCTGGCGGGTCTGGAGTTCTACGTGGGGATCCCGGGCTCGGTCGGCGGGGCGGTCCGGATGAATGCAGGCGGCCACGGCCGGGAGACCGTCGAGGTCCTGCGCCGGGCCTGGGTGCTCGACCTGCTCGACGCGGACGCGCCTCCCTCTGCCGGCGAGCGCGACGTCGCCGACCTCGACCTCGACTACCGCCACTCGAACCTGCGGACGAGCGAGGTGGTCACGGCAGCCGAGTTCACGGTCACACGCGACGACCCCGCCGCGTGCGAGGCGCGGGTCGCCGAGATCGTGCGGTGGCGGCGCGAGCACCAACCCGGGGGGCAGAACGCGGGCTCGGTGTTCCGTAACCCGCCCGGTGACAGCGCCGGCCGGCTCATCGACGCCGCCGGGCTCAAGGGCCTACGCGTGGGCCGGGCCGTGGTGTCCGAGAAGCACGCCAACTTCTTTCAGGCCGACGCCGGCGCAACCGCCCGCGACGTGCTCGACCTCGTCGCCGAGGTGCAGCGGCGCGTGGCGAAGGCCACGGGCGTGGAGCTCGTGCCCGAGCTCCACGTCGTGGGTGACGACACGGGGGACGCATGAGCACGAAGGCGCCCGCACGTCGGAAACCGGCGAAGAAGCAGGACCGGGCGAAGGCGAGCCCGATCGACCCGCGCATCCGAGATCGGCGGGTCGAGGTGTTGCGGGCCCAGGGCCGCCGGCGGCTCCGGTGGACGGTCGCGCTGATCGTCGTCGGGGCCGTGGCCGCGGCGGCGTGGTTGGTCACTCACTCGTCCTTCCTCGACGTCGGTCGCATCCGTGTCACGGGGGCGCAGCAGGTGCCGCCGGCCGAGGTGCGGCGCGCCGCCGGCGTGGGACGCGGCGACCCGATCCTCTTCGTCGACACGGGCGCGGTCGAGCACCGTGTCGAACGCGTCGCCTGGGTCGACAAGGCGCGCGTCGAGCGGAGCCTCGGCGGCGAGGTCGACATCCACGTGACCGAGCGCCGCCCGGCGGCGTGGGTCCGTCGCGCCTCGGACCGGGTGGCGCTGGTCGACGTACACGGGCGCGTCCTCGCCGATGCCCCAGCGCCGCCGCCGGGGCTTCCCGAGATCACGGGGTTGCGCGCGATCCCGCGCGCCGGGCGCCAGATCGCTCCCGTCGCCGCCGCCCGGGTGCTCGAGAAGCTGCCGCTCGCGCTGGGCCTGCGCACGACGCGCATCACCCTGGACGGGGACGCGGTCACGCTGGAAGTGAAGGACGGTCCCGAGGTGCGCCTCGGGTCACCGCGCGACGTCGCGGCCAAGGCCCGCGCCGCGCTGGCGGTCATGGCTGCCACCGCGGGGCCGCCACCGCGGTACATCGACGTGCGCGTCCCGGCCGCGCCTGTCGCCGGCTGACGCGCTGATCGTCTCGATCCGCGGGGCCTGTTGCTCGTGGGGTTGGTGTCAGCTACCGTTTCGCACGACTCGCACAGGTTGACAACGCGGTCGACCTCGTGATCGAGGGGCAAGGGTTTTCTCCGGGCCGCCGTGACCTGCGAGAATGCTCGCAACCCCCGGTGGGGCCGTGGGCGGGCCTCGGCAACGCGAAGCCGGAGGGTGAGACCCGTCCGAGAAGCGCGTAGCGAAGAACAGAAGGCCGACATGCTGCATGACGTGCAGAACTACTTGGCCGTGATCAAGGTCATCGGGGTCGGTGGCGGTGGCTGCAACGCGGTCAACCGGATGATCGATGCCGGCCTCAAGGGCGTGGAGTTCATCGCCGTGAACACCGACGCGCAGGCCTTGCTCATGAGCGACGCCGACGTGAAGCTCGACGTCGGGCGCGAGCGCACCCGCGGTCTCGGTGCGGGATCCGACCCCGAGGTGGGTCGCGACGCCGCCGAAGAGCACCGCGACGAGATCGAAGAGGTCCTCAAGGGCGCCGACATGATCTTCATCGCCGCCGGCGAAGGCGGCGGCACCGGCACCGGCGGGGCGCCGATCATCGCCGAGATCGCCCGCAGCGTCGGCGCGCTCACCATCGGCATCGTGACCCGGCCGTTCACGTTCGAGGGTCGCCGGCGGGCGATCCAGGCGCAGAACGGCGTCGAGTGGCTCAAGGGCAAGCTCGACACGCTCATCGTGATCCCGAACGACCGGTTGCTCCAGCTGTCAGACGAGCACACGTCGATGCTGAACGCGTTCAAGATGTGCGACGAGGTGCTGCTCCAGGGTGTCCAGGGGATCGCGGACCTGATCACGACGCCGGGGCTGATCAACACCGACTTCGCCGACGTGCGCATGATCATGAAGGACGCCGGCACCGCGCTGATGGGAATCGGCTACGCGTCGGGGGAGGGCCGGGCGATCAGCGCAGCCCGGGCCGCGATGGCGAGCCCGCTGCTCGAGGCGAGCATCGAGGGCGCTCGCGGCCTCCTGCTCAACGTCTCGGGGCCGTCGGACCTCGGCCTGTTCGAGGTCAACGAGGCGGCCGAGATCGTCTGCCAGTCGGCGCACCCGGACGCCAACATCATCTTCGGAGCCGTCATCGACGACGCGCTGGGCGACGAGGTCCGCATCACGGTGATCGCCGCCGGCTTCGATCGGTACGAGGGCGAGCGCAACCGCCGGCGCGCCGGCGACGTGCGCCCGCAGCCCCTCGGTCTCCAGGAGGAAGAGGCGGCGCTCGGCAGCCCCAACGACGACCTCGACTTCGAAGACGACGACTTCGACGTCCCCGAGTTCCTGAAGTAGGCCGCAGGCGAGCTTGGGGCACATCGCGCTCGAGGTCGACGGCGCGCGTGTCGCGTTCACGGACCGGCACGGCGGCGTCTCGGCGCCGCCGTACGACACCGCCAACCTCGGCTTCGCCACCGGCGACGATCCGAACGCCGTCAGCGAGAACCGCAGGCGGGCCGCGCACGAGTTGGGCGACGCGCCCGACGCGCGCGGCTGGGCCTGGGTTCGGCAGGTCCACGGCGCCCGCGTCGTCGAGGTCGACGCTCCGGGTAGCGGGGGTGACGCCGACGCGCTCGTCACCGCCGGGACCGACGTCTCCCTCGTCGTGCTGGCCGCGGACTGCGCGCCCATAGCGCTCATCGCCGACGGCGTGGTCGCGGCCGTGCATTGCGGGTGGCGGGGGCTCGTCGCGGGCGTGCTGGAGGCCGTTACGCGAGTCGTGCGCGAGCGGAGTCGCGGTTCGGTCCGCGCTGTCATCGGCCCCTGCATCTCACCCGCGCACTACGAGTTCGGCGCCGACGAGCTCGAGCAGGTGAGGCGCCGCCTGGGCACGGCGGTCGAGGGCCGCACGGAATCGGGCAGCCTCGCCCTCGACCTGCGCGCCGGCGTCGGCGCCGCGCTGGCCTCGGCGGGCGTTGAAGACCGCACCGACGTCGACGTCTGCACGTACGCGTCGCCCGACTATTTCTCACATCGACGCGACGGCGTCACCGGCCGCCAGGCGTTGATCGTGACCCGTCCCCGGTGAGCGACGTCGCGACCGCGATCACCGAGGTTCGGGCGCGGATCGCCGACGCGGCGCGTGGCGCGGGACGCGACCCGGACGCAGTCCGACTCGTCGCCGCTACGAAGACCGTGCCCGCCGAGCGGGTCGCCGAAGCCGTCGCGCTCGGCGTGACGGACGTGGGGGAGAACCGGGCCCAGGAGCTCCTCGCCAAGGCCGACGCTCTCGGGGCGGCGACGCCGCCGACGGGGACCGACGTCTGCTGGCACTTCCTCGGACGCCTCCAGCGCAACAAGGTCCGGAGCCTCGCCGGGAAGGTCACGTGGTGGCAGTCGGTCGACCGCGAGGCGCTCGGTGTCGCGATCGCCCGGCACGCTCCCGCCGCGCAGGTGCTCGTCGAGGTGAACCTCGCCGACGAGCCGCAGAAGGGCGGATGTACGCCCGCCGACGCGCCCCGGCTCGCCGACGCGCTGCGGCGGCTGGGTCTGCGCGTCGAGGGCCTCATGACCATCCCGCCCGCCGGCGACGATCCCCGGCGATGGTTCGCCGCGCTGCGCGAGTTGGGCGGCGATGTCGGCGTGCAGCACCTGTCCATGGGGATGACCGACGACTACGAGATCGCGGTGCAGGAGGGCGCGACCATGGTGCGGATCGGACGGGCGATCTTCGGGGCGAGGCCCGGATCCGGTCCCGGGTGAGCACCGAGGCGGCCGGCGCGGTTGCCGCGCTCCGGCCGGGAGCCGACGGTAGGATTCGCGCACGGGGAGGTAGTCGAGCCCGTGGCTTCTATGTGGCGTCGAGCGATGGTGTACCTGGGGCTCCAGGACGACGACGAGTTCGACTTCGACGCGGACTACGACGAGTACGACTACGAGGACGACACCGGCAGTGCGCCGGCGCGTGAGCGAACGCCTGCTCGCGTCCCACGCGACGCGTCCGACGTGCGGCCGTTGCACGGCGACCAGTTGCACGAGGCGGTCGAGCCGCCGCCCATGCCGCGCAACGAATCGGGTTTGGTCCGTCCGGTCCCGCGCGACGAGTCTTCGTCTCTCGTGACGCCGAGGCCCGCCGTTGTTCGACAGCAGTCGTCGTCACCGGTGCAAGTGGTCGAGCCGAGCGGCTTCAACGACGCGCAGGAGCTCGGCGACCGACTGAAGGCGAACCAGGCCGTCGTGCTCAACTTGCGCGGCATCGACCGCGATCTGCAACGCCGCTTGATCGACTTCTCGAGCGGGCTGGCATACGCGGTGGGCGGGACGATACGGAAAGTCGACGACCAGGTGTTCCTCTTGACCCCGACGAGCGTCGAGGTCTCGGAGGAGGACAAGGAGCGGTTGCAGGCGCGAGGCCTGTATCGGGCCTGACCGCCGTGCAAATCGTCTGCTGGGTTCTGCGCATCTACTTGGTCGTGCTCGCAGCGCGCGCGATCCTGTCGTGGTTCCCGGTGCGCCCCGGCAGCCCGCTCACGTCCGTCGTGTCGCTCCTCGCCGATCTCACCGAGCCGGTGCTGCGACCGTTCCGGACCATCATCCCGCCGGTGGGCATGTTCGACCTGTCCTTCATGGTCGTCTTCTTCGTGCTCTTCATCGTCCAAGGCGTCGTCTGCGCCCTGTAGGCATCCGGGGTCGGCGGAGGGTTTCACACTTCGGCCGGGTATCTCGATACCATGGTTTGCCATGGATGTGACTCCCCGTGAGCTGCGGGACACCGACATCCGAGAAGGGTTCCGTGGCTATCACCGCGACGACGTCGACGAATTGCTCGAACGCGCCGCCTCCACTGTCGAAGGTCTCACCGAGCGCGTGCGACAGCTCACCGAGCGCCTCTCGAGCGCGGAGGGAAGCGCCGGCAAGAGCCGCGAGACCGAGGAGATGCTCCAGCGCACGCTCGTGCTCGCGCAGAAGACGGCCGACGAGGCGATCGCCGAGGCGCAGCAGCGCGCGCGCACGCTCCTCGAGGAGTCCGAGAGCAAGGCCCACAACCTCGTGAGCGAAGCCGAGGAGACCTCGCGCCGCATCGCGGAGAACGAGCGGCAACGGCTCGAGAGCGAAGTGCAGGACCTTTCCTCGCGCCGTGACACGCTCAACGCCGACGTCGAGGCGCTCGAGAAGTACGAGAGCGAGTATCGCAGCCGGCTCCGGAAGGCGATCGAGACCGAGCTCGATTCGCTCGGCAAGTTCACCGGCCCGCAGAGGGCGCGTCCGAAGCTCCACGACGTGAACGTGCCGCCGCCGCGCGAGGGGATCGCCAACTCGGGCCGGTCGGCGGCACCGTCACCGAACGCGTCGCAGGCAAAGGCGGCCCCGCCGTCGATGCCGACCGCCGAGATCGGTTCGGTGGACCCGTTCCCGAAGCCCCCGCCGGAGTCGCCGCGGCCCGCGCCGTCGCCGGACCCCGAACCGAGCTGGCCCGCCGGCGACCCGACCTCCTCCGAGCCGGTGCCGAAGCCGCAGGTGGGGGACGCACCCGGGCTCGCGGACTTCGTGCCCGCCGACGAGCCCCTGGAGCCGGAGGTGCTGGACGACGACGCGTTCTTCGCCACGCTGCGCGAGGCGGTGCGCGATGACGCGCCCCTCGGGCCGCGCGACGAAGAGGACGAGGATTTGTACGACGACGAGAAGTCGGAGCCGCCCAAGCGGGGGTTCCGCCGCCGCCGCTAGCGGCCCGGCGCGACCTTCTCCAGCCGAACCGACGCCGTCGATCCGTCGACGTCGACCTGCGCGACACCGGCGTTCGGCGGGTCGCCCTGCTCGACTTCCCACTCTTCGGCGAGCACCTCGCCTTTGATCCACTGCGCATGGTGCCGAGCCGCATCGGCCAGATGCTCGTCGGCCCACATCGTCACGCGCACGCGATCGCTGATCTCGAACCCTGACGACTTGCGCAGGTCGTTCAGCTTCCGAGCCAGCTCGCGCGCCACTCCTTCGCGCCGAAGCTCGTCGTCGAGGGTGGTGTCGAGCGCGACGGCGTACCCACCGTCCTGGGCGAGGGCGAGCTCGGCGTGCGACGTCGCCCGCACCTCGACCTCGTCAGGACCGACGTCGACCGTGTTGCCGTCGCCGAGCTCGATCCGGTACCGCCCATCGGCTTCGAACGCGCGCTGGACCGTTGCACCGTCCACCGAGCGGAGTGCGGACTGGACCTCGGGCATGAGCTTGCCGACGCGTGGGCCGAGCTTGCGGAAGTTCGGCACGACGACGTAGTCGACCAGCCCTTCGAGGCCGGTGATGCGCTCGACCTCGCGCACGTTCAACGCGTCCCTGATCTCCTCGGTCACGTCGTCGCCGAGGCGTCGCCCTTCGGGCAGCAGGACCAGTGCGCGGCGAAGCGGTGTCCGGACCTTGAGGCGCGCGTCGCTACGGGCCGCCAGCCCGAGCGAGACGACATGCCGGGCCTCTGTCATCTCGGCCTCGAGGTCGTCGTCGAGCGCGGCGACGTCCATCGCGGGCCAGTCGACGAGATGGACGGACTCGTCGCGACCGCTGAGGTTGCGGTGCATCTCGTCGGTCGCGAAGGGACAGAACGGCGCCAGGAGCTTCGTCAAGGTCAGCAAGCTCTCGTAGAGCGCGCCGTGTGCGGCGGGGTCGGAGTCCTTCCAGAACCGCGGCCGTGACCGCCGGACGTACCAGTTCGACAGGTCGTCGACGAACCGATCCAGCGCCTGCGCGCCCCGCAGCGCGTCGTAGCTCTCGAGCGCGTCCGTGACCTCGCCGACAGTTCGATGCAGGCGCGAGCGGATCCACCGGTCGAGCATGTGCTCGACGCGCCCCGCTTGATCGGGCGACCAGCCGTCGAGGCTCGCGTAGGTGACGAAGAACGAGTAAGTGTTCCAGAGGGTGATGAGGAACCGGCTCGTCGACTCGTCGATGCCGGTCTCGGACACACGGCGCGTCGTCCAGGGCGATCCCGCAGAGAAGAAGTACCAGCGCAGCGCGTCGGCGCCGCGGGTGTCGAGGATCTCCCACGGGTCGATCACGTTCCCGCGGGACTTCGACATCTTCTGACCGTCGCCCGCGACGATCAGCGCCAGGCACACGACGTTGCGATACGGAGCCCGGTCGAAGACGAGCGTGTTGACGGCGAGCAGCGAGTAGAACCAGCCGCGGGTCTGGTCGATCGCCTCGGCGATGAAATCGGCGGGAAAGCGCCGCTCGAAGAGCGCCTCGTTGTCGAACGGGTAATGGAATTGCGCCGACGGCATGGACCCGGAGTCGAACCACGCGTCGAGCACGGGTTCGACGCGGTGAGCGCGACCCGAGCACTGAGGGCACGAGATCGTGATGTCGTCGACGTACGGCCGGTGCAGGTCGAGACGGGAGAGATCTTTTCCTGCGAGCTCGCCGAGCTCGGCGACCGAGCCCACGCACGTGTCGGCGTTGCAGTCGCGGCATCGCCAGACGGGGAGCGGCGTCCCCCAGAACCGATCGCGAGACAACGCCCAGTCGACGTTGTTCTCGAGCCAGTCGCCGAAGCGTCCGTGCTTGATGTAGTCGGGATGCCAGCCGATCGTCTCGTTCTCCCGGAGAAGCGCGTCCTTGTGCTCGGACGTGCGCGCGAACCACGTCGGCTTGGCCCAGTAGATGAGCGGCGTGCCGCAACGCCAGCAGTGGGGGTACGCGTGCGCGTAGTCGACGATCGAGACGATGCGCCCCGCCGCCGTGAGCGCGTCGATGAGCGCAGGGTCGGCGTCCTTGACGAACTGGCCCTCGAGCTGCGGGACTGAGGCGTCGAAGCGCGCGTCCGGTCCCACCGGGTTGAGCATCGGCAGCTGCTCCTGCTCGGCGACCTCGCGGTCCACCTCGCCGAACGCGGGCGCGAGGTGGACGATCCCCGACCCTTCGTCGATCGTGACGAAGTCCGCGTTCACGACCCGGCTGGCGCCGGGATCGATGGGCAGGTAGTCGAACGGCCGCTCGTACCGCAGGCCGGCGAGATCGGACACGGGCACCGTCTCGACCACCTCGACCTCTTCGCCGAGCACGTCGGCGACGCGCGTCGCGGCGAGCACGACGTCGCGCCCGCCGTCGGGTGCCTTCACGCGCACGTACTCGATCTCGGGCCCGACCGCGGCGGCGACGTTCGAGACGAGCGTCCACGGCGTTGTCGTCCACACGAGGAGGTCGAAGTCCGCGCCGATCACGGGGAACCGGACATAGACCGAGGGCTCGGTGACGTCCTGGTACGCGCCCGGCTGGCCCAGCTCGTGGCTCGACAACGCGGTGCCGCAGCGACCGCAGTACGGCACGACCTTGAAGCCCTCGTAGACGAGGTCGCGGTCCCACATCTGGCGGAGCAGCCACCAGACGCTCTCGATGTACTCGTTGTTGAGGGTCCAGTACGCGTCCGCGGTGTCGATCCACATCCCGATGCGAGCGCTCAGCGCCGACCAGTCCTCGACGTAGCGTTGCACCGACTCGCGGCACCGCTGGTTGAAGGCCTCGATCCCGAAGTCCTCGATCTCGTGCTTGTTCGTGATGCCGAGCGCCTTCTCGACCTCGACCTCGACCGGCAGCCCGTGGCAGTCCCATCCGCCCTTGCGCGCGACGTACCGCCCCCACATCGTGTGAAAGCGCGGGTACAGATCCTTGAACGCGCGGGCCCACACGTGATGGATGCCAGGTCGCGCGTTCGCGGTGGGCGGACCCTCGTAGAACACCCACTCCGGCGCGCCTTCGCGCCGCCGGAGGCTCTCGCGGAACGCGTCCTGTTCGCGCCAGCGCTCGAGCACGCGTGCTTCGAGCTCGACGAGGTCGAGCGCGGAAGGTACGGGCGTGAACGCCACTCTTTCTCCTTGTCGCCGTCGCAAGCTCCGGCTTTGCGGGAGCGGTCGGCCAAGCCGCCGCTTCCCGCGCGTAGAGTACAAGCAGCTTCTTTCGTACCCGCCGTCAAAGGACCGACCGTGACGCGCTCCTCCGACCTCTACGACGTCGAACGCGACGCGGTGGTGCTTCGGGTGCACGTCCAACCGGGCGCGGGTCGCAGCGCCGTCGTCGGCCGGCACGGCGATTCGCTGAAGCTGAGGGTCGCGGCTCCACCCGTCGACGGGAGGGCGAACGCCGCCGCGGCGACGCTGATCGCGGACGCACTCGGCGTGAAGGAACGCGACGTGGAGCTCGTCTCGGGGGAGCGCTCGCGGCTCAAGCGTTTTCGTATCGTCGGGATCGACGTGGACGACGTCGAGGCCCGGCTGCGCCAGGCGCTCGTCGAGGCCGATTCGCGAGTCGGGGAGCCACGCCACCGCCCGGTCTGACGCCCTCGAGGTCGCCGCCGAGCCGCGGCGCGGAATTCCGTGGTCAGGGAGCGGTGTTTGCTCCTACTATCCTGCGCTCCCCGGCACGCTGGCGAGAGCGCCGCCGCCCGTCTCCCACCTGGGAGTTCGCAATGGCAACACGACAGAAGACAGCTGCGCCGAGGAAGGCCGCGCCCGCTCGCAAGGCGACCAAGAAGGGCGTGGTGAACAAGTCGGCGGCCAAGAAGCCGGCCAAGCAGGTGCCGAAGAAGGCGGCGAAGAAGGGCGCGAAGACGGCCAAGAAGCCGCCGGCGAAGCGGCCGACGGCCAAGAAGACCAAGGCCCCGGCACCGAAGAAGGCGGCGCCGGCGAAGCGGCCGGCGGGCAAGGCGGCGGCCAAGGGGACGAAGGACAAGGCGGGGAAGGCGGCGAAGCCCGCCAAGGCCGCGCCGGCGAAGAAGAAGTCGCCGCCGCCCAAGAAGGCGCCCCCGGCGAAGGCGACCAAGACGTCGTCGGCGCCCGCCAAGGCCGCGCCGCCGCCGAAGAAGGCCCCGCCGACGCTGCCGCCGGCCAAGAAGGTCCCGCCGCGCAAGCCCGGATCCGTGATCTGCCCCCTGTCGGGCTGGGAGGTCATGCCCGCCAAGCCCAACCTCTCCGAGCGGACGCTGAAGCGGCTCCGGCAGAAGCTCATCGACGAGCGCGACCAGCAGATCCGCCAGGCCGAAGAGCTCCAGCACGAAGCCGAGGAGCTCGCGCAGGAGCGCGACCCGGGTGATACGCAGTTCGACGAGGAGTCGGGCGAAGGCGACACGGTCAACGTCGAGCGCGAGCGAGACCTGCTCCTGTCGGCGTCGGCGCGCCAGATCGTCGACGCGATCGACCGGGCGCTGAAGCGTATGGACAAGGGGACGTACGGAGTGTGTGTTCCCGCCGGGCGTCGCCTCTCGGTCGAGCGTCTCGAGGCCATTCCGTACGCCGAGGAGTGTGTCGACTGCAAGGCTCGTGCCGAACGACGCCGCTAGCGGGCGCGCGCAGTCCGAGCCTGGCTCCACCCGTCCGACGCGTCGACCCCTCCTGATCCTCGGGCTCGTCGTCGGCGTCGTCCTGCTTGACCAGGTCGCGAAGGCCTGGGTGGTCGCGTCCCTCGCCGACGGGCCCCTCTCGATCATCGGGGACAGGGTCGAGCTACGGCTGAGCCGCAATCCCGGCGGCGCGTTCAGCATCCTGACCGGGTTCACGCCGTTGCTCGCCGTGCTCGCGGCCATCGTCGCCGTCGTGCTCGTTCGCGTCGCCCAGCGAGCGAAGGACCCGGTCATGGTCGTCGCGCTCTCGCTCGTGCTCGGAGGCGCGCTGGGCAACCTCATCGACCGGCTGTTCCGCGCGCCGGGATTCCTCCGCGGCGAAGTCGTCGACTTCGTCCGCGTGGGCGCGTTCCCCACGTTCAACGTCGCCGACTCGGCGGTCACGATCGGCGCCGTGCTGCTCCTGCTGTGGGGATGGCGCGACCGCGACGAGCGGCGCGACGCCGGGTGAGCTGCGTGGCGTGAGCGAGCTCGCCGTGCCGACGACACTGGCGGGAGAGCGACTCGACCGGGCCCTCGCGCTGTTGACCGGCTGGAGCCGGGCGGAGGTCGCCCGTCTCATCGACGAGGGCGCGGTGCTCGTCGGGGGACAGCCGGTCGTCAAGAGCCACCGTCTCGAGGCCGGCGCGCTCGTGGAGCTGCTCTCCGAGCCGCCGCCGGACCGGCCGCCCGGTCCCGAGCCCGTGCCGGTCGACGTCCGCTTCGCCGACGACGACCTGGTCGTGGTCAGCAAGCCGGCCGGGCTGGTCGTGCACCCGGGGGCCGGACATCCCGGTGGCACGCTCGTGAACGGGCTGCTGGACCGGTTCCCCGAGCTGTCCGACGTCGGCGACCCCGCGCGGCCCGGCATCGTTCACCGCCTCGACCGCGACACGAGCGGGCTCATGCTCGTCGCGCGGTCGCCGCGGGCGTACGACGTGCTCGTCGCCGCGCTCGCCCGACGAGACATCGACCGTCGTTACCTCGCGCTGGTCTGGGGCCGCTTCGACGCGCCGCGTGGGGTCATCGACGCGCCGATCGGCCGGTCACCGACGCGGCGCACCCGCATGGCGATCCGGGACGAGGGCCGGGCCGCGCGCACTGCCTACGAGGTGCGCGGGGAGTACGACACACCCGCAGTGAGCCTCGTCGAGTGCCGCCTCGAGACGGGACGTACGCACCAGCTGCGCGTCCACCTCAGCGCAGTCGGACACGCGGTCGTCGGCGACGCCGCGTACCGCGGCGACCGCCCGTCTCTCCGACCGGGCCGGCCGTTCCTGCACGCGCACCAGCTCGCCCTCGATCACCCGACGACGGGCCGGCGCCTCAGCTTCGAGGATCCGCTCCCGCCCGAGCTCGCGTCGCTGCTCGCCGGGCTCGGCGCGCCGTCAGACTGACGACTTCGCGGGCGCGTCCGGGTGGCCGACGCGGGTGCGCGCGACGAGGTCGGCGAGGGTGAAGCCCTCCAGGAGTCGCCCCATCTCCTCCGAGACGCACACCCAGACCTCCTGCAGGATGCAGTGGCCTTCGCAGTGGTCGTGCTCGCCCATGAGGGTCGTCAGCGGCCCCTCGACGGCGGCCAGGATCTCCGCCAGCGTGATGTCCTCGGGCGCCCGGGCGAGCACGTACCCGCCGCCGACGCCTCGCTTCGACCGGACCAGCCCTGCGCCCTTGACGGCGAGGAGGATCTGCTCCAGGTACGGCTGGGGGAGGCTCGTTCGCTCGGCGATCTCCTTCACGGAGGTCGGCCGGTCCTTGCCGTGCAGGGCGAGCGACAGCAGGGCACGAGCCGCATAGTCGCCCCTGGTGGAGACCTTCACGCCCCCCATGGTCGCGCGTCGGAGAACCCCGCCGGGGCGCCTGGCGCCGCATAGATTCGAGTGCATGGACCCCGTGCGGCCGGACTACGGCGGTGAGGCGATCACCAGCCTGGTGCCGGCCCTCCTGGGCGGCCGCCCGGCGCCGATGATGCCCCGCTGCGTCGAGGGCGCCGACGCCGTGGTGCTGCTGCTCCTCGACGGGTTCGGCTGGCAGGCCGTCGAGGCGCACCGCAGCCTGCTGCCGGAGCTCGACGGGCTCGAGGGTGGCCCGATCACGACGGTCGCGCCGTCGACCACCGCCAGCGCTCTCACGTCGCTCGCCACCGGCCTCGCGCCGTCCCAGCACGGTCTCGTGGGGTTCCGCATGCGGGTCGACCGTGAGGTGCTCAACATCCTGCGCTGGCAGACCACGGGCAACCACCGCGCGCCCGATCCGTTCGACATGCAGCGCCACACTGCGTTCCTGGGCCGGCCGGTTCCGGTCGTGACACGCAGCGAGTTCAGGAACTCGGGGTTCACGGACGCGCAGCTGCGCGGCGCGCGCTTCGTGGGATGGAACGCGGTGTCGACGCTGATCGAGCATTGCCGACGCCTCGTCGCCGCCGGGGAGCGCTTCGTGTACGGGTACTACCCGAGCGTCGACACCGTCGCGCACGAGTACGGCCTGCACGACTCGTTCTACGTCGCCGAGTTGCGCGCCGCCGACCGGCTCGTCGGTGACCTGCGCGATGCGTTGCCGGCGACCACGGCCCTGCTGGTCACGTCGGACCACGGGCAGGTCCACGTCGACCGGGGCGGGTGGATCGATCTGTCCGACCTGGCGCCGATGATCGCGATGTACGCGGGCGAGGCCCGCTTCCGATATCTCTACGCGAAGCCGGGAGCGGCAACCGAGCTGGCTGCGGCAGCGCGGGAGGGCGTGAGCGACCGGGCGTGGGTGCTCACACGCGAGCAGCTGTTCGCCGAGGGCTGGATCGGGC
>Ga0075423_10001490_pt1 | contig 20674 bp, 18 predicted proteins | sample SoiMethybrSBSTD2_FD_80114 | JGI IMG/M metagenome (GOLD analysis project Ga0075423, IMG submission 80114) | Bulk soil microbial communities from a Populus tree surrounding site in Tennessee, USA - Soil MetaG P. TD hybrid SBSTD2 | ecosystem: Environmental > Terrestrial > Soil > Tree plantation...
ATCAAGGCCAAGAACCCCGACATCATCATGTATGGCGGCATGGACGCGCAGGGCGGACCCATGGTCAAGCAGATGAAGGAACTCGGGATAAAGGCGAAGTACATCGCCGGCGACGGCGTGTGCTCGGCGGAATGGCCGAAGCTCGCCGGGGGGGCGGCGGAGGGGCAATATTGCACTCAGGCCGGACTGCCCCCGGACAAGATGCCGAACGCCAAGGACTTCGTCGACCGATTCACCAAGAAGTACGGCCCGATCCAGGTCTACGCTCCGTATTCGTACGACGCGGCCAACACGCTGATCGAGGCGATGAAGAAGGCGAACTCGGCTGATCCGGCGAAATACCTTCCGGAGCTCGCGAAGATCTCCTACGACGGCATCACGGCGAAGATCGAGTTCGATGAGCACGGCGACACCAAGAACGGCGCGATCACGCTCTATCAGGTCAAGGACGGCAAGCTCATGCCCATGGCGGTCAACGTAGGCGGCAAGACCGAGAAAGTTGCGGCAGCCGCGCCTGCCGCCGCTCCGGCGCCCGCGGAACCGATGAAGAAGGACGAGATGATGAAGGGCGAGATGAAGAAGGACGAAAAGAAGAAATAGCCGGAATTTAGACTTGGCAGCGGCGCCCTCGGGGCGCCGTTTTTTCGTCCGGCGCCGCGGCCCGCCTCAAGCCGGGGATTGCTGACCAGTCCTGTGCAGCGGAGAATCGAAGACACGGACGCCGCGGGGCGCAAGGGGGAAACCGCTTGGACACTTTCCTGCAGCAGTTAATCAATGGGCTGACGCTGGGCAGCGTCTACGCCCTGGTGGCCCTCGGCTACACGATGGTGTACGGGATCATCGGGCTGATCAACTTCGCGCATGGCGAGGTCGTCATGATCGGCGCGATGGTGTCGCTGTCGGTCATCATGGCGCTGCTCGGAGCGCATGCCCCGCTACCGTCCGTGATCGTCATCCTGGCCGGACTGCTCGTCGCGATCACCGTCTGCATGGCCATCGCCTATGCGATGGAAAAGATCGCTTACCGGCCACTGCGCAAGGCGCCGCGCCTCGCGCCGCTGATCACCGCGATCGGCATGTCGATCATCCTGCAGAACCTCGCCTTGATCGTCTGGGGCCGGAATTACCTCACGTTCCCGACCTTGATCCAGCCGACGCCGCACAACGTCCTCGGCGCGTCGATGACCGATTTGCAGATGCTGATCGTCGTGCTCGCCGGCTTGCTGATGGCGGGGCTGGTATTCGTCGTGCAGCGCACCCGCCTCGGCATGGCGATGCGCGCCACCGCGCAGAATCCGGAGGTGGCAGGATTGATGGGTATCGATATCAACGTCGTGATCTCGGCGGCATTTGTGATCGGCGCCGCGCTGGCGGCTGTCGCTGGCCTGATGGTGATGACCTATTACGGCATCGCCCACTACTACATGGGCTTCCTGCTGGGCCTGAAGGCGTTTACCGCGGCGGTCCTGGGCGGCATCGGCAATCTCGCCGGCGCGATGCTGGGTGGAATCCTGCTCGGCATCATCGAGGCGCTCGGCGCTGGCTATATCGGCGATGTATCCAATATCTGCGGATTCCCGTTTCTTTCCGATTCGCTGCAACAGCAATGCACGGCCAGCGAGGGCCAGGTGAGCATGTTCGGCAGCAACTACCAGGACGTTTTCGCGTTCTTCGTGTTGATCCTGGTGCTCATTTTCCGACCGTCGGGTTTGCTCGGCGAGCGGGTGAGCGAGCGCGCATGAGCGCCGCCGGGGTCGCGCAATCCGCCGCCGGGCCAAGGCGCGGGTGGCCTTGCAGGCACTCGGCTCCCTCCGCGGGCAGCGCAGCGGCGACAGCCGCAAACGTGGGGGTACACCCATGACCGCACACCGGCGCAGCAAGTCGGTCCCACCCAAGGTCTGGGCAGGCGTCGTACTGGTCGCGGTCGCGCTGGCGCTGCTGCCGTTCGTCGCCGCGCTCGCCGGGCAGGCGTGGGTGCGCATCCTCAACTTCGCGATGATCTACATCATGCTCGCGCTGGGGCTCAATATCGTCGTCGGCTTCGCAGGCCTCCTCGACCTGGGCTACATCGCGTTCTACGCGGTCGGTGCGTACATGTACGCGCTGCTCGCGTCGCCGCACTTCGGTATCCATCTGCCGTTCTGGGTCATCCTGCCGCTGGGCGCGGGACTCGCGTGCATCTTCGGGGTGCTGCTCGGCGCGCCGACGCTGAAGCTGCGCGGCGACTATCTTGCGATCGTGACGCTCGGTTTCGGCGAGATCATCCGTATCTTTCTCAACAATTTGAATACGCCGGTGAACGTGACCAACGGGCCGCAGGGCGTCAACCTGATCGACCCTTTCCGCGTCGGCGGCTTTTCCTTTGCCCGCGCGGAGAGCATCCTCGGCGTCCCGTTTTCCGGTCCGCAGAAGTACTACTACGTGCTGCTTCTGCTTACGATCGGCGTCATCGTCATCAATATCCGGTTGCAGAACTCGCGGCTCGGCCGCGCCTGGGAGGCGATCCGGGAGGACGAGGTCGCGGCCAAGGCCATGGGCATCAACACCCGCAACGTGAAGCTGCTCGCGTTCGCGATGGGCGCGTCGTTCGGCGGCGTCGCCGGAGGCATCTTCTCCGCGACGCAGGAGTTCGTCAGCCCCGAGAGCTTCGGGCTGTTCGAGTCGATCATCGTGCTGGCGATGGTCGTTCTCGGCGGCATGGGCAATATCCCCGGCGTGATCTTGGGCGCGATCCTGCTGACGCTGCTGCCCGAGGTCCTGCGCTCCACCATGGAGCCGCTGCAGAACGCCTTGTTCGGGCGCGTGCTGCTCGACGCGGAAACGGTCCGGCTGCTCGTCTTCGGGATCGCGCTGGTCGCGATCATGCTGTATCGGCCGGCAGGCTTGTGGCCCTCTGCGGTGCGCAAGCGCGAGCTCGAGGTTCCCAAGGTAGTCGCCGAATGAGTCACCTCACGTTGCTCATCGCGGAGGACGTCTCCAAACGCTTCGGCGGCGTGCAGGCACTCGCCGACGTCTCCTTCACGATCAATCACGGCGAGATTTACGGCCTGATCGGGCCCAACGGCGCCGGGAAAACTTCACTGTTCAACGTGTTGACCGGCATTTATGCGCCGGACGGCGGCACGTTCAACTTCGATGGCGAGCCGCTCGAGCGGGTCAAACCCAACGAGGTGGCTGAGCGCGGAATCGCTCGGACGTTCCAGAACATCCGCCTGTTCCAGAACCTCTCCGCGCTGGAGAACGTCATGATCGGCCGCCACGTGCGGACCCGAGCCGGCGTTTTCGGCGCGATCCTGCGCGACAAGGGCACGCTGGCCGAGGAGGCGGCCATCGAAAAGCGCTCCTACGAGCTGCTCGAATACGTCGGCGTCGCCAAGCGCGCCAACGATCTCGCCAAACATCTCGCCTACGGGGACCAGCGCCGCCTCGAGATCGCCCGCGCGCTTGCGACCGAGCCAAAGCTCCTCGCGCTCGACGAGCCGGCCGCGGGCATGAACGCGACCGAGACGCAGGCGCTGAAACGCCTGCTCGAGGACATCCGCCGCGACGGCATCACCATCTTGCTGATCGAGCACGACATGAAGCTGGTGATGAGTGTGTGCGACCGTGTGCTGGTCCTCGACTACGGCAAGAAGATCGCCGAAGGGACGGCGGCGGCGGTGCAGAATGATCCGAAGGTGATCGCCGCGTATCTGGGCGGAGAGGTCACGCTCAATTTGAAGGGTGCATAGGTGACGACGCCGCTGCTGGAGCTCAAGGATCTGCAGGTCGCCTACGGCGGCATCCAGGCGGTGAAGGGGATCGACCTCAGCGTGGATCAGGGCGAGCTGGTCTGCCTCATCGGCGCAAACGGCGCCGGCAAGACGACTACGCTCAAGGGCATCACCGGCCTGCAACCGATCAAGTCCGGAAAGATCCACTACGCCGGAGAGGACATTACGGGCAAGCCCGCGTTCCAGCTCGTCCGCAAAGGCTTGTCGATGGTGCCGGAAGGCCGCGGAGTTTTCGGCGCGCTCACGATCGAGGAAAACCTCGCCATGGGCGCCTACGCTCGCGACGACCGGGCGGCGATCAAGGAGGACGTCGAGCGCGTCTTCGGCCTGTTTCCGCGGCTCAAGGAGCGGCGCAAGCAGACCGCCGGAACGCTCTCCGGCGGCGAGCAGCAGATGCTGGCGATGGGGCGCGCGCTGATGTCGCGGCCGAAGCTCCTGCTGCTCGACGAGCCGTCGATGGGACTCGCTCCACTCATGGTGCAGAAAGTCTTCGAGACGGTCGTGGCCGTCTCCAAAGAGGGGGTCACGATACTTCTCATCGAGCAGAACGCCAAGCTCGCCCTCGAGGTCAGCAGCCGCGGCTACGTGATGGAAAGCGGCGAGATCACGCTGCAAGGAAAAGCGAAGCAGCTGCTCTCCGACCCGAAGGTGCGCGCGGCGTACTTGGGTGAAGGCGCGTGAGGTCGGATCGGAGCAGGCGTCCGTTCTGAGCGCGCCATGGACGCGCCGCCACTTTCGCTCGCGAGCTCATCGCCGCGCGCGGTGCCGGCCGCCAGCGCGCTGATCTGGTTCGAAGCCGCGATGCGCATGTTCAAGCGAGCGCCCATGCTGTGGTGCGCGCTCGGATTCATTACGCTGGCGAGTAAGGTCGCACTCGAGCTTATCCCCGGCATCGGTCGGGCCGCGTCCGAAGTCATCGTCCCGGTCATCGAATGCGGGCTTTTGATCGGCGCCGCGGAGCTCGATCGCGGCAGGCCGCTGGCGATCGGCCATGCTTTTGCGGCATTTCGAGCGCCGCCGCGCACGTTGGCCGCGATCGTCGTCTCTGCGCTGCTGGTTTCCGCCGCGGAAACGGCCACCGCCTATGCGCTGGCGGAAGTCAACCTGCTCGCCGATCCGACCGATGTGCGCCTCACGACGGGCGTGCTCGTCGCGGTGATCAGCGCGGCGACGTTTGCCTCTCTGCCGCTTGTCTTCGTCCCGTTCGCGGCGCTGTTCGAGCAGGCGCGATTCGTCGCGGCGTTCGCAGCGAGCCTGCGCGGCTTTGCGCTCAATATCGTACCGCTGCTGCTGTTCGGCCTGCTATCGCTGGCGCTGACTTTAGTCGGACTGCTGATGTTCTGGATCGGCCTCGTCGCCGTGTTGCCGCTGCTCGCGGCGGCGAGCTACGCGGCGTGGAAGGATATCTACAGAGCGCCGGCGCTGCTCACGCCGTACTGACGATTTCGAATTCGGCGACGTCGGTTGCGGCGGGCTCGACGGCTACGCGGGCCACTCGCGCCGCGGGGGGGCCACGGCGGGCCCACGCGATCACGGCCTCGACATCGGCCTCGGACCCCGCCACGACGGCCTCGACGCTGCCGTCGCGGCGGTTTCTGACCCAGCCACGCAAGTTTCGCGCGCGTGCCTCGTCGGCGAGCGCGTAGCGGAACCCGACGCCCTGCACCTGGCCGCTGATCGTGAGCCGGCGCGCAATCATCTGTGCCCGGCCGGCGAAGCGCGCCGGCGCCGCACATAAAGCAACAGCGCGGCGACGGTCTTCGCGTCGGTGATCTCGTCGCGATCGAGGGCCGCGAGCATCTCATCCTCGCTCATCGTTCCGACCTCCAGGAATTCGCCGTCATCGAGCTTCGCGCCGACGTGGGTCAGATCCTCCGCGACGAGCAACTCGATTTCCTCGGTCGAATACGAGACGACCGAATGCACGCGGCCGAGCCGCTGCCAGCTTGCGGCGATATAGCCTGCCTCCTCGCGCAGTTCGCGCTGCGCGGTGACCAACGGCACCTCGCCGGGATCGAGCTTGCCGGCGGGAAACTCGATGAGCGTCCGGGCTAGCGGATAGCGGAATTGACGCACGATGACGAGTCTGCCATCCGGCAGGACCGGAACGATCAGCACCGCCCCGGGATGAACGATGTACTCGCGCGTAGCGAGCGTGCCGTCCGGCAGGCGCACCGTATCCCGGCGCACGTGCAGGAGCTTGCCGTCGAAGATCGCTTCGCCGTCGACCTTCGTCTCGACCAGATGTGCGGGATGAGAAAAGCGATCCGTGGTCTTCATGCTTCCAGCCAATCCCTTGCGGTGAGAAAGTCGGTGTACAGACGCGCTTCGGGGGAGCCTGGCGCGGGGCGCCAATCGTAGCGCCACTTGACCAGCGGGGGCAGCGACATCAGGATCGCCTCGGCACGACCGTTGGACTGGAGCCCGAACAGCGTCCCGCGATCGTAGACCAGGTTGAATTCCACGTAGCGGCCGCGGCGATAGGCCTGGAAGTCGCGCTCGCGTTCGCCGTAAGGCACGTCCTTGCGCCGCCGAAGGATCGGGTCGTACGCCGGCAGAAAATGGTCGCCCACGCTGCGGGTCAGCGCGAAGCAGTGCTCGAAGCCGCCCTCGCAGAGGTCGTCGAAGAAGATTCCACCGATCCCGCGCGGCTCGCCGCGGTGGCGAAGAAAGAAATACTCGTCGCACCAGCGCTTATAGCGGGGATGATAGTCGGCTCCGAAAGGCGAGAGCGCATCGCGGCAGCTGCGGTGAAAGTGCGTCGCGTCTTCTTCGAAGCCATAGTAGGGCGTCAGGTCCATCCCGCCACCGAACCACCATATCGGCCGGAAATCCGGGGCTGCGACTTTGTCGCCTCTCGCTGCCGAATTTCCGGCCGTGATGCCAACGCCAGGCACCTTGGGCAATGCGACAAACAGGCGCACGTTCATGTGCACCGTCGGCGCGTAGGGATTGCGCGGATGCAGCACCAGCGAGACGCCCATCACTTCGAATGCCCGACCGGCAAGCTGCGGCCGCGAGGCGGTCGCGGAAGCTGGGAGCTGCCCGCCTCGTACGTGCGAGAAATTGACTCCGCCACGCTCGAACACCTGCCCCTCTTCGATGACGCAGGTGATTCCGCCGCCGCCCTCCCGCTCCCACACGTCACGGCCGAAACCGGCACCGTCGATCGCTTCGAGGCCGGCTACGATTCGTGCTTGAAGATCGACGAAATAATTGCGGGCGCCGGAGCTGTCCATGGTCATCTCTGCCGTCGGCGATGTTAGGGAACCCGGCAGATACCGCTCGCAGCGATTTTAGCCGCGGCGCACCGCCAGCGCTCGATTGCCGATGTCTTTTCGGTATTGCATGCCGTCGAAGTGGATCCCGGCAACCGCCGCGTACGCGGCGCGCTGCGCCTGGCGGACGGTCTCCCCCAGCGCGGTGACGCAGAGCACGCGTCCGCCCGCCGTCACGGTACGGCCCTCGGCGAGCGCAGTCCCGGCGTGGAAGACCTTGCAGTTCTCGGGCGCCGCATCCAGGCCGGAGATTGGATCGCCCTTGCGCGGGCGATCGGGATATCCGGCGGCCGCGAGCACGACGCCCAACGCCGCCCGGCGATCCCACTCGGCATCGATGCGATCGAGTGCGCCGTTCGTCGCATGCACCGCCAGCTCGACCAGATCCGACTTCAGCCGCAACATCATCGGCTGCGCTTCCGGATCGCCGAGCCGGCAGTTGAACTCCAACGTGTGCGGGTTGCCCGCGGCGTCGATCATCACACCGGCGTAGAGAAATCCCGTGTAGGGAGCCCCTTCGTCCGCCATGCCCTGGACCGTCGGCAGGATGATTTCGCGCATGATGCGCGCGTGCACCGCCGGAGTCACGATCGGCGCAGGCGAGTATGCACCCATGCCGCCGGTGTTGGGCCCCCGATCGTCGTCGAGCAGGCGCTTGTGATCTTGCGACGACGCGAGCGGCAGCACGTTGCGGCCGTCGGCCATCACGATAAAGCTCGCCTCCTCACCGGCAAGATGTTCCTCGATGACGATGCGCGCGCCCGTCGGGTTATGGTGGATTCCCAAACGGTTGGAGACGAGCATCGCGTCGATGGCGGCGTGCGCCTCGTCGACACGCGTGGCCACGACGACCCCCTTGCCCGCGGCCAGGCCGTCGGCCTTCACAACGATCGGCGCACCGCGTTCCGCGACGTACGCGTGCGCTTCTTCGGCAGCGGTGAACGATCGATACGCGCCCGTCGGGATCCCGTGGCGCGCCATGAAGGCCTTCGCATAATCCTTGGAGCTCTCGAGCCGCGCTGCCGCCTGCGTCGGCCCGAAGACTCTGAGGCCCGCTACGCGGAACGCGTCGACGATGCCCGCGGCGAGCGGAGCTTCCGGACCGACGACCGTCAGCCCGATCTGCTCGGCTTGCGCCAGCGCGACCAGATCCGCGATCGCCGTGACTGCAACGTTGACGAGCGCCGGCTCGACCGCCGTGCCGGCATTGCCGGGCGCGACGAAGACCTTCGCGACGCGCGGCGACTGCGCGATCTTCCAGGCGAGGGCGTGTTCGCGACCGCCGCCCCCGATGACGAGCACGTTCATCGCGAGACGATCACTTCAACTCGATCTTGCCGAAGACGTACAGGACGCTGCCGTGGTTGACTCCGCCGCCGACCGTCGGGATGTAGGTCGATAGCAGCTCGAATTTCTGGTAGCGCAGCGTAAACAGCGGCAGCACGACCGGGACCGGCCAGCCGTTCGCGATGTCGGGCCGCTTGATGAGCGCAGCGGTGTACCCCAATCCCGGCTGCAGTCCTTCGCGGACGCCCCAATAGGTCGTCCAGCTGTACCCGAGATTGTATTGAGCGTGTCGATGTGAATCCGAGAACACCAGGAGGAAGACGTTTTCGGTGTCCCCGTTGGGCTGCTCGCGCGAGCGTGCCCATCCGGCGCCCCACGCCTTCTCGTTTTCCCGTGCGCGCGCCTCGGGCGTCCAGGTGGCAGGAACGTGCCATTCGTAGCCGGAGACGAGGAGCGAGTTTCCGCCCTGCTGGTAGGTGTCGACGACGCGGCGGCAGCCTTTATCGACCCATGTCCAGAACTCGGCGCATTCGAGCGCAGGTGCGGGGCCCGGCAGACCCAGCGCGATGAGGCCGGTGATGATCGATCGCTTCAAGAACCAATCCCTTCGCTCTGGTCTGCTAGTGTCTGAAATGGCGGATTCCGGTGAAGACCATCGCCAGCCCGCGCTCGTCGGCCGCGGCGATGATTTCCTTGTCGCGCACGCTGCCGCCGGGTTGGATCACGGCGACTGCACCGTTGTCGGCGACGACGTCGAGCCCGTCGCGGAACGGAAAGAACGCATCCGACGCGACCACCGATCCGGCAAGCGACAGCCCGGCATTTGCCGCTTTGAGCGCCGCGATGCGCGTCGAGTCGACGCGGCTCATCTGCCCGGCGCCGATCCCCAGTGTCCGCCCGCCGGCGCAATAGACGATCGCGTTGGATTTGACGTACTTGGCGACGCGCCAGGCGAAGATCAGATCGGCGAGCTCCGCAGCACCGGGCGCTTTCCGGGTGACGAGTTCGAGCTCTTCGAGTGCCACGTTACGCGTGTCCGGCGTCTGCACCAGCATGCCGCCGCCGATGCGTTTCATGTCCCACGCGTTGCCGCCCTGCCCGGCCGCATACGGCACCGCGAGCACGCGGACGTTGGCCTTCCTCGCGATCACCGGCAACGCATCCGGCGTGTAGCCGGGCGCGATCAGCACCTCCAGAAACTGGGAGCTCACCGCCTCGACGGTCGCGGCGTCGACCTCGCGGTTGAAAGCGATGATGCCGCCGAACGCGGAGCTAGGGTCGGTGGCGAAAGCCTTGCGGTACGCGTCGAGCAGCGTCGCAGCGATCGCGACGCCGCAGGGGTTCGCGTGCTTCACGATCACGCACGCCGTCTCCGTAAAGGTTCTCACGCACTCCCACGCCGAGTCGGCGTCGGCAATATTGTTGAACGAGAGCTCCTTGCCCTGCAGCTGTGTGAGGGTTGCGATAGCGCCGGCGACCTGCGGCTCGTCGCGATAGAACGCCGCGAGCTGATGCGGGTTCTCGCCGTAACGCAAGTCCTCGACCTTGGCAGCTTGCCAGTTCCAGCGTTCGGGAAAGGTCCGCACGGCGCCCGTCGCATCGCGCGCGGTCAGGTAATTGCTGATCGCGCCGTCGTAGGCGGCCGTATGCGAGAAGGCCTTTTGGGCGAGCCGGAACCGCGTCGCCGACGACAACATCGTGCCGTTGGCGCGAAGCTCTTCGAGCAGCGGCGGATAATCGACGGGGTCGACGACGATCCCGACGTGCGCGTAATTCTTCGCCGCGGAGCGGACCATGGCCGGCCCGCCGATGTCGATGTTCTCAATCGCATCGTCCAGCGTGCAGCCGGACTTCGCGACGGTTTCACGGAACGGATAGAGATTGACGACGATGAGATCGATCGTCGGAATGCCGTGCTCGGCGAGCGCCTCCCGGTGCGTCGCCAGGTCGCGTCGCGCCAGGATGCCGCCGTGCACCTTCGGGTGCAGGGTCTTGACGCGGCCGTCGAGCATCTCCGGAAACCCGGTGTACGTTCCGATCTCCGTGGCAGGCAGCCCCGCATCGGCGAGCGCGCGCGCCGTGCCGCCGGTCGAAAGCAGGCGCACGCCCAGCGCATGCAGCCCGCGCGCGAAGTCGACCAGCCCGGTCTTGTCCGAAACCGACAGCAGCGCCTGAGTAATTGGTGCAGACACTAGGCTAGAAGTGAGTCCTTGACTCAGCCCGAAGACCAGGAGTGGCCCGCTGAAAAGCGTAGCGAGGAGGCCGAGATGCTAGGCGCCCGCGAGCGACGGACCGGAGTGTACACGGTAGTACATGAGGATCCCGAGCGAGCGCGCAACGACGCAGATCGGCCCCGCAGTAGCTTTGCAGCGGGGCACTTAGCGGATTCCGTACTTGGATAGCTTCGAGCGCAAGGTGTTGCGATTCAGCCCCAGCATGTCCGCCGCGTGCGATTGATTTCCGCCAGCGCGGTGCATGATCGTCGCGAGCAGCGAGCGCTCGACGTTGGTGATGACCATGTCGTAGATGCCGTGGGGCATCTCCCCGTCCAGCTTGCGGAAATACTCTTCGAGAGACTTCTCGACGCTGCGGCCGATCTCGTTGGTGCCGTTAAGCCGAATGCTTCTCTTCACGCTGCGAGGGCCTCCTCTACCCACGGAGCTGCAGTCGTCGTCGCCGCCGGCGTGAATTCGAGCCGGTCGGCGCGTGCCGCGAGCCGATCGAAAAACCGGTTCACCGCCGCGATCTGTGCCGCTGACGTATCGAGCCGGTTGAGTTCATCGCGAAACGCCTCGCCTCCGCTGAGCCCTTTCGCGTACCAACCCAGGTGCTTGCGCGCGACTCGCATCCCCGTCGCCTCGCCGTAAAACGCGTAGTGATCGGCGAGATGGCCGAGAATGACGCCGCGAATCTCCTCGGCCGCGGGCGGCGGCAGCCGCTCGCCGCGGTCGAGAAAATGGCGGATCTCGCGGAAGATCCATGGCCGGCCCTGGGCGGCGCGGCCGATCATGATAGCGTCGGCGCCGGTCCGGGCGAGAACGGCGCGAGCCTTTTCCGGCGAGTCGACATCGCCGTTGGCAATCACCGGGATTCCAACCGCCTGCTTGACTTCGCGTATCGTGTCGTATTCGACCGCGCCGACAAAACCGCACTCGCGCGTGCGGCCGTGGACGGACAGCGCCGCGATGCCGGCGTGCTCGGCGATCCGCGCGATGCGCACCGCATTGCGGTTCTGGCGATTCCAGCCCGTGCGAATCTTCAGCGTCACCGGCACGTCAACGGCGCGAACCACCGCGTCGAGGATCGCGGCAACGAGGGCCTCGTTCTGCAGCAGCGCCGAGCCCGCCGCAATGTTGCAGACCTTCTTGGCGGGGCACCCCATGTTGATATCGATGATCTGCGCTCCGCGCTCAACGTTGTAGCGTGCGGCGTCGGCTATTTGCGTCGGCTCCGCGCCGGCGATCTGCGCGACAATCGGTTCGACTTCGCCGGTGTGATCGGTACGCCGCTGCGATTTTTCGGTGCCGCGTAGCAGCGGATTCGACGCGACCATTTCCGAGAAGGCCAAGCCCGCACCAAGCCGCTTGCAGAGTTGCCGGAAAGGCCGATCCGTCACGCCGGCCATCGGCGCGACGACGAGATTGTTGTCGATGGAATGCGAGCCGATGCGCACAGCAGGAACGATCTTTGGAGTTCGATGGAATTTGCTTCGGACAGGCTCGCGCATTATACCGAGTTTGTGCGCGAGTGGTCAGCGGTAACGCTAATTACACGCGCGTCGGGCCACAACGTTGCACAAATGTCAGTGCAAGCCGAAAGTCATCGCGCGCGCGAACGCGCGCTTCACCGCCGGCAGCGCATCGAGCATAGTGAGTGCCAACCCTCGCGGCCAACGCAGCAGTGGCGCGTCGCTTCCGAATATACCGAGCAGGCCGTGCGTGAACGCGATGCCCGCCGCGCGGTCGGCACGACGCCGGCGCGCATAAGCGGCGAGGCGATCGCGCGCTCCGATCGCGTCGCGTGGCGTTGCAAGCAACTCCTGCGCCAGCTCGTAGGCGTCGCGCATTCCCAGATTGAATCCCTGACCGGCGACAGGGTGCAGCGCCTGTGCCGCGTCGCCGAGCAACACCACGCGCTGCCCGACGATGCGGTCGGCGTATTCGAGACGCAACGGAAATGCGCGCCTGTCGGTGACGCGCTCGAATCCGGCCGGTTGCGTGCGGGGCTGCGCGTTACGCGCGGCGGCATGCAACCCGAATCTTTGCTCCAGCGCCTCCAGGAATTGCGCATCGGGCAACGCTAACAGAATCTCGCTCTGCGCCGGTGTCGTGGTCCACACGAAACCGTACTGCTCGCCTTCCGGGAGGAGCGCCACGGGGCCCTCGGGCGTGAAGCGCTCGAACGCAACACCACCATGCGGCTCGCGCGGCGCGAGCTTGCCGACCACCGCGACCTGGCCGTAATCGTGATGATGGCGCTTGAGCCCGCTGATCAACTCGCCGCCGCCGTCGGCGACCGCGACCAGCCGCGCGGAGAGCTCCAATCCCGCGCCGGCCTGTGTCACGTCGACCGCGGCGTACGACGGCGTCGTGCGGATGGCGGTGACCCTTGCGCCGTAAACTACTTTCTTCCCGGCGCGACCGAGCGCCGCGTCGAGCGCCGCCTGCAGGGCTCGATAGCTGACGACGTAGCCCAGCGCCGGCAGCCCTTGTTCCAGTGCATCGAGGCGCATGCGCCCGAAGCCACCGCGCTGCGAAATATCGATGGCGGTTATCGGGGTGACCGCGTCGCGCGTGGCCGCGACCGCGCTCCAGATCCCGAGGCGCTCGAGAATCAGCCGTGCGCCGTGCGATAGCGCAAGCGACCGATCGCCACGCCCGAGCGCGCCGGCCGGGCGAGCGTCCAGCGCGACGGCGTCGAGGCCGTCATCCGCAAACGCGAGCGCCAGCGTTGCGCCAACCGGTCCGGCGCCGACGATGACGAGATCATGGAGCATTGGGCGATGCGATCAACAGTGCTCCACTGGCTCGGCGCTGCCCTCACCCCTAGCCCCTCTCCCGCTGGCAGAGGGGAATTTTTTGCGCGCCTTCGGCGCGGAAGTTCGGACGGAGGCCGTCAGCGTTCGCATGCGGCTTCCACATCGCTCAGAGACTTCGGCGTCGCCGCAGTCAGGTTTTCGCTGCCCTCCGCGGTGACGAGGACATCGTCCTCGATGCGCACGCCGATATCCCAGAATTCCTCGGGCACCTTGTCCGCGGGCCGGATGTAGCAACCCGGCTCGACGGTAAGCGCCATTCCGGGCTCGAGCAGGCGCGACTCACCGTCGACCCGGTACAAGCCGACGTCGTGGACGTCGAGCCCGAGCCAATGCCCGGCGCGATGCATGTAGAACTGCTTGTACGTGCCCGACTCGAGAACGGCGTCGAGAGAGCCTTCGCACAGCTTGAGGTCGATCAGCCCCTGCGCGAGAACGCGCTCGGCAACCTGGTGGTAATCGTGAAACGCTTTGCCCGGCCGGATCGCCTCGATGCAGGCGAGCTGTGCGGCAAGCACCAGCTCGTAGACCGCCTTCTGCGCGCCGGTGAACTTGCCCCCGACTGGAAATGTGCGCGTGATGTCCGAGGCGTAGCCCTGGTATTCGCAGCCGGCGTCGATCAGCAACAGATCGGTGGCCTGCGTCTGCCGGTCGTTCTCGCGGTAGTGCAGCACGCAGGCGTTCGGTCCGGAGGCGACGATCGAGGGGTACGCGACCGCCTGCGCGCCCAGGCGCAGGAACTCGTGCGCGAGCTCGGCTTCGACCTGGTACTCGAACCAGCCCGGGCGCGTGCGCGCCATGGCTCGGCGATGCGCGCCGCTCGAGATTTCCGCGGCCCGGCGCAGCAGGTTCACCTCCTCGGCGTCCTTGATCAGGCGCATGGAGGCGACGGCGGCACGCACGTCGACGACGGCTTCCGGCGCGGCGACGCCAGTGCGCACGCGGTTGCGCACCTCGTTCAGCGTCGCGGTAACCGTCTGGTCCCAACCCGGATAGAGGCCCAGCGGCGTGTACAACGCGGGCCGGTCGCAGGTCTCGTCGGCCAGCTTGACCGCGAGCTCGGAGATCGGATGCGCTTCGTCAAACCCGAAGATCTCGCGCGCGGCATCGGGGCCGTAGCGGAAACCGTCCCAGATCTCGCGCTCCGGGTTCTTGTCACGGCAGAACAGTATCTGCCGCGAGTCACCCGCTTCTGCGCCCGCGATCAGGACCACGACCGCTTCCGGCTCGGGGAAACCGGCGAGGTAATAGAAGTGACTGTCCGGCCGGTAGGGATAGTGCGTATCCGCGTTGCGAAGCGCTTCGGGCGCAGTCGGGATCGCGGCGATGCCGCCGCCGCTGCGCGCGCGCATTTCCGCGATCAGGCGCGCACGGCGCTCGCGGTGATGGTGGTGGGCGTGCTTCATCCTGTCTCGCGAAGAGTATTGATTTTGGGGGAGCGCCATTATAGGCGCCCGTCCCGGAGCGCGCGCGGATTGCGGTACCATCGCCGCATGACGGCCTCACCGCCACCGGTGGCGAATGTTGGCTTGCGCGAGGCCAAGCGCTCGGTACGCGAGCGAATACTGCGCGCTCGGGACGCGATGCCGGCGCAGCACCGGACCGCGGCGAGCGCAGCGATAGCAGCGACGCTCTCCGGGCGCTCCGACTTCACGGCTGCCGGGGTCGTGCTGCTGACGCTGCCCTTCGGGAGCGAATGGGACACACGGCTGCTGCTGTCCGCAGCGCTCGCACAGGGCAAGACCGTTGCCGTTCCGCGCGTGAATCAGGAGCGCCGCATGCTCGAGATTCACGCGGTGTGCGACACCGACAGCGAAATCGCGCCTGGCTATCGCGGCATTCCGGAGCCGCGCGCCGACTGCCCGCCGGTAGCGCTGGCGTCGATCGACTGGGTGCTGGTGCCCGGCATCGCCTTCGACGCGGAAGGCCGGCGCGTGGGCTACGGCGGCGGCTATTACGATCGCCTGCTCCCGCTGCTCGAGAAAGGCGCCGCGCGCGTTGCCGGCGCGTTCGAGCTGCAGCTTGTCGACCGCGTCCCTGCCGCGCCGCACGATACCACCGTCGATGCCATCGTCACCGAGCGGCGCACGTTGGAATCGCTACCGCGCGCGTAGCGCGCTTATTGTCGCGGCTGGCGGGAAGGTAGTGCAGCGGGCGGCGACAAGCCGGACGGCGCATTGACGCAATGCGCACCGGGGCGTCGTGCCCGCGCCGGCGACGGCTCTCCTAGAAGCCTCTTTCGCTGCGTGGTAGCATGACCTCGCCGTACGTCTGCAGGCGGCCCGCGCCGGAGGGTGCAGCCGCCGGCTGCGGCGCATACAATCTGTCCAAAAACACCCGCACGCCGCAGCCATCGCAACACCGCAAACCATCGCGAGGAGTTCTCCATGGACATGAAGTCCGACGTCGACCCGCAGGAAACGCGGGAATGGCAGGACGCGATCGAGGGGGTCATCGATCACGAAGGCCCGGAACGCGCCCACTTCCTGATCGAGCAGGTCATCGACAAATCGCGCCGGCGCGGCGCGTACGTACCGTTCTCGGCGAATACCGCCTACATCAACACGATCCCTGTCGACCGGCAGCCGCACATGCCGGGCGACCATGCGATCGAGGAGAAGATCCGCAACTACGCGCGCTGGAACGCGATGGCCATGGTCCTGCGCGCGAACAAGCATACCAACGTCGGCGGACACATCGCGAGCTACGCGTCGGCGGCCACGCTCTACGACGTCGGATTCAACCACTTCTGGCACGCGCCATCCGCAGAGAACGGCGGCGACCTGGTCTTCGTCCAGGGACACTCGTCGCCAGGGATCTATGCGCGCGCGTTCATGCTCGGTCGATTCACCGCGGAGCAGATGGACAATTTCCGCCAGGAAGTCGATGGCAAGGGGATTTCCTCGTATCCCCATCCGTGGCTGATGCCGGAATTCTGGCAGTTCCCGACCGTCTCGATGGGGCTGGGTCCGCTGATGGCGATCTACCAGGCGCGATTCATGAAGTACCTGCAGGACCGCGGGCTCGCGCAGACCGAAGGCCGCAAGGTGTGGTGCTTCTGCGGCGACGGCGAGATGGACGAGCCCGAGTCGATGGGTGCGATCGGCATGGCCGGGCGCGAAATGCTCGATAACCTGATCTTCGTCGTCAACTGCAACCTGCAACGCCTCGACGGGCCGGTGCGCGGCAACGGCAAGATCATCCAGGAGCTCGAGAGCGACTTCCGCGGCTCGGGCTGGAACGTCGTCAAGGTGATCTGGGGCACGCACTGGGATCCGCTGCTCGCCCGCGACAAGAAAGGCATCCTGATGCGGCGCATGATGGAATGCGTCGACGGCGAGTACCAGACGTTCAAGTCGAAGGACGGCGCGTACGTCCGCGAGTACTTCTTCAACACCCCCGAATTGAAGGAACTCGTCGCCGACTGGACCGACGCAGACATCTGGCACCTGAATCGCGGCGGGCTCGACCCCTTCAAGGTCTACGCGGGCTACCACGCTGCGGTCAATCACAAGGGCCAGCCCACGGTCGTTCTCGCCAAGACGATCAAGGGCTACGGCATGGGCGAGTCGGGCGAGGCGCAGAACATCACGCACCAGCAGAAGAAGATGTCGACCGAATCGATCCGGGCGATGCGCGATCGGTTTCAGATCCCGGTGCCCGACGACAAGATCGACGAGGTTCCGTACATGACCTTCCCGGCGGGCTCGCGCGAGGCCGAGTACATGAAGGCCCGCCGCATGGAGCTGGGCGGCTTCCTGCCCGCGCGGCGGCGCAAGTCCGAGCCGCTCGCCGTGCCGCCGCTGTCCGCTTTCGAGCGGTTCCTCAAGAGCACCGAGGACCGGGAAATCTCGACGACGATGGCGTTCGTGCAGATACTGCAGACGCTCATCCGCGACAAGAACATCGGCAAGCACGTGGTGCCGATCGTACCCGACGAATCGCGCACTTTCGGCATGGAGGGCATGTTCCGCCAGCTCGGCATCTGGAACCAGCTTGGCCAGCTCTACACGCCGCAGGACGCCGACCAGCTGATGTTCTACAAGGAAAGCAAGGACGGCCAGATCCTGCAGGAAGGCATCAACGAGCCCGGCGCGATGTGCGACTGGATCGCGGCCGCGACGTCGTATTCGACGCACGGCGTGCCGACGATTCCGTTCTACGTCTTTTATTCGATGTTCGGTTTCCAGCGCATCGGCGACCTGGCGTGGGCCGCGGGCGACATGCGCTCGCGCGGGTTCCTTCTCGGCGGGACCGCCGGGCGCACGACGCTCAACGGCGAGGGCCTGCAGCACGAGGACGGGCACTCGCACGTTATTGCGGCAACGATTCCGAATTGTGTGTCGTACGACCCCACCTTCGGATACGAGGTCGCGGTGATCGTCCAGGATGGATTGCGTCGGATGTACGCCGAACAGGAAGACGTCTATTACTACCTGTCGGTAATGAATGAAAACTATGTCCACCCGGGCATGCCGGGCGACGCCGTGCCGGGCATCCTCAAGGGCATGTATCTGTTCCGGGCCGGAGCTGAGAAGGCCAAGGCGCCGCGCGTGCAGCTGCTGGGCTCGGGGACGATCTTCCGCGAGGTGATCGCCGCCGCCGAGCTGCTCGATAGCGACTGGGGCGTCGGTGTGGATCTGTGGAGCTGCCCGAGCTTCACCGAGCTCGCGCGCGACGGTCAGGCGTGCGCGCGCTGGAACATGCTCAACCCGACCGCCAAACCGAAGCTGTCGCACGTCGAGACCTGCCTTAAGGATACGCAGGGTCCCGTGATCGCGGCGACCGACTACATGCGCGCTTTCGCGGAGCAGATCCGTCCCTTCGTCCCGCGGCGGTACGCCGTGCTCGGCACCGACGGCTTCGGGCGCTCGGATACCCGAGAAAAGCTGCGCCGGTTTTTCGAGGTCGATCGCTACTACGTCGCAGTCGCGGCGCTGAAGGCGCTCTCCGACGAAGGCGTCGTGCCGGCCGCTAAAGCCGCCGAGGCGATAAAGAAATACGGCATCGACGCGTCGAAGCCGGCGCCGTGGACCGTCTGACGCGTAAGGCCAACGCTTTCACCGCGAAGTCGCCAAGGGCGCAAAGCTCCGCAGAGACGTCGGCTTGGCCTTCTCTTGCCTACTTTGCGTCTTCGCGAATGAGCTTCTGAGGTCCCCATGAGCACAATCGAGGTCAAGGTTCCCGACATCGGCGACTTCAAGGACGTGCCCGTGATCGAGGTCTTCGTCAAACCCGGAGACACGGTGAAGGCGGAGGACTCGCTCGTCACCCTCGAGTCGGACAAGGCAACCATGGACGTACCCGCGCCCGCCGCCGGAACGGTCAAGGACCTCAAGGTCAAGGTCGGCGACAAGGTGAGCGAAGGTAGCGCGATCCTGACGCTCGAATCCGCCGACGGCGGCGGCGCGAAGGCCGCGCCGGCCGCGACCGCGTCTCGTCCGACCAGCGCCACAGCGGCTCCGGCCGCTGCGACAGAAACGAAGCCGAGAGAGCCGGCGGCCAAGCCACCCACGCCCTCGGCCGCCGGCGGTCCGGCCGGGATTGTTCCCGTCAAAGTTCCCGACATCGGCGATTTCAAGGACGTGCCGGTCATCGAAGTCTTCGTCAAGCCCGGCGACGCGGTGAAGCCCGAGGATCCGTTGGTAACGCTCGAATCCGACAAGGCGACGATGGACGTGCCCGCGCCGTCCGCGGGCACAGTCAAGGAGCTCAAGGTCAAGGTCGGCGACAAGGTCAGCGAAGGCAGCGTCATCCTGACGCTCGAAACAGCGGGCGCGGCCGCTGCGGGAGGCGCGGCGGGCCCGAAGACAGAGGCTCCTGCCGCAGCGCCTTCTGCCGCGCCTGCACCGGCGGCGCCCGCGGCAGCCGAATCCGCACCGCCAGCCAAGCCAGCCGCTGCGCCGGTCGACGACGAAGCGTTCCGCGGTGCGCATGCGTCGCCGTCGGTGCGCGCCTTCGCGCGCATGCTCGGCGTCGATCTCTCCAAGATCAAGGGCAGCGGACCGAAGGAGCGCATCCTGCAGGAAGATGTGCAGAACTACGTCAAGCAGGTGATAAGCGGCGCCTCCGCAGCCCCTCCGGCAGCGGCGGCAGGCGGTGCCGCGCTGGGCCTGCTGCCGTGGCCGCAGGTCGATTTCTCCAAGTTCGGACCCATCGAGAGCAAGCCGCTGTCGCGGATCAAGAAGATCTCGGGCGCCAACCTGCACCGCAACTGGGTGATGATTCCCCATGTCACCAACCACGAGGACGCGGACATTACCGACCTCGAGGACTTCCGCGTGCGTCTCAACAAGGAAAACGAAAAATCGGGCATCAAGGTGACGATGCTCGCGTTCCTGATCAGGGCAAGCGTGGCGGCATTGAAGAAATTCCCGGAGTTCAACGCCTCGCTCGACGGCGAGAATCTGATCTACAAGAAATACTTTCATGTCGGCTTCGCCGCCGACACGCCCAACGGCCTGGTCGTACCCGTGATCAAGAACGCGGACCAGAAAGGCGTGCTCGCGATCGCCAAAGAGCTGGGCGAGCTCTCCGCCAAGGCGCGCGAAGGCAAGCTCGGCCCTGCGGACATGCAGGGCGGCTGCTTCTCGATCTCCAGCCTGGGCGGCATCGGTGGCACGTATTTCACGCCGATCATCAATGCGCCGGAGGTCGCGATCCTCGGCGTGTGTCGCTCGAGCACGCGACCGGTATGGGACGGCAAGCAATTCATCCCCAGGCTGATCCTGCCGCTATCGCTGTCCTGGGATCACCGCGTGATCGACGGCGCGGCGGCGGCCCGTTTCAACAGTTACCTCGTCGCGCTTCTCGGCGACATGCGGCGCGTGATGCTGTAACACTTCCACCGCAAAGACGCAGAGGTCGCAAAGCTACGCGGGGAACCTCATGACTTTCTTTGCGTGCGCGGTGTCCTGTGGGGTAAAGCTTTCGAGGTTTCCATGAGCACAATCGAGGTCAAGGTTCCCGACATCGGCGACTTCAAGGACGTGCCGGTCATCGAGGTCTTCGTCAAGCCGGGCGACACGGTGAAAGCGGAGGATTCGCTCGTCACCCTCGAATCGGACAAGGCAACGATGGACGTGCCTTCGCCTGCCGCGGGAACGGTCAAGGAGCTCAAGGTCAAGGTCGGCGACAAGGTAAGTGAAGGCAGCGTGATTCTGACGCTCGAATCCGCCGCGCAGGGCGCGGCCGCCACGCCGAAGTCTGCGTCGCCTCCCTCGCCCCAACCCTCTCCCGCAAGCGGGAGAGGGGGCCCGAGCCCGGCAGCCGCGCCCGCCGCGCCGAGACCCGCGCCCGCG
>Ga0075423_10001493_pt1 | contig 20644 bp, 19 predicted proteins | sample SoiMethybrSBSTD2_FD_80114 | JGI IMG/M metagenome (GOLD analysis project Ga0075423, IMG submission 80114) | Bulk soil microbial communities from a Populus tree surrounding site in Tennessee, USA - Soil MetaG P. TD hybrid SBSTD2 | ecosystem: Environmental > Terrestrial > Soil > Tree plantation...
ACCTTCCGCGCGAAGCGCTGCGCTTCGCGCACGCTCCAGGTGCCGTGCGCGTCCACCATGATGCCGACGCCGGGCCCGAGGCTCTCGCGGGCCTCGGCGACGCGCGCGGCGGAGTCGTCCACGCTGGCGTCCTGGAGCCCCACGCGCATCTTCACCGCGCGGTGGCCGCGCTCGACGTACTGGAGCATCTGCTTGCCGATGCCGCCCACCGGCGCCCAGCCGCCCGAGGCATAGGCGGGCACGCGGTCGCGATAGCGCCCGCCCATGAGGCGCCAGAGCGGCACGTCCAGCGAGCGGCCGAGAATGTCCCACAGCGCGATGTCGATGCCGGACACCGCCGACAGCGTGACCCCGCGCCGGCCGATGGTGGGGAAGGTGCGCCCCTCGCGGACGGCGTAGTGGGCGCGGCTCCCGTTGTAAAGGAGGTCCCAGGCGCCGGTGATATCACGGGGGTCGCGGCCGATCAGAAGCGGCGCGAACTCCTCCCGGATCAGCGTGACGATGGCCGCGTAGTTGCCGAGATTGCCCACGGCGGCCTTGGCCTCGCCCAGCCCGGTGATCCCCGCGTCGGTGTCGATCTCGACGAGGCACATGTTGAACGAATCGTTCCGGCCGAAGTCGCTGACGTGGGCGGCGGCCGCGGGAATGGGGGCGCGGAGCCAGGAGGCGCGGACAGCGGTGATTCGCATGGGCGATGAGGTGCAACGAGCCTAGCCGGGGGTCTCCGTCAAGTCAAGGCGCGGGCCGCCCGGGGCTGGTGACGAGCGCGATCACGCCGGCCGCCGCTGCCACCGCCCCAAGCGTGGCGATCGCCATGACCATCGGCAGCGCCACGCCGCGTAGCCCGAGCGCCACGAGGGTGCCCCCGACGACGAGGGCGGCCGCGACCATGACGCCCAGCGCCAGCACCGGCAGCCAGTGGCGGAGGAGCAGGCGCGCGAGGCGGGGATCGACGGCCGCGCCACGGGTGCGGGCGGCGAAATGGACGAGGGCCAGGAGCAGCACGAGGCCGGCGCCCAGCGCGGCGCCGGTCAGGGGATGGCCCGCGGGCTGCTCGAGCGCCAGCGCGAGGGCGTAGGCGATGAGCGCGAGCGCGCCGCCGGCCGTGGCCAGCGGCACGATGCGCGCGAGTGTCCCCGCGCCGCCGACGACAGAGGCGGCGATGCCCAGCGCGATCACCCCGGGCCACGGGCAGAGCGCGGGCCCGACACCGGCGAGCAGCGCCATGAGCGCCGTGGCGGCCAAGGAGGCGGTCACGCCCGCACCCGGCGCCGGGGCCGCCGCTGCCAGACCGCCAGCGCGGCCTCGAGGGGCTCGACACCGTCCCAGTCGATGATCGTGAGCCCGCGGCCCCGGAGCCGGTCCAGCTCGGCGCGGCGCTCCAGCGCCCAGAGGCGGGCCGCGAGGTCGGTGACGGCGCCGCCCCCGACGAGCGTCCGGGCTGCGGCGATCGGCGACACCGCGACCACGACGAGGTCGAACCCCCGGGCCGCGAGGTCGGCCGCCGCGCCCAGGAAGCGCCCGTCGATGAGCGGGCTCAGCGCGATCACGAGCGCCTGGGGCGGCAGCACCCGCGGTGGGATGCGCTCGAGGTCGCGCGCGACATAGGTGAACACGACGGAGGCGCGGGCTAGCGTGTCGAGCAGCCGCTCCCAGTGCGCGCGCCCCGCGGCCGGACGCACCTGGCGCAGGATGCCGCCGTATTCGATCAGCCCCACGCGATCCTTGCGCGCCAGGTATGCGGCGGCCAGACTGGCCGCGCCGCGCACCGCGCGATCGACGGCGGAATCCCCGGCGGGGCCCACGTCGGCGAGCGTGTCGAGCAGGAGCACCACGTCGGCGCTGCGCTCGCGATGGTGCTGGGTCACGTGCAGCGCGCCGAGCCGCAGCGTCGCGCGCCAGTTGACGTGACGCACCTGATCGCCGGGGACGAACGGCCGGATGTCGCCGGGCTCGATGCCCTCGCCCTGGGCGGGGGAGACGTGGTGGCCCACGTAGGTCTGGGTGCGCGCGGGGCTCGGGGGACGCCGGATCGGGGTGACGTGCGGATACACGGACACCTCGGAGATCTCCCGGTGCACGGCCTCGGCGGCGGCCAGGCCCAGCGGCTCCCAGCGTCGGAGATGGAGATCGCCCAGGCGCAGGCGCTGGCGGCCGGCGCAGTGCAGCTCGAAGGTCCAACGGATCTCGCGGCCCTCGCCCGCGGCGGTGAAGGCATGGTGGTGTCCGCGGGCAAGCCGCACATGGGCGGGCAGGGGCTGGTAGAGCTCGACGAGCTGGGACGGACCGAACGCCTGGAGCGTCACCGTCACCGTCACGCGCTCGCCTTCCACCAGGCGGTCCCGCGAGACGCTCCGCGCGAGCCGCCAGTCGCCGGCCGCCGGCCGCGCGCGGCGCCCGGCGGCGAGGGCGACCAGCAGTGGCGCCGCGGCCACGATCAACTCGGCGCGGCCGCTCAGCACACCGAGCAGCAGCGCCCAGCCCAACAGCGTGATCAGCGAGAGGTTGAGGGGGGTCGGGCGCCAGCTCACGACGATTCGGCAGCGGGCGTGGGCACCTGCTGGAGCAGGCCCTCCACGACCTGGGCCGGGGTGATGCGCGACACCCAGAGCTCCGGGCGCAGCACGAGACGATGGGCGAGGGCGGGCTCCGCCATCGCCTTCACGTCGTCGGGCAGCACGAACTCGCGCCCGCGTAGCGCGGCCTCGGCGCGGGCGAGCTTGAGGAGCGCGAGCGCGCCGCGCGGCGAGGCGCCCAGCGCCACGCGGGCGTCGGCGCGCGTCGCCTGGGCCAGGGCCACGATGTAGCCCTCGATCGCGGCGCTGACGAACACGTCCTCGAGGGCCTCCTGCATCGCGAGGAGCTCGGCGCGAGTCACGAGCGTGGGCACGCTGGCGGCGTCGGTGCGCCGCTCGCGCCGTCCGCGTAGGATCTCGCGCTCGGCCTCCGGCGCGGGATAGCCGACGGCGACCCGCATCAGGAAGCGATCGAGCTGAGCCTCGGGGAGGGGATACGTGCCTTCGAGCTCTATCGGGTTCTGGGTGGCGATGACCAGGAACGGGAGCGTCAGCGGGAATGACTGGCCTTCCACGGTGACCTGGGCTTCCTGCATGGCCTCGAGCAGGGCGGCCTGAGTCTTCGGGGTCGCCCGGTTGATCTCGTCGGCAAGCAGGAGATTGGTGAACACCGGGCCCGGGCGGAACTCGAAGCGCCCGGCTTTCTGGTCGTAGAGGAAGCTCCCGGTGATGTCGCTGGGCAGGAGATCGGGCGTGAACTGTATGCGGCGGAAGCCCAGGTCGAGCGCCTGGGCGAGCAGGCGCGCGATCAGGGTCTTGGCCAGGCCCGGATAGTCCTCGATGAGGACGTGACCGTTGGCGAGGAGGCCGGCCACGATGCGCTCGAGCACCGCGTCCTTCCCCACGATGATGCGGCCGAGGGTCGCCACGATCTCCCGCGCTCGCTCGGCGACGGCGGCGATCTTCATCGCTGCGACTCGAGCGCCGCGATGACGGCGCGCAGCCCGGCCAGGCTCGGGCCGCGGCCGCGGCGGCTCGGCGGCGGCGTGAGCGGGCGCGTCGAGAGCGCCTGGAGCCGCGGCCACAGGACCAGCTCGAAATGACGGCGGCTCCGCCGCGCCGCGCGCAGGTTCGCCGCGGCCTCCCGCAGGCGGGGTGAGGTCGCATCCTCGACGACGGCCGGGGCGCGCGCGGCGTCCAGGGCGGAAGCCGCGTGTCGCGCGAGCCGCTGCACCAGGGCCGCGCGCATCTCGAGCAGCACCATGCCGAGCACGAGGGCGGCGGCCAGGCGCGGGACGACGCCCCGCCACGGCGCCTCGAGATAGACGTAGACCGGCACCGTGAGCAGCAGCACGAGCCCGCCCAGCACCGCGCAGCGGACGGCCACGACCAGCGCGTCGCGATCAGCGCGCACGGGGCGGCTCCGTGTCGAGGGCGGCGCGCACCGCGTCCAGGCAGTCGCACGCGTCGTCGCGTGCCTCCACACCGAGCGGCCGGTCGCTGAAACGGGCCAGCTCGAACAGCGTAGTGAGGCGGCGCACTGCCGGAGCGGGCACGGCGACCTGGGTGAGGGCCGCGCGCATGAACTCCGCCGGAGTCTGCCAGGCCGCGCGCGGCAGCTGCGCCGCCGCCAGCGCCTGCTCGAAGCGGCGGTAGGCCGCGATGATCGCGGCGCGCACGTCGCGCTGCGCGCGCAGGTCCTCCAGGCTCTCCTCGACCGCGGCGACGAGCGGGCGGGCCTCGGGCCGGCCGCGCGTGCGCCAGCGGAGGAGACGCTCGGCGAACACCACGAAGAGCATGAGGAGGAAGGTCGCGAGGGCGATGAGCAGGATGAGGGCGCCCACCGCGTAGTCGAAGACCGGCACCGAGGTCGGGGGCTTGCGTGCGTGGGCCAGGAGGTCCAGCAGCCCGGCGAGCGCGGCCAGCGGGGCCGCCAGGGGATGGCCGCCGTCAGGTGTCCAGCGCGCCCAGGTGAAGCAGGCGATCACCGCCAGGAGGAGGAGGAAGGGGAGCGCGACCATGGCGGCGCGGCGGCGCGGGCGGGTGCGCTCGCGGGTGATCGCGAGCTCGTCCTCGCTGGGGCGCGGCCGCCGCTGGAGGGAGAGAAAGAGGACGAACGAGAGGGCGAGCAGGCCGACCACGAGCATCGCGATCGCGTCCGGGATGCGCACGACGAGGCTCGCGCCCGGCTCGGACCCCGGAGCGGGGGCGGGGCCGAGGGTGGCCCCGAGGGCCACCATGAGACCCAGCCCGGCGAGCGCGCCCGCGCGGACGCGGCTCACGGTTGCGCGCTCACGGCCGGCTGATAGAGGGTGGCCGCGGCGAGCAGGTGCTCACTGGCCTGATTGTCCTGCTGACAGCGGACACACTGCACGCCGCGCGCTCCTCCGTGGGGCCGTCGTGGGACGAGTGGGCCGACCTTAGCCGGACTCGTATCCCCGGTCAAGTTGACGCCTGCGCGGACGCGTGACACGATGCCGCGGTGGACGGCATCTTTCACACGAAGGACGCGCCCGAGCGCCTGGCCGAGGGCGTGCATCTCCTGGCACTGTTCGGAAACGCGACCTGCGTGGACACCGGTGACGGCCTGGTCGTGGTCGACACGTGCGTTCGCGGGCGCGGTCCCCGGATGCTCGAGATGATCCGGAGCCTCTCCGATGCGCCCATCCGTTACATCATCTACACCCACGGCCACCTGGATCACGCGTTCGGCGTCTGGGCGCTGCTCGAGGAAGCCGAGCGGCGCGGCCGTCCCCGTCCCGTGATCGTGGCGCACGAGGCAGTGGCCGCGCGCTTCGACCGCTACCTCGAGATGGCGGGCTATACCGAGCACATCAATCGCATCCAGTTCCGGGTGCCGCCCGAGCAGAAGATCATCGTGCGTGACCGCTTCCACTATCCGGACCTCACGTATCGCGACCGCCTCGAGCTCCGCGTGGGCGGGATGACGCTGGAGCTCGCCCACGCCAAGGGCGAGACCGACGACGCGACCTGGGTGTGGATCCCGGAGCGGCGCGTGGCCTGCGCCGGCGATCTCTTCCTCTGGTCCTGTCCGAACATCGGGAACCCGTTCAAGGTGCAGCGCTACGAGGTGGAGTGGGCGGAGGCGCTCGAGGCCATCGCCGCCAAGGCGCCGCTGGCGATGGCGCCGGGCCACGGGCCCGGCCTCCTCGGCGAGGAGACGGTGCGCGAGGCTTGCCTGGTGACAGCGCGCGCGCTGCGTTGGCTCCACGACGAGGTGGTGCGCCGCCTCAACGCCGGGATGTGGCCGGACGCGATCCTGCGCGAGGTCACCGCGCTGCCGCCGGATCTCGCCGCCCGGCCGTATCTCGCGCCGACGTACGGCTGCCCGACCTTCATCGTGCACGGGATACTCCGCCGCTATCACGGCTGGTTCGACGGCAATGCCGCGCATCTCTTCCCCGCGCCGGCCGGCGAGATCGCGGCGGACGTGGTGAGCTTGGCGGGCGAGCGCAGGCTGCTGACGCGGGCACGGGAGCGCGCCCGCGCGGGGGAGGCCCAGCGGGCGCTCCATCTCGTGGACTTCGTGCTGGATGGCGGCGCGCCCGCCTTCACGGCGGAGGCCCAGGCGCTCAAGGCCGAGCTCCTCACCGCCCGCGCGGCGGCGGAGCCCTCTTACATCGCGCGCAGCATTCTCCAGAACGGCGCGGCGACGGCGGCCGCGGCGGCACGCGCCGAGGCGCCCTGAGGTGGCGTTCGACTTCGCCCTGGAGCCGGAGCAGGAGACGCTCGTGCGCACGCTACGCGCCTTCGCCCAGCGCGAGCTGGCGCCGCGCAGCGGGGACTGGGACCGCTCCGGCGTGTTCCCCGCCGAGGTGTGGAAGCAGATGGGGGCGCTCGGCCTCCTCGGGCTGCGCGTGCCGGCGGCGCTGGGCGGGCAGGAGGCCGACCTCGTCACGGTCGGCCTCGCGATGGAGGAGATCGGCCGCGGCGACCTCTCGTGCACCTACGGCATACAGCTCTCGGTGCTCGCCGCCGAGATCCTGGGCGCGCACGGCGATCCCGCGCTCAGCGCGCGGTGGCTGCCGCCGATGACGCGCGGCGAGGCGGTGATCGCGCTCGCCCTCACCGAGCCGTCGGCGGGCTCGGACGCCGCGCATCTCGCCTGCCGGGCCGAGCGCGAGGGCGACGGGTACGTGCTCACCGGCGAGAAGTCCGGGATCAGCCTGGGCGTGGCGGCACACGCAGCCATCGTGTTCGCGCGCACCGCGACGGGCGGCGCCCGGGGCATCTCGGCCTTTCTGGTGCCGCTGGATCTGCCCGGCGTGGCGCGGAGCCCGCTCCGCGATATGGGCTCGCGGGCCATCGGGCGCGCCGTCCTGGCCTTCGACCACGTGCGCCTGCCGCGCGCGCATCTCCTCGGCGGTGAGGGCACCGGCTTCCGCCAGGTCATGCGGGGCTTCGACTTCAACCGCGCGCTGATCTCGCTGGCCTGCCTGGGCGGGGCCGAGGCCTCGCTCGAGGAGACCATGGCCTACGTGAAGGAGCGGCACGCGTTCGGGAAGCCGCTGGCGCGCTTCGAGGGCGTGACGTTCCCGCTCGCCGAAGCGGCGACCCTGGTGGAGGCCGCCCGCGGACTCTGCCTGCGCGCGCTCTGGCTGGCCGATCGCGGCGCCTCGTGCACGAAGGAGTCCGCGATGGTGAAGTGGTGGGCGCCGCGTCTGGCCGTCGACACCATCCATCAGTGCCTGCTGCTGCACGGCCACTACGGCTACACCGACGAGCTGCCGTTCGAGCGGCGCATGCGGGACGTGATGGGACTCGAGATCGGCGACGGCACCGCCGAGATCATGAAGATGGTCGTAGCCCGTGAGCTCCTGGGTCGCGAGAGCCTGCCGTACTAGCGGTTGCGAGAGGAGACCCTTTCCCCATGACCGACGCCGCGCATCCGACGCTTACGATCAGCCATGTCGTCGAGGGGCCGATCCCGCCCACCGCCGCCAATGCCACCTGGCCCAACGTGCTGCATACGCGGGTGGCCGAGCTGGCCGCCGAGCTCGGCCCCGCCGCTTGGGCCAAGCGCGTGATCGCGGACGAGCGCCAGCTCGTCACGCTCATCTCGAGCCCACCGGGCACCGGCAATCGCCCGCACTGGCATCGCGACTTCGACGAGTGGTGGGTGGTGATGGCGGGGCGCCTCGTCTGGGAGCTCACGGGGGGCACCGTGGTCCGCGCGGGAACGGGCGACATCGTGTGGGTGCCGCGAGGAACCGTCCACCACATCAGAACGGAGGGCGCGGAGCGCTCGCTGCGGCTGGCGGTGGCCATGCCGCCGGCCACCCACTACTTCAGCCCGTGCGAGCAGTGCGGCTTCACCGACGACGGCCCGCGCGAGTGGCGGGCGTGATCGAGGGCGTGCGCTAGCCTCGAGACTGGATCGGCCGCCCGTTCACGAGGACCTCAAGGAGGGCGGGGCTGAGCCGCTCGAAGATGGGGTCGGCCTGGGCGCCGACTCCATCGCATGTCTTGCTGAGGAAGCAGCGCGCGGCCGCCGTGAGCACCACGTCCAGGATCTCGGCGTCGTCGAGCCCGTGGCGCCGGAGGCCCTCGACGTCGGCCGCGGTGATCGCGGACGCATCGCGGACCACCTGCTGCGCGAAGGCCATCATGGCGACCTCGGCGGCGGTGAGCCCGGCGCGCTCGTAGTCACGGGCGACCGCGCACAGCTCGGCCTCGGTGAACGTCCCGGCGTCCAGCAGCACGCTGCTGTGGGCGAGCTGGCAGTAGCTGGATCGGAGTGCCCGCGCCGCCGCGATCGTGATCAGCTCGTAGCGGCGCTGGTCCATGTGGCCGCGGATCGCGGCGATGAGCTGTCCCCAGGCTGCGAGCACGTCGGGGCGGTGGCCGAAGAACCTCGCGTAGTTGGGCACGTAGCCCATCTGCTCGCCAAGCTTCTCCTGCTGCCTGCGCGCCTGGTCGGACAGCCGCTCACCGGTGGGCTCGCTGATGAATGGCATGGGCGCAGGATACTCCAGGCGCGGCGCACGCGCTTGACCGGCCCCGCCCCCGGCTCGCGCTCGAGCTGGGTCCGCGCGGCATCACGGTGAACGGGGTATGACGGGCAGCGTCTTTTCCATGAACACGCTGAGCGGGTCGGGCGCATAGGCGCCGAACGCCGGGATCTCGCGGAAGCCGGCGGCGCGAAAGAGGCCGAGCGCCTCGCGCTGATGGATGCCGGTCTCGAGGCGGAGGAGCGCGAGCCGCTCCCGCCGGGCCTGGGCTTCGAGCGCGTCCAGAAGCTGCCGGCCCAGCCCGAGACCCCGCACCCTCGGAGAGACGTAGAGCCGCTTCACCTCGCCCCAGCCGGCCGGATCTACGCGCAGGGCGATGCAGCCTAGGGCCTCGCCGTCACGCCGGCCCACGAAGAACCGGACGTCGGGCTGGGCGAGGGTCTCGACGTCGAGCAGGTGATTGCTCTCGGCGGGGTAGAGCGAGCCCAGATATTCGTCCAGCTCCTCCACAAGGCGGACGATCTCCGGCTGGCGGGGGGACTCCCGATCGATGCTGAGCGTCACGCTACGAAGGCTATCGGGCGGTGAGGCCGCCGTCTACCGGGACCGCCTGGCCGGTGACGAAGGAGGCGGCATCGGAGCACAGCCAGACCACGGCCTCGGCGATCTCTTCCGGCCTTCCAATTCGCCCAATTGGCTCGATCCTGGTGACACGCTCCTCGAGCCCGGGATCGCGGGCGAGGAAGGGGCCGGTCATGCCGGTGCGGATGTAGCCGGGGCAGACCGCGTTGACCCGGATGCCTTCGCGAGCGTACTCGAGCGCAGCGGTCTTGGTGAGGCCGATGACCCCGTGCTTGCTCACGGCGTAGGCGGAGTGCTTGGGAAAGCCCATGAGCCCGGCCACCGAGGCGGTGTTGACGATGGCTCCGCCGCCCTGCGCGAGCATGCGCGGAATCTCCGCCTTCATGCAGAGCCAGACGCCGGTGAGGTTCACGGCGAGGACGCGGGCCCACGTCTCGGCGTCATAGTCGGCGGTACGGGCTTGGTCGCCGGGAACGCCGGCGTTGTTGAAGGCGCAGTCGAGCCGCCCCAGCCGGCGCACCGTCTCGTCCACCATGGCGGTCACGTCGGCCTCGCGCGAGACGTCGGCGCGCACGAAGCAGGCCTCGCCCCCCGCCGCCTTGATGAGGCGCACCGTCTCGTCGCCGGCTTCCGCGGCCACGTCGGACACGGCCACCCGCGCCCCCTCGCGCGCGAAGGCGAGCGCCGCCGCACGGCCGATTCCGGAGGCGGCGCCGGTGACGAGCGCGACGCGGCCCGCGAGCGCGGATATTCCCCCGGGGGTCGTCATACGCGGGTGGCGCGGCCGGCCCAGTAGGGCTCGCGGAGCACGCGCTTGATCAGCTTGCCCGCGGCGTCGCGGGGGAATTGCCCGTGGAAGGAGACCTCGCGGGGCGCCTTGTAGTCGGCGAGGTGCTCGCGCGCGAAGCGGATCACCTGCTCGGCGGTGAGCGGCGCGCCCGCCCGCGGCTGCACCGCCGCATGGACGCGCTCGCCCCACTCCTCGTCGGGCACGCCGAACACCGCCACGTCCTCCACGTCGGGGTGGCGGTGCAGCGCGTCCTCGATCTCCGCGGGATAGATGTTGACGCCGCCGGAGATGATCATGTCCCGCTTGCGGTCGCAGATGTAGTAGAAGCCCTCGGCGTCCACGTAGGCGACGTCCCCCACGGAGAGCCACTCGCCACGCTGGGTCTCGCGCGTGGCGCTCGGGTTCTTGTAGTAGCCGTCGAAGACGCCGGCGTAGCGGCGCACGTAGAGCTCGCCGGGCTCGCCCACGGGGAGCGGCCGGCCTGCCTCGTCGAGGATGGCGAGCTCGATGCCGGGCGCGGCGCGCCCGCACGAGCCCGGCTTCCGCAGCACGTCCTCGGGCCGAAGAATCGTGTTCACGCTGAGCTCGGTGGAGCCGTAGAACTCGTAGAACGCCGGGCCGAAATACCGCATCGCCTGCTCCTTCACCCGCATGGGGCAGGGCGCGGCCGCCACCACCAGCACCTTCATCGCCGACACGTCGTAGCGCGCGCGCACGTGCTCGGGCAGGTCCACGATGCGCTTCACGAGGGTGGGGGCCATGAACGTGCTCGAGCAGCGATGGGTGTGGATGAGGTGCAGGGCGTCCTCGGCGTCGAACTTCCGCATGACGACGACCTGCCCGCCGAAGAGGAGCGTGGTGCTGGCGAACGAGCCGGGCGCGGAATGGTAGAGGGGCCCGGCGGCGAGATGCACATGGGGCTCCGCGAGATCCAGCGCCTTGAGAAAGCGCATGGTCACCTGCGGATCCACCGCGCCGCGAATGGCCCCCTTCGGCCGGCCGGTGGTGCCGCCGGTGTAGATCATGGAGCCGCCCAGACCCAGCGCCGCGTCCTCCGGCACGGTCTCGGGCGAGCCCTGGGTGACGAGGTCCTCGAGGGCGTGAGCCCATGGGCGCCGCTCCACGCCCATGGTGATCCAGTGCCGCACCTTGGCGGCGTCGCGGCGCACCGCGTCCGCCACCCCGAGGAACGCGTCGCCCACGAAGACGGCGGCAGCGTCCGCGTTGTCGAGGATGTAGGCGACCTCCTCGGCGGTGAGGCGATGATTCATGGGCGCGGCCACCGCGCCGGCGGACCGGACCGCCGCGGGGACGATCACGCAGTCGAGGGAGTTGTGCTCGTACACGATGACGTTGTCGCCGCGGCCGATGCCGAACCCCCGCAGCGCGGAGGCGAGGCGATTGCGGCGCTCGAGGAGCTGGGCCCAGGTGAGGCGCTGCCCGCCCTCGATGAGGGCGACCGCGTCCGGTTGCTTCTCCGCGTACGTCGCGATAAAGTCCATATCCCTATTGAGGTCGTCGCTTGCGACGACCGTGGATCAGATCTCCTTCAGGAAGTCGCCCACCAGGCGATTGAAGATCTCCGCGCGCTCGAAGTAGACCGAGTGGCCCGACCGGGGCACGCGCGCGAGGCGGCCGCGCGGGAAGAGCTTGGACAGGGCCTCGATGGCCGGGGTGGGCATGAGGACGTCTTCCTCGCCGGAGATGCAGAGCACGGGCATGGTGAGGGCCGCCAGCGCCGAGGCGGGGGTGTTGCGCATGGCGAAGAGCTTCTTGCGCGTGGTCTCCATGTCGAGCCCCGCGCGAAGCCGCCCGATCGCCTGGTAGAGGTACTGATGCGCCGGCTGCTCGGCTTCCATCGTCGCGCCCGCGGCGGGGGAGATGTTGCGCCGCACCAGATCGGCCTGCGCGGCTGCGTATTCCGGGGCGGCCAGCACGCGGTCGATGTCAGGATGGGTGACCGTTCCCACCGTGCACGCCATCACCAGCGCGCGCACGCGCCCGGGCTCGTGCAGCGCGTAGCCGAGGCAGGTCCACCCGCCCATGGACTGCGCGACGAGGCGCACGTCCGGCAGCCGGAGATGGTCGACGAGCGCGGCCAGATCGTCGACGAAGCCGAAGGGCCCGATGGTGTCCGGTCCCGACTCGGACGGCGAGAAGCCCCGGTGGGCGAACGTGACGCAGGTGTAGCGATCGCGGAAGGACGGCACCTGCTGCCACCACGAGAGGTGATTGCCGCCGAGACCGTGGGCGAAGATCAGCGCGGGGCCCCGGCCCTCGGTCTCGTAATAGAGGCGACAGTCGGGACGGTCGAGATACGGCATGAGACCCTCTCAGGACAGGAAGCGGCTCACCGCGCTCGCGAAGGCCTCGGGGCATTCGTACGGGAGCATGTGGCCGGCGTCGGGGAGTAGCTCGACGGTGGCGCCGTGGACCAGCTCGGCCCAGCGCCGCGCGTAGACCGGTGGCATGAGGCGGTCCTCGGCGCCCCAGAGGACGAGGGTGGGTGCGGTGAGGCGATAGAGGCGCTTGGACAGGCGGCGGTTCGGGATCGGGAAGAGGATCTTGCCCGCCATCCCGAGGCGTCGGGCGTTGCCGATGTAGAAGTCCTTGAGGACTTCCATGTCGTTGAGATCGAGGCCACCGGTGAGCATCGCGGCGCCCTTCGCGGGATCGGCGAAGAGGAGGCCCGGGATCTCGAAGGGCAGCGCGGCGAAGAGATCGGGGATCGGGTGATCGTCGAGCCAGAGCCCCGCCGCGCTGGCGAGCACGAGCCGCCCGAGGTCGTGAGGGGCCAGGCACGCCATCTCGGCGGCGATCATCCCGCCCATCGAGTGGCCCAGGAGGTGCGGGCGGCGGAGCCCGAGGGCATCCACCACGTCCCAGCCGTGCAGCGCGAAGTCCAGCATGTCCTCCAGCAGGTCCTCGCCGGTGGACTCGCCGTAGCCGGGCCACTCCGGAGCAAGCACGTGATGGCGTTTGGCCAGCTCGTCGAGGAACGGATTGTCGCGAAGCAGCCCCCCCGCGGCGTGGAAGAACACCAGGGGCGCGCCGCTGCCGGCCTCGAACACGCGGCAGCGGATGCCGCGCCGAGTCTCGATCGCCCGCGCCTTCATCACGTCCGCGGCGCGTCGGCGGGCCGCGGGCCCATCGCGTCGCCCCGCGCCACCGGCGGCAGGCCGGACGGGCGGAGGCGATCTTCCATGGGCTTGATCCACCAGCGATCGTCGTGCGACCACTCCGGCCAGAGATCACGGAGCTTGGGCATCACGCGCTCGGCGAAGAGCTTGGTGGAGTGGCGCGTCTTCCAGTCCGGCATGTTGCCGTTGTGGAAGAGGCAGAAGAGGTGGCCCACGCGGAGCCCCCTGACGCACTCCTCGAGCTGCTGCCGCACCGTCTCCGGGCTGCCCGCGATGACGAAGCGCTCGTCGACGATCTGCTTCCACGTGAGGTTCTCGAGGATCTTCTGCGCCTCCGCCCGCATCTGGGACAGCGCGCCGTACTTGATGGTGTTGATGGTGCGGTAGCCCGGCGGGTCGGCGAACGGCGGGAAAACGTGGAGGCACCGGTTGAAAAAATAGAGCACGTGCTCGGCGTAGAGGTCTTCCGCCTCCTGGTCGGTGTCGGCCACGCAGATGATCTGGGCGAAGGCCGCGCGGTAGGGCGACTCGTCCTTCTTCCGTGCGGCCACGCGATTCCAGTACCCGTCCATCAGTGACTTCGCGCGCAGGTACCCGAAGAACGAGAGGTAGGAGTAGTTGTAGTCGTGGTCGAGGCAGAAATCCCACGTCTCGATGGAGCCCCCGCCCGGGATGTAGATGGGGGGATGCGGGCGCTGGATGGGCTTGGGCCAGCAGTTCACGTAGCGGAGCTGATTGTACTTGCCGTCAAAGGCGAAGGGCTGGTCCTCGGCCCAGGCCCGCATGATGAGCCCGTGCGCCTCGCGGTACTTGTCGCGGGTGAGCGAGGGGATCTGCCCGTAGCAGAAGTTCGTGTCCATCGACGTCCCGACGGGGAAGCCCGCGACGAGGCGGCCGCCCGACAGCACGTCCAGCATGGCGAACTCCTCGGCCACGCGAATGGGCGGGTTGTAGAGCGCGATCGAGTTGCCGATCACGCAGAGGGCCGCCTTCGAGGTCCGGCGCGCCAGCCCCGCGGCGATGATGTTGGGCGACGGCATGAGCCCGTAGCCGTTCTGATGGTGCTCGTTGACGCCGATGCCGTCGAAGCCCAACGACTCCGCGTACTCGAGCTGGTCCATGTACTCGTGGTACACGTGATGGCCCCGCCGCGGATCGTAGAGCGTGTTCGGGATGTCCACCCAGACGGAGCGGTTCTGCTCGCGGAAGTCATCCGGGAGGTACGGCCACGGCATCAAATTAAACCAGGTGAATTTCATCGCCTTGCTCCGGTACGGGTGTGCGTCGATTTCTTGATATTTTGATCTACGGTCGTCGCGAGCGACGACCTCTGTCAGGAGGCTACCGCATCTGTTGGAATCGCGCTCGGCGAACTCGCGCCCAGGCGCGGAGCACGCCCTACCGCAGCCGGCCGCCGCCGGAGCCGCGGAGCCGCGGATCGAGGAGGTCTCGGAGGGCGTCGCCGAGCATGTTGAAGCCGAACACCGCCAGGGAGATCGCCGCGCCGGGCCAGATCGCCATCCACGGCGCCGTGTACATGTACGAGCGGCCGGAGCCGGAGAGCATGGCGCCCCATGCCGGGTAGGGCGGGGGCACCCCGAAGCCCAGGAACGAGAGCGCGGACTCGGCGAGGATGGCCGCGCCCAGGCCGATGGTGGCGAGGATGATGATGGTCGCGGCCACGTTGGGGAACACGTAGCGCGCCATGATGCGCAGGTGGCCCGCCCCCACCGCGCGCGCCGCCTCGATGTACTGGTTCTGGATCACGCCGATGGTGGCCCCGCGGATGACGCGCGAGCCCGCGGAGGCGCCCAGCACCCCCAGGGCGAGGATGACGTTCAGCAGCCCCGGCCCGAGGACCGCCATGATGGACAGGATGACGACGAGGAACGGGAACGATTGCCAGGCGTCCACCACGCGCTGTACGCAGATGTCGTACTTGCCGCCGAAGTAGCCGCTGGTGATCCCGATGATGGTGGCGAGGAAGTTGGCGAGGAGCACCGCGCCGAAGCCCACGCTCACCGACACGCGCGCGCCGTAGACGACGCGGCTGAAGATGTCGCGGCCGAGGTTGTCGGTGCCCATCCAGAACTGGCTGCCCGGGGCCTTCATGCGCGCGCCGCGGATGGTCTCGTCGAAGCTGTAGGGCGCGATCCAATTGGCGAAGAGCGCCATGACGATCATGAGAAGTACGAGGACGGCGCCGAAGGCACCCAGCGGCTTCCGTCGGCAGAAGAGCCAGGCCAGGCGCAGGGGACTCGGGCGCGCGGGGCGGGTGGCGATGGCGCGGGGAGCGTCGAGGGCGCCGACGTGGTTGGCCATGGCTAGTAGCGGATCCGCGGGTCGAGGAACGCGTACATGGCGTCCACGAGGAGGTTCATCATCACGACCACCGAGACGATGATCAGGTTCACGCCCTGGATCACCGGGTAGTCGCGCTGATTGATGGCGTCGAAGAGGAAGCGGCCCATGCCGGGCAGGCCGAAGATCTGCTCGAAGATCACCGTGCCGCCGAGGATCTGGGCGATCTGGATGCCCATGACGGTGATCACGGGGATGATTGCGTTCTTGAGGCTGTGCTTGGCCACCACGATGCTCTCCCGCAGGCCCTTGGCCCACGCGGTGCGGACATAGTCCTGCCGCAGCACCTCGAGCAGCATGGCGCGGGTGAGACGCATGATGGCGGCGGCGGACGCGATGCCAAGGATGAAGGCGGGGATCAGGAACTGCGAGAAGTGGGCCCACTTGTCCTTGGCGAACTCGGTGAACTGGATAGGTGGGCTCCAGCCCCACCAGATCGCCGGCAGCAGCACGACCAGGGTGGCGATCCAGAAGCCGGGCACGGAGAGCCCGAGGATGGCGAGGCTTCGCGCGACGTAGTCCGACAGGGTGTCCTGGCGCACCGCCGCGAGTACGCCGATCGGCAGGGCGATCAGGATCGAGAAGAAGAGGGCGAGCAGCCCGAGCTCGAGGCTCACGGGGAGCCGCCGGAGCAGCTCCTCCACCACCGGCCGACGCGTCCAGAGGCTCTCGCCGAGATCGCCGCGGCCGATCTTGCCCAGCCACTCCCAGTACTGGATGTAGATGGGCCGGTTGAGCCCCATCTTGGCGCGGAGCTCCTCGAGGTCCTTGCCGTAGGCTTTCTCCTCGAGCATGAGCTGCACGACGTCGCCGGGCAGGAGCCTGGGCAGCGTGAACACGATCAGCGACGCGATCAAGAGCGACGGGATCGCGACGAGCAGCCGACGCAGCACGTATTTCTTCACGCGATCGCTCGCTCCGCTATTTGTCGAGCCACGCGCCCATGAGGCGGCCGCCGTAGTCGTGGCCGATATTGGGCCCGAAGTTCTTCACGTAGGGCATCCACGCGGCGACCGCGCTGACCGAGGCGCCGAACGCGTAGTAGACCTGCTGCGAGGCGTAGCGCTGGATGTCGAACACCAGGTCGCGGCGCTTCTTCTCGTCGAAGATCCGCCGCTGCTGCTTGACCATCTCCGTGAGCTTGGGATCGTTGACACCGGACGAGTTCAACGGCTCCCCGGGGAGCATGAGGGTGAAGTAGGTGTCCGGATCGGTGGTGCCGCCGCGCAGCGTGAGCATCATCCGGTCGAACTTCCCCAGGAGGCTGCTCGAGACGAAGGCGCCGTACTCCTTGAGCTTCATGTCCACGTCGATCCCGGCCGCCTTCCAGTTCTTGAGCGCGACCTGGACCGCGTCCATCCAGTCCGGGCCGTAGCCCGGCGTGGTCTCCATCGGCACCTTGATGCCATTGGGGTGCCCGGCCTCGGCGAGGAGCTTGCGGGCGTCGGCGGAGGTGCTCTCATAGAGCCGCCGCCCCTCGGACGGGAGCTGGTCGATAGGGATCGTCCAGTCGCGGAACGCGGCGGGGATCAGAGGATTGGGCGCGCCCTTGCCCAGCGACCAGGCATTGGTTTCGAGGACCTCGCGCCAGTTGTCGGCCATGGCCACCGCGCGGCGGACGCGCACGTCCTTGAACGGGTCCTGGTCGAGCTTCATGGCGGTGAAGCCGCCGAACACCACGATGTAGTCGCGCGTGCCCAGGTTCTTGACCCGCGCCTTGGCGATGTCGAGGTCGCTGCGGCGGATGACCATCCCGTACTCGGGGCCGAAGTCGAACGCGCCCGCGAGGAAGGCCGCGAAGCCCGCGGCGGGATCCTGGGAGAGCGCGATGTCCACGTTGTCCACGTAGGGGAGGCCCGGGATGTAGTAGTTCGGGTTCCGGACGAAGGTGAGGCGGACGTTGGGCTCGTAGCGCTGCAGCATCCAGGGCCCGCTGCCCACCACCGAGTCGGGGGACTTGAGGTCGCCGAACTGGTCCACGCACTCCTTCGCGACGATCCAGGTGGACGTCGACGCGAGCCGGTCGAGGAACCAGGCGTTCGGCTCGCGCAGCGTGAACTTCACGGTGTACTTGTCGAGCACTTCCACCTTGTCCACCATCTCGAGGACGAACCGGTTGGGATTGCCCTTGGCGTTGAGGAAGCGATCGTACGTGTAGCGGACGTCCTCGGCCGTCAGCTCCCGCCCGTTGACCGGCGGCTTGGGCTGCCAGCGCACGCCCTTGCGCAGCTTGAAGACGTAGACGGTGTCGCCCTGCCGCTCCCAGGACTCGGCGAGGTCGCCCTCGATGGGCTGGGTGCCCGGGACCACCGCCGAGCCGGCCTTCACCTTCACGAGCCGGCTGTAGGCGAGGGACAGCGGGATCATGGTGGCGAAGGCGATGGTCTGATGCGGGTCGAAGTGGACCGGGGCCACGTGCGAGCGAAGGCGGAAGGTGCCGCCCCGTTTCGGGGTCTGCGCCGCCGCGGGCGTGGGGCGGCCGAGCTCCAGCACCTGCGCGCCGGCGCCGACGGCGAGCGCGCCGCCGCTGAGCTTGAGAAGGTCTCTACGAGAAATGGTCATGCGTCGGTCCCTCGCTTCGCTCGGGGTGTGTTTGATCCACGGTCGTCGCAAGCGACGACCTCCATAGGGTGGCTTCGCATCATCTCTCTAGCCAAGCGGCAGTGAGACGGCCGCCCTGGTCGTACCCGAGATTGGGCCCGTAATTCTTGATGGCGCCGTCCCAGACGAAGACGTACACGGCCGAGGGCATCTGAATGTAGTACTGCTGCTTGGCCAGGTACTTCTGAATGTCGTAGATGACCTCACGCCGCTTGGCGATGTCCAGCGTGCGGCGCTGCCGCACCAGCATGTCCGCCACGACCGGATCGTTGATGATGCCGTGATTCTTCGTCTCGCCGGGATAGTACTGCCCGTAGAGGAAGTTGTCAGGGTCGAGGAACGGCGTCTGCGGCCCGAAGGCCATGGAGTCGTACTTGCCGTAGAAGGTGGTAGAGATGTAGGCGCCGTATTCCTTCTGGTTCAGCCTGGCGTCGATTCCCACCGCCTTGAGGTCCTTCAGGATGAGCTGCACCTGATCCACCACAATGTTCGAGCCGTAGCTAGTGAAGTCCAGCGTTGCCGAGAACCCGTTGGCCAGCCCGGCCTCGGCCAGGAGCTTCTTGGCGGCGGCGGGGTCGTGCTTGTACCACTGCGCGCCTTCTCCGAGCTGGTCGAAGGGAATGGCCCAGTCCTTCAGCGCGGCGGGGACGGGCGGGTTGGGGGTGCCCACCCCCTCGAAGGCGACGTCGATATATGTCTGGCGGTTGATGGCCAGCGACATTGCGCGCCGCACGCGGACGTCGTTGAACGGGGCCTTGTCCGTTCGCATATAGATGTGGCTCATCACGTTGGACGGTGACTCCAGGGTGCGGAGCCCCGGCCGGCGCTGCTTGAGCACATCCTTGATCTGCACCCACTCCACCCGGGCGATGGTGCCGGGATTCTCCCAGCCGAGGTCATACTTGCTGCCGAGGAAGGCGGCCATCCGGGAGGCATTGTCCTCGTCGACCACCGCCTCGATCTTGTCGATATAGGGCAGGCCCGAGGCGAAGTAGTTCGGGTGACGCACGTAGGTGTATCCGACATTGGGGCGATACGAGTCGAGCATCCACGGCCCGGTGCCGATCACAGCCTCCCACTTCTTGACGTCGCCGAACTTCTCCACCGCTTCCTTGGCGACGATGCACGCCGCCATGGGATTGGCGAGGACGTCGAGGAACCACACGAAGGGCTCCTTCAGCGTGAATCGCACGGTGTGCTTGTCGACCGCCTCGACCTTGTCCACCGAGCTGAGCATGTAGGCGTTGGCGTTGCCCTTCACGGTGCGGAACCGCTCCATCGAGTAGACGACGTCGTCCGCGGTCAGCTCGCGTCCGTTCACGGGCGGCTTGGGATGCCACTTCACCCCGCGGCGGAGCTTGAACACGTAGGTGGTCTCGTTCGGCTGCGTCCACGACTCGGCGAGGTCGCCCTCGATGGGGAAAGTCCCCGGCTGCACGCCCGGGCCGGCCTTGTGCTTCACCAGCCGGCTGTGCGTGAAGGTGAGCGCGGTGTGTGTCTTGTAGGCGATCTGGAGCTGCGGGGCCCAGTGCGGCGGATCCCCGCGGCGCAGGGACAGCGTGCCGCCGCGCTTGGGCGTTTGCGCCCATCCGGCGGAGGGAAGGGTGGTGGCGGCGGCGAGCGCGCCGCCGGTGAGACCAAGCCATTGGCGGCGCGTGAAGGCCGAGGTGCTTCCGATCCGGGTCATGGAGGGTCCTCGATGGTTGTGGGTTACCGATCGAGCCAGGCGGCCATCAGCCGCCCGCCGTAGTCGTAGCCGTGGTTGGGTGCGTAGTTCTTGAGCGCGCCGTCCCAGGCGCCCACGAGCACGGCCGACGGCATCTGCACGTAGTATTGCTGCTTCGCGAGATAGCGCTGAATGTCGTAGATGACCTCGCGACGCTTCGCGGGATCGGCGGTCCGGCGCTGCCGGATGAGCATGTCCGCGACCACCGGGTCATTGATGTGGCTCTGGTTCTTCAGCTCGCCGGGGTAGTACTGGCCATAGAGGTGATTGTCCGGCTCCTGGAACCCGGTCTGCGGCCCGTAGGCGAGGGTGTCGAACTTGCCGTAGAAGGTGGTGGAGATATAGGCGCCGTACTCCTTGGTGACGAGCTTGGCGTCGATGCCCACCTCCTTCAGGTACTTCAGGACGCGCTGGCAGCTGTCCACGACGACGGTGGAGCCGTACGTGGTGAACTCCACCGTGGCCGAGAAGCCGTTCGGCAGCCCCGCCTCGGCGAGGAGCTTCTTGGCCGCCGTGGGATCGTACTTGTAGTACGCGGCTCCCTCTCCGAGCTGCTCCATGGGGATCGACCAGTCCCGGAGCGCGGCGGGCACCGCCGGATTCAGGACGGCCACGCCTTCGTAGATGGAGTCGATGATGGTCTTCCGGTCCACGGCCATGGACATGGCGCGGCGCACCCGCACGTCGCTAAACGGCGCCTTGTCGGTGCGCATGGAGATGTGCTGGACCACAGGCGTGGTGAACTCCACCGTCTGGAGCCGGGGCCGCCTGGTCTTGAGCACGTCCTTGATCTGCACCCAGTCCGAGCGGTTGATGATGCCCATGTACTCCCAGCCGAGGTCGTACTTGCCGGCCAGGAAGGCGGCCATGCGCGAGGCATTGTCCTCGTCCACGAAGACCTCGACGCGGTCGATGTAGGGGAGGCCGGCGAGGAAGTAACTCGGGTTCCGCACGAA
>Ga0075423_10001495_pt1 | contig 20639 bp, 16 predicted proteins | sample SoiMethybrSBSTD2_FD_80114 | JGI IMG/M metagenome (GOLD analysis project Ga0075423, IMG submission 80114) | Bulk soil microbial communities from a Populus tree surrounding site in Tennessee, USA - Soil MetaG P. TD hybrid SBSTD2 | ecosystem: Environmental > Terrestrial > Soil > Tree plantation...
GCGCTGACTGCCGCGATCGGCCAGGGCGTTGCCGGTGCAGCGAAGCAGGAAAAAGCGCCGTGGCTTGATGCCGACAAGCCGATCCAGGCCCGGGTAAACGCCCTGCTGGGCGCCATGACGTTGCCCGAGAAGGTCGGTCAGATGGACCAGCAACTCGTCGACAACCTGACCGGCCCGTCCAACGCGTGCGGCACCCAGGGCTGGGCGGAGCTGAACCAGAGCTGCATGAAGACGTGGCTGGTCGACAATGCCACGGGCTCGCTGCTCGCGGGCGGCACGGACAATCCGCCCGATACGACCGGCCAGGGCGGCACCGGTAACACCGGCTACGACTGGGCCAACGAGTACAACATGATCCAGAAGTACGCGATCGAGAACTCCCGGCTGCACCTCCCGTTGATCTTCGGAGTCGACGCCGTGCACGGCTTCGGGCACCCCTGGCAGGCCCCGTTGTACCCGCAGTCGATCGGGATGGGCGCCACCTGGGACCCGTCCGCGGCGCAAGCCGGCGGCACTGCGACCGCTAACGCGCTACGGGCCACCGGCTGGGTGTGGGACTTCGCACCCGTGCAGGACCTGTCCCGCGACAACCGGTGGGGACGCACCTACGAGACGTGGGCCGAGGAACCGGTGCTGTCGGCTGCCATGGGTGCCGCCAACATCCGCGGCATGCAGACGCCCGGCCCGAGCAACTCGCTAGGCGTGACAGCGACGGTCAAGCACTTCGCCGGGTACTCACAGGCGATCAACGGGCACGACCGCAACGAGGCCCTTCTCCCGCTGAGCTATCTGCAGAGCGTGATCCTGCCGTCCTATGCCGGAGGGATCGACGCCGGAGCTGGAACGGTGATGGTCGACTCCGGTTCGATCAACGCCGTTCCCGCCACTGCGTCGCATTACCTGCTGACCGATGTACTGCGCGATCAGATGGGCTTCCGCGGCGTGGTGATCAGCGACTACCAGGACGTGCAAGCGCTCCAGACTGCTTACCACGTTGCCGCCAACCCGGCCGAGGCAATTGCCAAGGCGGTGAACGCCGGTGTCGACATGGCCATGTACGTGATCAACCCGGATCAGTGGCAGGCCGCCATCCTCCAAGACGTGCAGTCCCACGCGATCTCGATGGCGCGGATCAATGAGGCGGTGCGGCGGATCCTCACGCTGAAGTTCCAGCTCGGCCTGTTCGACCAGCCGTGCGTCAGCGACCCCAACACGCCGTGCGTCGACGCCGACGCCGCCAACGCAGCGGTCACCGCCGGCCGCGACGGCACGCTGAACGCCGCCCGCGAATCCATGACTCTCCTGCGCAACCAGAACAACACGTTGCCGCTTTCCTCGTCCGGCAAGGTCGTCGTCACGGGTCCGAGCGCCGACTCGATGACGAACCAGCTCGGCGGGTGGAGCGTCAGCTGGCAGGGCGTCTTCGGTGCGGGTCACGTCTGCTGCATGGGTCCACCGGATCAGATTCCGCCCGGCACGACGGTGCAGGAGGGGATCCTGAATAACGACCCCAACGCCGTCTTCGTGCCGGACGGCAACACCGCCGCGAACACGCCCGCCGACGCGTACGTCGTCGCGGTCGGCGAGAAGGCGTACGCCGAAGGGCTCGGCGACAACCCGGCGCCCCAGCTGCCGCCTGACCAGAAGGCGCTGATCAAGACGCTCGAGGACACCGGCAAGCCGGTGATCGTGGTCGTCATCGCCGGACGTCCGGTCGGCCTGGGCCCCGCTGCCGAGAACGCGAACGCGATTCTGATGGCTTACCAGGGCAGCACCGAAGCCGGCCAGGCCGCTGCCGACGTGATCTTCGGCAAGGTCAACCCGAGCGGAAAGCTGTCGGTCAGCTGGCCGTCCGATGCCGATGCTGTTGGTGGCGACTTCTGCGGGACTTGCCCGTCCCCCCTGGGAGACCAGCCGAAGTTCTTCGACCAGCTACCCGGCACCGGATCGGGACAGGGACACGCCTACAACCCGCTCTACCCGTTCGGGTTCGGTCTCTCCTACACCACATTCGTCACGAGCAATCTGTCCGTGACGCCGAGTGTCTCGCGCGACGGCACCGCGACGGCGACCTTCACGGTGAGCAACACCGGATCCCGCAGCGGGACGGACATCGTTCCCGTCTACGTGGCCCAGCCGGTGAGCAGCGTGGTCGTGCCGCCGCAAAGGCTGGTCGGGTTCACGCGGGTCACGCTCGACGCCGGCCAGTCCAAGACCGTGCACGTCGACTTCCCGGTCTCCACGCTGGCCGAGACTCAGGGTGACATTGACGCGTCCGGACCGCCGAAGGTGGAGCCAGGCGCATACATCGTCCAGTTGAACAAAAACAACACCACACCGTACGACGTCGCCGCCTCGGCGTCGTTCACCATTCACTGATCCACGACGAGGGAGTCGCCGCGCCAATCCCGGCGCGGCGACTTCTCTCGCTCGGTCCGACGTAAAGCGAAGAACGACCAGGACGCGCGTGGCGGCTCATACGCGCGTAAGACTCGGTGACCGCTGGCCACCGTCGGGGAGACGTCGACTTCGAAACGCGACTCGTCCGGCCGCTCTCGACGTGGGCGCCCAGGTAGGCGCCGGCTGACGCGCAGTCGAAGCGCTGGCCGATCGACGCCTCGAAGAGGAAGGCGTGTCGTTCCTCGACCCGACAGGTGCCTTGCTCCACCCCAAACGAAGCGGGCGCGGGAGGCGGTCGAAGCAGTGCCGGAGGAGCACTTACGGCAAGCCGGTGTTGACGAGTGGGCCCCGCTCGAGGTGGAGGGCTCGCTCGAGCCCGAACCGCCGGCCGCCGACGCGAGCCCGTAGGTGCCGGCCATGTCCGACCTCGATTGCCGCACCGGCGATCACGCGCTCCGGCGACCAACGCCCTCCCTCTCTGTCCATCGGCCGTACCTCTTTTGTGGACTGGCGCCCGGAGTTGCGGCGCAGTTCCACACTTGCAGCCGAAGTTCAAGCCCCCTGTGTGGCGCATAGGAAGACCACGAGAGCGAAGCGCGCTGTGCGCGCCTCTTACCGACAGGAGGCGGCCTGTTCAGGGTCGCCTCCGGGGCCATACACTTCTCTCTGCCTCAGCCGAGCGGCGTGGGGGCGGCGAGCCGTGAAGCTCGCCGCCGCCTTGTAAGGCCCGCGTCTGCGCGCGGTTAGGGTTGTCTGAGGAGTAACTAGCTGAGGTTGGCCGCCGAGTCTTGATAAGCGGGGACGAGTTCGTCCCACCGTGCCTCGGTGTCGCCCCGCTCGCGCCCCGCGACGTATGCGGCGAGATTCTCGGCGTGGATCTGCCACCCGGCTCCGTAGAAGGCGATCTTGTCCAGGGGGATCCCCCGGACCTCGATGACCAGGATGGTCTGGTCACCGTCGGCGGTCGACGTGACCTCGATGGCCTGGTCGAACGGCGGCACACCTTGCCCCCTCCGATAGGACTCGTCCGTTTCCCTGGTCGTCACGACCAGCCGCCGCGGCGGGTCGCACGCTTCCACGCGCCCGGTGCTCTCGATGTCAGCGGCTTCGATGTACACGCGGAACTCTCCGCCGGGGCGGAGGTCACCCTCCACCTGGCCGTACCATCGGGCCAGGCGTTCGGGGTCGGTGAGTGCCGACCACAGATCGTCGATACCGGTGTCGTACCGGTCTTCGATCCGCACGACGCCCGCGCCGTCCGCTGATCGCAGGCTGCCCAGGATGCGAGGGCCCGCATGTGCGTTGCTGGTCATCTGCTCCTCCTTCGTTCGCGTATCCCCCGGGCCACCTCGGTGTGGAGCGCATCCAGCCGCTGCTCCCACAGCTCCCGGTAGCGGCCCAGCCACTCATCGAGCACGGCCAGCGGCTCGGGGCGCAGACTGTAGACCCGACGCTGCGCCTCTTGGCGCACCTCGACCAGCCCCGCTTCTCGCAACACGCGCACGGACCGTCAACCAAGGTCTCCAGCAGCGTCCGCCGGTTCTCGTCCACCAGCGCCCGCAGAACAACTTCCATGGGTGGAATGTACCAATCTGGTTATATAACTGCTAAGGTACATAAGCGGTGGCAGAGGCATCCGGCCTAGCCCTTCGCGGGGCGCCTGCAAATCGGCAGAGTCGGTGATGCTCAGGCGCGAGCTTGCTCGCGCGCCGATGGCGCTTCCTCGGGGCGCTCGAGCCCGCGCCGCCGCATCTCGCCCCACTCGTGTCGGCGGCGCATGAGATCGACGACACCACGACAGCCGAAGAACGCTGTCATTTGCCTGTAGCCGAGGTTCTCCAGGACGCCGTAGAGGGCGAGGAGTGCGATGTCCGACGCCCGCTTGTAGCGTTGAACCGAGTACTCCTCGAGCATGATCGCCGCGATCGAGAGCAGCACCGAGAGCAACACGGAGACTGCCAGGAAGACCAGGAAGAACTGCACCGAGAGCGCGCCGAGCAGCCACGACACAAGCACGACGGGTATCCCGACGAGCTGCAGAATCGAGCCGAGGAACTCGAAGAGCAGGAAGTAAGGCAGCGCCACGAGGCCGACGGCGCCGGCTCTGGGATTCGCGATCTGACTGCGATGCCGCCAGAGCGTCTCGCCGAGCCCGCGCTGCCAGCGCCGGCGCTGATGGGAGAGCGTCGCGAGATCCTCAGGAGCCTCCGTCCAGCAGACCGGGTCGGGGACGAACCGGATCCTGTAGTCATCGCCACGCGTCCGCAGGTACCGGTGCAAGCGGACGACCAGGTCAATGTCCTCGCCGACCGTGTCGCGGGCGTAGCCGCCGACGGCTTCCACGATCGCGCGTTTGAACACTCCGAACGCGCCCGAGATGATGAGCACGCCGTTCAGGCTGTCAAAGGCGATGCGTCCGATCAGGAATGCCCGGAAGTACTCGATGACCTGGAAGCGCGCAAGCGAGCTCTGCGGCAGGCCGAATTTGACGAGCAAGCCGCTGTCGATCACGCAGCCGTTCGCTATCCGCACGATCCCCCCGGCCGCCGCAACCAGCTCGGGATCGTCGACGAACGGCTTGATGATGCGGAGCAAGGAGTCTTGCTCGAGCACGGCGTCGGCGTCGATGACGCAGACATGCGCGTGGGTCGCCGCGTTCATGCCGACGTTGAGCGCGTCCGACTTGCCGCCGTTCTCCTTGTCCAGAACCCACAGGTTGGGATGGGTGCGCGAGATGTACGACGCTCTGACCGGCGCGGTCGCGATCCGGGTGCGAAGCGCCTTGCGTACGGGCGCGAGATCGAAGGCCGCGCGCAGCCGCTCGAGGGTCCCATCCGTCGAGCCGTCGTTGATGACGATCACTTCGTGGCGGGGATAGCGGAGATCGAGGAGCGAGTCGACCGAGGACACGATCTCGGTCTCCTCGTTGAACGCGGGCAGGAGCACCGAGATCGGCGGAGTGAACGGTGACGCGTACATCTCGTCGAGCGGCAAGTACTTGCGTGCTCGGCGATGTGCCCCGAGACGGCGCCACGCCACGAGAGTGAACGTCAAGTACGCGAGGCTGAGGACGGCGAAGTAGACAAGGGCCACCCACGAAACGCCACGGAGAATCGCGTGGACGACGCTCACAGCTTGCGGAGGTCGGCTGCTTCGTGGAGGTGAGGTCCGGCGCCCGGCTCTGCGGCGGCGGCTGCGAGGCTCCCGGGATCGATCCGGGCGAGGGCCTCCGCCGCGGCATGCGCGGGCCGGAACTCGTCGGTCCGCGCGAGCTCGAGCAGTTCCGACGCAGCTGCGCGCGAGCCGATCAGCCCCAGCGACTCCGCGGCCGCCGCTCGGACGACGTCCACCGGGTCATCGAGGGTTGCGCGCAGCGCCGTCTCGGCGTCGCTGGAGCCGATCCGGCCGAGCGCCGCAGCGGCAGCCCTTCGCACGTCTGCAGATGAATCGCGGAGCGCCTCCACGCCTACCGGCGAGTCGCCGGAGGTGCCGACAAGCCCGAGTAGCGTGATGGCGGTGGCTCTGATCTGCCAATCCGGATGCCCGGCCATGTGACGGAGCTCCGGGACGACGTCGGAGCCGAGCTCGATCAGCGCCTCACCGCCGACCTCGTTCGAGATCCGCCGCGAGGCCAGCGCCTCGATCAGCGGGAGCGCCGCTTCGCTCACGCCCAGTCGGCCGAGGCTGCGCGCCACGGCGCCACGCACCTCGGGCTTATCGTCGTCCAGCGCCCGCAACAGCTCGGGAGCCGCCTCGGCGCACCGCATGTCGCCGAGGGTGTAAGCAGCCGCGGCCCGACGCCACATGCGCCGGGAGCCCAGCTCACCGCCGGCGCTCGTCAGCGCGGCGCTCTCGTGGAAGTAGTCGGCGATTCGCCGGTCCGCTTCTCCCGTCAGCTCGCGCGAGTAGCGGCCGAGCACCTCGGCGAGCACGGCCTGGTCCCGGGCCGAAAGCGCCGGCGGCTCGCCTCCGCTTCCCTCGACGATCGCGAGTGCAAGCGGGCGGACTCGGCGCTCGCTCTCGGCATGCCCCCTCTCCCGGCGGGCGAGAACGAGACGGCGAGCGGCCAGGACGAGCAACATCAAGAGCGCAGCCGCGCTGAGCGCCAACGCAACGATGGTCATCGCGCTCGTCATCGGCTTGTTGCTGCCACGATCTAGCGCCGACCGAGAATGGCGTGCACGCGCGCGCTGAGCTCCTGCGGGCTGAACGGCTTGCGGAGGTAGTCGTCCGCACCCGTGTCGAACCCGCGCTCGAGGTCGGCATCCTGCGTGCGGGCGGTCAGCAGGATGATCGGCATGCGGCGGGTTACCTCCTCGGCCCGCAAGCGACGTGTCAACTCGAAGCCGTCGAGCTTCGGCATCGTCACGTCGATCACGGCAAGGTCAGGCTTGGCCTCGCGAGCCAGCTCGAGCGCCTCTTCCCCATCCCGCGCCTGGAGCACGCTATAGCCGGAACGCTCGAGCCGGAAAACGAGGAGCTCGAGGATGTCCTCGTCGTCATCCGCGGCGAGAACGACGGGCAGGTCGCGTGCCGCTTCCGGTTCGTTCATGTGGCCACCTCCTTGGACGTGCCCGCGGCAACGGCCGCCTCGGGCGGAGCTTGCAGGGGGAGATCGACGGAGAAGGTGGTACCGACGCCTTCCTCGCTCTCCACCGAGATCGTCCCGCCGTGCGCCTCGACGATCGACTCTGCGATCGACAGCCCGAGGCCTGTGCCTGGGGCCGAGGCCGTTGTCGACGCTCGGAAGAAGCGGTTGAAGAGCTCGCCGAGCTCCTGCTCGGGAATGCCGACGCCGGTGTCGCTGATCTCGATATGAGCCGTCTCCGCCTGCCTCGCGATCGTCACCGAGACCGTGCCGCCCGCGGGAGTGAATTTGAGGGCGTTCGAAACCAGGTTGTCGAGCACCTGGGTCAGGCGCATCGGATCGGCCCATAGCTGCGGCAAGTCGACCTCGTCCGACAGGCGCAGGTCGAGGCCTTTGCTCTTCGCGGCCGCGCGCGCGGTCTCGACCGAGTCGGCGGCCAGACGAGAGAGGTCGACCCACTCCATGTCGAGTGAGAGCCGGCCGGCGTCGACTCGGGCCATGAAGAGGATGTCGTCAACCAGCCGGTTGAGGCGCGCACAGTTGCGGTTGACGATCTCGAGGAAGTGACGCTGCTGCCCGGTCACCTCGCCGGTCTCGCCGCCCAGGACCAGCTCGAGGTAGCCGACCATCGAGGTGAGCGGCGTCCTCAACTCGTGGGAAACCGAGCTGACGAACTGATCCTTCATGCGGTCGAGCTCGCGCAACCGCTCGTTCTGCTCGCCAAGCGCCTCGGCCGCCTGCTGCTCGCGCTCCAGCAGACGCTCGCGCTCGAGCGCCATCGAGAGCTCGGCCGTAACTGCGGAGAGGGAGTCTGAAACGGCTCGCAGGCGTGAGGGCTTCCCGTCCGCGACGAGCTCGGCAACCGGCTCGCCCTCAACCTCCACAGGTGAGGCGAACGTGTGATCCGTTCGGCCCGCGGGCTCACCGCCTCGCTCAACTATGAGCGCGTTTCCGGATCCAACCAGCTCGTCGGCCGTGCGCTCGGCAACGGCATACAACTCCTTCCTGCTGCTCGACCTGAGCAGCTCGGCCGCGTATCGGCTCAGGAGCGCCTCGCGGTTTGCCGCTCGACGTGCGCCGGCCGAGAGGTCGGCGAAACGAGCCACCGTGAGCCCGGCCATGAACAGCACGGCTGTGCCAGCGGCCGCCAGAAACAGCGGCTCGCCTCGCACCGCCTGAACCATCACGACGACAGGTGGGACCAGGAGTGCGCCGACGAGCAGGAGCACCCGCTCGGTGGTCGTCTCGTCGGGGACGTCGCTCGTCTGCTCCGTCAAGGCGGTCATCGAAGGGTGGAAGCCCGCGAGTCCGATGAGAACCGTTGCGACCAGCAGCACCGTGTCGGCGACACGCTCGTTCTCCTGCAGGCGGGTTTGCACGTCGAGCGTGAAGAGCGTGTCTCCGACCAACATCAGCAACAGGCCGAAGGCGAGCACGCGAAGGGCGGTTGCCCCCCAGCCGGAGCCGAGCAGGAAGCGCGCAGCGACCGCGAGCAGGAGCAGGTCTCCGACGGGTAAGGCGCTGGTGACCAACTTCTCCGCGAAGCCGAGCGCCGCGTCGGTCCGATTCGGCTCGATGAGATATACCCAGGCGAGCAGCGCCGCTGCGACTGTGACGACCCCTGCGTCGATCAGCGACCGCCAGTCGCTTCGCGGCGATCGCCAACGCGTCGCCACGACGAGGCCGGCGGCGATGAGCGGGTACCCGCCCAGGTAGGACGCATACGCGGGCCAGGGGAACGTGTCGCCGCGGACGGCCTCGTACACCCCCCAGAGGAGATCGCCGATCGTGAACGCGAGGATCCCGGCGGCGATCAGCAGCCAGGCCTCCGGACCGGCTGGACGGTAGCGACGGACGCCCACCACCACGGCGCAAACTGCGCCCAATTCGATCAGCGCGTAGAGCGCGGTGTCGTGAAACCAGCGGTCGCTCGGGAGGGCCGCCCAGACAACGCAGGCAAAGAGGCCCGCGACGACGGCGGCTCGCCAGCGTTGAACGTCGACAATCGGGGCGGCCACTGACGGCTGGGTGGCTATGGGCCCATGATTCCAGCGTGACGGCGACTTGGCAAAGGTCGGCGCCAGGACGATCGCGCGGTGGGCACCATCGAGGTACCTGAGTAATGCGCCGCGCATGCGCCGTCCCGCCAACGCCCGGCACGGAAGGAAGCGCTTCCATGCAGTTCACCGCGTCGCCGATGAACTTTTCTACCGTCCCGCGGTGCCGCTCGACGACCTCGTTCATCCGCTCGAAGTAGCGCGCAAGCAGCGCCCGCAACGCCTCCGGATCGGTCTGCTCGCCGAGCGCCGTCGATCCCGCCACGTCGCAGAACAGCACCGTCACCGTCTTGCGGACCTCGCGCGGGGGTGCGGACGTCGTGAGCACCCCGCCGCAGCCGTTGCAGAAGCGGGAGTCCTCCGAGTTCTCCCGCCCGCAGCTCGCGCAGATCAGCACACGCTGAGGCTAAGACATCGCGCGCTGCGAGCATAGGCTCGGCGTATGCAGATCCTTATCCTCGGCGGCACGAAGTTCGTCGGGCGCGACGTGGTCGAGACGGCCCTGGCGCGCGGCCACGAGGTGACGCTGTTCAACCGAGGCCGGACGAACCCCGAGCTCTTCCCCGAGGTCGAGAGGCTGCGAGGCGACCGTGACGTCGACCTTGGCGCGGTCGCCGGCCGCAGCTTCGACGCCGTCGTCGACACGTCCGGCTACGTGCCGCGGATCGTCGGCGAGACGATCGACGCGCTCGGGGACGTCGGCCACTACACCTTCGTCTCGACGATGTCGGTCTATCCTGAGGATGGACTTGCCCACGACGAAGACGCGCAAGTTGCACACCTCGAGAAGGCGACCGAAGAGGTCGACCTCGCGAGTTACGGGCCGCTGAAGGCGCTCTGCGAGGACGTCGTCCGCGACCGCGTGAACGCCGAGTTCATCCCGCGTCCCGGCCTCATCGTAGGCCCGTGGGACCCGACCGGGCGGTTCACGTACTGGCCCGAGCGCATCGCGGCCGGGGGCGCGGTCCTCGCGCCTGCTCCGCCCGATCAGCCGGTGCAGGTCATCGACGCGCGCGATCTCGCCGACTGGATCGTCGCTGCAGCCGAGCAAGGGCTCACCGGGACCTACAACGCGATCTCGCCGTGGTTCAAGCTCGTTGCGCTGCTCGAGACCTGTGAGGGCGTCGCGGCGAGCCATCCCGAGCTCGTCTGGGTCGATGGCGGTTTCCTCGTCGAACACGACGTCGGCTCGTGGATGGAGCTCCCGCTCTGGGTCGGGCCGGAGGAGGACGACTTCATGCGTTCGCCCTCCGACCGTGCGCTGGCGAACGGGCTGCGCATCCGGCCGCTCGAAGAAACTGTCCGCGACACGTTGGAATGGGTGCGGGCAGGGCTGTCGCCGAGCGAGCCGCCGGCAGGGCTCGCACGCGAGAAGGAACAGCGCGTGCTCGACGCGTGGCGTAGAGTCACGCGCGCGCGATGAGGTAGTGGTACTCGTTCGAGAGGCGGTAGGCACCGTTGGCGCCTCGGTACGGAGCAAGGCCCTCGACGATCGCCGCCTCCAGAGCCCCTTCGCGTCCTGGGCCCGCGAGGACTGCGAGGCCGGCGACCGCGACGACGGCACGGCCAAGCGTCTCGGCGTCGGGATATTCGAATGTCCAGGTTGCGTCGAACTCGCTCTCCGGCGTAAGGCCGGCCTCGACGGCGAGCGCTTCGAGGGCGCCGGGCTGCGAGAGGTCTGGGTCGGGCGGTGCATCCGGGGGCCGGGGCGGCAGAAACGGTCGCGCGATCTGTTTCATCGCCTCGAGGTCGCACCGCTCGTGCGCTCCCCAGACCTGGATGACGACCGCCGTGCCGGACCGGGCGACGCGACCCGCCTCGCGCAGCGCGTTGACCATGTCGTTCGCGAAGAAGAAGGCGTTGAAGCCGGTGACGAGGTCGAAGCTGTCCTCGTGCCATGGCAGCCGCTCCATCTCGCCGACGCGGAGATCCGCGTCCGGAAGGCGATCTCGGGCAAAGGCGATCAGCGACTCGGATGCATCGAGCCCGTGCGGCTGGCCGCCTCGCTCCGCGACGAGGCGCAAGAACGAGCCGACGCCGCAACCGATGTCGAGGACACGCCATCCCGGTTCGAGCCCGGATTGCGCCAGCGCGGCCTCGTATGTCGGGAGCTGCCGATCCTCGCTCAGCGCCCAATCAGCCGGACGCGCTCCCCAGAGTGGACCCCACCGGGACGCGCTCCCGGGTGCTGCGGATGTGGTCATGTCCGCTCCTTCAAGCTAGACTACGTTCCGTAGTTATAGACTATGAACCGTAGCTTGGTCAACAGCGAACTCGGGCTCTTCTCGTACGAGATCCTCGGCCTCGTGGGCGATGGTGGCGCGGGTCCGCACGACCTGCTGCAGATGGCGCGACGCGGCCGCCTACTCGACTGGGCCGGCGAGAGCCAGTACTACGTCGAGCCGAAGCGGCTGGCCCGCCTCGGGTACCTCGACGCGCACAAGGAGCCCGGGAAGACGCGTCAGCGGACGGTGTACACGCTCACCGACAAGGGACGGCAGGCGCTCGCCGCGTACGCCGAAACGCGGGTCATCATGACACCGCTCAAGAGCGAGCCGCTGCTCCGGCTTCTCATCTGCGACCTCGTCGGCGAAACGGTGACGCGGAGGAGCCTCGAAACGCTGCGCGATGACATCGCCGACCTTCAGACGCGGCTGGACGAGTCCGAGCGGACAGCCCGCGAGCTGCCCCATCGAGCGAAGTACCTGCTACTCGTCATCGGCTTCTTGCGCGGGATGTTGGAGCTGCACGTCGAGCTGGTCGACGAGGTCGAGCGAGAGTTCGCCGGCCCTTAGGCAGACGGCGTGATGTTGTGGTTCATGCGGAAAAGGTTCGTCGGGTCGTACTTCGCCTTGAGCTTCGACAGCCGCCGGCAGTTGTCTCCGTAGCCCGCTCGAACGAGCGCCTCCTTCTCTTCTCCCGGGCCGGCGAAGTTCAGGTACAGGCCGCCCGTCGAGTGCTTGCCCATCGCCTTCCAGAACTCTCGGCCCCAGGCGAGCGCCTCGTCGTTCTGCGCCGCGTCGCTCCAGCTGGCCTCGCCGGTGACGAGGAACGGTGTGTCACGCCCGGCGTATGCGGTCTCGTTCTCGCCCACCCGACTCATCGCCCCGCCGTAGTGCGAGACGACGATGTCCGTGAGCGGCGTGGGGCGGCGCTCCGCGAAGTCGACGATCTCGTCGATCACGGCCTCCGACAGATCGGCAACCGCGCGAGACTTCCAGTAGCGGTGCTCGCCCTTCGGGAACATGGCGTCGAAGCCGCTCTGCAGCCCGACCCAGGGCCATGGCCCGCTCAGGTCGATCAAACGGCTCGCCGAGCTCTCGCACGAGAGGAGCAGGTGCAGTGCCCGAACACTGCACGATCAGGGCGGGGCGCCGGTCGACCAGACCGTTCCAGATCGCCCGAGCGTCGCCGTAGCCCGGGTCACCCGGCCGAAGGACGGCTCCGCGGACATTCGCCACGAAGCCTCCAGTGCTTTGGGTCTAGCGCCGCTTCGGTCGCCACGTCAGCCGCCATGGTCCCTCCTCCGGTGAAGAGCGTAAATCTGCGCGGCCGGCGCTAGTAGAACACGATGTAGAAGGGCAACGGCGTGTAAGCCTCCATTTTCGTCGTCGCGACCTCCGCCTGCGTGTTCTGCACCCCTCCGCATTCCCCGGCATCGCCTGACGTGAACAGTGCCACCTCGTCAGCGGCCGCTCCTCCGAAGTAGACCAGGGTGACAGCCGCCCCGTGGAAGCTGAACGACAGGCCGTGGAAGCAGTACGCGGAAGTCGACTGCTTGGTGATGTTCGCGTTCGTGATGTTGGCGGAGAGCGCCGGATCGACCGTCCCGTCAGGATTCACCTTCGCGTACGCCTTGAACCCGTTCCCGGCCGTATCCGCCGCCGTGGCGTTCGCCGCCTTCGCTGCGTTCGAGGCGTTGGCCGCGGTGTCCGCCGATACCGCGTGACTCGCGTTGGCGGCACGGGGGACAATGCCCAGCGAGCTCAGCTTGATATCGGCGCCCGTGAGCGACCTGTTCTTCACCTTCGCGCCGGTGACGGCGTTCCTCTTCAGCTGCTTGCTGCCGACCGACCCGGCGGGCACCTTGACGGCCGCGTAGCCCGTCCCGCCCAGCGCGACGATCAGGGCGATCATCGCGACAATCAGCGCAGGGCTCGGCCGGCGTGCACTGAGCTTCCTCAGCATCGTGCTCCTCCCTCCCTCGAGCTTTCGAGCCTCCCTCTCCCGGCGACCCTACACCGGCGATAAGACAGCGTATGAGCGAAGATCGAGCAATCCTCTACACGCCCGACAACCACGAGCCGCTGAGGGACAAGGGATGGGACGAGGCGTGGGTTCGTACGCGAATCGAGGCGATCGCGGACGACGCCGAATCCGCCGTCGGCAACGACGGGCTCTGGCCCGTACACCCGCTCGACGACGACCCGGAGTATTGGGCCGGTGCCGGCGTCTACTTCGGCGCCGCCGGCGTCGTCTGGGCGCTTCACCGCCTCGGGCGCGAGCGGCCCGACCTGATCCGCGACCGCCACGCGCGCTACCTAGAACGGCCCGACTGGCCCGGCGTCGTCCCCAGCTACCTCATGGGCGAGGCCGGGATCCTGCTCGTCTCCTACCTGCTCGAGCCCGCAGAGGAAACGGCCGCCGAGCTCGCCCGCGCGATCGCCGCTAATCGGGAGAACGAGTCGAACGAGATGCTGTGGGGCTCGCCGGGGACGATGCTGGCGGCGCTCGCGATGCACCGCGCCACCGGCGAGGAACGCTGGGCTGAGCTCTGGCGCTCGAGCGCCGACGAGCTGTGGAGGCGTTGGGAGTCGACGGCGACGGGCATCTACCTCTGGACGCAGCAGCTCTACGGGAAAGAGCGCGTCTTGGTCGGGGCGGGGCACGGATTCGCGGGGAACGCGCTCGCCCTACTCGCGGGCCGGGACCTGCACCACTCATCGCGCGCGTTGGAGCTCGACGAGCGGATCGTCGCGACGGCGGCGGCTCTTGCCCGCCGCGAGGACGGCCTGGCTAACTGGGCGCCCGAGGCGGGGGGCGAGCTCGCGCACCGGGCCGGCATCAGGGTCCAGTGGTGCCACGGTGCACCGGGAATGGTCATGTCGCTGTCGGCCGCGGCCGTCGACGACGCCAGCTTTACGGAGCTGCTCGAAGCCGGAGGCGAGCTGGTGTGGGCGGCCGGCCCGCTGGCGAAGGGGCCGGGCCTCTGCCACGGCACTGCCGGAAACGGCGTCGCCTTCCTCGCGCTGTTCGAGCGCACCGGCGACGCGCGCTGGCTCGACCGCGCCCGCCGCTTCGCCGTGCACGCGCTCCTCCAAGTCGAGCGCCACCGCGCGCAGTACGGAATGGGTCGATACTCGCTGTGGACCGGTGACCTCGGCGTGGCGCTGATGGCGGAGAGCTGCATCGACGGTCGTGCCGGAATGCCCTCGCTCGAATGGGCCTAGCGGGGCTAGTCAATCCGTTGCTGCAGCTCCGGAACGGAGTCCGGGGTGAGCAATCTCGTGATGCGGACGAAGATCTCCTGGCTGTAGTTGGGCCCATCGGAGTTGCCCATCGCGGGCGTGCTGTAGATCACGACCGAGAGCTTCTCCGGCGGGTAATAGGCGATGACGCCGTTGTAGCCGGCGCAGTGCGGGTTGGCGAGGATCCATTTGCTGGCGACGCCGACGCCCATGCCGTAGTACCTCTTTGCGGTGAACGGCCCTGGGCCGCGAGCGTTCACAAGGCCGACCTGGAGTTGGTGCGACTCCTCCGACAGCAGGTCACCGGTCCCGAGCGCGGGCACCCACTTCCCGAGGTCGGCGAGGTCCGAGGTCATGTTCCCGGTGTAGGTGGCCCACCTCGGGCTCCAGTTGGTCGAGTCCTGGTAGTCGCCGCGCTCGGGGTCGTATCCGTGCAGCACCGGCGGCGGGACCTCTGCCGTGTACTGCATTGCGGTGTCGTCGAGGCCAAGTGGGTCGAGGATCTCCTCGCGGAGTTGCGTGCCGAGCGGCTTGCCGCCCGCCTTCGTGAGGATCTGCCCGAGCAACATGAAGTTCGTATCGGAGAAGGCCCAATTCGTTCCCGGCGGGAACAGTGGCGTCTGGTTCGTTCCGATGGCGATGAGCGTTTCGGGCCGCCACTGCCGGAACGGATTCGCGTGGTACGCCTTCACCCACGGCTCGTAGCTGACGTAGTCGGCGATCCCCGAGCTGCTGTGCGCGAGCTGGCGGAGCGTGATCCGGTCGGCTCTCGGCAGCGAAGGGAACCACTTCGAGACCGGATCGCCGAGATGAAGACTGCCGTCGTCGATCTTCTTCAGCAGCAAGGTGGTGGTCATCGTCTCGGTCGTGTTGCAGATCCGGAAATGGAGGTCACGCGTGGCCGGCACGCCCGGCATGGCCTCGCCGTCGGCGCCGGTGACGAGCTGGTCACTCCCCTTCCAGACGCCGAAGATCGAAGCGTTGAGCTTGAAGCGCGTCCGGAGCCGCTGGACCAGGTCGGCGACCGCGCGCGCCTTGGGATCGGATGGATCCGCACAGACGTTCGGCGACAGCTGCTCCTGGCTCTTGCTGCAGTCCGCCCCCAGCGTCTCGGGCGATGTGCTCTTCCCGCCGCCGCAGCCCGCGGCGCCGAGCGCGGCAGCAGCCAGCAGTGGGAGCACGAGCCGGCGCGGCATGGTGCGCCGAGCTTCGGGGATCGGCCCGTTTGTGTCAAATCGCGGCGGAAGTAGACACCGTCGCGGTCCCGATGAAGACTGTGCCGGGGTGGACGTAGAGGCGGCACCGACGACAGGCGTTTCCGCTCGGCCCTTCGTCGGCCGAGCACGGGAGCTCGAGGAGCTCGTCGCGGCCCTCGAGGACGCGGCCGCCTGCAACGGGTCGTTGCTGCTCTTGACGGGCGAGGCCGGGATCGGCAAGACCAGGCTCATGCAGGTCTTCGGTGCGCTGGCAGGCGAACGTGGCTGGCAAGTGCTCGTCGGGCGGTGCTGGGAGGAGGGCGGCGCGCCCGCGTACTGGCCGTGGATCCAGGTCGTCCGTGACGCCGGCGGCGATTTCGAGCGTCTCGCCGAGCCGCCGAGCGAGACGGGCCAGACGCCGGGCGATCCCGAGAGCGTGCGCTTCTGGCTCTTCGACGCCGCGACGCGCTACCTGGTCGAGTCGGCGCGACAGCGTCCGGTGCTCGTCGTGCTCGACGACCTGCACGCGGCGGACGCACCGTCGCTCGTGCTCCTCCGCTTCCTCGGCGAGGCGATCTCGCAGACCCGCATGCTGGTTGTCGGCTCGTACCGCTCGGGAGACAGCCGGGTCCACGAGCTTGCCGAGCAGTTCGCGGGGCTGTCGCGCGTCGGGCGGCGGCTGTCCCTTCGAGGGCTCAGCGCCGACGAGGTCGAGGCCTACGTGGAGAGCGTCAGCGGTCGCGAGGCATCGCGCGCGGTCGCGGAACGGCTGCACACGATTACGGGTGGGAATCCGTTCTTTCTCGGCGAGCTCGTCCGGACGTTCGCCGTGGACGGCTCGCTCGACGAGACCGCGGAGGCGGCGCGCGATCCGATTCTCCGCGTGCCGGAGGAGGTGCGCGTTCTCATCCGGAGGCGTGTTGCAGGCCTTTCGCGGGAGGCGATCGCGGTCTTGCACGTCGCCACCGTCATCGGGCGTGAGTTCGAGCTCGGGATCCTCGAGCGAACCTCTCGTCTCAGCACCGAGCGTCTCCTGGACGTGCTCGCAGAGGCGGCCGACGCCGGCGTCGTCCTCGCGCACTCGGCAGGCGCCCGGTTCTCGTTCGCGCACGAGCTCGTCCGCGAGACGCTGTACGAGGATCTCGCCGCCAGCCGGCGACTCGAGCTGCACCTGCAGATCGGCCGCACGCTCGAGGAGCTCGGCCGCGGCGATCCCGACGCGAGGCTGTCCGAGATTGCGCACCACCTGGCGCTGGCGGCGCCGCTCGGGGACGTCGACGAGGCGGTCAACTACCTCGTCCGAGCAGGGGAACGGGCATCCGCCCTGCTCGCGTACGAGGAAGCCGCCGCCGACTTCGAACGGGCGTTGCAGCTGCATCGCGCAGACAACCTCCCTGCCGAGCGCCGGGGCGAGCTCCTGCTTCGCCTCGGTGACGCGCAGTGGCGCGCCGGCGACACGAGGGCGGCAAGCGCGAACTTCGAGGAAGCCGCTCACCTCGCCCGTAGCCTCGGCGCAGCAGAGCTCCTTGCCCGGGCGGCGCTCAGCTACGTGACCGGGCTCGGCGGCTTCCTCCTGTTCGCGCGCTTCGCCGCCGGCGCGACCGGCATCGGCCTCCTGGAGGAGGCCCAGGCGGCGCTGCCGGCGACGGATAGCCCGTTGCGAGCTCGAGTCCTCGCCCGCCTCGCCGTCGAGCTCTACTCGTCGCAGGAGGTCGAGCGGCGCGTGGCACTGAGCCGAGAGGCGATCGAGATGGCACGGCGGCTCGGCGATGCCGAGGCGCTTGCGACCGCCCTGCACGCGCGTCACTGGGCGCTCTGCGCGCCCGAGATGGTGCGTGACCGGCTCGCGAACTCCGAACAGATGCTCGACGTCGCGGCGCTGACGGGAAACCTCGAGACCGCGTTTCTCGCACACAACAACCGCCTTCATGCCTTTCTCGAGCTCTGCGACGGCCCCGGGGTCGATGCGGAGATCGAGGCGATGGCCAACCTCTCGGAGCGGATGCACCAGCCGTTCTACCGCTGGCACGCCCTCTGCATCCAGGCCGTCCGAGCGACGCTGGACGGGCGATTCGAAGACGCGAAGCGGCGGGCGCACGAGGCCCGGAGCGTCAGGGGGCTCGAGCACAGCGGGTACGCCGACTACGTCCTGCGCTTCGCGCAATCCGTAGCCATTTCGTGGACCGAGGGACGGTTCGACGAGCTCGCCGCGGCGATCGGCGGCCATGCCGACGGCTTTCCCTGGGTACCGCGCTGGCGCGACGCGCTCGCCGCCTCGGAGACCGGGGACGTTGGCGCGGCGCGCGCCGAGATCGAGCGGCACGCGCGCCGTGACTTCGCCGACCTGCCGCGCGACGGTCTATGGATTCTCCACCTCTGCTCGCTCTCGCAGGCGTGCGTGCTCGTCGGCGACAGCCGGCGAGGCGAGCAGCTCTACGAGCTCCTCTTGCCGTTCGAGGATCGCAACGCCGTCTCGTACACGCTGCAGTCGCTCGGCCCGGTCGCGCTACGCCTCGGAATGCTCGTGACGATGCTGGAGCGCTGGGACGCTGCGGAAGCGCATTTCGAGGCGGGGCTCGAGCGCTGCGCGGTGCTCGGTGCGCGCTCGCTCCGGGCGCGAACTTTGCTGGCCTATGCCGAGATGCTTCGCGCGCACGGGAAGGCAGCCGACGCGCTGCGAATCCGGGCCATGCAGGACGAGGCGGCTGTGCTTTCCGAGGAACTAGGGCTCGCTCAGCCCGAGCGACAACCGCCCGCGGCTGCGGTCGAGGCGGTGTTCCGCCGGGAGGGCGACCTGTGGACGATCCGGTACTCGGGCGAGGTCTTCCGGCTGCGTGACGTCAAGGGGCTCGGCTACCTCGCACGGCTGCTCGGCTCTCCGGGCGAGGAGATCCACGTCCTGGAGCTCGCGGGCGCTGGCGAGGCGGCGGGCGTGGGCCGCGGCACGGATCAGCCGCTGCTCGACGCCCGGGCGCGAAACGAGTACCGCACCCGGCTCCAGGATCTCGGCGCCGACCTCGAGCAGGCGAGGGGCTGGAGGGACATCGAGCGGGTGGCGTGCATCGAGGCCGAGATCGACGCGTTGACGAACGAGCTTGCGCACGCGACGGGACTCGGCGGACGCGATCGCGGTCTCCCGTCCCCCGCCGAGCGGGCGCGGGTCAGCGTCACGAAGGCGACCAGGTCGGCGATCCGGGGGATCGAACGGCACGATCCCGAGCTGGGAGCGCACCTCGATGCCTCCGTGAAGACCGGCCGGTTCTGTTCGTACGCGCCGCCGGGCGAAGCGCCGCCGCGCTGGTCGCTGTAACACCCCGCGGCGTCACAACTGTTCCCCGTGCCTTCACGCCTCCAGGTCAAAGACGAGAGGAGGAGGCATGGCCGAAGTGCAGGAGGCGCCGTCGGCGTCGAAAACGGTCTATTCGCTTCAGGGGACGCTGCTCGAGGCGTGTTCCTGCGGCGTGGCGTGCCCGTGCTGGATCGGCGAGGATCCCGACGGCGGCGAGTGCCACGCGATCATCGGCTACCACTTCGACAAGGGTGAGGTCACCGGCGTCGACGTCTCGGGGCTCAGCCTCGTGCTCATCGCCCACATCCCGGGGAACATCCTCGCCGGCAACTGGGAAGTCGTCGTCCTGACGGACGACAAGGCCACGGAGGAGCAGACGAACGCGTTGCTGGCGGCCTTCACAGGGAAGCTGGGCGGGCCGCTAGCCGACGTCTACCAGCTGATCGGCACCGTCAAGGGGGTCGAGCCGGTGACGATCCGCCACGAGGTTGCGGGCGGCGCCGGCACGATCGAGATCCCGGGAATGGTCGAGGCGGAGATGGAGCCGTACCGTTCGCCGGCCGGTGAGGTGACGACTTTGCAGAACTCGATCTTCTCCACCGTCCCCGGGTCGGCGGCCTGGGTCTCCAAGGCGGGGAGGAACCGCGTCGACCTGTCCCAGTACGGCATGTCCTGGGAGTTCGAGGGGCGCAACGCCATCCAGGCCGAGTGGACGATGGAGTACGCGGCGTGACGACGGTCGCGGCGGCGGAGAGCCGACTGCGATTCCGGCTCGGGGCACCGGCGGCGGTGGTTGCAGCCATCGCCGCCGGCTGGGCCCTAGCGGTCGCGGCGGAGCTGACCGGGAACGGCGTGCTTCACCACGGCGCGCACGGCGAGGGCGCACCCAAGGCGGCGGCGATCGTGCTCTTTCTGCTGGCCTGGCAGGCAATGATCGCGGCCATGATGCTGCCGTCCAGCCTGCCGTTGATCCGGCTATTCGCGGTCACGTCGCGCGGGCAGCCGCGACCGGGGATGGTGCTCGCCGCGTTCCTAGCCGGTTACGCCGTGCTGTGGAGCGCGTTCGGGATCCTCGCGTTCTTCGGCGCCGGTGCCCTCCATCGCGCGATCGCCGGCGTGCCGTGGCTTCACGAGCGTCCGCTGCTGATCGCCGGCGCGGCCCTTGGGCTCGCGGGGGCGTTCCAGTTCTCGGGGCTCAAGGATCGCTGCCTCTCGAAGTGCCGGCATCCCGGCCCGTACCTGCTGTCGCGCTACCGGCGGGGCGCTGCCGCGGGCTTCCGCATCGGCGTCGGTCATGGCATCTTCTGTCTCGGCTGCTGCTGGGCCATGATGCTCGTCATGTTCGCGGTCGGGACAGCCGTGCTCTGGTGGATGGCGGCGCTGACCGCGATCATGGTCTACGAGAAGACCGGGCGTCACGGCGCCGCCGTGACCCGCGCGATCGGCGTCGGGCTGATCATGCTCGGTGGGCTCTTCGTGCTCGGCAGCGTGCTCGGCGCATCCGGCGCGCATCACCACGCCCTCGCTGCGTTCTAGCCGTCGCAAGAATCTGCCGCGTTGCGCCGCACGGTCGCCGTCCTCCTCACGGTGGGGTTCCTGATCACGGCGTGTGGATCGCCACAAGAAGTCGGCTCCTTTCCA
>Ga0075423_10001499_pt1 | contig 20627 bp, 13 predicted proteins | sample SoiMethybrSBSTD2_FD_80114 | JGI IMG/M metagenome (GOLD analysis project Ga0075423, IMG submission 80114) | Bulk soil microbial communities from a Populus tree surrounding site in Tennessee, USA - Soil MetaG P. TD hybrid SBSTD2 | ecosystem: Environmental > Terrestrial > Soil > Tree plantation...
AAGCGCACGGGCGAGCTGTTGTGGGAGGCGGAGCTTCCCGCGTCAGGCAACGCGACGCCGTCGCTCTACGTTGTGAACGGGAAGGAGTACGTCGTGATCGCAGCTGGCGGAGGGAAGAATGGAGCGCCTTCGGGGGGGACGTTCGTGGCGTTCAGTTTACCATAACGGGGATGGCTAGATCTTTCTGCTATCATACGCCCAGTGTAACAACGCTTGCCGTTGCCGCCGCCTGCACGTTAGGTCCCGTGGCCGACAGCCGCGCTTGACCTGCGCGACGTGGCGCGCAATCTGCCGCCAGCGTCGAACCTGTCGATCATCGTCGAGACGCCGGCGACCCAGATAATAACGGCAATACCACTGGAACCACCCGCGCGGGTCCTCCTCGTAGATCCATCCTTTCTTGCGCCACACGGAGAGCGGCTGCGACGCGCGCACGCCGAAGTAGTTGAGCTTCGCGTCGTAGCGTTCCGGTGACAGCTTTGCCCTCGTGAACCAGCTGGCCGGGAACTCGGCGCGACAATCCGTCATGTATTTCCCGCCGAACACGCCTAACGACAGCAACTCGGCCGGCGTGAGCTGGGGCGCGAACCCCGGATCGAAGTTTCGGCCGGTTGGCTCCGTAAGGAGGTATACATAGCCCTGCTGCATGCGGTCGTTCACGACGACCCGTCGGGGTTTCATCGCGCGCTCACTCCGCGTCCTCGAAGTGCCGCGTGAAGTCGGCCCAGTCGCGGACGGTGATGTCCGGCAATGTGGAGGGCGCCGCGTCAGGCGGCTGGAGCCACACGCTACACATGCCGGCGGCCCGCGCGCCCGCGATGTCGGTGTCGAGGCGGTCGCCGACGACCCAGATGTCGCGCGGCCGCACACCAAGTCGCGTGGCCGCTACGTCCAGCACCAGCGGATTCGGCTTCCGAACCACATAGTCGGCCGTCACCATGACGAACGACAAATGGTCGGCCAGCCCGTGCCGGGCAAGGTCGTGGCGGATCACATCCGAGCTGAACGACGCGTTGCTGAGCACGGCCATCGGCACACCCGCGCTCGCGAGCCCATCGAGTGCCTCGTGGGCGCCCGGAATCGGGCGCGTCGTCATCGACGCGTCCCAGAATCCGCGTTCCAGCTCCGGGTACGGACGCTCGAATCGCGTGCCGAAGTAGTCGTGGATGAGCCGGGTGAGCGACGCCCATGGCGCCTCGATGCCGAACCGGTCACGCCGGTCGCCGATCTCGCGCGCGACGCGACGCGCACGCTCGAGCACTGACTCGAGCGTGACGTCCGGATCCATGTACGATGCCTGCTCGAGCAGCCATGCGTTCCCGGCGCGCGGGTCGAACCCCGCTTCCTCGACCAGTGTACCGCCATAATCGAGCAGTACGGCCTTGGGCCTCCTCACGCCCCGTGCGCTTTGGTCCATTCGTCCGCGAGCACGGCGTATAGCTCGAGATCCTCGAACCGATCGTTCTTGCGAATGGCGTGACGGTGCACGCCCTCGGACTGCATGCCGAGCTTCTGCATGACACGGCCGGACGCCGGGTTTCGCGTTAGGTGATGGGCCTGCACGCGGTGCAGGCCAAGTTGCGTGAACCCGAAGTCCACGACGGCGCGGGAGGCCTCCGTGCAGTACCCACGGTTCCAGTACGGAACGCCCAGCCAGTAACCCAGCTCTCCCCGCGCGTGCGCAGGCGCGATCGTCAGCCCCACCGCGCCCATGAGCACCCCGTTACCCGCATCGGTGATGGCGAACGTCGCCCCTGTACCCGCCTCCCACGCGGCGGGATGCGTCGCGATCCACTGCTCGGCGGCGCCGGCCGGGTACGGATGCGGAATGTGCAGCGTGGTATCGGCGACCTCGCGCGCGCCAGCGAGTAGCTGCACGGCCAGGCCATCGTCGAACGCGAATGGCCGCAGAACCAGCCGGGCCGTTCGGAGAACGGGCTGCTCACTCGCTGGTGGCTCACTCATCGGTGCTCACTCAGGGCGACGGGTTGGCGACGTGAAGGAGTCGCTCGCGCTCCGCACGGGCGTATAGTCTGCCGTTCGCCACGACCGCAACGATGCGCCGTGTGTTCCGGATGTCCTGGAGCGGGTTGGCCTCGAGCACCACCAGGTCCGCGATCTTCCCGGCTTCGACGGTGCCGAGCGAATCGAGCATACCGAAGTAGCGGGCGGGTTCCAGCGTTGCCGCGCGGAGCGCTTCGAACGGCGCCATGCCCCCGCGGGTGAGGAGCGTGAGCTCCTCGTGCAGTCCGAATCCAGGCGGACTGTTTCGCAGAGGCGCGTCGGTACCGGTGAGAACGTGAACGCCGGCGCGCTGCATCGCGGCGACCTGACGGAGCCGCTTCTCCAGCATCGCGCGACCGACCGAATCAGCGTTAGGCGGGATGCTGTCCGGCATCGGGAAGAGCTGCGCCACGTAGTCACGCAGCGCCTTTGGCAGGTAGTGTGCGAGCGTGTCGCCCGGCACGGCGCGCGTGGGCCAATACGCCACCTCCACCTGCGCGGTGAACGTCGGCGTCACGTAGGTCCCGTTATGCACGAACTTCGCGTAGAGCGGTTGGAGGTCCTCGCTCGAACACCGGCCAACGGCACCCTGTACCGTGAATCGAGGTTGGAGGGCGATCGAATCTGCGGGTGTGCACTCGGCCGGAATGCCGAGCAGGTGCTCGATGCTTTTCTGCCCGGAGTCCGAGGCTGCCGACGAGCCCACCACGCGTGGCACGTGACCCGCGAACACGACACCGCGCTCTCGCGCGCGTCGCGCGATCGCGTAATAGGTCTCGGCGTTGAGCTGCGAGTGTACCTTGATGAAGTCGACGCCGAGCCCTATCAGCGAATCCACACCGGCGCGTGCCTCGGCTGCGTTGCGCGCCAGCAGGTGCGGAATGGGTACGTCGCCGCCCTCGAGGTAGGGACCCGAAGCGATGATCCGCGGACCCACCAGCTCGCCGCGCGCGATCTCCGACCGCCAGGTGCGAAGCGTATCCCAATCGCCGGCCATGTCACGAACGCCGGTCACGCCGTTGGCGATGTAGAGCGAGAGCAGGTCACGTCCGCCGGAGACCGCGGCATGGACGTGCATGTCCCAGAATCCCGGCACCAGAAATTTTCCTCGTCCGTCGACCGTGCTGGCGCCGGCGGGTACCGCAACGGAACGCGACGGCCCGACGCGCACGATCCGGTTGCCCTGGATCACGACTGTCTGGTCCGTGCGTGGCAGAGGGGCGCCGCCGTCGATCACGCTCACCCGCGTGATGGCAATGGTCGACTGACCGAAGGCCGGGCTGGCGGCGGAGGCCACGATGACCGCGACCGCGAGGGGCCGGGCGAAGGCCCGGAAGCAGAACGATGGATGCATGGCGCAGGAAGATGACGCGACGCCATACCGTGCACGAGAGGTGGCGTCCCTGTCTCCAGTCAGAGGCCAGCCCAACCCTGGACACGCCCGGGACCGGTCACCCGATCGATACCGGCGGCGCTGCCACTTCGCGAGGTTTACGCGAACTCCGGTGGAGCAGCCATGTACGCACAGTTCGAGACCTATCGGGGCGTCGTTTACCCCTGGATGATCGACCACGTGGGGCACATGAACGTCCAGTTCTATACGGCCCGGTTCGATGAGGCGAGCTGGCAGTTCCTCGCGCAGCTGGGACTCACGCCGGCGTTCCTCAAGCGGAACCACCGCAGCGCAGTTGCCGTGGAGCAGCGCATCCAGTACAAGCGCGAGCTCATCGCAGGGTCACTCGTGCACATCACGACGGAGCTCATATCGCTCGGCCGCACGAGCATTCGCTTCGTGCACCACATGTACGACAGCGAGACAAGCGAGGAGGTCGCCGCGAGCGAGCTGGTTGGCGTGTATTTCGACGTCGACATCCGGGCGGCCGCGGCGATTCCCCCGTCGGTGCATCGCCGCGCCCGCGAGCTCGAGCTTGGCGGGACTGAACTCCTGGTTCCGGGCAACACGACCGAGGAGATGGTGGCTACGTCTTGACCCGGTCCACCGGAAATACCGAACGGCGCGCGGCCCGGGGCCGCGCGCCGTTCGTGCGACGCATCGTTAGGTTGCCAGGATCTACTGCGACATTGCCTTCGCGAGGTTCACACGACCGGCTCCGTAGAACGGGTCGTTGCCCGGCGCGCCGAGGTCGTCCACACCATTGAGCAGCAGTTGCTTGATCTGCGACGGTTTCCCCTTGCCAAACTTCGCGATCAGCTGTGCCACGACGCCCGTTACGTGCGGGGCCGAGAACGACGTCCCCTCACCCCCGAGTATGAAGAGGCCATTGGCGCACGGAAACGTCGGCGTGTTCCCGGCGAGAACGAGCCAATGCCGCGGGCAGAGGGCGGACACGAAACCGAAGTCAGTCCCGCCGGGTGCGGCGAGAGTGACGTCCTGCTTGCCGATGTTGCTATAGGGCGCAGGCGCGTCGACGTTGCCCCACGGCCCGGCGAAGGGCGTACCGGAGGTAGGCCCGGTGGCAGAGACGCAGACCACATGCGGCGCCTCGCAGAAGACGGTGAGCACCCGGCCGTCGCCGTCGGTGTTGATCGCGTCGTTGCCGGCCGCGACCACGACGACCATCCCGGCGCGGTTGGTGTAGTTGAGCAGGCGATTCACGAAGGCGACGAACTGACCGTTGCCCGCCTTGTCGACACCACCGGGGACGTCGAGGCTCATGTTAGCAACGTCTGCTCCGTGGTCGGCGGCCCAGATGAGCCCCGCCAGAATGGCGCCGAACGAGCCCCTGCCCGAGAAGCCGAGCACCTTGATACCCATGAGGCGCGTGCGCGAGCTGACGCCCGCGAAGACCACCGCGTTCGACGAGACCTGCGACGCCACTATCGTCCCATGACCACCGAGGTCATCGATCTTGTTGCGCGTCGGGAAGAGCGCGGTGAGAATCGCGTCGTCGCTCGGGACGAACGAGACGGACCGCGTCAGATCGACGACCCCGTTCATGTCGAGGTTGTCGTAGTCGATGCCGCTGTCGAGGATCGCCGCCGTGACGTTAGGCGAGCCGAGATTACCTGCCGCCCAGGCGGCTGGGGCGCTGATCGCCCGCATGTTCCACTGGAACGCGTTGAACCCAGCCGCGCCAGCGGGGTTGTTGGGGCTCGCTGCGGTGAATTCGGGGGAGATTGCCTCGCCGCGCTCCGCGGACGGTCCCAACTGGACGATGATGTCGTCGTACACCGCGGCTACTCCACTCGAACGTCGGAGCGTCGCAATCGCTGCTGGCGCCAGGCCACTCACGCCCGCGAAGCCCGCGCCCTCGGCTACGTAGTCGACGGTTCCGCCTAACGACGCGACCGTCTGCCGGAAATCCTTGCGGACCGGGCCGTTGAAGTCCACGATCGATCGGTTGGCGTTGGCAGCTTGAACGGCCGCCTGCACAGTCGGGACTTGCACCGCCGTTGGCTGCACCGGATCTCCCGAGCACGCCGCGACAACGCCCGCCAGGGCCAGTGTGAGAACCGAGACTTTCATCAGGACGCTCCAGGAAATGGCTGAGGGCGCCAGAATGTCGGCGGGCTCAGGAGTTGTCAACGCCCGCGCCGAGGAGCTCCGGGGTGTTCGAAGACGCTGGCTAGTTCTCGAACACCTCGACGAATTTCGGGCAAATCGACTGCGGCAAACCCGAGATGAAGCCCGCCGGGCTACGGGGACTTCGCCGGCTGCATAACGAGCCGCGAGATTCTCCATTGCCCGTCCGCTTCGCGAGCCCAGGTCGCGTGAAATGCACCGCGATACTCCCCTGTCGGCCCGCCCTTCGGTCCGGCCACCTGGCGATAGTGTCCGGTTGATCGAGCGACGTTGCCTGATACCGCTATGCTATCGGATTGCATCTCGGTGGCAGAAACCGAGACGGCAGCGGTGAGCGGGGCGAGAAAGTCGCGAATCGCCTTGCGCCCCTTGAGCGTGCCAACACCCGGGATCTCGAGCTCGCCATTCTCCGTGTACGCCGTCAGCACCGAGTCCACCGGCGCACCGCGAATGAGCGCTGCGTAGCGCTGCGTGGCCGCTTCCACACGCGCGCGCTCATCAACTGCTGGCGACCGGACGGACGCGCACGCCGCGGCAACCATGACGCCGCCGATCCATGCTGCCTGTCGAAAACCCAGGTGACTCATGACGAGGCTGATCCTGCATTCGGTGGCCATCAATGCTGTGAGCGGCAGCCGCAGACGTCAATCGCGCCTCGGATGCAAACCATCTGCTCCCTAGGCGGGTCTAAGGGAAGCAGCTCGTTACGTCCCTAGATCGGCATAGGGAGCCAATCCTGTGCCGAGATTGCCTCGCCAAGACGCCGCGGAGGTCCGTCGTGTTCGCAAAGGAAGCAGGGCTCCTGCAAGGCACGCTCGAGCTCCTCGTCCTCAAAACGCTCTCCTGGGGGCCGATGCACGGCTACGGCATAGCCAGCTGGATCGAGACCGCCACCGACGACGTCCTGCGCGTCGAGGAAGGATCGTTGTACCCGGCGCTCTACCGGATGACGCGGAAGGGTTGGATCGGTGGGAAGTGGGGCACCACCGAGAACAACCGGCGGGCGAAATACTATCATCTCACGAGCGAAGGCCGCCGCCAGTTCGTCGAGCAGACCTCGGGATGGCAGCGCTTCGCGTCGGCAGTGAACCAGGCGGTCGCGTCCACGCGCGCCCCGAGCTGGGCGAGGTAGCCATGCGACCACAGCTACCGTGGCGCCGCCGCCGCCTATTCGAGCAAACGCCTCAGGCCGAGGTGGACGACGAGATCCGCTTCCACGTGGAGGAGCGAATCCGGGAGTACATTGCGCGCGGGATGGACCCCGCGGCCGCACGAGCGGCAGCGCTCGAACGTCTTGGAGACCTCGGCTCCGTTCGCTCGGAGTGCACGCAGTTGCTCGCGGAGGATCGCGTCGCCGAGGCCCGCCGTGACTGGTTCGATGACCTGCGGCAGGACGTGCGCTTCGGCATTCGATCCGCCGTGCGGACACCGCTGTTCTCCCTGCTTGCGATCAGCACCCTGGCGCTCGGGATTGGCGCGAACGCGGCCGTCTTCGGCGTCGTCAAGTCGGTGCTCCTCAATGCGCTCCCCTTCGGGGATGCTGACCGCCTCCTGCGGATCTATTCCCGAATGGAAGACGGCTCGATGGAGCGGTCGTCGATCAGCGCCGGCGTCACAGTAGACGTTCGCGAGCGCCTGCACTCGTTCGCGCAGGTCGCGACGTTCTTCCAGGGCGTCATCGACGTCACGTATGCCGGGGACGCGACCCCACGTGTCGTCAAGGCAGCGCTCGTCGGCGAGGGTTTCTTCCCGACGCTGCGCGTGTCCGCGGCACGGGGGCGAACCCTGACGGATGCCGACACGAAGACCGGCGCACCTAACGTGGCCATGCTGAGCTGGCCTGCGTGGCAACGCGAGCTCGGCGGCAGCGCTTCCGCCATTGGCAAATCCGTACGCATCGATGGGGATTCCTACGAGATCGTCGGCGTGCTCCCTCGCGGCTTCGTGGGACCCATGGGTGCCGCGGACATCTGGCTGCCGCTCGACATCAGCCCGGACCTCCGCGACCCCGTGCGCGCGCGGAAGCACCACTGGCTTGCGATCATCGGGCGTCTCACCCCGACGGCAACGCGGGAGTTGGCTGAGCGCGAGATCGCGCGACTCGGCGCCGACATTGCGCACGAGCATCCCGAGTCGCAGGGCGGCATGGCACTCTGGGCCATCCCACTGCGCAACGACATGGTCGGCGACACGCGGACCCCTCTCCTCGTGCTCATGGCGAGCGCCGGTCTCGTGCTCGTAATCGCGTGCGCCAACCTCGCCGGTGCCTTGCTGTCGCGGTCATTGTCGCGCCGGAAGGAGTTCGCCGTCCGCATCGCGTTAGGCGCCGGGCGCGGCCGCCTCGTACGGCAGCTGCTGACCGAGAGCATGGTCCTGGCGGTCGCCGGCGGCGCCGCGGGGCTTGCACTCGCGACGCTCGGGTTGCGCGGCCTCCGCCATCTCGCCTTGCCGGCGCTCCCGGCGTACGCGGACCTGGCGTTGGACCCCGTCGCCGTCCTCGTGACGAGCGCGATGACGCTCGTCACCGGCGTCGCATTTGGCGTTGCGCCGGCGCTGTCTGTCGGGCGCGGGAACACCCAGGGCGTTCTCCGCGACGAAACCCGCGGCACCAGCGAAAGCCGGCCCACCCGGCGCCTTCGCGGTTTGCTCGTGGCTGGGCAGATTGCGCTGTGCGTCAGCCTGCTCGCGGGTGCTGGCCTGCTCGTGCGAAGCCTCTGGGCCATGGCGACGGCACCGCTGGGGTTCGACCCTAACGCCGTGCTCACCGTCGCGGTCCAGGTGCCATCGAACGCATACAACGAGGCTGACGAGCGCGCGCGCTTCTTCGAGCGTCTCGAGGAGCGTCTGCGATCGCTTCCTGGCGTCTCCAGTGTCGCCAGCACGGGCGAGCTGCCATCGCCCAACATGAACCGAAACGGCCTGTCCATCGAAGGGGTCGCGCGGCCGGCTGGAGAGGGTCAGCCGTTCATCGCGTACGAGAGTGTGTCCGACGACTACTTCCGGACGCTGCGGATCCCGCTCCGCGAAGGACGCACCTTCGGCCCGCAGGATCGGCCGGGTTCGACGCAGACGATCGTGATCAGCGAAGCGATGGCGCGACGCTACTGGCCCAAGGGCGGCGCCGTCGGGGCGCGGATCAAGCTCGGACCTAACGAGGCGATGCCGTGGATGGAGGTGATCGGCGTCGTTGGCGACGTCCGGGCCGATCCCGCGCGCGTCCAGCCCGAACCGATGACCTACGCGTCGAGCCGCCAGGACCCGTGGGGCACGCGGCTGCTGCTGCTGCGCACGAGCGGTGATCCGCTCGGCCTCGTGAAGCCGGTCCAGCGCGAGCTCGCGGCGCTCGACCCGGCGTTCGCGATGCACGACGCCAAGCTACTCGGAGACATCATGTTCGATCGCCTCTCGGGGCGGCGACTCCCGGTCGTGCTCATGATCGCGTTCGGTGGGCTCGCGCTCGTGCTCGCATCGGTCGGCGTCTACGCGATGTTCGCGAGCATGGCCGCTGCCCGCGAACGCGAGTTCGGTGTCCGCGTGGCACTCGGCTCCAGCCGCGCCGCGATCGCCGGCCTCGTGCTGCGCCAGGGCGGCGTCTGGATGGTCGTCGGTCTGGTAGCGGGGGCCGTCGGGACGATGTTCGTGTCGCGATCGATCGGCGAGCTGTTGTACTCGGTGCGTCCGTTCGATCCGATTGCGCTAGGCTCCGCAGCGGTGATGTTGTGCCTGTGCGCCACAGCGGCGCTCCTGGTGCCGGTGCGTCGCGCGACAAAGGCCGATCCCATCGCGGTGTTGCGGTAGCGTCTGCTCTTGGAACTGATGACCGAAAACCAATAACGCATGACGAAGAACCGATGACTGGCCAGGACATCTCGAGATGTCCTGGCCAGTCATCATTCGCCACTCCCCATCGACAAAACCGCCGCCCGCTCGCCATCCTCCGGCGATTCGCCGTTGCACCGCAACCCGACTCGACTTACCGATGGTTCTCGCGTTCCTCCTGCTCACATTGCAGCAGCCTATTGCTGCCGACTCCGGTCTCCACGGCGCACGCGACCCGGCCTACGCTCCCGATGGCCGCCTCGTCGTCTCGATCGACGGCGACCTCTTCGTCCAGGGCCCAAATGCCGGCAGGTGGACTCGGCTCACCAGCGGCCCGGCTTGGGACCGCCAGCCGACATGGTCGCGGGACGGCACCAGCATCGTCTTCTCATCTGACCGCGTCGGAGGATTCGACCTCTGGCGTGTCGCGGTGCCGGCGAGCGGCACTGGTGCGGGGGTGCCTGCCGAGCCAGAGCGGCTGACCAATTCACCGGAGCCCGATGGCGAGCCGTCGGTCGCCAACGATGGCCGCATCATCTTCGTCCGAGGTCGAGGTGCGATGGCCCGCCTCTGGTCGCGCGCTCGTGATGGGTCCGAGCAGCGGCTCACGCGTGGCCAGGTTGCCGAGCGTTGGCCGTCGGTATCGCCGGATGGCGCGAGGGTCGCGTACGTAACGGTCACGGAGACAGGCCGCCGGCTGCGTGTCCGTTCACTTGTTGGCGACTCCGCCCGTGCCGCTGACACCGTGGTCGTCGGCGACCGCGATGCCGAGCGGCCCGCCTGGTCGCCTAACGGGGATCGCCTCGCGTTCACGACCGGCGGGCCGCGTCCCGGGGTGTTCGTCGTGCCCACCGACGGTCGTTATGTGAACCACGTGAGCACTCGACACGCCGCTCCCGCCTGGGCGCCAGACGGCCGGACACTGGCTCTCGCCGAGCTCGGCGCCGATCCCCCGGGATACAACGGCGACCCCGCGCGCGTGGCCGATCGCGATGTGTCGGAGAATCTTGCGTCGACGGGTCGGCTGTTGACCGTTGTAGTACCGGACGCGCCCGATGACGCGCTGGCCGAGCGACGCGTTACCGCGGACAGGCCGCGACGCGATCGCAACGCCGAGGCGTTCGACCGGGTCTGGGCTCGGTCCCTCGAGCTCTACTTCTCGACGCCCGACGCGGCGGCCCGCCGCCAGCGTTGGGTGGTGCTGAAAGACCGGTATCGTCCGCAGGCACTCGCCGCCGCGACCGACGAAGCGCTCGACGACGTGATCTACGCGATGCTTCGCGAGCGGCCGCCACTGCGCGACGCCGCATCGGGACGCACGGCGGTATCGAGCGCCCATCCGGTCGCGACCGCCGCCGGGCTCGAGATCCTGCGGAAGGGTGGCAACGTCGTCGATGCCGCGGTCGCCGTCTCCTTCGCGTTAGGCGTCGTGGAGCCGGACGCCAGCGGGCCTGGCGGGTACGGCGAGATGCTCGTCCAGGTCAAGGGCGCCGAGCACCCGTCGCTCATCGAGTTCATGTCGCGGGTGCCCGAGGAGGGCACCCTCGCCAACGCGGCGCTCATGACCGACGGACGCTACCCGGAGGATGGACCCGTGCTCGCCAACGTTCCGGGCACGGTGGCCGGCATGCAGTCGGCGTGGAAGCAGTTCGGCAGCAAGAAGGTCGCCTGGGCCGACCTCCTAGCGCCCGCGATCCGAGCGGCGAAGGACGGGTTCGTCGTGAGCGACGGCCTTGCGACCACGCTGGCGGTAGAGCGCGACCACTTCGTGAAGTACGAATCGAGCAGGGCCCTCTACTTCCGAAACGGCGAGCCGGTGCACGCGGGTGATACCCTCCGCAACCCCGACCTCGCGTGGACGCTCGAGCAGATCGCAAAGGGTGGCGCCGACGCGTTCTACAAGGGCGAGGTCGCGCGGCGGATCGTCACCGATCTGCGAGGGAAGGGAAACGCGATGCGGCTCACCGACCTCTCGCGCTACTTCGCGCCGAATCGTGAGCCCGTCCGCTCGACGTACCGCGGCTACACGATCTACTCGAGCGCACCACCGGTGTCCGGCGGCGCCACGCTCGCGGCGCAGCTGAACCTCCTGGAGCTGTGGAAATCGCCGCGGGTCTACACCGACGATGCCGCAACGGCCCACGCGATGATTGCCGCATGGCAGCTCACGCCGACAACGAGAAACCGGATTGCCGATCCGGGGCTCTGGCCCACGACGATCGAGCCGTTCGTGAACAAGGACACGGCGCGCGTACGCTGGCGCTGCTTCGACCCGGCGCACGCACTGACTCCCGACGCTTTTCGCGGCGACACACTCGCATGCGCTGCTGATCGCAAGACCGCAACGGATGGCAATCCCGACCACGATGATACCGGCTCGCCGGATCTCGCGCTGGCGGAAACGACCGCGTGCGGGAACGCGGCCGATCACGCACGCGAGGTCGAGGCCTGCCACTCGTCCGGCACGACGGCATTCACGGTTGCGGACGCCGACGGCAACGTCGTTGCCGTTACACAGACACTCGGCACCTGGGGTGGAAATTTCTACGTCGCGCCCGGCCTCGGGTTCATCTACAACGACAAGCTCACGTCGTACGGCACCGACCCGTTGCAGTACGGTGCACGGCTCCCCTACGCGCGCCACGGGAGCACGCTCGCGCCCACGATCGTCTTCCAGGGCACGGGCACCGCGCAGCGGCCCGTCCTCGCGGTTGGCGCGGCGGGCAACGCGTGGATCACATCTGCCGTCTATGAAACGCTCGTCGGCGTGCTGGACTTCGGCCTCACCCCGCAACAGGCGCTCGAGCTGCCGCGGTTCCTGCCGCAGGGGCGTGGAATCGGCGCGCGACGCGAGCTTGTCGTCGAACTGGAAGGTGGCTTCGCCCCTGCCGCCATGCGTCGCCTTCGCGAGATGGGCTACTCCCTCAACGTGATCTCCCTCGCGGGCGAGACACGCATGGGCTACGGCGCAGCGATCTCGTTAGGCAAGGGCTCGGTGACGGCGGGGGCTGATCCGCGACGGAGCGGCGCCGCCGGCGCGGTCCCGTGACCGACCCAAGCACCCTGACTGTCGGCGGTGTCACTGCGCGCGCCGGACAGAAGGTGTGCGGCGCCGTCGACGGGCTGACGGCGCCGCGTCACATCAGCGACGGCGCAAGGTCACGCCGCCGTTCGTCGTCGTGACTCTGACGAGCGGGCCGCCGCTGCCGAGCTGCGTCGTTAGGCGGCGGTTGATGCGCCCCTGGATGGTGACCGGGAACCCGATGTCCATCCCGCCATTCACCGTCCCGGTCTCGAGTTTCGCGTTGTAGCTCGCGGGGATCGCGAGCTCGACGCCGCCGTTCGTGGTGCGAACGTCGAGCCCTGCGCCGGACCATCGGTCGCCAGTCAGCTCGACATCCACGCCGCCGTTCGATGTGGACCCGCGGACGTCACCCGCGACGCCCGTGAGCTCGATCCCACCGTTCGTCGTCTCGAACTCGAGCCGCCCGTCGACGTTCTCGATCGAGATGCCCCCGTTGGTCGCGCTGAGGTCGAGGCTGATCTTCCGCGGCACGTGAATCTCGTAGCTCACGGACCACGAGGACCGCCACCGCGTCGACGGACCGTCGGCCCGAATGTCATCCCCGACGTCGATGCGAATGTTGCTGGCGATCTCCTTCGCGTCACTCTCCGACCCGGCCTGCGCCTGGATCTTCGATACGACGAGAATGTCCTTTCGGTCCGAGCCGATCACCTCGATGCCGCCGTTTTCGCGCCCGTCGACGCGCAGCTGCGAGCGGGCGGGGATGGTCTGCTCGCGTACGTCACAGTACTGCTCGCGGTCGCGGTCGCCCGAGAACCGCCCGCTGCGGCAGTCGTCGAGCCAACGCTCCGCGCTGCGCGATCGCTGGGCGAACGCCTGGGTGGCGGTGACGACTACGAGAAGAACAGGGAGCAGACGGTAGCGCATAGGTATCGGTCTCTGCCGAGTTTGGACGACAGTGAGACAGTCCGGCGGCGGGGAAGGTTTCGTTCGGCTGGCGGCTGAGTACTGATGACCAGCCATCCCGGTCGGGCTCGTTGGGCTAATAGCAGCAGCCAGCAGCACGCGGCAGTAGCGAGCGGCCGTCGGCCACCAGCACGCAGCTGCCTAGAATTTCCATTCGCGAGACAGGAACGTCCCGAACACCCCCGTGCTCTTCGGCTTCACCGCATCGATCTCGAGCGTTGGAGGTTGCGGTACGTACCGGGGCGTGAAGCTCGCATCCAGCGCGAACCCCTTGCCCATTCGCCGGTTTATGCGAATGCCCGGCACCGCGCGGTCGCTCGGGTTGCTCGCGAACGAGCTCAGTCTCGCGCTCACGGCGACGAACGTGTTCGGGTCGGTGTACTTCCCGACCTCAACCTGCGTCCCCTTGAAGAATCCCGCGATTTGGCCGCTCTGCGCGAGCTCGGTATAGAGATCCGCCGGCGTCACGTTGACATACGCCGCCCCGAGCGAACGCTGCGCCGAGCTCTCGAACTGGTCGATGAACACGCCGAGCGCCACGGCCGCAAGCTGCTGCGTGACGAGTTGCGCCCCGGTACCTGCGAGGCTGGTCCCGCCGCCGCCGCCCGCGAGCGACGAGCCTTCGAACTGCAGCAGCGAGCTCGATGTCCGACCGAACGCGAGGTAGCTGAGGAGGTCCGACTGCGACAGCGGCGGCTGGGCGTCGCTGTCCAGTGCGATGCGTGGACGACTCAAGGTTCCGCCAATCTGCACGCGAATGTTGATGGCCTGGCTCGCGGCGAGCTGGACTTCGTACTCGCCGGTGATCTGCAGGCTCGGATCGGGCTCCCGGCTCCCCACAAACACCGCCGACCCGCGTTGGATCTGGAAGCGCTTGCTGAGGAACTCGTACTCGCCACGATCCGTTGCGACCTCGCCGTCGAGCACGATGCTCTGACGACGACGGTCCATCCGGATGGCCAGTGGGCGATCTGGCGGCGTGAAGACCTCCACGTTGGCGGCGCTCGTCCGCACCCACGTGTCGCGCGCCACATCGAGCGTCACGTCCATCCGCAGATTCGCCATGAGCGGAGACTGGCCGACCAGGCCAACGGTCGATTCATCGACGCGCGCGGTGTCGACCACCTGGTAGAGTGCCGGATCACGCGCGCTGATTACCTGCTTATGATCCGACTCGGGTACCACGATGACGCCGCTCCGAACCCCTACGCGCCCGGTGATGCTCGTCCGGTTGAACGGCCCCTTGACCTCCAGATTCGCATCCGCGCGAACCGTTCCCTGGTCGTTGTCAAGCACGCGAGCGTTGTCCGCCTGGAGCGAGATGTCGAACGATGGCTCCGTGATCGTCTTGATCCCGAGCCCGCCGCGCGCGACGATGCGCCCGCCGGCCCGCGCGGCGATCGAGTCAATGATGACGGTGTCGGCGAGCAGCCGGATGAACGCCGCGACGTTCGTCAGGCGCGTGCCGGTCGACACGAGTCGCACCGACCCGTTCTGGAGCGCCAGCGCGCCCGCCGTGTTCGGGTGACGCGTCGTCCCCCGCACCCGAACGACGCCGAAGGCGCGCCCTTCCACGTTGTCGACGGCGTCGGTAAACCTCGATACGAGGTCGAGAGGCAGGCCATCCGAGGTGAAATCGATCGTGATCGGCGCATCCGGCAGGACCTCGCCTGCGCCGGACCCGAGGTTCATCGGGATTCGGCCATCGACCACCGCGAGGCGTCGCCCGCTGTCCGCTGCCTCGACGTGCGCGATGAGAGCGGGTGAGGCGTACGTCGCCGTGGCGCGCACGTCGGGGACTCTGGTGCCGCCGTACATGGCCTCGGCGATGCCTAACGCCGCGCGGATCCGCGGTGACCGCGTGGTGCCCTCGATGCGCGCGGTCGTGCTGATGAGGCCGCGGAAGTCCAGGTCCGTCTGGGTCAGCGCCGCGAGATCCGCCGCCTGGAAGTTCTCGATCTTGATGTCCAGTCCGCCCGCACCTTCCGGCGGGACGTTCCCGTTGACGAAGACGCGCCCGTCTTTCCCGTTCGTCAGCTCGACCTTGTCGATGAGGATGCCGCCCGTTCCCCAGCGAATCGCCGACGGATGCGAGGCCACCCAGCGCGTGCTGTCGAACCGCAGCGCCAGATCGCGCAGGTGGACCTCGTTGTGATCCTTGTGGAGGACGAAGTCACCACCTGTGCTGTACTCCTCACCCGACTTCTGGAAGATCGCGAGCGCGAGGTTGCCTGCCGACTCGTGATACGACGAGCGGATCTCCACGCTGTCCAGCGCGAACCCGGCGGCGCGCGCGGAGTCGAGTGAGGCACCCACGGCGATCGACGACTTGGGCGTCATCGCGCCGAGCCACGCATACTCGAACCGACCTCGACGCAACGTGTTGCCGCGGAACACAACGCCCTGCAACCCGGCGCGTCCGCGCACGTCGAAGCCCTTGATTCCACCGCGAACTATGCCGGCCGCGCGAATAGTCCCGGCCGTCGAGTCACGGCGAACGGGCGCGGGCGGCGCCGGGATCGGTCCCAAACGCGGCGCGGTGGCGCCCGTCGCCAACCGCTCGATCTCCGTTGCGCGTGCGACCGCGGCGGAGTCGGCACGTGCCTGCGCGACGACGCGGGAGTATCCGCGCGGACGCGGTGCCACGACGCCGGTATCCGCTGCCGGCAAGAATCGATTGAGCGCGCCGAGCGAATCGACGAACGCGGCGTATCGCAGCTCGCCGCTGTGCCCGGGCGCGAGGCCGAACGTTCCGCCGAACGTGAGCACCGTGTGCGGCCCGCTAACACTCGCAGTGTCCACGCGCAACATGCCGCTGCCGGCCGTCACTCGGACGAGCGCCGAGTCGATCGCGACGGTGTCGATGGTGGACGTGGCGAGCGTCGCGCCGAACGTGGCGTTCATCGTCGCCGGATCGAAGCCGCGCCCGCGTGCGAACGCGGTTGCTGTGAGCGACGTCGCCGGTGCCTTCGACACGACACTCTTTGCGTTGAACAGCCGCATCTGCGTGCGGAGATCGTAGCCCTTCTCTTTGCTCGCGAGGTCGACCGTGCCGCGTGCGTCGAGACCGCCGCCGCCGGCGAGCGCAAGCCGGGCGTCGATCGTGAGGTTGCGGAGACCGCCTGTCGCACGGACTGGCCCCTCGGCCGCGCCCTGTAGCCCAACGGCCGGCGCGAACTTCCCGACCTCGGCCAGCGAAAGTGGGAGCAGTCGTGCGTCCACATCCATCCACGGCGTAGTGCCTAACCGTAGTGTGGCGGTGCCGGCGATGCGAGACCGCAGTCCGGCGTCGGTGTGGGTGAGATCGGTGCGCGCGACGAGCTGTCGGTCGGTCTCGCCATTGAGGCGTGCCGAGCCGCGGACGGAACCTGCGATCGGCAGCGTGGAGACGAACGTGCGCGCCATGCCGATCTGGACCGGGTCGAGCGTCACGTCGAGATCGCGGAACCTGACACCTGTCCCAGTCGTACCCACCGAGCCCTTCGCCAGCACTCTGCTTCGGCCATACCGCGCGTCGTCGAACGCCACGTCGCCATCGACGCGCATGAGACCCGGCGGTCCATCGAGCTTCGCCGCGCCGCTCAGCGTACCGTGCCGCGGAATCTCAAAGCCGGAAACCATCTGCTCGATCAGGTGCGTGTCCACCGACGAGAACCGAACGTCCGTATCGTGGAACCACAGACTGTCGCCGACCATGGAGATGGCGAAGTCGCCGCCGGCACGCGCCGCGTCGATGCGGATGTCGGCCTTCTGCGCGATGTACGTCGTCGTGTCGCCGCGCCAGCGAAGCCGGAAGTCCAGCGTGCCTTCGCCGCGCGCGGGCATCTGCGGCATGATGAACCGGATGTCGGCGAAGGAGATCGGCTGACCGCGCAGCACGAGATCGAAATCGCTGTTCTCGAAATTGTAGCGACCGTCGCCGGCCGCCTTCGATCCCGGCATCCAGACGTGCGTGTCCTTGAACCAGATCGAGTCGCTCGTGAAGTCCAGCGCGCCGACGAAGTTGTTGATGATGGCCGTCGGTGGGTGGAACGGCAGCGCGACGACAGAGGCTTTCTCGATCTCGAGTCGGCGGACCTTCGTGTCGGGCTGCTTGAGCCGAAGGTAAGGGATGGCGGCGTTTATCGAACGGAACTCGACGACCTTTTGGTAACCCGGGTCGCGACGTTGGACGACCACGCGCTCTCTTCCCGAGACCGCTCGGGCGACTGCGGAATCTCGTGCCGCGCCGGTGAGCTCATCCTTCGGCTTCCACGGCGAGCGAATGACCACTCGCCCGTCGAGCATCGTGACGTCGCGTAACACGATCCAGTCGCCGAATGCCATCTTCGTCGTGTCACGCAACGTCTCGGGCTTATCGCTCCTGAAGATGGCCTTGTAGTTCCATATGGAGCTGTCGCCTGGCGGCCGGTCCATGACTACGAGTGGGTGGACGAGTCTGACGTCGGACAGCTCGAGTCGCTTCCGGACGAGAGGCCACAACCCGTAGCTCAGACTCACCGTGTCGGCCACGAGGAACGGCCCGCCGGCAGAGTCCTTGATCGACACGTTTGCGATCGTGAACCCCTCGAGCAGGTTGCCGCTCACGCGTCCGAGCCGCACCACGCCGTGCTTGGCCGCGCCCTGGATGGCGGACTGCGCGAACGTGCGAACCCGCTCGCGGCCGTAGTCGGTGTTGGTGAAGACGAGCAGTCCCACGAGCGCGACCGACACCAACAGCACCACGACTGCGGCGCCGATCGCCAGAATGCGCCGGCCCATGTCAGTACGCCTCGCCGATGGAGAGGTGCAGCGTTAGGCGACGTATCATGCCGGTGATGCCGGACGCCCCCTTGGTCGGGTTGTAGCTCCAGCCGTCCTTGAGCTGTACGATATGGAGCTGTCCGTCGGGCCCCGTCACTTGCGTGACGACCGGCAAGTCGTCGGCACGGCTGGGGTTGAGCCCCAGATCGATGCGGATCGGACCCACGGGCGAGATGTATCGGATGCCGACTCCGGGCGTCAGCGCGCCTGCGCCCTTCGCGGCGGTCTCGATGGAGCCCTGCCCGAGGAGCGCGCCGTCGAGGAACGTTGCGCCGAACAGGTTGCGCCACACCGGGAACCGGAACTCGAGGCTCCCCTCCAGCAGGGCCCGGCCGCCTAACGGGCGCGGCACGAAGTCGCGATCTTCCAACGTGTGGCCGGCCGTGTCCGTGCGTGAAAGGTCGCAGTCAATCACTGCCAGGCCTTTCAGGTCCGGGCAAATGGCCTGGAGTTTGGTGGGCGGGATCGTGAGCACGCGCGGTCCGAGCTGGTTCTCCCCGACACCGCGTACCGACCGCGCTCCGCCCGCGTACAGCCTGGTCCTCGGGTGGAGGATGTCGCCACTGACATCGATCCCCGCGTTCGTGGCGAGACGAGTGCTCGAGAGCGCGCGCACCCAACCGACGCGGGTGTGCGCCGCCAGCACCGAGCGATTACCGACTGGCCGGTAGGCCGCACCGTCAAGGAAGATGCTGTTGTAGCGGAAGTTCGACCCGGTGTACGCCGACGCATGCTCGAGGCGAAATTGCGATGTGTACCCACGCCTCGGCTCGAGAGGATCGTTCGCCCGATTCAGGTTCGCGGTCACGATGATGGGCGCGATCCGCTGTCGTTCGCGCAGAGCAGCTATAGTCTGCAGGTCGCAGACGCCGTAGTTCACGCAGAAGTAGACGTCGCTCGCGGCGACTCCGGTGAGCTCGAAGCGATACGCGATACTGACCGGCACGCGGTCCGCCACATCACGCGTGAACGAGATGTTCGCGCCCTCGCCGCGCTCGACGAACACGGCCGGTGCGAGGCGGCGATACGCGAAGATGCCCACCCCCGCGGAGTTCTTCGGCGACAGGAGCCACGGCTGGGTGAAGTCGATGCTCGCATTGTACGTGGGCCGGAGGAACTCGTTGGCGTCGCCGATCACGTCGGCGGTCACGTCCTCGAATCGTATCAGGCCGCCGATTGCGCTTCCGTTGAGCTGTTTCGCGAACAGGTTGCCTAACGTCGCGACCGCGTCGAGCCGGCGGGCGCCGCCGCCGAAGTTGTTGTGCGTGAAGCGCCCATTGACCTGAACGAAATCGAACGTGTTGAAGCCGGCACTCACGCGCGTGAGGCGCGGCGGCGCCTCGGCCACGTTCACGCCGATTGCGCGGATCGTGTCGCCCCGCGAGCCGGGAACGGTGCGCTGCGGGCGGAGCGAATCGGCGATCTGGGCGCTGGCGGTGTCGCGCATTGCCCTGAGGCTCTCGAGCCTCGCTGCCGCACTGTCACGTGCCGCACGTGTCGTGTCTCGCACCCGTAAGGCTGTAATGGACGCGCGCTGGAAGAGACCCGACTCGTACAGCCGCCGCTGGCTCGTTGCGAGCTCCGTACGTCGGAACAGGTCGCCGGTCTTGAAGCTCAGCGAGTTGCGGATCGTTCGCTCCGAGACCTGCTGGTTGCCCTCGATCCCGATCGGACCCACGCGCGCGAGCCACCGCGGGTTCACGGTGATGGTCGCCTCCCCCTGCCGTGTGGCGGTATCGATGGCCGTCGCCGTGTCGACGCGTGCGTCGGCATATCCGCGGTCCTGGAGCGCCACGCGAAGGCGTGTTACCGTCGAATCGAGCTTGAGAAGACTGAACGGCTCGCCTTTCTTGAGGTCGACGACGCGGTTGACCTGTGCGGTCGTGAGAACCGAATCCATCTGACGGATCCGAACCGCGCGGACGAGCGTCGGTGCTCCCTCGACGATCTTGAACGTGACTGCCACCTGGTCCCCGCCTTTTTCGGCAACGACTGTATCGACCGTTGCCTGCCGGAAACCGCGGATCCAATAGAAGACGCGGATGCGGAGCAGGTCGCGCCTGAGCTCCGTTCGGTCGAGGTAGCGTTTCTCCCAGATGCTGCTCGAATGACTGAGCGGACAGAACGCGAACAGGAGAAAGCTTTTGCAATGCGACGCAGATGTCGCGATGCTCTGCAGCAGCTCGTCACGGTCGACGGACCTGACGCCGTTCAACGTGAGGGATCTGACTTCAGGCCGCTCGCTCTGATCGTTTTTCTCCGCGCGCTGTGCTGCGATTGCGCGACCCGTGCCCAGCAGCGCCGCGATCACCCCGAGGGCGGAAGCGAAAGGGCATGTACGCATTGTGCCCGGGTGTCAAGCAAAGCCTGGGCCGAAAGCGGGCGACCGGTGGCGGGCGGCGGGCGACTGGCGATGATGCGGAAACCCTCGGGATCCCTCATCGCACTGAGTGAGCCATCCCGAGG
>Ga0075423_10001500_pt1 | contig 20625 bp, 26 predicted proteins | sample SoiMethybrSBSTD2_FD_80114 | JGI IMG/M metagenome (GOLD analysis project Ga0075423, IMG submission 80114) | Bulk soil microbial communities from a Populus tree surrounding site in Tennessee, USA - Soil MetaG P. TD hybrid SBSTD2 | ecosystem: Environmental > Terrestrial > Soil > Tree plantation...
ACGCCGTCGACGAAGTGAAACGGCGCCTCGGGGTCCCAGCCCTCGGGCTTCGGCCGGTGCGTCACGACGACCACGTGGTCGATCCCGCCCGGAGGCTTCCCGTCCCAGCCGTCGGTCATGTCGAAGACGTGGCGGCCGACGATTGTCGCCCCGATCTGGTCCCAGTACGGCCGGGTGGAGTCGTAGGACGTCTGCGACACCTTCAACTCGCCGCTCTCGTCCAACGGGAACTCACCGCTGGACAACCAGTCGAACAGCGGTCCGGGCTGGTCGTTCTCGTCCGCGACGAAGCCGTCCACCGACACCGAGCTGTACATGACCACCTTGCCCACGGTCTCTCCTCTGCATTGGGGTGCCCCAAAATTAGCCCGTCGCGAGCTGTCGCTCTTGTAAGAAATCAATCGGCCGGCTTCGCGACAAGAGATATTCGCTCGATGCCGATTATTGCGGAGCTAGTGCTCCGCTTCCGCGGCTGCCATAGTCAGAGAGAACACAACATCTCTTTATCCGAGCTACTCGAGAGCACCGATTCAAAGACAGGAGTCAGAAATGGCCCAGGCGAAGAAGTCAAAGAAAGAGGACGAGCCCGGTGGCCCCACGTCACCAGAACAGTTCGGCGAGCAGGCCCGGGCCCTCAATGAGCAGATCGTCGAAACCGCGACCAAGATTGGTCAGGATGCGTTACATCACTATGTCGACTGGCTGCAGGCGGTCGCTGACGAGCAGCGCACGCTTGCATCGTCTCCGCAGGCGAGCCAGATGGATTGGTTCGCCTCGATGATGAAGGCGCAGGCCGACTTCACCGAGCAGTTCGCCAAGGTGGTCGGTGGCATCCCGCCGTTGGGCCAGCAGCCCCAGAGTTAGTTATCCGCTGCCGGCGCGGCGGAGGGCCGAGTTCGGCATTGATTCGGAAATCGCACAATTCCGCGCGATTCATCTGTCGCCGTCGTCGGACACGAACGGATATTCGACCTTCAACTCGGCCGGAGCCCGCATGTGCCAGGCATCGGTGATCAGCTCGCGGAGCCGCGTGATGTCGATCGCCTCCAGCCGGACCATTACCAGGGGCGACCAATCGTAGGCAGAGGTAGTAAAGAACACCTCCGGCTCGCTCAGCAGCAACGCCTGCTTCTCGGCTTCGTCGCCCACATACAGGACAGCGATGTCGGTGCGGATGACCCGCCGCTGACCCGGAAGGTACTCGGGGTATGACCACACAAACCCACGGTTGCCAACACGAAAGTCGAAACCGTCGCTGTCAATCTCCACCGTATGCGGAAGGCTTGTCGCGATCTTCCGGACATCGTCGGCATCAACCACGCCAACCGCCGTCGCGTAGCGCTCCGATCACCCAGGTAATGCTAGGACGTCCACCGATCGGGCCAGCACCGCACGCGAGCGGAACGCCGTGAGACCGACCATCACTTAGACCCCGGCCGTAAGGCGACCCGCCGACCACACCGACGACCCGCGCGGTAAAACCGGCGTACTGGAAATGTCCTCGAAAGAATCCGGTGGGCGATGTCGGATCGGGGCAATGGGCTTCGTAGCGGGGGTGAGAGGCAGCCCGCGAGGGGCGCTCCAGAGGAGAGGAATCGTGATCATGAAACTGACGACCACAACGCAGGTATCTGTCGATGGAGTGATGGAGGGAAACGGCGGGCAGCAGCAGAACCGCAGCGGATTCGAGCGCGGCGGTTGGGCCAGGCCGCTGTTCAACCGCGAGGCAATGACGTACATCGACCAGCTATACCAGAGCGCCGACGCGTTCCTCTTCGGCCGCTGGACCTACGACCTTTTCGCCGGCTACTGGGGCGTTATGGCTCCGGGCAGCAGCCCTATCGCAGATGCCTTGAACACCCGGCCCAAGTACGTCGCATCCACCACGCTCACCGATCCGAATTGGGCGGACACGACCGTTCTCTCCGGTGACCTCGCGGAGTCCATCGGCGAGCTGAAGGCCAAGCCGGGAGGTGAACTGCAGGTGCACGGCAGCGGCAGACTGATCCGGTGGCTGCTCGAGAACGACCTCGTCGACGAGATGAATCTGCTCGTCTGCCCGGTGGTCGTCGGCCAGGGCACACGGCTGTTCCCCGACACCGGCCCGGACATGGCGCTTGACCTGATCGAATCGCGAGCCTTCCCGAAGGGCATCACGCTCCAGGTCTACCGGCCGGCCGGGCGGCCGCAGTATGCCGACTGAAGCAGGTGACCTAAAAGTCTTGAAGACATCCGGGAGGCGGTGTCGGATCGTGGCAGACATGTTCGTAGCAGCGGTGAGCGGCCGCCCGCGAAGGGCAGCCCCGAACCATAGGAGATGATCCGCGATGCAATACCTGATTTCAGTGATCGATGACGGCGCCGGCTTGGCCACCCCGACTGAAGAAGCCGACATCGATGCGTTCAACGACCGACTCCAGGCCGAGGGTTACTGGCTCTTCGCCGGCGGCCTCGGGTCGCCGGACCCGGCCACCGTCATCGACAACCGGGGTGATGAGACGGTGTTCACCGACGGCCCATTCGTGGAGTCGAAGGAATACCTCGCCGGCTTCTGGATCATCGAGGCCGCAGATCTCGACGTGGCGCTCAAACTTGCCGCCGAGGGGTCGAAGGCCTGCAACCGGAAGGTCGAGGTCCGACCGTTCCTGTGAGTGTGGTCGACGTACGGGAGGCGATCACCGAGGTCCACCACGAGGAGTGGGCGCGGGTGGTCGCCTCCCTGACCAGGCGTTTCGGGGACCTCGACATCGCCGAAGAGGCCGCTTCCGAGGCGTTCGCGACCGCCGTCGAGCGGTGGCCGGCTGACGGCCTACCCCCCAACCCCGGCGCCTGGCTGACGACCACTGCCAACCGCAAGGCCATTGACCGGATCCGACGCGAGAACAAGCGCGATGACAAGCAGAGGGAAGCTCGGATGTTGTACGACGATGACCCGCCCGAGCCTCTCCACGCCATCGACGACGAGCGGCTCCGGCTGATCTTCACCTGCTGTCATCCGGCGCTTGCCATGGAGGCCCGCGTTGCGCTGACGCTGCGCATGGTCGGCGGGCTGACCGTGGCCGAGATTGCCCGAGCCTTTCTGGTGCAGGAGACCGCAATGGGGCAGCGGATCACCCGCGCGAAGGCCAAGATCAAGGCGGCTCGTATCCCCTATCGGGTGCCGTCTGCCGAGGACCTCCCGGCGCGCGTCTCCGGCGTACTCGCCGTCCTCTTTCTTGTCTTCAACGAGGGATACCTGGCGACAGGCTCCGACACCGATCCCGTACGTCACGACCTGACCGCAGAGGCGATCCGGCTCACTCGCCTAATCCGAGCTCTCATGCCAGACGACGGTGAGGTGGCCGGCCTACTAGCGCTGACGCTGCTCATCGAGGCCCGCCGCACCGCCCGGATTTCGGCCAGCGGCGAACTGGTCACCATCGACCAGCAGGACCGTGGGGCCTGGGATGCGGCGCTCATCGGCGAGGGGCATCGGCTGGTGCGCGAGCGCCTGGCCGCCGGGGTGGCTCCGGGTCGCTACCAGATCCTCGCAGCAATCAACGCTGTGCACACCTCCGCCCGCGACGTACGCGACACCGACTGGTCGCAGATCGTCGCCCTCTACGACCAGCTGGTCCGCCTTGACCCCTCGCCGATCGTCGCTCTCAACGGGGCCATCGCGGTCGCCGAGCTCGACGGACCGGAGGTGGCACTCGCAGCCGTCGACCGCCTCGAGGACAAGCTGGCCGGCTATCACGCCTACCACGCAACCCGCGCCGACCTGCTACGCCGACTCGGCCGTAGTCAGGAGTCGCGCGCAGCGTACGACAAGGCCATCGAGCTGGCGGGCAATACCGCCGAGATCGCGGCCCTGACAGGCCGCCGCGACCAGCTGGGATAGCGCCAGCGGATCTGTAGTTGCCACTGGATCACGGTGCGCGGCTTAGGTGGTACGCGCGGAGACAGTAGTGCTGAAGGGACCTACATTGCCCGAGGTATCAACAGCGCGCACTCGGAAGTAATACGTCGTACGACGTGACAAGGACCCGGCCGTGAAGGTCGTGCCAGTCGGTGTACCGACCTGCGTGAAGCCGGTCGTCGCACTGCGGCTGCGCCAGACCTGATAGTTGTTGACGTCGTTGGTTTCGGCCGGCGCCTTCCAGGTGAGCGTGACCTGATTGCGGCCTGCAACGGCCGTCAGAGCAGTCGGCTCAGATGGTGGTGTGGTATCTGGTGCAGACGTGCTGCCCGTGATCAAGGCAGCGACGTCACGTCGGATCGACGGCAGGGTCGGATAAAAGGTGTCACCCGGGCAGGCTGTGGCCGCATAGTCGCGGTGGCCCGCGATGTTCGGGCTGGTGATGGTCGCACCACTGACAGGGTTGACGAATGCCTCGGTGGCCTCCGGGTTGATGCCGTTACGGCTCGCTTCCCACGCCAGCAGCCGGGTGAGCGCATCGCGCGCGGCTGGGGTGGCGTCGTGGGACGTTAACGTGCCGAGCAGTGCCACCCCGACGGTTCCGGAGTTCCATCCCGAGACGTGTGCAGCCGTAACCCCTCGACCCGTTGCGTCGTCGCCGGTGGGGTTCGCGCCAGCGTAGTCGCGGGAGTAGCGACCCTCATAGATCGTCCCGAATTTATCGATCAAGAAGTTGTAGCCGATGTCACCCCAGTCCTGGGTAACCGAGTGGTAGTAGTAGATCGACCTGATCTGGGCCTCGGCCCCGGCTCGGTCGGTGTAGCTGTCGCTGGTGGCCGTGTGGTGGACGATGAGCTTCTTGGTCGAATAGAACTGCGGCGCCCAGGTCATGTACGCCGGGTCTGCTCCCCAGCCTCCGCGTGAGACGATCGACGGCTCGGCCGTGGCAGCGCTTTCTCCGGCCGATGTGGAGGACCGGGTGGATTCCTTGACGGTGGTGGTCACTCCGTCGGAGAGGCTGAGGACCGTCAGTCGAGCCAGCGGTCGGTCGGTATTCACTCGCACCGCAACGGCTCCAGGCGCCGACAGCAGAGCGCCGTACGTCGTTCCGTTCTTGCGCTGCTCACCCATCTCGTCGCGTCCCGCAGAACGGGGCGCCCCGAAGTGCACACCATCAGAGGAGAAGGCAACCGTGACACGCGCATCTGCGTTGCCTCGCCAATACGTCGCTACGCTCGTCGCCGGCCGGGCAAGGGCGACTGTGGCGGCGGCAGTGACTGAACGCACAACTCGCTCTGATCGCGTCGCAACGTGGCGGGGAACCGCTTCGGCGGGGTGCTCGACGACGAGGCTGGGGCCGGTGAGGCCGACGGCAAAGGCGAGGATGAGCAGCAACCGGCGCAGCACGGGAACCTCCAAGCGGGACCAAGTGGACGCGCCACGTTAGCGTGGATTCGCTGCGGAGGTGGGAGATCGGCTTATACCCGTGTTGGTTGAGGTAACGGGACCATGAGCGGTGCGTAACCTTTGGCACATTCCACTTAAAGGGAAGCAATGAAAGCAAACCTCGAAACTGTCCAACCCGTGCTCATGTCGCGTGATGTGTCAGCCTCCATGGGTTTCTTCGAGGAGCTCGGATTCACCTTAGAAGGTCAAGATGTAGCCGACTATCCAAAATATGCGCGAATGTGCCGGGATAATGTAGAGATCCATTTCAGTGGCATGACGCGCAAGAGTGGAACTATCCAAATGATCGCCCGTCATACCGGTTCGTGGTACAAGGTGTCGAAGAGCTACACCGCGAATTCTCGGAAAGCGGCGTGTCCGACATGACGCCCGTGTCTAGGACGCCGTGGGAAACGTTGGAGTTCCACGTTCGAGACTACGACGGCAATCTCCTACAGTTCTATCGGTGGCTAGAACCCTAAACGGGTTTGGCACCATTCGAGAGCCAAATCAACGAGACAGCCTATGAATCACTTACGTAGGTTTGGTCGGTCCGGGCATCCATGAACAACTCTGAGACCACGAGCCAGCGTCCATCCGGCTGCCTTTGCAACACGTGTTGTGCGTGGTTGTCCCGCAGGGTGATCTCTCCGCCGCCGGCAAGACCTTGGCCACGGATCTTCGCGTGCGTCGAGACGATCACGACATCGTCAGTCAATCGGCGCAACCGGGCCTCAGGCGGAGTAACGGGCTGTCCAGCGTCGAAGTTGGCGTCCGCGAAAAGCCCTCTCAAGTATTCGACGATCTGAGACGATCCGGTTTTCGCGGTGCCGAATGCGTTCATCCAATCGGCATCGTCTGCATAGACGTCGACGAGCAGATCGGGGTTTCGCTGACTGAAGCCAGTCAGCAGCGCCCCGAGAGTAGTACCAATGGCTTCCTGGTCCTTGTCCGGCATCGCTTCCAGACCTGGCAGTTCAGCATCTTGAGGCATTGTCTCTCTCTCGATTCACGCGGTCTGGCTTATTGGAGCCGCTTTTGTGGTTGAGAACTGCGTTACGGCGTCTCGCGTCACTGGAAGACCCAAATGATCTTAATGTTCCGGGTGATTACGCTTCGCTGGTTTGAACGCCGGTCATTATCGGTCTGGCCTGCCGCACATTTGATGATTAGGATCGACTGAAACGCATTGCCGCTCTCAACTTTCCCCCGTCACGAGGAGAGCCGTGAAGAGCCGCTTTCATGTGCTAGCTGTCGTGCTTGCCGCCGCCATTGCCCTGATGGTCGTCGCGCCTGCGGCGAATGCCCATCCGAGGGATGTGGTCGTGGTGGCTCACCGGGGAGCGAAGACGTCGAAATATGCCGAAGGCACATTGTCTGCCTATCGGTACGCGGTGCGACACCATGCCGACCTACTAGATGCGGATATTCGCTGGACGAAGGATGGTTCCGATCGCGACTCGGTCGGCACCATGATCATCTTGCATGACGCCAGACTCGACCGAACCACGAACTGCGAAGGCCCGATCTCGGACTGGCTGTGGTCTTCTATCCGTGCCAAGTGTCGCAGTCATCCGGGTGGCCACCGGCTGATGCGCTTGATCGACCTATTGAGGTACGGCAACTCGCACGGGAAGTCTTTCACCCTGGAGATCAAGCTCAGGTCGATTACAGATGCACAGGCCGAACAGTTTTGGAACACCGTCAATAACTCCCGGGTCCAGTTAGTCGCGAGAGCCGCCCGGCTTGCGCCGCTGAACAAGATTAAGAAGCTCGACGAGGCTGACCCTAGTCACCAAATCAGGTATGCGTTCAGCACTCGAGGACGTCACAAATGGCCCTCGGTATCGACGATCAAGAAAACGGGCAACGTTGTCTACGCGAAACTTACGATTCCCGTTGCTGTCGCGCGCCGCTATCGGCAGGCGAACCTCAAGGTGTTCCTGTCTACAGGCAAGGACAAGGCAGATTTCAAGGAAATGATGGCGCGAAAGCCGTACGCGGTGGTTGTCAATAATGTGGCCCGGTTCCGTCGTTGGCACCACAATCATTAAGGGACATGAATCATTAAGGGACATGCCTCCTGACCGGCGATGAGCCGGCTCCTGGCACTCAGCGCCTCTTCGATCAACATCACTACCCGACAGCTCGTTGAGCATCGCAGCCGGCCGGCGTCTCTCGGAGGGACAAAATGGACCATGACAGAGATCACCGTGCGGGTGCTGGAGGAGTCTGACTGGTCGCTGTACCGCGAGGTCCGTTTGCGCGCCTTGGCAGAGTCTCCCGGTTCGTTTACCGCGACCTTGGCCGAGGAAGCGGGTCGTGACGAGCAGTTCTGGCGTGCGCGGATGACGCGGTCGCACCGGCTGCTGGCCGAACGCGGCTCAATATCACAGGGAATCGTCAGTCTGGGACCTTACGAGCACGAGCCGTCAGCGGGGGAGGTCTTCGGCCTATACGTGGTCCCAGAGGCGCGGGGTACCAGGGTCTCCTGGCGTCTGCTTGAGGCTGCGGCGGCTCTGGCGACGCAGCAGGCTTACTTGCAGCTCTATTACTGGGTGGGGACCGACAACGGGCGGGCCATCGGCTTTGCTCAGAACTTTGGGTTCCGCATCACCGACTACCGCCGCCCAGCGCGCAATTCCGACCTCGAACCGGGTGAGGAGATTGCGATGATGCTCTCGCTAGAGCCGGATGCCAGCCTGGCGCCGAACCCGACTAGCCGGAAGGCATCCACCCGCGAAGGCCCCCTTATCTGAGACCTGGCCCGACTGGCATGTGTGCGGCAAGCCGATCCGCTCTGGATCAGTCGCGTAAATAGCCTGTCTCTGGGTCTATGTCGGCCAGAAAGCTGCGGATTTGCTCGGCCATTTCGACCCGGTCGGGATGCCAGTCAGCGTTGCCCCCGATGCTGAACCCGTACGACGCGGGGTGGGAGGTCCAGGCGAAGTCGTAGGTGTCGGAGGAGCCGGCACGTCGGGTGACCACGAACCTCTCCCCGTCGACAACCAGTTCGACGGGATCGAGACCGCGCGGGGCGGCGGGTGCAAGGCCCGGTGTTGCATTTTCATTTGGCGTAGCCGGATGGTTCGAGTCGTCGTCGGCACACCTTCCACATAAGCGACAGAGTGGCACTCGGGAGCACTCGACTCAACCAACTTGTCCGCACGAAGCGCCGGCTGGGCTGATGACTCGGACTACGCTTTAACCGATGCGCTCGGCCAGGGAAACGATGATCCCCTCCGGTCCGCGCACGTAGGCCATGCGCCAGATGTGCTCGTACTCGCCGATCCCTCCGACCAGTCCGTAGCCGTTCGCAGCCAGCCGATCGACCGCGGCCTGCAGGTCGTCGACTTCGAACGACACGTTGCGCAGACCCAGCTCGTTCGCCATCGCAGCCGGTGATCCCGGTTCGTGGTCGGGCCGGACGAAGCTCGCCAGCTCTAGCCCGGTACCTCCGTCGGGTAGCCGCAGCATGACGATCTCGGTGCGGGAGTCGGGGATGCCGCTGACGGTGTCCAGAAAGTCGCCCTCCACGAACGTCCGGCCCTCGACCTCAAGACCGAGGCCGACGAAGAACGCCGTCACGGTGTCGAGGTCCGCGACGGTGATGCCAACGTGGTCGAAGCGTCGTGCGTGTGACATGGGGTCATCCTCCAACGACTCGTCTTGTCGATCCAGTCAGGGACGTTGCCGACGGGGTGTCGACATCGGTCACGAGGCTTTGGGCCTCGTCGAGAAGCCGACTACAGAATTGGATTGACTTTGCCGCCGAGGCACGCCGTGGCAATCGATCAAGAGGAGCAGGATCGTGGAGCTTTATGAGGTCATGCGCACAACGTCCGCGGTGCGGCACTTCACCAATGATCCGTTGCCAGACGAGATCCTTTACACCATCCTCGACAACGCGCGGTTCGCTCCGAGCGGCGGCAACCGGCAGGGCACCCGGATCGTGATCATTCGAGATCCGGACAGCAGACAGGCGCTGGTGGAACTGACGATTCCAGCGACCAAGAAGTACGTTGCGCAGCGGCAAGCCGGGGAGAACCCTTGGAACACCATCCATCCAAGCCGGGTGTCCGATGATGAGATTGCGGCAGCCGAGGCTCCCGAAAGCTTCACAGCTCCGCTCCTGCAGGCCGGAGTCGTTCTTGTGGTCTGCGTTGACCTCCGCGTTGTGGCTGCGCTCGACAAGGAGCTCGATCGTGTCGGCATCGTCGGAGGGGCTTCGGTGTATCCGCTGGTATGGAACATCCTGCTCGCGGCGCGGAACGAAGGTTTTGGCGGAACGATCACCACCATGGCTGTGGCGGAAGAACCGCGGATCCGCCAGTTACTCGCGATCCCTGAGACGCATGCCGTCGCCTGCATCGTTCCGCTGGGCAAACCCGTTCACCAACCACGCCGGCTCTCACGGCTCGACGTTGCGGGCTTGACGAGAATCGAGCACTGGCACGGCCAACCGCTCACTCCTGGCCGACCATAGCCTGGTGGTGATCATCTTCTGCTAGCCGAGGCAACCCAGTTGAGCTGCCTTTCGCGTTCAGGCGCCCTGATTGGCTCCCGCTAGCGGTTGATGTGGTCGAGGTGGAGCATCTGCTTCAGGACGTGGTCGAGCTGGTCATCGTTGAAGATCGACTTCCAGTCTTCCTTAATGATCTTGGTCCGGCCGTAGTCCATAGCGATCAGGCAGGCGTCGGAGAACGGATTGTCCCCCCGTAGACCGTTGGCCAGGGCGAGCTGGATGTGGCCCATCAGCATGGCCCGCATGCTGGCCTCGAGCCGGCGCGCGCTCTTGAGATAACGGCGGAGCTCCTCGGGCCGGATGCCGCGGGTGCCGAGTTCCAGCTGCACACTGCGGCGGCTCGCGTGATTGGGGCTATCAGATCATCCGGCTCATAAGACTCCAGCAAGGGGTAATCGCAGACCTGAAACAGACTGACGCCGAGATCAGCTGTCCGATCGATCATGCTGGGGAGCGCCAGCGGATTCTCGGCGGTGTCGTGCCACTGCCAGAAGAAGGCGTACGTGCCCAGCCCGATGGCCATCAGCTTGGCTCCAATGTTGCGCCCATTATTGTGCTCTATGGCTGCCATGCTTTTACCCCGAATAGCGCACCAATGACGTACGTCTCGCCAGCTACTGAGCGCGAGATCAAGGCCGTTCTCTTCGACACATTCGGAACAGTCGTGGACTGGCGCTCAGGGGTAGCACGTGAGGAGGCGGCCTTCGCCAAGCGTCACCAAATCGATGTGGATGCCGCAGCGTTCGCCGACGCATGGCGGGCAAAGTACGAGCCGTCAATGGAGCCGATCCGCGACGGGAGCCGCGACTTTGTGCCGCTGGACCAGCTGCATCTGGAAAACCTTCATGCGGCCCTTGAGGAGTTCGGCCTGGATGCGGCCCGCTTCGACGACCGCGAACTCGGCGAACTCAATGCGGCATGGGAGCGGCTGGACCCGTGGGAGGACAGCGTCGCCGGCTTGACCGAACTCGGCCGACATGTGATCGTCGGGCCGCTATCGAACGCCAACCTAGCCCTACTGCTGCGGATGGCACTGCGAGCGAGATTGCCGTGGACGGTGATCGTCGGTTCCGATGCGACCCGCGCCTACAAGCCGACCGTGCAGGCGTACCGGAACATGGCCTGGATGCTGCGGCTGGATCCAGGCGAGGTCATGCTCGCAGCGGCCCACAACTGCGATCTCACATCTGCGCAACGGGCGGGACTCGGCACTGCATTCATTCCACGTCCAACTGAGCTCGGGGCAGGCCAGACGAAGGACCTGACGGCGGAAGGCGATTGGGACCTCGTCTGCGCAAGCATCCTCGACCTGGCCACAAGTTTCGCCGATGCGTGAAACCGCATCTGCAGCATTTCTCACGCCGGTGGCGTCCGGTTCTACAAGTCGCTACTTCAAAGCTTTCAAGACGTTCGCCAGCCACGCGAGTCGTCTGGAGATGGGAAACGAGTATCCGATCGATGGTTGCGACACCTCTTTGCCGTCCTCAGATGAGAAACGACGGCCAGAGATAGGGGGAACGGGTCGAGCGTAGATCACCGACCCCCCTTCAGAGGCGCACGTTCTCGAACAAGTCGTGTAGCCGCGGCGGTGGGTGCCCGCGGCCTGCGCCTGCCTAGATGGCTTCGAACGATGGATACTGCGGTCGCCACATTGCCTGTTGGACCGCTTGTACTGCATTGTCCATCGTCGACTGAGCCAGGCCCTCCTTCTCCGCTGCGGACGCTACCGCGATCGCGACCGTCGCAGACACGGTGCGCAGGTTGGACACGGGCGGCAGCAGACTCGCGCCCTGCGTCCTCGCGTCGGAGAGGGTCGCCACCGCCTCCGCCGCGGCAGTGATCATGGTTTCGGTGATTCGGGCTGCCCGCGCCACGGACACACCGAGCCCAAGGCCGGGGAACACCAGCGCATTGTTGGCCTGCGCGATGCGGTAGGTGACCCCATCGTGCTCGACCGGGTCGAACGGACTACCCGTCGCGACCAGTGCCCGACCATTGGTCCACCGGATCAGATCCGCTGGCACTGCCTCCGCCTTCGACGTCGGATTGGAGAGCGGCATGATGATCGGACGGTTCACTGTGGACGCCATCTGCCGCACAATCGGCTCGCTGAAGGCACCGGCCTGAGTCGACGTGCCGATCAGCATGGTCGGTTTTGCCTGCGCCACAACCTCCGCCAGATTTGGCGCGCCGCCCGACGCCGACCATTCAGCGGCCTCGGCCGCCGGCCATGCATAAGGCTGTTGGAAGTCGTACTGATGCTCGGTGCGGTCGTCAGTCAATAGACCGCGCCGGCCCAGCGCCCAGAAACGGCGGGTTGCCTCCTCCCGCGAGAGGCCTTGGCGGACCATTTCGTCACGCATCAGATCTGCGATTCCCAGCCCTGCAGTACCGGCGCCGTGGATGACCACGAGCTGATCGCGCATGCGGCTACCGGCCGCATTGACGGCGGCGAACGCCGCAGCCATCACTACCGCCGCGGTGCCCTGCATGTCGTCATTGAACGTGCACGCCTGATCGGCGTATTTGTTGAGAATTCGGCGGGCATTGCTCGCACCGAAGTCTTCCCAGTGCAGCATGGCGTGCGGGAACAGCTTGGTCGCCGCGGTGACGTAGGCGTCGATCAGGTCGTCGTAGCGCTGGTCGCGTACTCGCGCATGTCGGTTGCCGATATACATCTCGTCGTTGAGCAGGGCCAGGTTGTCCGTCCCCATGTCCAGAACGACGGGGATCACCCGGCGCGGATGCAAACCCGCAGCGCCGATATACACGGCGAGTTTGCCTATCGAGATATCGATGCCACCGACGCCCTGGTCACCGATGCCGAGGATGCCTTCGGAGTCGGTTGCGACCAGCAGGTCCACATCCTCCGCGCTGAGGCCGTAGTTGCTGAGTGATTCCTCCACATCCTCCGGGTGATTGACATCGAGGAACACCCCTCGTGGACGGCGGTATTCGTGGCTATAGCGTTGGATCGCCTCACCCACGGTCGGCGTGTACACGATCGGCAACATCTCGTCGAGGTGTTCCGTGAGGAGCCGGTAGAACAGGACCTCATTGCGGTCACGCATGTTCGCCAGAAAAACGTTCTTGGCCAGATTGTCAGGCTGCCGCTGGTACTGCGCGTACACCCGCCGCAGTTGGCCATCCAATGTAGACACCCCGCTGGGCAGCAGGCCCACCAGCCCGAGCTCGCGCCGCTCCGCAGGGGTAAACGCCGTGCCACGATTCAGGATCGGGTTCGTCAAAACCGAACGGCCCCGGACCCGGATCCGCATTGGATAGTCCTCGGCCGCCGGGCCGAGCTCGTACGCTGCATCTAGCTTCTTCATTCGCGGTCTCCAAGACGTCCAGATTGTCGGCTATAAGTCCTTCTGACTCCGACCGATCAAGCCCGTGGTGGTGTCGTGTCGGCGCGCCCTGCAGCCACCTCAGCGTCGGCGGGTTGTGCCTCCGAGCTACCAGCCCAGGCGGCTTCAGATGATGGGGGCGCCGACGTCTCGTCATCGTCGAGCATCGTCGTTTCGTCGAAGGGATCTTCGTTGTGGAACACACGGGTCGCCTGGGCCTGGTTGAACTCACCGACCCACTTACCGATAATCACTGTCGCGACGGCGTTTCCGGCGAAGTTGGTCAACGCTCGCGCCTCGGACATGAACCGGTCGATACCGACGACCAGACCAACGCCGTCGACGAGTTCCGGCTCATGCGCCTGCAGGCCGCCGGCGAGGACCGCCAGGCCGGCGCCGGTCACCCCGGCGGCACCCTTGGAAGCGATGATCATAAAGATCAGCAGCGAAATCTGCTCGCTGATCGACAGGGGCTTGTCCAACGCATCCGCAATGAAGATCGACGCCATCGTCAGGTAGATAGCTGTGCCGTCGAGGTTGAACGAGTACCCGGTAGGTACGGTGATACCCACCACAGATCGTGAGACGCCCAGGTGCTCCATCTTCGCGATCAGCCGGGGAAGCGCGACCTCTGAGGAGGAGGTCGAAACGATCAGTAGGAATTCCCGCTTCAGATAGTTCAGAAGCTGAAAAATGCCGACCCCCGTGGTGGCTCGCAGCAGCAGGCCCAGAAGCACGATCACGAACAGCGCACACGTGATGTAGAAACCGGCCATGACCTGCCCCAAAGCGACCAGCGCCTTCCAACCGGTCGCGCCCACTACGGCAGCGATGGCCCCGAACGCTCCGATCGGCGCCAACCACATGATCATGGCCATAACGCGGAACACCAGCCGCTCTAGATGCTTGACACCGCGGAGGATCGCCTCTCCGCGAGCCCCGAGGGCCTGCAAGGCGAAGCCGACGAGCAACGCGACGAACAGCGTCTGCAGCACCACCCCGCTGGTCAGCGCGGAAAACAGAGTGGTTGGAATGATGCTCAACAGAAAGTCGGTGGTGCTTTCCGCCGCGCCGGCCTTAGCCTGAGCGGCGCCGGCCTGCGCCTGCGCCTCGCTCAGATGCAGCCCAGCGCCCGGCTCCAACAGGTTCCCGACCACCAGACCAATGATCAGCGCGATCGTCGACATCACCAGGAAATAGGCCAGGGCCAGTCCGCCAACCTTGCCCACGGTCGCCGCCTTGCGGATGGAGCCGACGCCAAGCACGATCGTGCAGAAGATCACCGGGGAGATCATCATTCTGACGAGGTTCACGAACCCCGTTCCAAGCGGCCTCAGCGCGACACCGAAGCTCGGCCACAGGAAACCGACCGCGATGCCTGCCAGCACGGCAATGATGACTGCGATGTACAGCCAGTGACTTCGGTCCCGCTTACGCGGTGAGGCCCCTGTTTGTGTTGCGACTGCGCTCTCGGACATCGATCCTCCCGATGGTGAGGAGTGGCGAACAGGGCGCGTATGCCATTGACCCACCCCGGTGGCGAGGTGCTTGTGGATCGTCGCCGTTGGTGTGACCGGCGTCACGCTTATTCGTGATAAATCTACAAAGGCACGCCCGGGCCGTCTATGCGTGCCGCGTGCCGATCGAGCGCCACGGGGTCGGTGGGCTCCTCGAGGAGGTCCGTGGGCTCGTCGCCCCGCCTCCCAGAACCGCCTAAATCAACGGCAACAAAGACTAGTGTTGCGCTCCGGAGAGTGAGCCGACGCCGGGCGCCGTCGACGGCTTCTCCCAATGGATGGAGGCGGAAATGGAGAGCGGAGCGAATCGAGGGTGCGCACGCATCGTCGCCTTCGGTCAGGCCACTCCGCCGGCGTACGACCAAATGAAGCTGTGGGGTGACCACTACGCAAACTACGTCAGTCATGACGGCGTAGCGGAGCGCGTGTGGCGCCGCGCTGAGGTTCGCACCCGCCATTTGACCGCCAGCCCGGTTCACGACGACGTATCCCGCTGGAGTACGGCTCAACGGATGCGGCGATTCATCGATGATGCGCTGCCCCTGGCCAAGGAGGCGGTCGGTAACGCGCTGATGGCGGCCACCATCATCCCCGAAGAAGTCGGCCTGCTTACCACGGTTTCCTGCACCGGATACGCCAATCCTGGCCTTGACGTCCATCTCGCCAAGGATCTGGGCATGCACCCGGCACTTCGACGGCTTGCGATCGGGCACATGGGCTGCTACGCCGCTGTTCCTGGGCTTGCGGCGGCGACGGACTACGTCACCGCGCAGCGCCAACCAGCTCTGCTGGTCTGCACGGAACTGCCATCGCTGCATGTGCAGCCGCCCCCGCACGACACCCAGCAAGCCGTTGCACATGCACTTTTCGGCGATGCCTGCGCCACTCTGGTGCTGGCCCCGTCGCAGAACGCGTGCGAGGGGCTCGACGTCATTGCCGTGGAAACGCTTACCGATGTCGGATCAACGGCGGACATGACATGGGACATCACCGACCACGGATTCCGTATGACACTTTCGTCGCGAGTCCCAGCGGTTGTCGCCCGTAACGCCCCAATGCTCGTCGATCGTCTGCTGTCCGGCCGCGGTCTTTCTCCGGATGATGTCGGGCACTGGGCCATCCACCCTGGCGGTCCGCGAATCATTGACAAGGTGCAGGAGGTCTTGTCCTTAAGCGACGTTCATGTCAAGTGGTCCCGCGACATCCTGGCTCGGTATGGGAATTGTTCCTCGGCGACGATCTTGCTGATCATCGCGTCGATGTGTCCTGTTGCCGTCGGGGACTATGTCGTGGCCATAGCCTTCGGTCCAGGTCTGACGGTCACCGGTGCTCTCCTCCAAGGTGCGGCGGGGGTCAAGCCGACCCTTGCACCACCAAACTGACCACGTCGACCATCGCGATGCAGACGGCAGCGGCGAATGGTACCCTGCCGCGCCCCCGCACCGCTATTGCCGCGAGGACCACGCAGAGCCCGAAGGCAGCCCAAACCCACGCGCCGGTTCCACTCCGCAATGCGGCGACCGCGGAGGCGACCGTCAGCACTAGCGGCGCCAGCCAGCGCAGTGTGCGTCCTCCGAGGCGGTGAGGCAAACCCTGTACGCCGGTTTGGGCGTCCTCGGCGAGGTCCGGTAGCGCGTTCAGCAGGTGCGCGCCCACGCCAAGCAGCGCACCGGCGGCCATCATCCACACGGGGGGCCACTGCGGGTCAGGAAGGGCAAGAGTAATCACTGCAGGAAGCGCGCCGAACGCGATCGCGTATGGCACCCAGGACCAGACGACACGCTTAAGACCAACGTTGTAGGCCCAGCCTGAGCCGACAACCAGCAGCAGGTGTACAGCTGCGGATGCCAGGCCAGAGGCCAGAGACAACACGAGGCAGCACCCAGCGGCAACGGCAATCGCTCGCCGGACCAAGGCCTCGGAGACCTCACCACGAGCGACCGGTTTATCCGCGCGGCCCACCTGCTGATCGCGGCCCGCGTCGATCAGGTCGTTCGACCAACCGATGGTGAGCTGTCCTGCCGCAACGGCTCCCGTCACGACCAAGCCCGTTCGCAATTCATGTCCAACTGCCAGAGCCAAGAGCGCGGTAAGCGCGGTGACCGCGACTGTCGGCCCGGGATGGCTGGCCCGAAGCAGTCCCGGCAGGGTAGGCAGGATGGGCCAGTCCCCTTTCAATCCGACGGCTTGCCGATGGTCTTATCGGCATCGGCCATTGGTAGCGGATAATTCCGCGTAGCGGGTGCCGGCCCATTTGATGAAACACCCGCTCGTCGTTCTGGCCGCGGAGACCGGGATCTTTGCCTAGGGTGTCCGCGTGAGCCATCCTGTCGCCGGTTCCGCTACAGCCGCAGTGGCTGAGGCATGAATTCTCAACTCCTATTCACAGCACTCGTGCTAGCCGTCGGCGTCGAACGGCTCGCGGAGCTGACCCTGTCAAAACGGCATGCTTCGTGGTCGTTCTCACGTGGGGGTAAGGAGTTCGGCCGCGGGCACTTCCCTGTGATGGTGATGCTGCACACTGCTCTCCTGGTGGGCGCGGTCGCTGAGGTGTGGCTGCTAAACCGCCCCTTCCTGCCGATTCTGGGCTGGTCGGCGCTGGCCATAGTCATTGCCTCGCAGAGCCTGCGCTGGTGGTGCATCGCCTCGCTGGGACGGCAGTGGAACACCCGCGTCATTGTCGTGCCGGGACTGCCGCTCGTCACCCGCGGCCCGTATCGCGTGCTGCGCCATCCGAACTATGTGGCCGTGGTGCTCGAAGGCCTGGCCCTGCCGCTCGTGCACTCGGCTTGGATCACAGCTCTTGGGTTCACCTTCCTTAACGCAGCTCTGCTCGCTAGGCGGATCCAGGTCGAAGAGGAGGCGCTGGCCACTGTCGCTGGCAAGGAAGCGGCGTTGCGGTGAGGCGAGCGACGTCGCGATGAGAGGGGCCAGTGACGTGGTCGTGGTGGGCGGCGGTCCGGTGGGCCTTGCGGCTGCCATGTACGCCGTGCGCAGCAGCTTGTCGGTTGTCGTACTCGAGCCCCGCCAAGGCGCGGTCGACAAGGCCTGCGGCGAAGGTCTCATGCCCGGCGGCGTACGTGCGTTGGCCGCCCTTGGGGTCAATCCCATTGGCTGGGATCTGGTGGGCATCCGCTACGTCAGTGACGGGCGGCACGCCGAGGCTGACTTCAGCGCTGGGCGCGGCCGAGGCGTCCGCCGGACCGAGCTCCACACAGCATTGCGATCGGCCGCGACTGCCGCCGGGGTGAAAATCTTCCCCTTGGCGGCATTCGAGGTACTGCAGTCGTCGGAAGCCGTGCGCGTCCGAACGCAAGGGCCAGGCCAGACGCCTGGACCTGACCTCCATGGCCGCTACCTTCTGGCAGCTGATGGCCTCCACTCGCCGACCCGCCGCGCGCTTGGTCTCCAGGTGTACGCCCGTGGACTACAGCGCTTCGGTCAGCGCCGGCACTACTGCTTACAGCCATGGAGCAGTTATGTGGAGGTGCACTGGGGGAACTACGGAGAGGCGTACGTCACCCCAGTCGGGCCAGATCTGGTTGGGGTTGCGGTACTCAGCGCGCGCCGGCTGGCGTTCGAGGAGCAGCTCAATGAGTTCCCGCGGCTGCGAGATCGGCTTGCCAATGCCTCCGCCGCCACCCGAGTCCGTGGAGCTGGCCCACTTAGGCAGCGAGTTGCCCGCCGAGTTGCCGGCAGGGTGCTGCTGATTGGCGATGCCGGAGGTTATGTCGATGCGCTGACCGGCGAGGGGATCTCGCTCGGGATAGCGCAAGCACGGGCGGCGGTGTCAGCGGTTGGAGCCGATCGGCCGCACGCGTACGAGCGCGCATGGCGGCAGGCCAGCTGGCGGTATGCCGCGATGACGCACGCCCTTGTTCAGACAACGCGCCCAGCGTCGGCACGGCGGGCCATCGTTCCTGCCGCCGCGGCGCTACCGGCCGTGTTCCGGGCGGCGGTGAGAGAACTGGGGCGATCGAACTGAGCCGAGGCGCTCCATCATGAGACACGAACCAGAGGTCGTTATGACAGGGTCAGTCGTGTCCGCTGACGGCACGAGGATCGGCTATCGGCGTTTGGGCCGCGTGGATCGAGAGGTTCGCCGCGGGCAATGTCGCGCTGGGTGGGCGCTGCCGTACAGGCTTCCCGATTCCGTTCGCGGCTGGCCTTATTGACCTATTTCTGCGGGTTTGAAACCATCGCCGCGGCGCTGCGGCTGTTCTTCGCGTAATGAGCGTCGTGACCGCTGAAGGCCGCAAGCCGAATTCCGAGCGCGGGGCCGTCGACTGGATGAACTTGCCGCCGCTCGGAACAGGTCGGCAGCTATTGGTCTAGGTGCGGCCACCGCTCTGGCGTCCCGAACCTCACGTTTGCCGTCTGGTGATGGCTAAGAGGTGCTTGAGCGCCCGATTCAACCCTGTTCTGCCGTCTCGAGACGGCTAGCGCTGCCTTCGAAGTCGATTCCGGCGCCGCAGCTGTCAGGCGCGACCGGCCGGCCGGCGGGATCCTGCCCTCGGTCGCCGGATGATTGGCTTCAAACCGAGCCACTTGATGGCATCCATATCGCCCAGGAGGACATAGCTCGTGATCATTGGACTTCTCTGGCTACTGGGATCACTACTTGTCGGCGAGGTCCTTGTGCGGCTCTTCGACGCTCCGGTTCCCGGCTCGATCGTCGGGATGGTGCTTCTCTTCGTCATACTGCGCTGGCGGCGCGCTAGCGATGACAGCCCAGTCGTCAGGGTTGGGCATTATCTGCTCGACCACCTGCAGCTGTTCTTCGTCCCCGCCGGAGTCGGCATCGTTGTCTACCTGCGAACAGTCCGTGACCACGCACTGCCGATTACAGCAGGACTGCTCGTTTCGTGGCTGCTGGGTCTGGTTACCGTGGCCGGTGTGGTCACCGCCCTCTCGTGGCGGCGCACCGATCCGGGCGGCGCAACTCCGGAGCCAATCGAGTGAGAGTCGAAGAGACGTGGGACTGGCTGCGAACGTCACCGCTCCTGTGGCTGTTTGTCACTGTTGCTGCCTACGAGTCGGGTCGGTGGCTGCGTAGCCGAACCCAACACCCGCTTGCCCAGCCGACGCTCGTGGCCATCGTCGTATGTTCCATCTCCATTGAGTTATTGCGCGTCCCATATGCCGACTACTACTCGGCAACCAGCCTGATCACATTCCTCCTCGGGCCGGCCACCGTCGCATTAGCCGTCCCGTTGCACCGCCAGTACCGCAGGTTGAAGGACTTCCTGCTTCCCATGCTGACTGGCTTGATTGTCGGTGCCGTCGTCAGCGTCGGTTCGGGCATTCTTGTCGTCAAGTGGCTTGGCGGCGGCGACGAGCTCTCGCGCACCATGGCGCCCAAGGCCGCCACAACACCAGTCTCGATCGCATTGGCTGACCGCCTTGGAGGTATTCCAGAGTTGGCAGCCGTGTTTGCGATCATCGCCGGCATCCTCGGTGCCGTCGCGGGTCCCAGTGCGCTGCGCCTGATCCGCATTCATGATCCCAGGACGCAAGGCCTTGCTATTGGAGCGGTCTCCCATGGAATCGGAACGGCTCGCATGCTCCACGATGACGCTCTGGCGGGTGCCTTTTCCGGGTTGGCTATGTGTCTTACCGCAGTCGCAACCTGCCTGATTGTGCCGCTCTTCGCTGCCGTGGTGCTCCAGGGAATCGAGGTCGTCAGCGTCCAGGTCGACGCCCGCGGTCCAAGCAAGAAGGGAATTCCAGATGAGTCCACTTGGAAAGACGGCTCTCGTGGCGCGGGTGTTCTACCTGCGCCCAGGGCCGTACGCTGCCGGCCTCCTCGGCGGGATCCTGGAGATCATCGTGACCCTCGCCGGGATTGTTACCGCCACGCTGTATCCGGTGCTCAAGAGGCAGAATGAA
>Ga0075423_10001501_pt1 | contig 20622 bp, 23 predicted proteins | sample SoiMethybrSBSTD2_FD_80114 | JGI IMG/M metagenome (GOLD analysis project Ga0075423, IMG submission 80114) | Bulk soil microbial communities from a Populus tree surrounding site in Tennessee, USA - Soil MetaG P. TD hybrid SBSTD2 | ecosystem: Environmental > Terrestrial > Soil > Tree plantation...
CCGCCTGGCCTGGTGGCGGCCGAACGGCCGGTCGGAGCGGCGGTTCGCCAGAAGCGCCCTTGGCCGCGTCGGCCTGGAGCAGCTGGCAGACCGCCAGTTCGGGGAGCTCTCCGGCGGTCAGCGCCAGCGCCTGCTGATGGCTCGAGCGCTCGTACAGGACGCTCCCATCCTGTTGCTCGACGAGCCCTTCTCGGGCGTCGACCGGCCCAGCGAGGAGCTGCTCGAGGGGCTGATCGCGGAGCTCGCGGCCGAGGGGCGGAGCGTCATGGTCGCCACGCACGACGTCGAGCAGGCCGCCCGCTTCGACCGCGTCCTCTGCCTCAACCGGCGTCAGGTCGCCTTCGGCGAGCCCGGGAAGACCCTCACACGCGCCACGCTCGAGGCGACGTACGGCGGCGCCATCGTCACCCTTCCCGGCGCGCAGGAGCCGGCCGCCATCCTGCCGGCGCACCACCACTAAGGGACGTGCTCCACGCGCTTGTGCATCCGTGGAGCGAGCCGTTCATGCGCCGCGCCGCCGTGGAGCTCGTGCTCCTCGGTCTCGTCGGGGCCGGCGTCGGGGCGTGGACGCTCCTCTCCGAGCTCGCCTACGGCGCCGAGTCGCTCGCCCACGCCCTGTTCCCCGGCCTCGTGGCTGCCGCGCTTCTCGGCGTGCCGCTCCTGCTCGGTGCGGCCGGCGGGGTCGTCGTCGCGGCGATCGCGGTCGCCGTCGTCGGCCGGAGTCCCTTGATCGGTCGCGATGCTTCGGTCGCGGTCGTCGTCACGACGCTCTTCGGGCTCGGCGTGCTGCTGGCGCTGTCGCGGGCGTCGCCGCCGGGACTCGACGGCCTGCTGTTCGGCGATCTGCTCGGCGTCACCGTCAGGGATCTCCTCGTCTCGGCCGCGCTCGCGGCCGGGACGCTGGCCGCGCTGCTCGGCCTGCATCGCTCGCTCCTCGTCGTCGGCTTCGACCGCGGGAGCGCAGGCGCGTTCGGCGCGCGTGCGACGCTCGTCGACTCCGCGCTGCTCGTCTTGATCGCGGCCGCGATCCTCGTCGGCGTCCCGGCGCTCGGCAACCTTCTCGTGATCGCCGTCCTCCTCGGCCCTGCGGCAACGGCGCGCCTCGTCTTCCGGCGTGTCCCGGCGATGGTGCTTTGCGCCTCGGCCGTCGCGGTGGTGAGCGGGCTCGGCGGGCTCTACCTCTCCTACTACGCGGACGTCGCGGCGGGCGCCTCCGTGGCGGCCGTCATCGTCGGCGCCTACCTGGCGGCGTCTCTGATCGCCGCCTGCACGGGCGGCCTGACGCCGGTTCCCGGCGAACGCTGACGCCTTCGGCTGCCGACGTGCGCCGCGAGGAGGCCAACGAGGACCGGCACCGTGGCAGGGATCGTGGACGTGACCATGAGGAGCAGCCCCCAGGCGCCCGCGGCGAGCCCAGTCACGACCGCCGCCCGCACGCGCACGCGCGGCTCGACGACCGCTCCGAGGAGGGCAGGGGCGAGGAAGTCGAGCCAGCCCATGAGCGCCGAGCCGAAGGTGGCCTCCTGCAGCGCGGGCAGGTGGTGCGGGAGCGTCGTCCCCCCGAGCGCCGTCGTCGTCGCGCTCACCTCCGGCGTGCCCCAGACAAGGATGACGTCGACGATCGCGAGCACGACGAGACCGACCTCGATCGATGTCCGCGTCGTGATCGCCGCCAGCGCCGCCGCGAGCGCCAGGCACGCCATGGCGATGAGGAGGACTCCGGCAGCCTCCCCGGCCGCTGACGAGAGCTGCCAGCAGAGCACGTAAAGCACGGCAGCGAGGACGGCTGTTGCCCACGGACGGCGGAGCCCGAGCAGGCGGCCGGACAGAGCCGCGAGCACCGGCGTCGCCACCGTCGCAAGCCATGCGAGGCCGGTCGAGCCCTCGGACAGCCCGCGGACGATCGCAAGCCCGATACCGAAAGCGATCGTCGGCACGACGATGCCGGCAGCCGGGATCCGGTAGCGGATGCCTCGCCGCCCCGGCACCAAAACGAGCCCCGCCTGCACGACGCAGAAGAGCGCGTACGAGGGCACGAGCCCGATCGCCATCCACCTCAGGTTAGGTGGCGGCGGCTCAGTCGAGGGCAGTCAGCGGGTCGAGTGCGGCGCCGCGGTAGCGCACCTCGAAGTGGAGGTGCGGACCTGTAGCGTCGCCGGTGGCGCCGACCCGTCCGAGGATGGTTCCCATCGAAACTCGCGTCCCGGGTCCGACCGAGATCCGGGAGAGGTGCCCGTACCGGGTCTCGACCCCGTTGCCGTGCTCGACCGTGACGAGGTTGCCGTACCCGTCGTTCCAGCCGGCGAAGCCGACGACGCCGCTTCGTGCGGCCCGCACGCGCGCGCCATACGGTGCGTCCAGATCGAGGCCGGCATGGAATCGATCTCCGCGCGGGCCGAAGCCACTAGTGATGCCTGCCCGCACCGGCCAGCCGACCGCGAGCGGGGAACGAGGAAGCGGCCCGCTGAGCGCCGAGAGCGTCGCCGGGCCGACCACGCCGTCGGCCCGGAGCCCGGCGTAGCGCTGGAAGCCCCGAACGGCGGCATCCGTTCGCGCGCCGAACGCGCCGTCGAAGTAGCCGCTGGCGAACCCGTGCCAGGCGAGTGCGAACTGCAGCGCCGCGACGTCCCAGCCGACCATCCCGCTGTGAAGCCGGCGTGCGCCGAGGCGCGGCCGGCCGAGTCTCCCGAGCGCCCGGCGAGTGTGCCGGCCGACAACGCCGTCGACCTGCAGCCCCGTACGGCGCTGGAACCGGCGCACCGCTCGCTCCGTCGATGGCCCGGCGACACCGTCGATCGTTCCGTTGTACAGCCCGTGTGCGTGGAGCGCGACCTGGAGCGCGGCGACAGTCGGCTCCCCCGCGGCCCGGGCCTGGGCCGCCAGGAGAGACGCTGCTGCGAGGAGCACGAGGACGCAGGACGCTCGACGCATGTGCCTGACCGTGTTTCACCGCCGCCCCGAAGTCTCCTTTTACGCGGGGGAGCTGCGGTTAGTACGGCCGGACGGCGCCGAGGTACTTCAGTGCCTTCGCACGCTGCGCGAGGCTCGAGAACTTGACGACCTCACCGGTGTGCGGGGCCTCGATCATCCGGTCGCCGCCGACGAACATGCCGACGTGGCCCGGAAGCCCCGGCGGCGCCCCCGAGCCGCCGGGCTCGAAGAAGACGAGGTCTCCGGCCTTCAGGTTGGCACGTGCGATCCGGTGTCCCTCGCGGAACTGCTTGCTGCTGGCGTGAAGAAGTGAGATGCCGAGCTGGCCGTAGACGTACATCACGAACCCCGAGCAGTCGAACCCAGACATCGGATCCGCCCCGGCCCACAGGTACGGGACGCCGAGGAAGCGCTCGCCGATCGAGACGGCTCGCACGCCGAGCGATGCCCCCGCGGCCGGCACGATCGCAGGCGTGCTCGGCGGCGACAGCACGCGGCTGACGCGCAGCGTCCCCTTCGCTCCCTTCTCGGCCGCCAGCGTCGACAACCCGGGTTTCGTCCACACCTCGATCTTCCGGCTGGAGCCTTTCAGGAGGCCGGCGCCGACCGACCGAAGGACGCCGTTGACGCGCTGAAGGAAGCGCGCGCCGCCGGGGAGCTTCAGGGCGACCGAGCGGTTGAGGTTCGAGATTGCGTCCCCGCCGGGGAAGAGGCGGAGTCGAGAAACCTTGAGCGTGAGCTGCTGCGTGCCGAGTCCGCCGACGGTGCCGGTCAGCGCCAGGGCATAGGACGAGCGCCGCGGCGCCGCGAAGAGGAGCCTGCTGGCACCTGCGAGGACGTCGTCGGGGACGACGGTGCTGCCGTCTGACCCGCTGACCTGGAATGCGAGCTGCGCGGGTCCGCCCTCGGCGTCACCGGAATCGCCGACGTACGCGATCGGATCGCCGGCCTTCACGAGCTGGCCGTTCTTCAGGGTTTTCGGATACGACGTGCCCGCGCGGCACTTTCCGCGGTTGTCGTTGCCGGTCGTCACGTCGTTGTTGAGGTACCCGTAGACGTAGGTCGCGCCGCTCACCGCCTCCAGCGTCAGGGAGCAGCCGAGGGCCGTGCTCTTGCCGAACGAGACGAATCCGTCCTCGGCGGCGACGACCGTGGCACGCTTGGCGGCGCGGATCGTCGTCGCCTCGCCTCCACTAGCCGAGGCGTCGCCCAGACGGGCCGGGCCGACGACCGGGAAGATGATCTTGGACGTGCCGGTCGGGGGAGGCGGCGAGGCGCTAGCGGACGCCCTGCCGCCGGGGTCGCCACCCCAGTTTGTTGCGCCCGCGCTCCCCGCGGCAAAGCCTCCGACGATCGCGAGGAGGATGCCTAGGAAGCACAGGCGACTTCGGGCTGTCGTCCGGTGGCTCGTGTCAAGGGCTCCGGTTCGCGCGCGAAGCGCGCCAGGCTAGCAGACGCTCCAGGCAGTTTCCAGGTAGCCGCGCCGGCTCCTCCCTCGCGGACGGCGCGTTTCCGGGCTGACTTACGGCGTCAGCTGCGCGACAGGCTGCGCCGGCGTGCGCGGCCGGGCTCGCCGGTTTCCTGCTCGATCTCGATGATCCGCTCCGCGGTCAGACGCGACATGCCGCTCGAGACGAGACGCTCGATGATCGCTTCGCGCGTGAGCACCCGCACCTCGGCGTCCGGAATCTCCAGCGTTCCGAAGCGCGCCATGTCAGCGGTAGCGGTAGATGATCCGGCCGCGACCGAGGTCGTACGGTGAGAGCTCGACCTTGATCCGATCGCCGGGGTTGATCCTGATCCGGTACCGGCGCATCTTGCCGGCGGTGTATCCGAGTGTCTCGTGCCCGTTGTCGAGCGCCACCTTGAACATGCCGCTCGGATAGGCCTCGACGACCTCGCCTTCCAGTTCGATCTTCTCTTCTTTTCCCGCCATCGACACCTCCGAGTCAATGGTTGACAGATGGACGTGCGCCCGGGCTGTCCGGGCGCACGTACCCGACGATTCGCGACCCGGCGCTACGCGCCGACCAGGGCGACGTTGGTCGCCTCCGGCCCCTTCGCACCTTCGCGGCGCTCGAACTCGACCTTTGCACCCTCGGCGAGCGTCTTGAAGCCGTCGCCCTCGATGTTGCTGAAGTGCACGAAGAGATCCTTTCCACCCTCTTCAGGGGTGATGAAGCCGTAGCCCTTCGCGTCGTTGAACCACTTCACAGTCCCGGTTGCCACTTGAGAAAACACCTCCCTTACCAACTGCCACGAACGGGTAAGGAAGACTCGGCCCCCGAACTCGCTCTAGCTCTAGATTCCGCGGCCCATCGTAGCAGGGCGCTCGGTGAATCATCACACGCGAAACCGACGAGACTGTGGCGCGTTTGTGTCAATTCGTGGGGCTACATTTGGGGGCGTGGCAGAGGCGGCGATCCTCGTCGTCGACGACGACGCGCCGATCCGGCGCATGCTCGAGCGGACGCTCGGGGCGGAGGGCTACGACGTCGTCTCGGCGCCCGACGGCGGCAGCGCGCTCGCGGCGATCGAGGCCTCGGCGCCGGACCTCGTCGTGCTGGACGTCGCCATGCCGGGCGTCGGAGGGCTCGACGTGTGCCGGCGCCTGCGTTCGCGCGGCCTCGACCTGCCGATCCTGCTGCTCACCGCGCGCGACGGTGTTCCGGAGCGGGTCGCGGGGCTCGACGCGGGCGCCGACGACTACGTCGTGAAACCCTTCGCCGCCGACGAGCTGCTGGCGCGGATCCGCGCGCTGCTGCGGCGGGGGCGCACCGCGGGCGAGGTCCTTGCGTACGCGGACCTCGTGCTGGACGTGCGTACGCGCGAGGCCCGTCGCGGCGGCCGCGAACTCCACCTGAGCGCGCGCGAGGCCGACCTGCTCGAGCTCCTGCTGCGCAACGCCCGCCAGGTCGTGCCGCGTGAGCTTGCCCTCGAGCGCGTCTGGGGCGGCGTCGGGGCCGCGAGCCTCAACGTCGTCGACCGCTACGTCTCGTACCTTCGCCGCAAGCTCGGGGAGCCGGCGCTCATTCAGACGGTGCGAGGTACTGGCTTCATGCTCGCGCGGTGAACGGTCGCTCGCTGCAGGTTCGCTCGGTCGTCGCGGCGGCCGTGGCGATCCTGCTCGCCCTCGTCGTCGTCGGCATCGCGGTCGACCTCCTCGTCTCGCGCCATCTCCACCGTTCGCTCGACCATACGCTGAGGGCGCGGGCAGTGGAGATCGCGCAGCTGAATGCCTCGGCGCCCGCGCTGCTGACCACGCCGGGCGCTCTCGACTCGCCGCTCGGCGGGACGCAGCTCTCCGTCGAGGTCGTCGATAAGCACCGCCGGATCGTTGCGCGCTCCCTCGCGCTCGGCGGGCGCATCCTGCCGATCGGGTCGCTGGTCGGTGACGCGATCGCGCACGGGCAGTCGGGCTACGCGAACGTGACGGTCGGCGGCGACCGGCTTCGCGTGTACACGGCGCCCCTGGCCGAGTTCGGCGGGCCGGCGGCGGGCGGTGCGGTCGTGGTCGCGGCATCGACGCACGACCTCCGCGAGACGCTCTCGAGCCTGCACGCGTTTCTGCTCGTCTCGGCACTCGGGGCGGCGGCACTGGCAGCGCTCGCCGTCGGCGTGCTGATGCGGCGCGCCCTGCTTCCGCTCGGCCGGCTCGCCGACGCGGCCGCCACGATCGAGAAGACGGGCGACCACCGGCGCCGCTTGCCAGAGACCGAGTCGGCCGACGAGATCGCGCGCCTTGCCGGAACGTTGAACGCGATGCTCGCCAGCCTGGAGCGGGCCAGCGAGGCGGAACGCCGCTTCGTTGCCGACGCGTCACACGAGCTGCGGACACCGCTCACCGCCCTGCAGGGAAACGTCGCCTACCTCGCGCGCCACGGCGCCGACCCGGAGATCGTCGCCGAGCTCGAGCAGGACGCAGAGCGGCTCTCCCGCCTCGCGGAGGATCTCCTCGTTCTCTCGCGCGAGGAGTCGGCCGACCCTCCGGCCGAGGACGTCCGCCTCGACGAGCTGGCGCGCGAGACCGCCGGAACGGACTCGGCGGTCGACGCGGTCGCGCCGAGCCCTGTGCTCGTTCGCGGCGACCGGGCAGCACTCGAGCGGGCCCTCACGAACCTCGTCGAGAACGCGCACCGGTACGGGCCGGCCGGCGGGAAGATCACCGTCGCCGCGGAGCAGTCCGATGGCGTCGCCCGCCTGGTCGTCACCGACGAGGGCCGCGGCCTTCAGCCGTACGAGGCCGAGCGGGCGTTCGAGCGCTTCTGGCGAGGGCGCGCCGGTTCCGGCTCTGGGCTCGGCCTTGCCATCGTCCGCGCGACGGCGGAGCGTCACGGCGGCCGTGCGTTCGCGGAAGGGTCGCAGTTCACGATCGAACTGCCTGCTCTCAGAATTGTCTCAAGCTCGGTGGGTACAACAAGTGGCGAACCGCCCCAGAAAGGATCGCCGTGAACTTCCTGCGCACACTCTCGACCCGCCGTCTTCTCCTCCTCCTCGCCGCGGTCGTCGTCCTTGGCATTGGCGCCGGCGCGATTGCGATGGCCGCGACCGGCGGGAGCGGCCCGACGCCGCCGCCGAAGCCCCTCGACCAGGCGCTTCAGGACGCGCTCAACGCGCCCGAACCCGCCGGAATCACCGCAAGGATCAAGTTCACGAACCGGTTGTTCCCTTCCGGGGCGTTGCTCGGCGGCGCCGCTGATCCCCTGATGGCAGGCGCGTCGGGACGCCTTTGGGCCAACAAGGACGGCGGGCGTCTCGAGCTGCAGTCTGACGCCGGGGACGCGCAGATCGTCTGGAACAAGACCGACGTGACCGTCTTCGACGCGTCGAGGAACACGGTCTACCACGCCACGTTGCCGCCCGAACAGCCGGGCGAGCAGGAGCAGGCTGTGCCCTCGCTCGACCAGATCGACAGGTTCCTCTCCGACCTCGGCGCCAGGGTGACGATCTCGCCGGCGCAACCGGACAACGTCGGCGGGCAGCCGGCCTATTCGGTGACGCTGTCGCCGAAGCACGACGGCGGCCTGCTCGGCTCGGCCCAACTTGCGTGGGACGCGGCGCAGGGCGTTCCGCTTCGTGTCGCGATCTACGCGCAGGGAAGCTCCAGCCCTGTGCTCGAGCTCGAGGTGACCGACATCTCGTACGGCTCCGTCCCCGACTCCGATGTCCAGGTCTCGCCGCCGGCCGACGCCAAGACGATCGACCTCGGCACGCTGTCGCACGACCACGGCACCGGCGGGGAGTCGCAGGTGAGCGGTCTCGACGCCGTGCGTGCGGCGGTCGATTTCCCGGTTGCGGCGCCTGACACGCTCGTCGGCCTTCCGCGCCAGGACGTCCGGCTCGTCGGCAGCTCCGATTCGAAGTCGGTGCTCATCACCTACGGCCAGGGGCTCGGCGCCATCATCGTCGTGGAACACAAGGCCGACGACGCGCAGTCCGGCGGAGTGCTCTCGAACCTGCCCTCGGTTGCGCTCGACGGGGTGGCCGGGCACGAACTCGCGACGCAGCTCGGGACGGTAGTCACGTGGCAGCGCGACGGCGTCGGCTACGTGCTCGGCGGCTCCCTGCCGCCCGCCGCTGCGGAAGCTGCCGCCCGCGAACTCAACAAGTGAACCGGTGAGCCAGCCGGCTCCGGTCAGCGCGCGCGGCCTCGTCAAGACGTACGGCGACATCGTTGCCGTCGACCACGTCGACCTCGCGGTCGATGCCGGCGACGTGTTCGGCTACCTCGGCCCTAACGGCGCCGGGAAGACGACCTCGCTGCGGATGCTGCTGGGGCTAATCCGCCCGACGGCCGGGCGCGTTGAGCTCTTCGGCCGCGATCCGCTCGTCGACGGTGCCCGCGCACTCGACGGCGTCGCGGGCTTCGTCGAGGAGCCGCGGTTCTACCCGTACATGACGGGTCGCCGGAACATGCGGTTGCTCGCCGACTACGACGAGCCACGCTCCCGCTCGCGGATCGAGGGCCTGCTGGATCTCGTCGAGCTCCGCGACCGCGGCGACGATCGCGTCGGCGGCTACTCGCACGGCATGCGCCAGCGGCTCGGCATCGCCGCCTCGCTGCTGCGCGAGCCGCGCCTCCTGCTCCTTGACGAGCCGACGACCGGCCTCGATCCGGCCGGCATGCGCGACATGCGCAGGCTGGTACAGCGCCTTGCGGGAGAGGGGATCACGGTGCTCCTGTCCAGCCACCTCCTCGCCGAGGTCGAGGAGCTGTGCAACCGGGTTGCGATCATCCGAAAGGGCCGGATCGTCTACCAGGGCTCGCTGACGGAGCTGAAGCAGGCCGGTGGCCAGGTCTGGCGACTGCAGGCGACCGATGTCGACCGCGCCCGCGCCATCCTGGCGGCGCGCGGCGCCGGCGACGTCGCCGCCGTCGACGGTGAGGTTCGCTTCAGCGCCGACGAGGATGCCGTTGCGGCGCTGACGGTCGCGCTCGGCCAGGCGGGAATCGGGATCACCCGGTTGACCGCCGACGTCGCAACGCTCGAGGAGCTCTTCCTCGAGCTCACTGAAACGGAAGATCTAGAGGAACAAGCGCCGGGGAAGGTCGCCGCGTGAGCGCGGTCGCGGGCGCCGGCGTGCGGCCGGCCGCGGCGCGTCGTCCGTTCGGGTACGGCGTCGGCGCGACGCTCAGCGTCCTCAAGTGGGAGCTGCGGAAGCTCGTCTGGCAGAAGCGGACCTACCTCGGCTTCGGTGCGGCGGTGCTCGTCCCGCTGGCTTTCGTGATCGCCCTGGCGTTCAAGTCGGGCTCGCCGAACGAGGTCGCGCTCGGCCGCTACATCCGCGAGTCGGGGCTGGCGACGCCGTTCGTCGTGCTCGAGTTCCTGTCCATCTGGGGGCTGCCGCTGATCACGGCGCTCGTGGCCGGAGACATCGTCGCGGCCGAGAGCCACAACGGCACGCTGAAGAGCATCCTGACGCGGTCCCGGGAGCGTGGGCAGATCTTCGCGGCGAAGGTCCTCGCCACGATCACGTACACCGCCACGGTCCTGCTCGGCATGGCTGCCGTGGCGCTCGTCGCCGCCTCGATCGAGTGGGGCTTCAAGCCGCTCACATCGCTGTCGGGGACGCAGGTCTCGGCGATGCACGGCCTCGGGCTCCTTGCGGCCACCCTGGGCGTCTACCTGCTGCCGCTGCTCGGGATCGCCGCGTTCGGCCTGTTCCTGTCGACGGTGACGCGAAACAGCGCGGCGGCGGTCGTCGCGACGCTGATGTACGCGCTCCTCATGCAGCTGCTCGGCGCGCTACCCGGCACGGAGATCATCCGCCCCTACCTGCTCGGCGAGCAGTTCATGGCCTGGCACGGATTCCTGCGCGTGCCGATCGACTGGAAGCCGATCGTCCGGGACTTCTGGGTCTGCGCGCTCTACATCTCGATCCCGCTCTTCGCCGCCTATCTCGTCTTCCTGCGGCGCGACGTCGCCGACTAACTCACAGTGTTTTCTCAGCGCGGCGCGCTAGCGTCCTCGCCGTGGACGAACGCCTGACTCGCCGCGGCACGCTCCTCAGGCTGGGCGGCCTCGCCGGAGCCGTCCTCGCGGGAGGTGCGTGGAAGGCTCGGGAGACCGAGGACGCGGCCGGCGCCGGCCCCGCCGGCGTCGCCTCCGGGGCGGTCTTGTGCGTGCTCGCGCCGGAGCAGACGGAGGGCCCGTACTACGTCCCGGGCGAGCGCGTCCGCCGCAACATCACCGAGGGCCGGCCGGGCTCGCCGCTCACCCTGCACCTGACCGTCGTCGACGCCTCGACATGCAGGCCGATCAAAGGTGCGGCCGTCGACATCTGGCACTGCGACGCCGGCGGCGTCTACTCCGGCTTCGGCCAGGGCTCAGGGCGTGCGTTCCTCCGCGGCGTCCAGCGCACGAACGCGAAGGGCGTTGCCACGTTCCAGACGATCTACCCCGGCTGGTATCCGGGGCGTACCGTCCACATCCACGTGAAGGTTCACGTCGGCGGGAGCGTCGTCCACACCGGCCAGCTGTACTTTCGCGACGCGCAGACCGACGCGGTCTACCGCAAGCAGCCCTACCGCAAGCGCCCCCGTCGCACGACACGGAACGCGAGCGACGCGATCTTCCGCAACGGCGGCAAGCGCTCGCTGCTCAGCGTCCGCCGGCGCCGCGGAGGCGGACACGTCGCCGGCATCGCGATGGGCGTCGTCCGTCGGTAATCGCTTGCCGCACGGACTCGCTCTCCGCGAACACGTTTGTCTGGGTGCAGAAGCCTTGCAAAATCGTCGGGAGAGGGTTGGCCCTCTCCCGACGATTTTCTCAGGCGACTCACAGGAATCGCTGCCACGATGGGTGCATGCAGGCGGCGCGCACGGAGCAGCGCATCCTCGTCGTCGACGACGAACCCTCGATCGTCGACGCGGTCTCGACCGCGCTGCGCTACGAGGGGTACGAGGTCGAGAGCGCTGCCAGCGGCCGGGAGGCGATCGCTGCCGCGACGCGGCTCGACCCAGACCTGATCGTCCTCGACTGGATGCTCCCCGACGTCGACGGGGTCGAGGTCGGCCGGCGGCTTCGCACCCTGGGCTCCGAGGCCGCGGTGCTCTTCCTGACGGCCAAGGACGCGACCGAGCACAAGGTCGAGGCGCTCCGCGCGGGCGGCGACGACTACGTCACCAAGCCCTTCAGCCTCGCCGAGGTGGTCGCGCGGATCCAGGCGATCCTCCGGCGGACCGCAGGCAACCTGCCCGGCGACGTGCTGCGCTTCGGAGACCTCGTCCTCGACGAGGGCCGGCACGAGGTGACGCGCGCCGAGCGGCTGATCCCGCTGACCGCGACGGAGTTCTCGCTCCTCCGCTACTTCATGCTGAACCCGCGCCGGGTGCTCTCGAAGGCGCAGATCCTCCAGAACGTCTGGCGGTACGACTTCGGCGGCAACTCGAACGTCGTCGAGACGTACGTGAGCTACCTGCGGAAGAAGCTCGACGCCACCGGCCCGCCGCTGATCCGAACCGTGCGCCAGGCGGGCTACATGCTCGAAGCGTCGAAGGGATAGTCGTTGTCCCTCCGCACCCGACTGATCCTCGGGCTGCTCGTACTCGCGGCCCTGGGGCTCGTCGCCGCGGACTTTGCGACCTACGGGTCGCTGCGCTCGTTCCTCATCAGCCGGACCGACAGCGGGCTTCAATCGGACCATTTCGCCGTCGAGCACGCTCACAGTTGCGACCGCAGCAATGTTGCGCCGGAAGTCTTCGTCCAGGTTCGGACACTCGACGGACGGATCGTGTGCACGAAGGATCCGGTGGTGCCGCCGTCCGAGGCCGGTGAGGAGGGGTTCGAGCCGCGACCCGCACCAAAGCTGCCGGCAGACCTGCCCGTCGACACATCCGGCGAGCACCCGCGCTACTTCGACGTGGACGCCGTGAGCGGGGGGTCGACCTACCGCGTACGGGCGTCCTACGAGCCCGAGATCAATGGGGTCATGATCGTAGCGACGCCTCTCGACGAGCTTGACCGGACGCTGCACCGGCTTTTGCTGATCGAAATCCTCGTCACGCTTGCCGTCCTCGGCGCGATCGCTTTGCTCGGCCTCTGGGTCGTCCGCCTCAGCCTCCGCCCGCTGGACTCGATCGGCGACACCGCTTCGGCGATTGCGGCCGGCGATCTCTCGCGTCGCGTCGAGCCCGCCAACGAGCGGACGGAGATCGGCCGGCTCGGCCTGGCGCTGAATGCGATGCTCGGGCAGATCGAGAGCGCGTTCAAGGCGCGAGAGGCCTCCGAGCGCAAGCTCAGGCGGTTCGTCGCCGACGCGTCGCACGAGCTGCGGACGCCGCTGGCCGCAGTGCGCGCATACTCGGAGCTGTTCACGCGCGGCGCCAGCCGCCGGCCCGACGATCTCGCGCGGGCGATGACCGGAATCGAGCGCGAGTCGGAAAGGATGAGCGTCCTCGTCGAGGATCTGCTTCTGCTTGCTCGGCTCGACGAGGGGCGTCCGCTGGCGCGGGGGCACGTCGAGTTGGAGGAGGTCGTGACCGACGCGGTCGAGACGGCCGCTACGGTCGAGCCCGAGCGTGAGATCGAGCTCCATGCCGAGTCGGCTGCGGTGCTCGGCGATCGAGACCGGCTGCGCCAGATCGTCGACAACCTGCTTTCGAATGTCCGCGCTCACACACCGGCGGGCACGCCGGTCCGCGTCAGCCTCGAGCGCCGCAACGGCAGCGCGGTCGTCGAGGTCGCGGATTCGGGCCCCGGCATGAGCGCCGAGGAGGCCGCGCATATGTTCGAGCGCTTCTACCGGGCCGACGCGTCGCGGTCGAGGGCGTCGGGCGGGGTCGGCCTCGGCCTGTCGATCGTGGCCGCGGTGGCAGAGGCCCACGGCGGCTCCGTCTCCGCGCGCTCGGAGCCGGGTCACGGTTCCACGTTCCGGATTACGTTGCCGCTGGCCCGGGAATCCGGGCACGACGGCGGTCGTTCCGGAACGACATGAACATCACAGTGGTAGGCAGAGGAACGTCGGCGGCGGGCTGACCCGTCTCTGGCAGCAGGCGGGCCACAACGTGACCGCGATCGGCCGGGACGGCGGCGACGCCTCCGATGCGGAGGTCGTCGTGGTCGCCGTTCCGTCCGGGCAGATCGCCGATGCGCTCGGGAAGGTGTCCGGCCTCGACGGACAGGTCGCGATCGACGCGATGAACGCGTTCGGCGGCCGGAACGAGGAGTTCGAGTCGCTCGCACACGAGGTCAAGTCGATCGTCGGCGGCCCGACCGCCAAGTCGTTCAACCTCAACTTCGCGGCGCTCTACGACGAGATTCCCGCCCAGCGCGCGCGGCCGACCAACCTGTTCGCGGCCGAGGACGGTGCCCGCGACGTGGCCGAACAGCTGATCCGCGACGCCGGCTACGACCCGGTGTACGTCGGCGGCCTCGAGACGGCACGGATGCTGGAAAACCACATGAACCTAGTCGGCGCCGTCGCGCAGGGCGGCCTCGGGCGGTTCTTCTATCGGATGGCGCCACCGGGCGAGCTGTAACCGCCGACAATAGACCGGATGCGGTCGGTGACCAGCGTCGGGCGCTGGAGCACGCGCCACCCGTGGCGGGCGATCGGCGCCTGGCTCGCGTTCGTTGCCGTCGCCGTGGCGTTCGGGATCGCCACGGGCACGGAGTCGCTGGAAAACGGGGCCGTGGGCGAGTCCGCGCGCGGCTACTCGATGCTCGACGCGAAGCAGCTCTGGCCGGCCCCCCGGGAGATCGCTTATCTCCACAGTTCGACCTGGACCGAGAGCCGCCCGGCCTTTCGTGCGGCGATCCACGACGTCGTGCGAAGCCTCCGCACCGAGAAGGTCACCGTGGCAAGCCCGTTCATGCCGGGCGGGCGCCGCTTCATCTCGCGTGACGGCCACTCGGCGCTCGTCGTCGCGACGCTCGGCTACGTCGATGCCTCGGCCGTGCGGGACGCCATCCTGTCCGTCGCCCCGCATCATCCGGCGATCACGATCGAGGAGACCGGGGACATCACCGCCAGCGACGCCCGTGACCAGGTCGTGAACGACGATCTCCACAGGGCCGAGCTCCTGTCGGTACCCGTGACGCTGATCGTGCTCCTGTTCGCGTTCGGCGCGCTCGTCGCGGCCATCGTCCCGGTGATCCTGGCCCTCACCGCCGTCGTGGCGACGTTCGGCCTCCTCGGCCCGCTCAGCCAGGCGTTCCCGGTCCAGGACTCCGTCAAGACGGTGATCTTGCTTCTGGGCATGGCGGTCGGCGTCGACTACGCGCTCTTCTACGTCATCCGGTCCCGCGAAGAACGGCGCCGCGGACGCACGTCCCACGAGGCGCTGGAAACGACGGCGCGGACGTCGGGTCGGACGGTGATCGTCTCGGGGACGACCGTCGCGATCGCGATGGCCGGGATGTTTCTGATCGGGGCGAAGATCTTCAACAGCCTGGCAGCGGCGACGATTGCGGTCGTCGCCTGCGCCGTCGTCGGCTCCGTCACCGTGCTCCCGGCCGTGCTCGAGCTCCTGGGGCCGCGCATCGACCGCGGCCGGATCCCGCACCTGCCGCACCTGCGCACCGACACGTCGGGCTCCCGGTTCTGGCCGGCCGTCGTCGATCGCGTCCTCCGCCGCCCGGTCGTCTCGTGCGTCGTCGCGACCGCCGTGCTCGTGGCGCTCGCGTTTCCCGCACTCTCGCTTCACGTCGCGAAGCCAAGCGACGAGGCGCTGGCGCCGCAGAACGTCCCGGCGCTCCGCGCCTTCGCCGACATCCGGCGCGACTTCCCGGGCGCCTCCGAGCCCGCGCGGGTCGTGGCCACCGTGCCCGCCGGCGACGAGTCCGTGCTTCGCCGGGAGATGGGACGCCTGCGGCGACTCGCCTTCACGAGCGGCCTCGCCCACCCGCCGGCCGAGCTCACGACGAGCAGCGACGGAACGGGAGTCGCTCTCAGCCTCCCGCTGAGCGGCGCCGGCGACAACCGCGCCAGCCGGCAAGCGATCGCGATCCTGCGCGGCCAGCTTGTGCCGCAGACGATCGGTCGGATTCCGCGAGCGACGACGGCGGTGACCGGGGAGACGGCGGAGGACGTCGATTTCACGCACCAGATGAAGCATGGGATGCCGTACGTGATCGCCTTCGTCCTCGCGCTCGCATTCCTGCTGCTGCTCGTCGCCTTCCGCTCGATCGTCGTCCCGCTGAAGGCGATCGTGCTCAACCTCCTCTCGGTGGCCGCCGCCTACGGCGTGCTCGTGCTCGTCTTCCAGCACCACTGGGCCGAACCGCTCCTCGGCTTTACGTCGAACGGCTCGATCATCTCGTGGCTGCCGCTCTTTCTCTTCGTCGTCCTCTTCGGGCTCTCGATGGACTACCACGTCTTCATCCTCAGCCGCGTGCGGGAGGCCGTAGACGGCGGCATGCGGACGGACGACGCCGTTCGGTACGGGATCACGGTGACCGCGGGCGTCGTCACGAGCGCTGCGCTCGTGATGGTGTGCGTGTTCGGGCTCTTCGGGACGCTCTCGTCGCTCGAGCTCAAGGAGGCGGGCGTCGGGCTCGCCGCCGCGGTCCTGATCGACGCCACCATCGTCCGGGCCGTGCTCCTCCCGGCGTCGATGAAGCTGCTCGGCGAGTGGAACTGGTACCTGCCGCGGATGCTCGAGCGGCTCCCCCGCGCCGGCATCGAGGCGCCGTCGGCGCGCGATCCGCTCTAAGCACAAGGTAACGATCGTCTGCCTAGGCATTGCCATGGCATAATCCGCCACCGTGCCCGGATCCGCGTACACCGCGAGCGAGGCCGCAAGGGCCCTCGGCATCAGCCTCGACACGCTTCGGCGCTGGGATCGACAGGGCCGGATCAGCGTCGAGCGCGACCACGCGAACCGGCGCATCGTTCCTGCGGCGGAGATCGAGCGGCTGCGCGGCGAGCAGCTTCACGGCATGAGCGCGCGCAACCGCTTTCCGGGCACGGTGCGGTCGGTCCGCGTCGAGGGCCTGCTCGCGCAGGTGCAGATTGCCGTCCCCGGCCCCGTCGAGGTGACGGCGATCGTCACTGCCGACTCGGCCACGGAGCTGGGCCTCCGGCCCGGCGCCGCGGCGACCGCGGTCGTGAAGTCGACCTCGATCATGGTGGAGATATGAGCCGATTGAGAATCCTTGCGATTGCGGTGCTCGCGGTCGCGCTTGCCGTGCCGGCCGGCAGTTCGGCCGGTGAGAACGCCACGAAGATCACCGTCTTCGCCGCGGCCTCCCTCACGCAGGTGTTTCCGAGGATCGACAAGAGCCCGCGCTACAACTTCGCCGGCTCGGACCAGCTCGCGTTCCAGATCCAGCAGGGGGCGCCGGTCGACGTCTACGCGGCGGCCAGCCCCAAGTACAGCGAGCTCCTCTACCACAACAGGCTGCTTCGCAAGCCGGTCGTGTTCGCGACGAACAAGCTGATCGTGCTCGTGCCGCGCTCCAATCCGGCGCGCATCCGGAGTGTCTACGACCTGCGCCGGAGCGGCATCAAGATCGTCATCGGCGACAAGACCGTCCCGATCGGCTCCTACACCCGGCAGATCCTCGACACGCTGGGCATCACGAGCGACGTGATGAAGAACGTCGTCAGCCAGGCGACCGACGTGAAGGCGATCGTGAGCCAGGTCGCGCTCGGCCAGGCGGACGCCGGCTTCGTGTACGTGACGGACGCCCACCCGGTCGCATCGCGCACGAAGACGGTCGCGCTTCCGGGGTGGGCGCAGCCGCCGATCCGCTACGAGATCGGCGTCGTCAGGGCAAGCGGCCACCAGAGCGCCGCACGCGCGTTCATCCGGAAGGTGACGTCGAAGCGAGGACGGACGTTGCTGAAGAAGGCCGGCTTCGGGTTGCCGACGGTCAAGAAGCCGAAGTCGAAGCGCGGGTGAGCCGCTACCTGTTCGGACTCGTCGTGGCGTTCGCCGCGGCGGTCGCCTTCGCGTTCCTGCTGCTGCCGATCGTCGCCATCTTCCTCCAGGTACCCATCGGCGACCTCTTTGCGCAACTCGGCACGAGCGTCTTCAGGGACGCGCTCGTCGTCAGCGTCAAGACGAGCCTGATCGCCCACGCTCTCGTGCTTGCGTTCGGGACACCGACGGCGTACCTCATCGCCAGACGGCGCTTCCCCGGCCGCGGGCTCGTCCTGACGCTGATCGAGCTGCCGCTCGTGCTCCCGCCCGCCGTCGCCGGCGTGGGGTTGATCGCGGCCTTCGGCCGTTTCGGGCTTCTCGGCGACGAGTTGGACGCGCTCGGCATCGATCTCGCCTTCACGCAGGCCGCGGTCATCCTCGCCGTCGCCTTCGTCGAGAGCCCCTTCTACCTGCGCGGTGCGATCGCGGCATTCGAGTCGGTCGACGATCGCCTGATCGGCGCCGCCAGAACGCTCGGCGCCGGGCCCTGGCGCGTCTTCGGGCGGATCGCCTTGCCGCTCGCGGCGCCGGGGCTCGGTGCGGCGTCGGCGGTCGCCCTGGCGCGCGGCCTGGGCGAGTTCGGCGCCACGATCATCTTCGCCGGCAGCCTCCAGGGGGTGACGCAGACGCTGCCGCTCGCGATCTACGCCCAGTTCGAGCAGGACTTCGACGTCGCGCTCGCGATCGGGGCGCTGTTCGTGCTCGTCGGCGTGTGCCTCCTGCTCACGTTTCGCCTTTTCGGATGGGCTCGCTCCATCTCGACGTCGCCGTTCCGACCCGCAGCTACGAGCTCCGGCTAGCGCTCGACGTCGCAGCGGAGACCGTTGCGCTCGTCGGGCCGTCCGGAGCCGGGAAGACGACGGCGCTCGATGCGGTTGCCGGGCTCGCGCGACCGCGCGCCGGACGGATCTCGTGCGAGGACGACGTCTGGTTCGATCGCGAACGCCGCGTCGACTGGCGGCCGGAACAGCGCTCGGTCGGCTACGTCTTCCAGGAGTACGCGCTCTTTCCCCACCTGAGCGTCGAGCGCAACGTCACCTTCGCAGGCGGCCGCGCCGACGGACTACTGGAACGGCTACGCATCGCGCACCTCGCGCGCGCCAAGCCTCCGGCGCTTTCGGGCGGCGAGCGCCAGCGCGTCGCGCTCGCTCGGGCGCTGGCGCGGAGCCCACGCGTGCTGCTCCTCGACGAGCCGCTTGCCGCGCTCGATCCGCACACGCGAACCGGCGTTCGCGTCGAGCTTCACGATCTCCTCCGAGAGCTCCGGCTCCCAACGCTGCTCGTCACGCACGACTTCGAGGACGCCGCCGCGCTGGCCGACCGCGTCGGCGTCCTGGTGGAGGGGCGGCTTCGGCAGCTCGGGACCCCCGGCGACCTTCTCGCCGCCCCGAGCGATCCCTTCGTCGCGAGCTTCGCGGGCGCCAACCTGCTCGCGGGCGAGGCGACATCCGGCCCGAACGAGCTGACGGAGGTCCGGCTTGCGCTCGGCGGGACGATCTACTCCGCGGACGATGCCCGAGGGCCGGTTACCGTCTCGATCTTCCCCTGGGACGTGACGCTCGAGGAGCAGGTCACGCAGGAGTCGGCGATGAACCACCTGCCCGGCGAGATCGTCTCGCTTGTCCCGGTCGGCAACCGGGTTCGAGTCCGGCTCGACCGGCTGACCGCCGAGGTGACTGGCGCTTCCGTCGAGCGCCTGGCTCTACGCCCGGGGGGCCGCGTCGTCGCCACCTTCAAGGCGACCCAGACGCGACTGCTCTGAGAACTGCTACTCGACGACGACGAGGTCGGCACCGAGGTCGCGCTTGACCTCGTCGACGACGTCGACGCCGAGGAGCTTCCCGAGGAAGCCGTGGTGGTGGGCGCCGAGCACCACGAGCGACACCTTGCGGTCTCGCGCCGCGTCGACGATCGTCTTCGCCGGGTCGCCTGCCGCCCACACATAGTCGGCACGGACGCCCTCGTCCTCCGCGCGCTTGCGCGCGTGCTCGATCACGGGCTCGAGCTCCGGAGGGACGACGAGCGGGATCGTCACGGGCGGGCTGTCGTCGAGCGAGCCGAAGTTCTGCGGGCCCTCCGGGTCGAGCGGCATCGTCAGCACGGAGACAACGAGCAGTTCGGCATTCGCCTTCTTCGCCTCCTGGATCGCTCGCTCGAGCGCCCGCTTCGCAGGCTCCTTGTCGTCATAGCCGACGAGGACAGTTCCTCCCACGGCCGTGATCCTACTCCGGAGGGCCGAACGGCTCGATCGGCGGGTTCGAGTGCGGCCCCTTCACGCCGGGCTGGCCGATGACGCGCTCCGCGGCCTTCTCGTCGACGAGCACCGTGTACAGGTTCTTCCGCGGGTCGATCTCGACGATGCCGAAAGACGGGTCGAGCTCGCCGGACCTGAGGCCGAGCTTGCGCCGGACGGTCGCCGTTGTCGCCTCGCCGGGCGCGAGCTCGAGCGTGAGCATCACCTTTCCGATGGAACGAGTTTAGGCCGCCGCCGTGTGCTGCCGGCGGCGCGCGCTGCCGGCGACGCTGCGCGCAGCGCTGCGACCAGCGCGGCCGCGTCGACCGCGCCGAAGCCGTTGTCGTAGTCGAATCCGGCGCGGCCGATGTCCTTCGCCGTCCGGCGAAGGAGGCTGCGGAGCTGGGCGGGCGACACCGCTCCCGCGCTCCAGCCCGACCGAACGGCCGCGATCAGCCCCGCGAGCGTCGGACAGGCCGCCGACGTGCCGCTGTCCGCCTCACCTCGGCCGAAGACCTCCGAGCCCTTGTAGTGCGTGTAGGCGAGGACGTCCGGCTTCTGCTCGCTCAGCCGGCCGGGTCCCTGGCTGGAGTAGCCGACGCGCTTGCCTTTCGTATCCATCCCGGCCACGCTGAGGACGCTCGGATGCGAGTTCGCACCGCAGATCGAGCGGGCGGCGCCGAACGCGCAGCGGCCGTCCGGACATTCGCGCCCGCAGTTGCCGGCGGCGAACAGGATGTCGGCGCCCGCCGCGTCCAGGCTGGCGACGATGATGTTGAAGGGATGGCGCGGGTTGTCGGAGTAGTTCCCTGGATGCCCGACCGGGAAGTCCATGTCTTGTCGGAAGATGCCCCAGGAGTTCGAGACGACAAGGCCCCGCCGCGCGGCCGGCATCGCCGCCGCCACGCGCAGAAGCTTCGAGTACGCGAGCACGGCGTCCGAGAGCAGCCCCGCCATCACCGGCGTCGTGTGCTGCTGCGAGAGGAGGACGGCGTCCTCTACCCAGGGCCGGAGGCGCGTGCCTTGGCGCGGCTGAGTGAGCCTGAAGGCATGGAGATGCTGCTCGCCCTCCTGCTTGAACGCCAGCCGC
>Ga0075423_10001502_pt1 | contig 20603 bp, 20 predicted proteins | sample SoiMethybrSBSTD2_FD_80114 | JGI IMG/M metagenome (GOLD analysis project Ga0075423, IMG submission 80114) | Bulk soil microbial communities from a Populus tree surrounding site in Tennessee, USA - Soil MetaG P. TD hybrid SBSTD2 | ecosystem: Environmental > Terrestrial > Soil > Tree plantation...
AGTTGAGCGCGATGTGGCAGCGCTCCGTGCCCGAGACGCGGACGTAATTGCGTCCGTTCGCCTTGTCCCAGCGCGCCTCTTTGACGGCATCGAGGGTTCGGATGGTGGTGAGCTTGTCCATGATCAGTCCTCCCTGGTGGTAAATCTACATTATCTCCGGAAACGTAAACTTCCTCTTTCCCAATCGCCGCGCGCCCCGCGCCTCGATCACCACCGTGTCGCCGCAGCGGATCGAATCCGGCGCGTCGGAGGGCATGGCGCCGGGCTTCAGCACCATCACGTTGCCCTCGACGAGCGGGATGTCGAGATGCATCGTGTACTGCGCGGTCGTGTAGCCCACGTCCGCCTCGCCGGTCACCTGCGGCCGATCCTCGCCGATGCCGCGGCCGTGGAGCAGCATGCCCTTCGGGATGTGGCCGGACTCGCGCGTGAGATTCTGATAGCGCGCGATCACCTCGCGGAACGTGACGCCCGGCTTCATATATTCCACGAGGTCGTCGAAGATTTCTACGCTCGCATCGAAGGCCCGCTTGAGCTCGGGAGGAATCTTTCCCAAGCACGCCGCCTGGATCGTCTGCGCGATGTAGCCGCCGTACTTCGCCTCCAGCTCGGTATTGATCATGTCGCCGGCTTCCAACTTACGATGCGGCGCGATGCGGCACGCCCACGGTATGTCCTGGCCCGCGCCCCAGTGCGTCATCGAGGGGTAATCGCCGCCGTTGGCGATGATCGTGCGCCAGATCTCCGCGACCACCTCGTTCTCCATCACGCCGGGGCGCGCCTTGGCGAGAATCGCCTCGACCACGCGGTCGAGAATCCCGGCGGCGCGCTCGATCCAGGCGACCTCCTCTTTGCCTTTGACCGCGCGCGCGTCCTGCAAGAGCTCGGTCGCGTTCTCGTACCGCGCCTCGGGAAAGGCTTTTTGGACCTTCTCCAGCATACCGGCGACCACGGTGCCTTCGGGCGCGCGCAAAAGGCCCGAGAGGCCGCTGACGCCGATGCGCGCGTGATCCAATTTCAATTCCTTCATGCGCTCGATCACCGGGTCGCCCCAGGTGCGGCGCGTCTGGCGGATGTCCTTGACCCAGTCCTGCGCGATCGACCACCAGGCGACCTCGTTCGCGCCGCGAACGAACGCGGTCACGTCGCCGGACAGCGGAAAGACCACCGCCACTTCGGTCTGGTGGCCGCCGATGTGGGTGAGATAACGGATATCCGCCTGGAACTGGTCCCAGTGGCTCTGGTTGGGGAAGCCGATGATCGCGTCCAGCCCGGCCGCGCGCATGAGCTCGCGCACTCGCCCCCAGCGCCGCTCGCGCTCCGCCGCGCTGAATTTCGGCAGGCCGAAGCCCCGCTCACCGCTGTTGATCATGCGATTAACCCCCTTTAGTTCTTTGTTTTTCCTTTATAAGCTTGTCCGGCGGGCTTCAAGGTCGGTGGAAAAATCGACCGTTAAATGATAGGAGATTTGAACGCCATTACTGGTCCTCTGGCGAAAGCTTCCAGCTTCTTTGTCCATGTCCCTCTCTGAGGGATAAGCGGATGAAATACCTCGCGATTTGCGAAGACGACCTTCTCTTCCAGTTCATGCGCAGAGTCGCGACCAAGCGCGGCGAGGTGCTGTTCCTAGTGCAGGAGGCCGATGCGGCGCGGCGTATCCGGCGGCGCGGCGGCAGCAGCCAATGGGGCGCCCTGGATCGTGAGGCCACCTATCAGAAGGCGCACCTCGAACGCATCCATCAAGTCATTTTATTCGTCCGGGACGGCGAGATCTGGGAGCAGGTCTATACCTTGCTGCGGAGCCTCAGACCCGATCTCCCTATTCTTTCTCTCGCCGCCGGGAAGAAATCGTTCGGGGCACACAAAGATAAGCTCCTCAGCCAGCTGCCGCTCGAAAACATTTTCGACGAGTTTTGCGCGCCGCAGCTGCTCGACACGATCAACCGCCAGCGCGTCGAGAAGATCCGCTCGCTCTTCCGCGAGAAAGACAAGATCCACATCCTGCTCCAGCACGACCCCGATCCCGACGCGATCGGCAGCGCGCTCGCGCTCCGCGAGCTGCTGGGCAGAAACCGGACGACCACGCCGATCGTCACGTTCGGCGAAGTCACCCGGCCGGAGAATCTCGCGATGATCCGCCTGCTGGAGATCCAGATCGACCGGATCACTTACGCCGACCTACACGAGGACGGCGCCAGGCTCGCGCTCGTCGACGTGCAGCCGCCCTACTTCGGCGACCGCCTCGGGCGCGTCGATCTTGTCGTCGATCATCATCCCAAGCGGGCGCCTTTCAGCGCGCGCTTCGCCGATCTCCGCTCAGACTACGGCGCGACCTCGACGATCTTTACCGACTATCTCCGCGCGGCAGGCATGGAGCCCTCGCAGCGGCTCGCCACCGCGCTGCTTTACGGCATCAAGACCGACACGCTGTTTCTCGAGCGCGGCAGCCACATGGTCGACGTCGAGGCCTTTTCCTTTCTCTATCCTTTCGCCAACCGCGCTCTCATCGCCAGGATGGAGCGTCCCGCGCTGCCGCGCGAGGACCTGGAGGCGCTCGGCCGCGCGCTGAGCCGGCTCCAGCTCGACGACGGCGTCGCGGTGATTCACATGGGCGAGGTGAAGCGTGAAGATGTCATCCCGCAGATGGCGGACTTCTCGCTCCAGATCGAAGGCGTCGAGTGGGGCATCGTCTCGGGACTCTCCGACAACCGCGTCGTCATCTCGGCGCGGAACGTCGGCTACGTCAAAAGCGCCGGCGACATCATGAAACGGCTTTTCGACGACATCGGCAGCGCGGGTGGCCATCGCATGATGGCCAAGGCGGTCATTCCCGTGGCGCGCTTCAAGGAGAAGTTCGGCGAGGTGAGCGAGAAGGCGATCCGCGATGCGATCGTTCCACTCATCAGAGAGCGCGAGGACGAGCCCGGCCGTGGCTGACGGCCGGAGGGGCTTTCGCGAGATCGAGCACACGGCCGACCTCGGCATCGAGGCGGAGGGCGAAACCCCCGCGGAGCTCTTCACCGCCGCAGCGGAGGGATTGTACGCGCTGATCGCCGACCCGGAAGGCATAGAAGCGCAGCAAGCTATCTCCGTCGCTGCGACCGGCGGCGACTGGGAAGAGCTGTTACAGGCATGGCTTTCCGAGCTGCTCGCCGAATTCAATCTGCGCGGCTTCATCGGAAAAAATCTGAACATCCAGGAGATTGAACGGCATCGCGTCGCTGGCACAGTCGAAGGGGGGCCGCTCGATTTAAAACGACACAGATTTCATACGGAGATCAAAGCCGTCACGTATCATGAGCTGAAAGTGTGGCAGGACGGCGGCAAGTGGCGAGCGCGGGTGATTTTCGACGTCTAGATGCAGCTTTAGTCGGAGAGATCCTTCACGGAGCCTGCCCTGAAAATTAACAATTGATCGACATGGCAGCCGAAGAGATTCGAATCAATCGCATCCACGAATACCTGTGGGAAATCCCGCGCACCGGCGGCATGCGAGTGCCCGGCCGCGTCTATGCGACGGAAAAACTCTTTTCCGTCTTGAAGGAAGACAACAGCCTCAGGCAGGTGATGAACGTTGCCCATCTCCCGGGAATTGTCGGCTACTCGCTCGCGATGCCCGACATCCACTGGGGCTACGGCTTCCCGATCGGCGGCGTCGCCGCGATGGACGCGAGCGACGGCGTCGTATCCCCCGGCGGCGTCGGCTACGACATCAATTGAGGCGTGCGCCTCGTGAAGACCGGTCTGGTCTTCGAGGAAATCAAAGATAAGATCGCGCGCATCGTCGAGGCGCTCTTCGCGCATATTCCCTCCGGCGTCGGCGGCGAGGGGGCGATTCCCAAGCTCACGAAAGACACGGAGAAGCGCCTGCTCCGCGAGGGAGCCAAATGGGCGGTCGCGAACGGCTACGGACGCGCCGAGGATCTGGAGCACACGGAAGAAAGTGGCTGCCTCGAGAGCGCCGACCCCGACCTCGTCAGCGATCGTGCGCTGGAGCGCGGCCTGAAGCAGGTCGGCACGCTCGGATCGGGCAACCATTTTCTCGAGATCGGCCGCGTCGACGAGATTTATCTGCCCACGATCGCCGGCGCGCTCGGCATCTTCGAAGGCCAGGTGGTGGTTTTGATCCACAGCGGCTCGCGCGGATTGGGCTACCAGACGTGCGAGGACTTTCTCCGCGTGATGAACCAGGCGATGACGAAATACGACATCCGCCTTCCCGACCGACAGCTCGCCGCGACGCCGATCCGCTCGCCCGAGGGACAGGACTATCTCGCCGCCATGGCGGCGGCGGCCAATTACGCCTGGGTGAACCGCCAGGTGATCATGAGCCTCGCGGAAAAGGCATTTTTAAAAGCGCTGAACACGAGCCCCGCGGAACTCCGCTTTTCGCTCGTCTACGACGTCTGCCACAACATCGCCAAGATGGAAGAGCACGTGGTCGAGGGAAAAAAGCGCCGCCTGTGCGTCCATCGCAAAGGGGCGACGCGTGCCTTCCCTCCCGGCCATCCGCAGATTCCGCGCGACTATCAGGAAACCGGCCAGCCGATTCTCATCCCCGGCGACATGGCGCGCTATTCGTATCTCCTGGTTGGAACCGAGACCGCGATGGAGCAGACCTTCGGCAGCACGTGCCACGGCGCCGGACGGGTCATGAGCCGCTCGCAGTCGAAGAAGCAGAGCCAGTCGCTCAACATCGACGAGGAGATGGAGCGCCGCGGCGTGGTCGCGCGCTATCGGGGGCGCGCCACGATGGCCGAGGAAATGCCGCACGCGTACAAGGACGTCGCCGATGTGGTCGAGACGATGGAGCTGGCCGGCGTCTCGAAGCGCGTCGCGCGGCTCAGGCCGGTCGGGGTCATCAAGGGATAATAAAGAGAGATTCTTCGCTGCGCTCATGACAACAGACGCTCTTCGGTGTCATCCTGAACGAAGTGAAGGATCGCTCCAAAATAAGCGTTAACAACCAGGATAATTTGACTTCGACCCGCCGATTTGATACGAAAATTTGACACCTTTCATCCCCGGGAGGATTCGATGACTTATGTAATTGCCGAGCCGTGCATCAATACCAAAGACACCGCCTGCGTCGACGTCTGTCCGGTCGACTGCATCCACCCGACGAAAAACGAGCCCGATTTCGAAAAGGAAACCAAGCTCTACATCGATCCGGAGGAGTGCATCGACTGCGGCGCCTGCGAGCCGGTCTGTCCGGTAGAGGCGATTTTCGAGGAGGCCGCGGTGCCTGATAAGTGGAAGCAGTTCACCCAGATCGACGCCGACTGGTACAAAAACCGCAAGAAATAATTTTTCGCTTCTCTCATTCAAGGGCGTTGCCGGCGCGGTCCGGCGGCGCCCTTTTTTATTGGAGCCTATCCTTCTTGCACGCGCGATAGCCTTCGACTAAGGTATCGACCATGGTGCTCGTGTTGAAAAATCCCGAGATCGAGGGACTCGTGCCGATGGACGAGGAGATCGTCGCGATCGAGCGGGCGTTTCGCGAATTGGGCGAAGACGTCGCGAAGAATTCGCCGCGCGCGCGGCTGCGCGTACCGTGGAAGGAAGAAGGCGGCCAATACTATTTCAACAACATCATGGGGCTCGTCCCCGGCGTCAAATCGATGGCGCTGCGCATCGATTCGAGCTTCTCGAGGCAGGTGAAGGTCGACGGCAAGAGCCGCACGGTCTATCCCGGCGACTTCGTCGGCCTCGTCTTTCTCTTCGACATGGACACGTGCGAGCTGCTGGCGATCATGGACGATCACGCGATCTCGACGCTCCGCGTCGGCGCGACGAGCGGCGTGGCGACGAAACATCTCGCGCGGAAAGATTCCGCCGTTATGGGTCTCATCGGCTCCGGCGAGCAGGCGAAGACGCAGCTCACCGCCGCCGTCGCCGTGCGGCCGATCAAGAAGGTGAAGGTCTACAGTCCCACGCGCGCGAACCGCGAGCGCTTCGCGCGCGAGATGAGCCGCGAGTGCGGCATCGAGGTTGCCGCGGTCGATTCCGCGGAGACGGCGGTGCGCGAGAGCGACATCGTCACCGCGGCGACCAACACCGTCGATCCGGTGATCGAAGGGCGCTGGCTCGCCGACGGGACGCACGTCAACAGCATCGTCGGCGGTGACGGCTACATGAAGCGCCGGGAGCTCGACGACGAGACGATCCGCCGCGCGGGCCTCATCGTCGTCGGCTACAAGCCGCAGATCGTGATCGACAAGCAGGCGGAATTCGCCGATCGGCTCGAGCGCGGCATCGTAAAGCTCGAAGACCTCCACGAGCTCGGCGAGCTCGTCACCGGCAAATGCCGCGGCCGGAAAGACGAGCGCGAGATCACGCTCTTCAAGAACAACACCGGCATGGGCATCCAGTTCGCCGCGACCGCGCGCCTGGTCTACGAAAAGGCGAAAGAAAAAAACATCGGCGCCGAGCTGCCGCTCGATCTCTTCATGACGCGCAGGGGCGAGAAGCTCTACTCGCCCTGATCTTTATACCCGAGGCGACCCACGATGAATCTGCTGCCGTTTCTCGCAACCTGTGTCTATCTCGTTTTCGTTTCCACGGCGCTCGCCGCCGAGCCCGCGATGGTCGAAGGCGCCAAGAAAGAAGGCGCGCTCGTCTTCTACACCACGATGGACATCCAGAACAGCAAACCGCTGCTCGACGCCTTCATGGCGAAATATCCGTTCGTCAAAGGCGATCTCGTGCGCCTCGGCGGCACGGCGATGGTGAGCCGCATCATGACCGAGGCGCAGGCGGGCGCCAACCGCTTCGACGTCGCGGTAGGGATTTCTCCATCCTATATGCCCATGCGCGAGCGCAATTTGATCGCGCCGTACAAGTCGCCGGAGTTCGCGAGCCTCTACGACGACACTCACGACGCGCAGGGCTACTGGTCGACCGTGTATCTCAATACGCTCGTCCTCGGCTACAACACGAAGGTGATTTCGAAGAACGACCTGCCCAAGAGCTACGACGATCTCTTGAAGCCGCAGTACAAGCAGAAATTCATCATCGACATCGAGAACCACGATGTGTTCGTGGCGCTCAGCCAGGAATGGGGGCACGAGAAGGCGATCGCTTATTTCAAAGGCCTTGCCAAGCAGGAGCCGGTTTTTCTCCGCGGCAACACGAACCGGGCCAACATGGTGAGCGTCGGGGAGCGTTCGCTGACGTTCGTCTATGCGCAGGTTATCGAGCGCATGAAGCAGACCGGCGCGCCGGTCGACTGGATTCCGCTGGAGCCGGTTGCCGTCGAGGTCAACCCGGCGATGATCTCGGCCAAGGCCGCGCATCCGAACGCGGCGCGGCTGTTCGTCGACTACCTTTTGTCGAAGGACGGCCAGGAATTTTTGAAAACGTTTCGCCGCATCGGACCGCGCAAAGACGTCAAGCCCGATCCGCCGAAGCTCTTCGAGGGCTTCCGCCGCCGGGTCGTCGCGCCGGAGAACTACAAGAACCTGCGCGAGCTCACGAAAATCCACAACGACGCGCTCGGCATTCGCTAGAGGAGAAATCGCCATGCGGGAATGGGAAAGTTTTTTTCCGGAAGAAGAGCGGAAGATTTATGAAAAGGCGGGCTACAAAGGCAAGCAACCGTTCGGCCGCAGCCCCGCGCTGCTCGTAATCGACATGCAGCTTGCCTTCACCGGCACGCGGCCGATGGAGATCATGGAAGCGATCGACGAGTTCCCGACGAGCTGCGGCAAGGCGGCCTGGGAGGCGATCCCCAAGATTGAGCAGCTGATCGGCGCCTGCCGCGACACCGCCGTGCCCGTCGTCTATTCGGCCGGCGATCCCGACTTCAAGGCCGCTATGGGGAACGCCACCAAGCGCAAGGTCGGCGACACCGACTTCGCCGAGCTGGGCGGCCGCTTCCCCGACGCGATCAAGCCGCGCGACGGCGAGTTCGTCGTCCACAAAGCGCGCGCGAGCGCGTTCTTCGGCACGCATCTGATCACGTACCTCCAGAGCAAGGGCATCGACTCGCTGCTCGTCACCGGCACCACGACCTGCGGCTGCGTCCGCGGCACCGTGCTCGACGGTTATTCCTACGGCTTTCCCGTCTTCGTCGTCGAGGAATGCGTCTTCGACCGCTCGCGCACATCGCATCTCGTCAACCTCTTCGAGATGAACAGCAAGTACGCGACGGTGATCCCGCTCGCCGAGGCGTTGGAATACGTGGAGCAGCTGAAGCGCGTCGAGGGCCGCAAAGCGCTGGCGCGCTAGCTACGCGGAGGGCGTCATGGCGATCGAAGCCCCGTTCCCGGAAAAAGAATACGCCGAGCGCCACGAGCGCGCGCAGGTCTTGATGGAGCGCGACGGCATCGACGCGCTCGTCGTCTCGGAAAAAAACAACTACTGGTATTTCACCGGCCTCATCAGCTATCAGCTCGACCACATCCAGCGGCCGCAGATCTGCATTCTGCCGCAGCGCGGCAAGCCGCTGCTATTGATCTACGGCAACGATAAACCGAAGGCCAAGGCGCTGCCGTGGGTCGGCGACGTGCGCGACTACGTCGACGTGCCCTTTCCCAGAGAGATGATCGCGCAATGCATCAAGGAAATGGGCCTCGGCGAGGCGAAGCTCGGCTTCGAGCTCGGCGACGACCAGCGCCTCGGATTTCCCGTCAACTATCTTTCCGCTTTGACGGAAGCGCTGCCGAAGGCCGAGATCAGAGACGGCAGCGCCGCGCTGACGGAGATGCGGATTTTAAAGAGCGCACGGGAGATCGAGTTCATGCGCAAGGCCTGCGACATCTCCGTCAAGGCGTACGACCGCTGCCTGCCGCAATTGAAACCCGGCATGACGCGGCGCGAAGTCGCCGACCGGCTGTTTATCTCGATGATCGAGGAAGGGGCGCATCCGCGCCATCCCGGCTTTCTCATGCTGAACGCCTCGACGCGCTACGACGACCGCCGCTACGAGAAAGGCGACCGCATGGTCGCCGACTTCGGCGCCTGCTACGAAGGCTACTACGGCGACGTCACGCGCCAGGCGATCTTCGGCGCGCCGACCGACGAGCACAAGCGCGACCACGAGATGGCGTGCGACGTGATCGACCGCTGCTTCGAGTCGATGAAGCCCGGCGGCGCCATCGCCGAAGTCTCGCGCATCGCCAATCGAGAATTGGTCAAGCGCGGCTACCAGGCGGTCGACAGCCCGAAGCGCATCGGCCACGGCATCGGCATGTCGCGCGCCGAGCCGCCGTCCTTGAACGAGGTCGAGACCGAAGTCTATCGCCCCGGCATGGTGCTGGCGCTGGAGCCGAAGGTGCGCTCGGAGAAAAGCGCCGTGCATCTCGAAGAGGACATTCTCATCACCGAGCGCGGCGCGGAATTTTTGACGACCGGAAGGCGCGAGCTGGCGATCATCCGCTAAGATGAATTCGACCGGAATACTCTATCTCTCGAATAGTGACGTCAAACGCATCGTCGATCTCGGCGCAGCTGTGGCGATCACCGAGCGGGCGCTCGGCGACCACGGCGCCGGGCGCGTGACCTGGTCGACGCCCGAAGACTTGGCGATCAAGCCCGATAAAGGCTGGCAGTCGTGGGTGACCGGCTGCGCGCTGGCCGATGTCGCCGGCTTTCGCATCCGCTCGATCAAGGCCGCCGGCGGCAGCCGCGACGCGGCGCGCCCGCCGCGCAGGCCGCGGCGCATTTTGATCTTGAGCGACCGCGAGGGCGGCGAGATCCTGGCGATAATGGACGAGGACTGGGCGCATGCCGTGCGCACGGCCGCCGCGGCGACAGTCGCACTGAAAACCCTTGCGCGCAAAGGCGCGGCGACGCTCGCGATGTTAGGCGCGGGCGACACCGCGCGCGCCGCGGTGCCGGTGCTGGCGACCGCCTTTAAGCTAAAAGAAGCGCGGGTCACCTCGCGCACGCCCGAGTCGCGGCGGCGCTTCGCCGACGAGATCGGCCGGGAGTATAGCCTCTCCATTCGCCCCGTTGAATCGACCGAAGCGGCGCTCGACGGCGCCGATCTCGTAATTTCGGCGACGACGACCGCGACGCCCTTCGTCAAGGACGAATGGCTCGGCCCGGGAATAACCGTCTATTCGATCGGGAAGAATCAGGAATTCGACAACGACTTTTATAAGCGCTGCGACAAGTTCATCGTCGACAGCTGGGTCCACTGCAAGAAGAAATCCGATCTCGACCGCATGCTGAAGGAAGGATTCTTGAGCGAAAAGGATTTATACGCCGAGCTGCCCGACATTCTCGGCGGTAAGAAGCCCGGCCGTCAATCCGACCGCGAACGGATCTTCATCCGCGCCATCGGCCTCGTCAATCAGGACATCGCGCTCGCGGAGTGGATTTACCGCCGGGCTCTAGAAGCGAACGTGGGAACGGTCCTACCGTTTTGAATTCGGTCGAGCGCCGCACGAACCTATAGACCGCGAAGCAAATCGGCGTGACGATCCCGCAGTCGATGCTGTACCGGGCGGATAGGGGGATCAAATGAAAATATGGGTGGGGCTATTTGCGCTCCTTATCGCCTTCGTAGGATCGGCAAGAGCGGCGAAAGCCCAGCTCATCAAAGTGACCGTGGGCAACAACGCCATCAGCGGCAACGGTCTGCCGGCATGGGTGGCGAAGGAGGCCGGGATATTTCGCAACAACGGTCTGGACGTGCAGATCGTTTATTTCCGCGGCGGAACGATCACCGCGATGGCTATGGTAGCCCGTGAGATTCCTATAAGTCAGGTGTCCGGTCCTCCGATCGTGAGCGCCGGTCTCAAGGGAGCCGATACGGTGATGGTCGCCGGAGGAAACGTGGTCTCGGAGTATTGGCTCATGAGCCGGCCCGAGATCAAGACCGCCGCGCAGCTCAAAGGCGGCCAGATCGCGGTCGCCACCTTTGGCGGCCAGGCCGATTTTATCTCTCGCATCGCGCTACAGCGGCTCGGACTGATTCCGGGAAAAGATGTCGCCATCGTGCAGATCGGCACGGTGCCGGAGCGGCTGAGCGCCTTGGACAAGGGAAGAGTGCAGGGCGCTATGCTTAATCCGCCCGACAACGTCGTAGCCCAGAAGAGGGGCTTTTACGGTCTAATCAGTGTCCGCTTGCCGTATCAGGGCGTAGGCGTCGGCACGACGCGCACGATCATTCGAGAAAATCCCGACATCGTCAGGAAATATGTCAAATCGCAGATCGAGGCCATCCACCGCATCAAGACAGACCGGGAGTTAGGAATAAAAGTCCTGGCGAAATATCTCGCCTCGTCGGATAGGGAAATTTTAGAAAGGACCTACGACGACCTCGCGAGCGATGAAAAGCTCGCCCCGAAACAATATCCAACCTTGGAGGGAATCAAAAACATCTTGGACCCGCTGGCGGAAAATGATCCCAAGGCCAAGGCCGCCAAGCCCGAGGACTTTGTCGATATGCGCTTCATCAAAGAGCTCGACGAGAGCGGCTTCATCAACGAGCTGTACAAGGGCAGAAAGCGCTAGGGATTTGAGATTGGTGTAACAGCCGACGAAATTCGAGCGCGCGATCAATTTGAAATCAATCGGGACAGAGGCTCATTCCCTGCGACCGAGAGCCTCTGCCCCGAGGAACCGATCCCGTCTTACTGATCGCCCATATCCGGCGTGACGCCGTTTTTCTTACACTCTTCCTCGTACATCTTTCTGAGCGAGGCGTCCTCGTTGTCGAAGTCGATCTGATCGATGCCGCCCTCTTCGCGCTGGACCGCGGTGTTGGCGTGGAGCGCGACGAATTTACACGGCACATTGCCCGTATTGTAGTGCTGGTGCCAGGTCCCTGCGGGCGGGCAGACGATGCTGCCCTCGTGCCAGTCGTAGCGCTTCGGCTCCTGGCCCTCGTCCCACATTAAAGTGTAGCCGGTCGAATCGAGCAGGCAGACGTGCGCGCCCGGCCCGTGCTTGTGCGCCTTCTTGTAGCGGCCGACAGGGAACTGCGAGACGTGCGCCAGCATGGCGCTGCCCGCCATGTGGATGTACATATTGCGCGTGCCCTTACCGCGCTTCTCGCGCGGCACGAGATTGATCTTGCGGATGTCGGCGATGAAGTTCGTGTGCAGGATGCCGCCGTAATACTCGGTGTGGTACTTTCCCTCGCGGCTGAAGAAGTCCTCGGCCTTGGGGTCGAAGCGGTCCTTGAACATATAATTGGTGTTGAAGATGAATTCCGGATCGCGGAAGAGCTCGAACGCCACCGGCTGGCTCGTCAGCGCGACGTAGCGCGCCGGCTCGCTGCCGGTCGCGTTGAAATGCTGGTGCCATGCGTTCAGCGGAATGGCGAAGACGCTGCCGCGCTCCCACTCGAACGTCCGCTTCGCGGTGCCGTCGTACCAAATGGTCGTCGCCCCGCGTCCCGCAGCGACCAGCACGATCTCTTCGAAGAGCTGGCGCTGCGGCTTGGTGTTGCCGCCGGGGGGAATCTCGCAAATATACGCGTCGGCGACCATTTGGTCGGAGAAGCTCAGGTACGCCCCTTTGACCCCGCGCCGCTTCCAGTCGCCGAGCTTCGTGTCGCGCACGTCGGGCACGTAGGAGCCGCTGATGATTGGAATGCCTTCGGACTCGACCCATTTTTTGTACGGGCTATAATGGTCCATCATGTACTGCACGTAGGGATGGACCGGGAATTCTTTGGTCATCTTGGTCGCCATGGACGGTTCCTCCTGATTTGAACGATTCAACTTAATTATCGCGCGGAAAAAATTCTGTCAACAGCATTGACAAGAAAGTTTCCGTGGGATAATTGAAACAAAAGTTTCATGCCGCCCATCAAGCAGATTTTCGCCCGCACCGACCGGATGAACGGGGCGCAGAAGCGGCTCGGCCGCTATCTGCAAAACGACAGCTCCGCGCTCCTGGTCTCGAACGTGAGCGATCTCGCGAACGCCGTCGGGGTCAGCAAGGCGACGGTCGTGCGCTTCGCCAAGAGCCTGGGCTACAAGGGCTTTCCCGAGTTCAAGCGCGACATCCAAAAAGAGATGCGGCGCAAGCTCCGCGCCGCCTCGCGCATGGAGCAGACCTTCGCCGAGCTCGGTAACGATGAGAATATCTTCGCCAAGCTCATCAAGCGCGACATCGAGCTTCTGCAGGAGACGCTGCAAGCCGCCTCACTGCCGGATTTCCACAGAGCGGTCGAGATCATCTGGCGCGCGCGCAAGGTTTATATCATCGGCCTCAATGCCTCGATGGCGCTCGCCTACCTGCTCCACTTCCGCCTCGTGCGCGTAAAAAAAGAGGCCCATTGGGTCTTTCTGACTGGCGGCACGTCGCTGCTCGAGCAGCTCGCGTTCATGGAGCGCGACGACGTGCTCATCGCGATCGACTTCGTGAACGTCCCGCGCGAGGTCGAGACCGCGCTGCGCCACGCGAAGAAAGTCGGCGCGCCGATTCTCGGCATCACCGACTTCCCGAGCTCGCCGATCGCCAAAGCCGCCAACGTCTGCCTCTACGCCAAGCGCGGCCTTCACAGCACGGTCAATTCGCTGACCCCGGCGTTCTCTCTCGTCAATGCGCTCGCGATCGCCGTGGCGTGGACCAAAAAAGGCGATTCCATCAAAGCGCTGAACGATCTCGACCAGCTCTTGGAAGGATACGGAACGTAATCACGTAATCAAAAGGAGAAAATTTCATGGCGACAAAATTGAAATTCGGCCTGCTGCTGCCCCATTTTTGCGAATACGGCTCGGCCGAGAGGTGCATCGAAGGATCGAAGAAGGCCGAAGCCTATGGCTTCGACTCGGTCTGGGTGCGCGACCATCTCGTCTTCGAGCCGCACGGGATGGAGGGCGAGGACAACACGCACATCGAGGGGACGCTGATCCTCGCGGCCGTCGCGACGGTGTGCAAAAAACTAACGCTCGGCACCGGCACGATGATCTCTCACCGCAGCCCGATCCATCTCGCCCAGACGATGGCCGGCCTCAGCACGCTGTGCGAGAACATTATCATGGGGCTCGGCCTCGGCACCTTCCCCCACGAGTTCGAGGCGGCTGGATACAAGAAAGTCACCCTGCAGGATCGCGCCAATATCGCCAAGGTCAACGCGCTTCTCTGCCGGCGCTTCTGGGCCGGCGAGAAGGTCAGCTATCAAGACGACTATTACGACTTCAAGGATGTCGAGCTGAAGCCGACGCCGGGCAAGAAAATCCCGATTTGGTACGGCGGCGGCACGCCGGCGTCCGTCCGCCGCGCGGCGGATTACTGCGACGGCTGGATGCCCGGGCGCATCCCGACGGCGACCTTCAATAAAATGGTCAAATACCTCGAGGAGCAGTGCAAGCTCGCCGGCCGGCCGATGGTGACCACCGGCGCGATCCCGATCACCAGCCTCGACAAGAACCGCGACGTCGCGCTCAGCAAGGTCAACGTCAAGGGGCTGATCAACGAGGGCAACGCACCGAGCAAGAAGACCTGGGTCAAGCCGAAGTCGGGCACCTTCTCCACGGTCGAGGACATCGAGGGGCTGCTCATGGCGGGAACGCCGGCGGACATCGCCCGCGACACCAAACGCTACGAGGAAGCGGGACTGAACCACATCGTTTTCGATCTCCGCTTCCGCTACGCCGACTGGTACCAGCAGATCGACCTGCTGGGCCAGGAGGTTCTGCCCAAAGTCCGGGCGTAAGGGAAGGAACTCGCCATGCGCACAGAGAAAGTCACATTCTACAGCGAAGGCATCAAGCTGAGCGGCGACGTCTATCTGCCGGACCGCGACGACGGCAAGCCCTGGCCGGGCATCGTCCAGGGCCCCGGCTTTCTGGGCCTCAAGGACGCCAAGCACTACGCGCTCATGTTCGAGAAGCTCTGCGCCGCCGGCTACGCCTGCCTCTGCTTCGACTACCGCGGCTGGGGCGCGAGCGAGGGCGACAAGCGCGGCTGGGTCATGCCGACGTGGCAGGTCGAAGACATTCGCAACGCGATCAGCTATATGCAGACGCGGAGCGACGTCGACCCTAACCGCATCGCGACCTACGGCTCCGGCGGCACCGGCGGCGGCAACGCCGTCTACGTCGCGGCGGTCGACGAGCGCGTCAAGTGCACTGTCTGCTATCTCGGCATCAGCAACGGCCGCGACTGGCTCCACTCGATGCGGCGCGAGTACGAATGGGTCGATTATCTGAAGCGCATCCAGGAAGACCGCAAGAAGCGCGCGCTCGAAGGCGCGGGCGAGCTGGTCAGCGCGCGCGAAGAAATCATGATCGCGACGCCGGAGCGGAAGACCACCACGATCAAGAAAGAGGTCGCCGACAAGATTCCCGACCAGATGCCGCTCCAGTGCGCCGAGGCATTGATCGAATACAGCCCGGAAGCGGTCGTGCATCAGATTGCGCCGCGCGGCGCGCTCTTCCTCGCGGTCGAGAACGACGCCGTCACGCCCGAAGAGCAGTCGATCCGCCTCTACGAGCTCGCCGGCGAGCCCAAGAAGCTCGTGATCTTCCGCCAGACGACGCACTACGGCATCTACAACGACTACTTCAACGAGGTCGCCGCCAACGTCGTCGACTGGTACAATAAACATCTCAAGTACGAGAAGATCGCGGTTTCGCAGCAAGGCTAGGAGCGTTCCATGAATAAGATTCAATTCGGGGTGCGCGTGCCCAACTCCGGGCCGCTCTCCAGCATCGAGAACATCGTCAAGTCGGCCAAGCAGGCTGAAGAGCTGGGCTTCGATTCGATCTGGGTGCACGACCACGTGGTCTGGAGCTCGGAGATGCACAAGCATCACATCTCCTCCGGCGCCGCCGAGGCGTTGAGCGATACCCAGGACGCCAACTTTTTCGAAGCGACGACGATGCTTTCCTATCTCGCGGCGGAGACGAAGAAGATCACGCTCGGCGTGGCGTGCCTCGTCATGCCCTGCCGCAATCCGATCTATGCCGCCAAGCAGTACGCAACGCTCGACTGGCTCGCCAAGGGACGTCTCATCGTCGGCGTCGGTCTGGGCTCCAAGGCGACGCGCGAGTCCGACGAGTTCGGCGTCTTCGGCGTCTCCTACGACCGGCGCGGCGACCGCAGCGACGAATACATCCAAGCGATGAAGGCCGTGTGGACGCAGCCGGTCGCGTCGTACAAAGGCGAGTTCATCCAATTCAAAGACGCCGAGATTTTTCCCAAGCCGGTGCAGAAGCCGCACCCGCCGGTCTGGGTCGGCGGCTGGATGAAGCTCGCCGCCAAGCGCGCCGGCCGCTACGGCGAAGGATGGATCCCAGGCTGGCTCTCGCCCGCCGAGATGAAAGTCGGCTGCGGCATCTTGGCCGAGGCGGCGCGCGAAAAGGGGCGCGATCCAAAAAAGATCACGATCGCGGTCGAGAAGCTCGCGACGATCGCCAAGACGCGCGACGAGGGGCTCAATCTCGCGCTGCCGACGCTCAAGACCTCGAGCGAGAGCTACGAGCGCGACATCAACAGCATGCAATTCGCGCTCGACCGCCACATCTTCGGCTCGGTCAGCGACGTGCGCAAAAGAATCGACGAGTTCGTCGAGGCGGGCGTGCAGCACTTCGAGCTCAAGATCATTTACCCGACGATCGACAGCCTGATCCGGCAGATGACTCTCTGGTCAGAGGAGATCCTACCCCACTATGACTGACGTGAAGCAGATTCTAAATTTGAAATTCACCTTGAACGGCAAGGCCGTCGAGGTCGATTGCGAGGCGGAGGAGACGCTGGCCGAGGTCCTGCGCGACCGTCTGAATCTCACCGGCACGAAGATCTCATGCGAAGTCCAGGTCTGCGGCGCCTGCACGGTGCTCGTCGACAATCTCCCCGTGAGCTCGTGCACCTATTTAGCCTACGAGGCGCGGGGAAAGAACGTCGTCTCGATCGAGGGGCTGGCCAAGTCCGACGGCACGCTGCACCCGATGCAGCAGGCTTTCATCGACGAGTTCGCGTTTCAGTGCGGCTTCTGCACGCCCGGCATGATCCTCGCCGCCAAGGCGCTGCTCGACGAGAACCCCAAGCCCTCGCGCGAGGAGATCATCCATTTCATGGACGGCAACATCTGCCGCTGCACCGGCTACATGCCGATCGTGCGCGCGATCCAGAAAGTCGCGGGAACGGAAAAAAGTCAAAAGTAAAAAGGTAACCAGCAAAAACCCGCTCCGAACTTTTGCCTTTTTGCTTTGGCCTTTTGACTTCGAAAACCATGAACGAAAAAAAGAAGGGCGAATTTAAGATCGTCAATCACTCCGTGCCGCGCCGCGACGGCCGCGCGAAAGTCACGGGCAAAGCGACCTATGTGAGCGACGTCAAGCTCATCGGCATGGCGTGGGCGAAGGTCCTGCGGAGTCCCTATCCGCACGCGAACATCGTCTCGATCGACACGTCGCGTGCGGCCGCGCAGCCGGGCGTCTTCGCCGTGATTACGGGGAACGACCTGGAAGGCATCAATCCGTACTATGGCCACGCCGTCAAAGACCACCCGCTGCTCGCGATCGGCAAGGTGCGCTACATCGGCGAGCCGGTCGCTGCGGTCGTCGCGGTCGACGAGCGCACCGCCTTCGCTGCGCTCGAATTGATCGATGTCAAATACGAGGAGCTGAAAGCGGTCTTAACGCCCGAAGACGCGCTGGCGAACGACGCGCCGCTGCTGCACGATCGGCAGTTCGAAGCGGGCGCGCTCCGCGGCTTCGAGGGCGAAGTCACCGCAGGCAAGAAAAGCAACATCTGCCAGGAGCACCATCTCAAGTGGGGCGACGTCGATGAGGCGTTCAAAAAAGCCGCGTCGGTGGTCGAAGGCGAGTATTATTTTCCCATGACGTATGCCTACGCGATGGAAGCCTACGTCGCGATCGCCGACGTCAACGACAACGGCGTCACGGTCTACTCCTCGGCCCAGCATCCCTTCATGGTGCGGCACGACCTGAAAGCGATTTTCAATCTACCCGTAAGCCAGGTGCGGCTCATCGTCCCGTTCGTCGGCGGCGGCTACGGGAGCAAGTCGTACACCAAGATCGAGCCGCTCGCCGCCGCCTGCTCGTGGAAGATCAGGCGCCCGGTGAAGCTCCAGCTCACCATCGAAGAGGCGATGCTGACGACGCGGAGCGACGACGCCTACACGTGGATGCGCACGGCGGTCGATACGAACGGCAAGATCATCGCGCGCCAGGCGCGCATTTACATGAACACCGGCGCTTACGCCGAGAACAGCCCGCTCGTCGTCGAGAAATCGACCAACCGCTGCGTCGGCCCCTACTCGATTCCCAACGTCCAGATCGACAATTACTCGTTCTATACGAACACCGTGCCGGCGAGCTCCTACCGCGGCTTCGGCTGCGCCCAGGTGACGCTGCCGGGCGAGTCGCAGATCGACGAGCTCGCGGCCAAGATCGGCAAGGACTCGTACGAATTTCGCCTGATGAACGCCGCCAAGCCCGGCGAGGAGTTCTTCCCCAAGATGCGCCCGTTCGAGGGGACGCTGAAGGAGGACCTCGACATCGCCGCGAAGGCGATCGGCTGGAAGGAGCCGATCGCGAAGGGCCACGGCCGGAGCATCGCCTGCTCGACCAGCGACGCCGGCGCCTATCCGCTGACGTCCACGGCCGTGCGCATCCACGCCGACGGCTCGGTGACGATCCTGACCGGCAGCACGGAGCTGGGCCAGGGGAGCCACACCGTCCTACCGCAGATCGCGGCTGAAGAGCTCGGCGTGCCGTTCGAGAAAGTCCATCTGATGTCGTCCGATACGGCGATCACCCCGTATGATCGCTCCACCGGCGCAAGCCGCACGACGACATTGATGGGCAGCGCGATGATCGACGCGTGCCGCGAGGCGATCCAGCAGATGGTCGCGATGACGGCGGACGTGCTCAAAGTCAAAGTCGAGCAGGTCGAGGTCGTGCGCGGCGGCGTGCGCGTCGGCGAGATCCAGCTCGACTGGTCGCAGGTGATCAGCAAATATTACGCGCTGCCCGACGGCGAGGTCATCGGGCGCGCTTACATTCGCAAGGCCGGCCGCTTCTCGCAAACCCCGGTCTTCTGGGAAACTGTCGCCACCGCCGTCGAGATCTCTATTGACGAGGAGACCGGGAAGATCGACGTCGACAAGCTCGTCACCGTCGGCGACGTCGGCCTCGCGATCAATCCCGCGCTCGCCGAGGGGCAGGACATCGGCGCCGCGACCATGGGTCTCGGCACGGGACTTTTCGAAGAGCTCGTCTACGAGGGGCCGCAATTGATGAACGGCTCGATTCTCGAATACCGCCTGCCGCGCTTCGCGGATCTGGCGAAGAAAATCGATCTGCATTTAGTCGAGAATCAGGACGGCGTCGGCCCCTACGGCGCGAAAGGCGGCGGCGAAGGGTCGCTCAATTCCATGGCGGCGAACATCGCCAACGCGGTCGCGCGCGCGACCGGCGCGCGCATCCGACACGCGCCGCTCACTCCCGAGCGGGTCTGGCGCGCGCTCAAGGAGCAGAAAGCGAAGTCAACTCTATGATGCCACTCAGACGATTCACGATCGACCAGCCGAAGAGCGTCAAGGAAGCGGCGGAGATGCTCGCGCATCACGGCGAGAACGGCCGGCTCTACGCCGGCGGCACCGAGCTCTTGCTCGCGATGAAGCACGACCTGCTCCGCTACGAGCATCTGGTCGACGTGAAGACCGTACCCGATTTGAACCGCATCAGCGTCGGCAACGGCTCGCTCCACATCGGCGCGACGGTGACGCACCGCGCGCTCGAGAAATCGGCGGAGGCGCGCGAGCACTGCCCGGTCCTGGTCGAGATGGAGCACAACGTCGCCAACGTGCGCGTGCGCGCGACCGGCACGCTCGGCGGCAACCTCTGCTTCGCCGAGCCGCATTCGGACCCGGCGGCGCTGCTCCTCGCGCTCGAGGCCCACGTGCACGTCCAGGGAAAAGGCGGCGAGCGGACTCTGCCTATTGATCAGCTGATCCTCGGCGCCTATGAGACCGCGCTCGCGCCCGACGAGCTCATGACCGGCATCGATGTTCCGCTCGCGGCGAAAAACAAGCGCGCCGCGTATCTCAAGTTTCAAATCAAAGAGCGGCCGACGCTCGGGCTCGCGCTGGTGATGGACGCCGACGGCGGCAACATCAAAAGCGCGCGCGCGGTGGTCGGCAGCGTCAGCCCCAAGCCGGCGCGCTCGGATGCGGTGGATAAAATGCTCGCGGGTTCGCGCGGCGAAGTCGAAAAGCGCCTCGCCGACGCCGCCCAGGCGCTCGCCGAGGCCGCCGATCCGGTCGACGACCTCGAAGGCAGCGCCGAGTACAAACGGCATCTCATCGGGGTTTTCTTGAAGCGCGCGTTCGCCAAGGCGATGGCGTAGCGCCTCTTCGACAACCTCCTTTCTTTTCCTCGCGCGTGAAATGAACCCGCGGCACGACGGCTGGCTGATCGCGATTTGCGCCGGCCGCATCTTCGCCTATGCGAATTTCATGGTCTACGCCTCGTGTCTGCCGGTTCTCCGGGAACAATGGCGGATGTCGGCGGCCGAAGCGGGCACGATAGCCTCGGCGTATCTGCTCGCCTACACCGCGTCGCTCGTCGTCTCGTCCTGGCTCGCGGAGCGTTTCGGCCCGCGCCGGATATTCGTGATCTCGGCGGCAACCAGCGCGCTCACGGCGCTCGTATTCGGGTTCTTCGCCC
>Ga0075423_10001504_pt1 | contig 20597 bp, 25 predicted proteins | sample SoiMethybrSBSTD2_FD_80114 | JGI IMG/M metagenome (GOLD analysis project Ga0075423, IMG submission 80114) | Bulk soil microbial communities from a Populus tree surrounding site in Tennessee, USA - Soil MetaG P. TD hybrid SBSTD2 | ecosystem: Environmental > Terrestrial > Soil > Tree plantation...
ACCTTCCGCACCCACGTCATCGACCCCGACCGCGTGACCATGTGGAACCGCTGGATCCAGCAGCAGGGATTCAAGCGCGTCGCCCTCCTCGCCGAGAACACCGACTACGGGGTGGGGCTGATCGAAGAGACGAAGAAGCAGTTCGCCTCCATGGGCGTCAAGGCCGAGCTCAAGACCATGATCTTCGACCGGGCCGTGGTCGACCTGACCCCGCAGATCCTGGAGATCAAGAACTGGAAGCCTGACCTGTTCATCAACGTCGGGATCGGCACCCCCCTCTACCTCATCACCAAGCAAGCCTTTGACGTCGGGCTCTTCCCCTCCACTCCCATGCTGATGTCCTACGACGCGCCGGCGCGTCCGGAGTACTGGAAGACGCTCGGGGAGAAGGGCACCTTCGCGACGTTCATCGTCTACTACCACCCGACCATGAAGCTGACGCCGCGCGGTGAAGGCTTCCGCACGCGCTATCTCGAGCAGTTCAAGGAGCAGCCGGTCTACGGCGGGCTCAATGCCTACGCTCAGGTGATGCTGATCGCCGACGCCATGAACGCCGCCAAGAGCGACAAGCCGGATGACATCGTGAAGGCGCTGCTCGCCAACAAGTTCACCGGATGGAACGGGACGATCTCGTTCACGCGCGGCGACGGACCCTACTGGCAGCAATGGACGCCGCCGATGCTCTTCCTGCAGTACACGAAGCCGGAGCAGGCCTTCCCCGAGGCCAAGATCGTCTTTCCGCCCGAGCTCAAGACCGGCGACTTCACGTCGGCGCCGCGCTGACCGCCGGCGTGGACGGCGCGCGCCGGGGCTGAGGACGACGCGTGGACCCGTATCTCCTGTCTCAGTACGTCCTGTCGGGGCTGGTCATCGGGGTGATCTACGCGTTGATGGCGCTGGGGATCACCTTCATCTACAGCATCATGAAGATGATCAACTGGTCGATGGGCGAGTTCTACATGATCGGCAGCTACGTCCAGTACGCGCTCCTCGCCACCGTCCTCGGCTGGACCCTCTGGTACGTGGCCCTGCCCGTGGCGATGGCGTCGGTCTTCCTGCTCGGGCTCGTCGTCCAGCGCTTCCTCCTCCGCCCCATGTACGTGGGCGGCGTGGAGCGGCGCGACGAGTACGCGACCATCGTCACCATCGCCCTCATGGTCTTCTTTCGGAACCTAGCCATCGTGCTCGGCGGCCCGAATCAGTACGCCCCGCGCGACTACGCCCGGGCGGGCAGGCTCCTGACCCTGCCCATCTCCGGCAACCGGCTGGTCGCGCTGATCAGCACGCTCGTTCTTCTCGCCCTCTTCTTCCTCGTGATCAAGAAGACGTGGATCGGGCGGGCCTTCCGCGGCGCGGCCCAGAACCGGGTCGGGATCCAGACGGCGGGCGTGGACGTGCTCCGCCTCGACATGCTCGCCTTCGGGGTGGGCGTGGCCCTGGCCGCCGCGGCGGGCGCGCTGCTCGCCCCCGACTTCCTGGTCTACCCGGAGAACGGCGCCATCACGACGTTCAAGGGCTTCGAGATCATCGTGATTGGCGGCCTGGGCTCCATCCTCGGAAGCATCGTCGGCGGGGTGCTCCTGGGCGTGATCGAGGCGCTGGGCTCGGTGTTCCTTTCCCCGGCCTACAAGGATCTCTACGGCTTCCTGCTCCTCATCGCGCTGCTCGCGCTGCGACCGAGCGGCCTGTTCGGCGAGCGCGAGCGGACGGTCTAGTCGGCAGGCGAGCGCGGGGACAACAGCGGGGCGAGCGCGGGCACGGCGCGGCCCAGCCGCCCGGCCATGGCCTGGCCCAGTCCCACCAGCCCGGCGGGATAGGCGCGGACGATCACCAGGACCAGTAGCGCGAAGAGCACCATCCGGATCTCGCCCCAGCCGCGCAGCTCCTCGGAGAGAAGCTCGATGAAGACGGCGCCGACCACCGGCCCCGCGAAGGTACGAAAGCCGCCAGCGATGACCATGATGACGATGATCGCCATCTCGTTGAACTTCATCGGGGTCGGTGAGAGCAGCCCAATGTAGTGCCCCTGGAAGCCGCCCGCCACCGCCGCGAACACCGCCGAGATCACGAACGCGATGCGCTTCCACTTGAAGGTGTCGACGCCCATGACGGCGGCGGCCTCCTCGTCGTCGCGGATCGCGCGGAGATAGGCCCCGACGCGCGAATGGACGATCCGCCACGCGGCGAGCAGGGCGGCCAGCGTGAGCGCGAGAAAGAGGTAGTAGTAGGGCGTCGGGCGAGGCGTCCCGAAGAGCAGCGGCGCCTTGAGTCCGAGATCGCCGCGGGTGATCTGGTACTCGACGGCGATGAAGAGGCGCATCGACTCGGCGAACGCCCAGGTAGCCAGCGCCAGGTAGATGGCGCGCATGCGCAGGCAGAGCGTGCCCAGGCCATAGCCCAGGACGGCGGCGGCCACCACCCCTGCCGCGATGCCCGCCAGGATGGGCACGTGGAAGTAGAGGCCCAGGAGCGCCGACGTGTAGGCGCCTACCCCCGCGAAGGTGTGGTGGGCCAGCGAGAACTGTCCGGTGTAGCCCGCGAGGAGATTCCAGCCCACGGCAAGGATGACGTAGTAGAGGCACGTAGTGAGGACGTGGACGTGGTACTCGGATACGCCCAGGGGTAGCGCGGCCAGGAGAGCGACGGCGACGAGCCCCCACCCGAGTCGCCGTCCGCGCTCCGGCATCGCGGTCACGCGCCCAGGAGCGCGTCGCGGACGATCTCCCGAAGGTGATCCGCGAAGTCCCGCCGCGGCCCCTCGCGCCGGACCTGCCCTCGCTCGATCATGTAGAGATAGTCGGAGACCTCCACGGCCTTGTTGATGTTCTGGTCCACGAGCAGGATGGTGACGCCCTGCCCGCGGACCTCGCGCAGGCGAGCGTAGACCTGCTCCACGATGCGGGGCGCGAGCCCGGCCGAGGGCTCGTCCACCAGGAGGAGGGCCGGCTGGGTCACCAGCTCCTTGGCCAGCGAGAGCATCTTCGCCTCGCCGCCCGAGAGCGCGGTCGCCCGGCGCTGGCGGCGCTCGGCCAGGCGCGGGAACGCGGCGTAGGCGCGCTCCAGCCGCTCCGCAACCCGCGCCTTGTCGGCCCGGATCACCCAGGCTCCGAGCAGGAGATTTTCCTCGACGGTGAGCTGGGGAAAGATGTTCGCGCCCCGCGGAACGTAGCTCACGCCCAGTCGCTTGATCTCGTGCGGGGGCAGCCGGTGGATCTCAGCGCCGTCGAGGGCGATACGCCCCTGCCGGGGGTGGAGGAAGCCGAAAATCGTCTTGAGCAAGGTCGACTTCCCCGCCCCGTTGGGGCCGATGACTCCGGTGATGGAGCCCGGCTCGACGCGCAGGGTCACGTCCGCGAGGATGTCGATGCCCTCGACGTACCCGGCCGCCGCTCGCTCGACGTCGAGGCGCGCCATCAGGGCCCCAGGTACGCCTCGAGCACGTGCGGGTCGTTGGCCACGTCGTCGAGGGTGCCCTCGGCGATGAGTCGGCCCTCGTCCATCACCGAAACCATCTGGCAGAGGCGCCGGAGCTCGGCCATCTCGTGGGAAACGATGAGGAAGGTGATGCCCTCCTCGCGGTTCATGCGAAGGATGGACTCCAGGATGATCTCGCGAATCGCCGGATGCACGCCCGCGAACGGCTCGTCCATGAGGATCAGGTGGAGCGGCCGGACCATGAGGGCGCGCGCGATCTGGATGAGCATGCTCTGCCCGCCGGAGAGCTCCTTGGCACGAGCATGGCGCAGCCCGTCCAGCGTAACGAATTCGAGGAGACGCCGCGCGCGCTCGGTGATGGCGGGGAGACTCCCCTCCGCTCCCCGGTCAAGCGCGGCCAGCCCGGGTAGGAGCACGTTCTCCAGCACCGTCATGTTCCCGAAGAGCTTGGGGATCTGAAAGGTTCGCGCGATGCCGGAGGCCGTGATCTGGTGCGGACGGAGCCCATCGGTCCGGCGGCCGCCCAGATGGATCTCGCCGGCGTCTGGACGATAGAGCCCGGAGAGGACATTGATGGTGGTGGTCTTGCCGGAGCCGTTGGGCCCGATGAGGCCGCGAATCTGGGCCCGGGGGACGGAGAGCGAGAGCTGATCCACCGCGACGAGGCCGCCGAAACGCTTGGTCAGCCCTCGTGTCTCGAGCACGGGCGGCCCCCCACTCAGGGTCGGCGCGACCATTTCTTGAGCGCGGTCTCGTCGATCTCGACGCCGAGGCCGGGCGCGTCGAGCCCGAGGATGCATCCATCGGCGTAGCGCACGGGGTCGCGGACCACGTCGCCATCCAGCAGGAGAGGCCCGAAGAGCTCGCAGCCCCAGGCGACGGGCGCCGCCGCCAACGCCACGTGGAGATAGGCGGCCGTGCCCAGCGACGTCTCGATCATGCAGCCGACATAGCACGTCATGCCGGCGGCCTCGGCGATGCGCGCGATGGCCATCGTCCCGAGCAGGCCCGCGGACTTCGTGACCTTGAGCCCCAGGATGCTCACACCGCCTCGCCGCGCGATGGCGAGCGCGTCGTGGGGCGAGAAGCAGGACTCGTCGGCCATGATGGGCACGCTCACCTGTCGCCCGAGCTCGGCCATGCCGTCGAGGTCCCAGCGCGGCACCGGCTGCTCCACGAAGTCGACCTGCCACTCCTCCAGGGACCGCGCGGCCTTGAGGGCCGTCGAGCGATCCCAGCCCTGATTGGCGTCGACGCGCAGCGAGACGTGGGGCCCGAGCGCCTCGCGGAGACGCCGCACCCGGGCGAGGTCCTCGGCCAGCGGCAGCGCTGCGGTCTTGATCTTGAAGATGCGATGGCCTCGCGCGACCTTCCCGAGCGCCTCGTCCACCTCCGCGTCGTGATCGGCCACGGCCAGCGACCAGGACAGAGGCACGCGGTCCCTTACGCGGCCGCCCAGGAGACGATGCACGGGCACGCCCAAGGCCCTGCCGTTAAGGTCCCAGAGGGCCATCTCGACGGCCGCGCGCGCGAAGGGATTACCCTGGACCCGGCGGGCCATTTCGCGGGCGAGCGGTTCGATCCCGCTCGCCTCACGCCCCACGAGCCAGGGCGCGATGTAGCGCTCGATGGTGGCCGCCACTGACTCCGAGGATTCCTCGCTCCACGTCGGCCCGCCCAAGCAGGCCGCCTCGCCCCAGCCCACCAGCCCGTCCGCCGTCTCAAGGCGGACGAAGACGAAATTCATGGTCTCGAGGGTCGTGAACGACATCTTGTGCGGGCGGGTCAGGGGGATGTCGGCCTGGACGATCCGCACGCCGGCGATCTTCATGGAACCGCACTATGTCCGCTGCGGGCGGGGCCGTCAAGTCGCCGGCCGGTACGCGCGGGGCATGGACAACGACGCTCGGCCCGCGATAATCGTGCCGCCCGGAGCCAATCGCATGGAGCGAGAGCTGGCGGGGGCCGCGTGAGTCAGGACCGACGAGCCTTCGTCGCCGCTCACGAGCGCGCCCATCCGAGCGAGGTGGTACGTGTCCGGGAGCCGGTCTCGGTCGACTCCGACGTGATGGCGCTCGTGCTCGAGTACGAGCGGCGGCGGCGGTTCCCCTGCTCCTGCTGGAGCAGGTGCGCGGCTCCGACATCCCCATCGTGTCCAACGTGGTCGCCAGCCGCCGCGCGCTGGCCTTCGCGCTGGGCGTGCCGGAGGGGCGCCTCGCGGTCGAGTATGCGCGGCGCATCAAGGACACCGTCAAGCCGAGCGCGTCATGACAGATGGAGGGCGCGCAGCGCCGCGCCGAAGCCCACGATCCCGAGGACAGTCCGGACCCAGTGCCACGTCGCCCACCGATCGAGCAGCGACCGCACATCGGGATCCGACAGGCCGCCCCGCTCGAACAAGGCGTTGGCGGTCGCGAAGAAGATCGGATAGGTCACCATCACCCCGATCGCCGAGAGCGTCGCGATGAGGAGCCAGCGACGACGCGTCACCGGGCGCGACCGGGCGGCGACGAGCGCGGCCAGCGTGACGGCGACGCTCGCGCTCCCCAGCGGGATCATCAGCCGGCCGATGAGGTGGGCATAGGCCGCGAACCAGGCCTGGAACTCGGCGGGCGAGAGGCTTTTCCAGAAGCTGACGAGGGCGACACCGATCACGAGCATGCCGCCCGCCAGCAACCCGAGCACGAGACACGCGAGTATGATGAGCGCGGATGCGACGGTCACCGGATCGCCTCCCGCCTAGTCGCCTTCCCCACGATATGCCGCCATTCTCCGCTCCAGGCGCCGAAGCACCAGCTCGTGCAGCCCGGTGATCGCGAGCACCAGCACGATGCCCGCGTAGACGCCCGGGCTGTCGAGCAAGGTGCGATGCCGTGTGATGAGATAGCCGAGGCCGTCGGCGGCCCCCAGCATCTGCGCGACGATCACGCCGACGATCACCAGCGCGCCGCCGAGCCGGAGGGCGGCCACGATAGAGGGCAGGCTCGCGGGCAGCGCGATGTAGAGGATCTGCTGGACGTGGGTCGCCCCGAACGCGCGCGCCGTCTCGCCGAGCGCCGGCGTCAGCGCCGCCACGCCCGCGACGGCCGTCAGCATGGTCGGGATCAGCGCGTAGATCGCGGCGAAGGCGATCTTCGACTCGGAGCCCAGACCGAACCACACCATCATCGCCGGGTAGAGCACCACCAGGGGCACCGCGTAGACGCTGCGGAGAACGGGGAGCACCACACGTCGACCTCGCGCCGAAGATCCGACGAGCTGGCCGAGCAGGATGCCGCCGCCACACGCGATCGCGTAGGCGGCCAGGATCTCGCCGAACGTGGTGGGTAGGCTGCCCAAATATTCCCGATGGCTGCTGACGAGCCTCCCGAGCGCCTCACTGAGCGGCGGAACGAAGAGGCGGGGGACGAGCCCGGCCCGCGGCAGGATCTCCCAGGCGGCGAGGATATCGAGGTAGAGCACGACCTGGCAGAGTCGCACGTGCCGCTCGGCCCAGGTCATCGCCGCTCCGCGTTCTTGATGTGCTGCCAGATGCGGTCCTTCAGCGCCCCGAAGCGCTCCCCCGCGGTCAGCGCAAAGCTGCGTGGGCGCGGCAAGTCCACGACGATGTCGTCGACGAGGCGCCCGGGCCGCGCGCTCAGCACGACGACTCGGTCGGCGAGGTACACCGCTTCGTTCAGGCTGTGGGTCACGAACAGCACGGTCTTGCGCGTCTCGGACCAGATGCGCAACAGCTCGTCGCCCAGCACCATGCGCGTCTGCTCGTCCAGCGAGGCGAATGGCTCGTCCATGAGCAGCACCGCGGGGTTCTGGACGAGGCCGCGGGCGATCGCCACCCGCTGCTTCATGCCGCCCGAGAGCTGGTGCGGGAGCCGATCCTCGAAGCCGCGGAGGCCGGTGAGATCCAGCATGCGGCGGGCGGCGTCGAGGCGCTCGGCCTTCGCCACGTGTCTGAGCTTGAGCGGGAACGCCACGTTGTCGATCGCGGAGAGCCAGGGGAGCAGATTGGCTTCCTGGAAGATCATGCCCACTTTCCGCGGCATGGGGCCGGTGATCCGCTCCCCGTCGCAGAGCACGGTGCCGCTCGAGGGAAGCCGGAGCCCGGCGATGAGCGAGAGCAGCGTGGACTTGCCGCAGCCGCTGGGGCCGACCACCGCGGTGAACTGTCCATCGGGGATGTCGAGGTCGATCGATTCGAGCGCGGGGACCCGGGCGCCGTCGGCCCCGAAGTGCTGTGACACGCCCCGGATGGCGACCAGCGGCCGTATCACGAACGCTCTCGCCACGCGGCCAGCCGCCCCTCGACCGCGCGCAGCACCTCGTTCACCGCCACCGCGGCCAGGGCCACGATGACGAGGGCGGCGTGGAGCTGCGGCATCTGCACGTTCTCGCCCCACGCGGCGATCCGGTACCCGATGCCATCGCGCGCGCCGTAGATCTCGCACAGGAGGATTGCGGTGATGTTGAACACCATGCCGAGCCGGATCGACTCGAGCAGGATCGGAGCCATCGCGGGCAGGTAGATCTCCCGGATGATCTGCCGGCGGCTCGCGCCGTAGACGCGGCTGACCAGAATCAGCTCGCGGGGCACCGACTGCACCGCCGCAATCCCGCCGACGATCAGCACGAAGATCGTGGTGAACACTCCGAAGGCGATCTTCTGCGTGGTGCTCACGCCGAAGACCAGGATGAAGACGGGCAGGAAGATGGACTTGGGGACGCCGAAGAGGAAGTTGACGAGCGGCCGGAACAGCGCGCCCAGGAGGGGCACCTCGGCGAGGAGAAATCCCAGGAGGAGGCCGAGGGGGACGGCCAGGAGAAAGGCGGCCAGCACTTCCCAGGCGGTCACCCCGAGGCTCTGCAGCACCTCGGGGCGACTGAGAAGCCGGGTTAGCGCGTCCAGGACGGTGCTCGGCGCCGGGGCCACCCCGGCATCGAGCCGTCCCAGCCGAACCATGGCCTCCCAGAGACCGACGAGAGCGAGGACGAGGGCGGCAACGACCAGGCGCTCGTGCCGCCGCATGACTCTACGGCTTGGTCGGCGTGATCGGCATGTTCATGAAGACCTCAGCAGCCGGCGCCATGTCCTTCACGCCGCTCGCCGCCGCCAGCTCCATGGCCTTCTCCACGGACGCCGGGGTGATCTTGCCGTCGCGCGAGAGCCGGAGAAAGGTCTTCTCGTACTCCATCTTGGCGATCTCCATCGGCAGCTCGTTGTTGCTCGCGATGGTCTTGATGGCGTAGTCGGGGTTGTTCCGCATGTACTCGAGCGCGCCGTAGAGGGCGTTGAGCCCCTTCTGGATGAAGGGGCGCCGCTCGTTCAGATTCTTCTCGGTCGCGGCCCAGCCGCCGATGAGATTCGGCGGCATGGCGGTCGCGAAGTCGACGAGGACGCGCACTTTGCCCTCCGACACGACCTGATAGCTGAGGGGCGAGTAGATCACCGCGGCGGCCAGGTTGTCGTTGAGCAGATTCGGCACCAGCCCGCCGCCCCCCACGGGCACACGCTGGAATGTCGCCTTGTGCTCACTCTGGGCCCACAAGGCCAGCGTGTCGGTACCGGAGCCGGCGGAGGTGATACCGACCTTCTTGCCGTCCAGCTCCTTGGGTGACTTGATCGGGGACGCAGTCTTCACCCCGAGGATCCAGCCCGACCACTCGTCACCGCTTCCCCCGATGATCTTCACGAGCACGCCCCGCTTCCGGGACGTCGCCACGAGGGGCACCGCGACCGTGCCGAGGTCCGCCGAGTTCGCGGCGATCGCCTCGAAGGTCTCCCCGCCGCCGCGATAGATCGTGATCTCGGGCCGCAGACCCTCCTTCTCGAACAGGCCCTTCTCCTTCGCGACGATGGCGAGGATGGTCGGGAAGTAGGTCTTGGTGGGGCAGCCGATGCGGATGGTTTCTTGGGCGTCGGCGGGTCCCGGAAGCGACATCAGCGCGCCGAAGGCCAGCACCACCGCCAGCCGAGCCATGAGCCTCGTTGCCATGGAATCCTCCTCGGGGTTCGTGTGCCGGCGGCCATGGTAGCACGGTCGGCACACCCTCCCGCAGAGGTGGTCAGCGCGAGACGGCGGCGAGACGGGTCAGGGCTTCCGCGCCCGGATGTTCACGCCCTCCGTCTCGTACTTGTCGGCCCTTCGCTGGCCGCTGGCCCCGGCAAACGGCAGGCCGCGCCACGTCACCTCGACGTCCTCGAATCCCGCCCGGGCGATCTTCACGAGGTACTCTCCTTCCAGGAGAGCGCCTCCGATTCAGGCCGTCCAGATCGCGACGTCCTCGCGCGCCGCAGGCGGGATGTCACGGTGCACCACGACGTCGGAGATCTGCAGGCGGCCCCCGGGCTTCAGCACCCGGAACACCTCGGCAAGCGCCTTATCCTTGTCGGGGACGAGGTTGATCACGCCGTTCGAGATCACGAGGTCGGCGAGGCCGTCGGGCAGCGGAAGGCTCTCCGCGAGGCCCTCGACGTACTCGACCTGACAAACCCCCGTGAGCGCGACGTGCAGGTGGCCGAGCGCGAGCATGGCCGGCGTCATGTCCACGGCGAGCACGAGACCCGTGGGTCCCACGTGGCGGGCGGCGAGGAAGGTGTCCGTGCCGCTGCCCGCGCCGATGTCCACCACCGTGTCACCCGGGAGGGGAAGCCCCATGGCGAGCGGATTTCCCACGCCGGCAAAGGATGCGGTGATCGTGGCCGGTAGCTCGGCCAGATCCTCCCACCGGTAACCGAGGCGCTCGGCGGCGTAGTCGGGCCCGGTGTGGAAGTGATAACCCTTCTTCGGTTCGGTGGCGACCTGGCTATAGACCTTTCGAATCTCCAGACGTAGAGCCTGTGCGTCCAGCGGCATGGAGCCTCCTTGTGGGTCCCGCATGGGTCGGGAGTGGATCTGACCGCTGGTGGAATGATCGCGTGGCGGGCGGTGGCCTGCTCAGGGGAAACCCGGGGAGAACATAGGGAGCCGGCGGCTCGCACGTCCGCTAGCCCCCCTGAGCGCGACTATGCGCCTCCGAGGCTCTCCCGGATCTGCGCCCAGGTCGCCTGCTGCTCGGACCACATACGCCCTCCGCTCAGACCGCCGTCGACCACCAGGTCGTGGCCGTTGACGAAGGTGGCTTCGTCGCTCGCCAGGAACACGGCGGCGTGCGCGATGTCGTCGGGGAGGCCGGCGCGTGGAATCGGCTGGATCCGAGCGAAGGCGACCTTCACCTTCTCCACGGTGCGCTCGGCCGCTTCGGTCGGCAGACCCAGGGCCTTGCCGAAGATCCCCGTGGCGATGCCGCCCGGGCTGATGACGTTCACCCGAATGCCTTGTTCGCCCAGCTCCATCGAGGCGCATCGGCTCAGCTGAGCCATACCCGCCTTGGCGGCGCTGTAGATCATCGAGGACGAGAAGCCGGCCCGGATGCCGGCGATGCTTCCCGTGTTGATGATGCTCCCGCCCCCTTGCCGCCGCATGATCGGCGCCGCATGCTTGATCCCGAGGAAGACGGCACGAAGGAGGACCGCCATCGTCCGCTCGTAGTCCTCGAGCGTCACGCTCTCGATGCTCCCGGAGGCGCCCGTGCCGCCGCCCGCGTTGTTGAAGAGACAGTCGAGCCGGCCGAAGTGGTCGAGGGCACGCGCGAGCATGGCCTTGATGTCCGCCTCGTGCGTCACGTCGGTCCGAATGAAGTCGGCCTGGGAGCCGAGATGCTTCGCGAGGCGCTCGCCTTCCTCGGTGCGCCGGCCCGCGATGACGACGCGGGCGCCTTCCTCCACGAACCGCTCGGCCGTCCGCTCGCCGATGCCGCTCGTCCCTCCCGCCACGATGGCCACCTTCCCGTCGAGTCGTCCCATGCCCACCTCCCCCTTTCGGCGTATAGTGTCACGGCCAGGAGGACCATGTATGCGCAGAGCGTCTCAGCTCCCGAGCCGTCTCCATCACACGGCCTACACCACCAGGGACATGGAGAAGACACGGCGGTTCTACGAGGACGTGATCGGGCTTCCGCTGATCGCCACGTGGAGCGAATCGGACAAGCTGTTCGGCAAGATGCGCACGTATTGCCATTGCTTCTTCGGCCTCGCGGACGGCGGGGCGCTGGCGTTCTTCCAGTTCGCTGACAAGAAGGACGAGAGGAAGTTCAGCCCGTCGATTCCCGCGACACCCTTTCATCACATCGCGCTCAAGGTGAGCAAGGCGACGCAGAAAGCGATGCAGAAGCGCATCAAGGCGGCCGGCCTCAAGAATCCCGACACCTTCGTGCTGGAGCACGGGTATTGCCGCTCGCTCTACGTCAAGGACCCGAACGGTCTCCTGCTCGAATTTACGCTCGACGCGCCCAACGCCGGTCGGATCGCGAAAGAGCGCAAGACTGATGCGCGCTCCACCCTCACACGTTGGCTCGGCGGCGATCACGCCTCGAACAACGTCTACCGATGATGCGCTCGAGACGATGAGCACCCCCTGGCCGCCCGACGACGACCTCCCGAAAGGGTACTCGTCCCGCCTGCTCGACGTCCTGATCCGCGCGGGCTTCATCGCCGTCCTGGCCGCGCTGTGCTACATCGTCTTCGCGCCCTTCCTGACCCTGATGGTCTGGGCGGTGATTCTCGCCGTCACGCTCTACCCGTTGCACCAGGGACTGGCGCGCCGGATCGGCGGCCGCCAGGGCCTGGCCGCGACAATCGTCGTCATCGCGGGCTGTCTCCTGATCATCACGCCCACCGCCCTGCTGCTGAACTCGTTCGGGAGCTCGCTGCACGATCTCGTCCGTGCCGTGCAGGACAACACCCTCGTCATCCCTCCCCCCCGCGAGCGCGTCAAGGACTGGCCGATCGTCGGGGAGAAGATCTACGGTTTCTGGTCCCAGGCGCACGCCGATTTGCCCGGGCTCGTCGAGAGCATGCAGCCGAAGATCGGCGAGCTGGCGCGGAAGGCGCTGGCGATCGTCGCGGGCATCGGCGTGGGACTGCTGCAATTCCTCGCGTCGTTCATCGTCGCCGGCATCTTGATGGCGTACGGCGTAGCGGGCGCTCGGGCGAGCCACGCGATCTTCGATCGCATCATGGGCATCGACCGGGGCGCAGCCTTCGCCCGGCTCTCTACCGCCACGGTCCGCGCCGTGGCACAGGGGGTCATCGGCATCGCGTTCGTTCAGGCGATCCTCGTCGGCCTTGCCCTCCTCGTCGCCCACGTTCCCTGGGCCGGGGTCCTGGCCGCCATCACGCTGGTGCTGAGCATCGCGCAAGTGCCCGCGCTGATCATTACCCTTCCCGCGATCGCCTATATCTGGATGAGCGGCCATTACGGCACCGGCGCGGCGATCGTCTACACGATCGCGCTGCTCGTCGCCGGAATGGCCGACAACGTTTTGAAGCCTTTGATGCTGGGCCGCGGTGTCGAGGCCCCTATGCCGGTGATCCTGCTCGGAGCGCTTGGCGGCATGGCGGCGGGTGGTATCCTGGGTATGTTCGTGGGCGCCACGCTCCTGGCACTCGGATATCAGATCTTCATGAGCTGGGTCGCCACGAATCCGGAGCTGAGATGAGACACCGCTGCTGGAACGTCCTGACGCGATGCCTGGCGATCGGGCTCGCGGTGCTGCTCGCCGCTCCATCGATCGTGCGTGCCCAGGAGCCGGGAAGTGACGCGCCTCGCTACAAGCCCGGGCAGCTGGAGCGGATCGTCGCGCCGATCGCGCTCTATCCGGATGCCCTGGTGGCCCACATCATGATGGCGTCCACCTACCCGCTAGAGGTCATCCAGGCGGCGCGGTTCGCCAAGGCCAATCCAAGCCTGAGGGATGCGGACCTCGACGAGGAGCTCACGAAGCGCGACTGGGACGACAGCGTCAAGGCCCTCGTCCGCTTTCCCCAGGTCCTCGAGATGATGGACAACCAGCTCGAGTGGATGCAGAGGCTGGGTGATGCCGTCCTCGCGCAGCAGAAGGACACGCTCGCGGCGATCCAGCGCCTTCGGGCGCGGGCGCTGAGAGCCGGCACCTTGAAGTCGAACGAGCAGCAGAAGGTGATCGTCGAGGGCACGCCGCCGGAGACCACTATCAGGATCGACCCGGTGAATCCCGAGATCGTGTACGTGCCGACCTATGATCCCAACGTCATCTTCGGCGACTGGCCGTATCCGGCGTATCCGCCGTACGCCTACTACCCGCCCTACTCCGTGATCGGCTACCCCGAGATCACGTTCGGCTTCGGCATGCTGGTCGGGGGCGCGATCTGGGCCGGGTGCAATTGGCGCCTCGGCCACATCTTCGTTCGCGTCGACCACCACGACCACTTCCACCGCCACGTGAACCGCGGGCTCAAGGTCAACCCGCTCCTCGTCGATCGGCGCGGCGGGCCGGCCGGCCGCGCCTTGTGGCAGCACAACCCCGAGCACCGGAAGGCCGCGCCGGGTCGCGACCTTGCCATCCAGCAGAAGGTCGATCGACCTGGCGGCGGAGGCGCAATCGCCTCGCGCGAGCCTCTTCGGGGTCACGACGGTGGCGCCGGCATGCCAGGCGGCAGCGGCGGGGGTCGACCCTTCGATGGCAAAGGACTCGGCGAGGGCCAGCGCCTCGTCAACGGCGGCAACGTGAGTGTCGGCACCTTCCCCAGCGGCGGCAACGTCGGCGTGAGCATGTTCCCCAGCGGCGGCACCATCAGCGCCAGCACCTTCCCGAGCGGCGGCACCATGAGCGCCAGCACCTTCCCCAGCGGGGGCAACATGAGCGCGAGTAGCTTCCCCGGCGGGAACTTCAACGGGAACATCTTCCCCGGCACCGGGTTCTCCAGTGGCGGCATGCGAGGTGGAGGCTGGGGCCGGCGGTAACGCCGCGGTCCGCCGCTACGACGATCGATCGATCGGAGCCCTCGTTCCGGCCTGCGCCCACGGGAATGGCGACATGATCTGCAGGGCGCGCTCGCGCATGAAGTCTCCCAGCACGTCTAGCCGGGGCCAGCCGTCCTGCGCATTCACCCAGGCGGCCGCCACGGCGAAGTCGCCTCCCAGCAGCGACCGATGGCCGGGCACGTCCGTCGCACGCGCCGCGAAGACGACACGCCTCAATGCCATCCGCGCGATGACGAAGGAGCAGAGAAGACACGGCTCGCACGTGGTGTAGAGGGTCCCGCCGGCGAGCATCGCCCAGTCGCCAACCCGACGCCACGCCGCGCGAATGGCCACGATCTCGCCATGTGCGGTGGGATCGACGTCGGCGCGCACTCGGTTGTAGCCTTGGCCAATCACGGTGCCGTCTCGATCGACGACCACGGCGCCGAACGGCGCCTGGCCCGCGCGCACCGCGGCTTCCGCGTGGCGCAGCGCCATCTCCATGAACTGGGTGTCGCGCGACTCGTGTGTCGGGTCCATGGTAGCGCTCATCCGACCTTCTGGCCCGACCCTAGCGCGACCGAAGACCGGTGCGCAAGGAGACCAGCCGAAGACGTACAATCCCGAAGCGGAGGGGCCCGCCATCACGCCCGACGAGATCGTGTGCCAGGCCTTAGAGGCGTTTCGCGCCGACGCGGACGCGCCCCCTCCGCTGAGCCTCCGTGGCGGATGCGCCGTGGACAGCTACGACGAGGCCGAGCCGTTCGACCCGGCGCGCGACGAGGCGACCGACGCGTATCTCGAGGGCTTCGCGTTCTGGGGGCTCGGGTATCTCGACGCGCAGTCGTGGCGCCACTATCTGCCGCGACTCTTCAGCTACGCCTTCCGGCATCCGAGCGATCCGCGGATGGCCCTGGAAGCGTTGATCCGTTCGCTCCGTCCCCCTGATCGCTACCCGCCGCGCCTCGCCACGCTGACTGCAGAGCAGGAAGCGGTCGTCGTCGCGTTCCTCGAGAAGGTGGCGCTCGGCGACGGCTTCGCGCACCTCCAAGAGGACGCCCAGGTGGCGCTGGAGGAATGGTGGCTGCCCGGTGCTCGCCACCGCCCCAACCCGGACGGCGCGGCGGCCCTGCGATCCGAGCCGGTTGCCTGGCATGCCGTCGAGAGGCCACGCTACCGCCTGGCGCTCCCCCAGGGGTTCGCGAGCAGCGGTGCGCGCCACATCCCCGAGGAGTCCCGGACGGTCGAGGTGTGGCGCGGCACGCTCTGCGGCGACGTGCCCGCGCTGGTCGCGGTCAATCTCACTCCCCTGGGCGATCGCCATCTCCGACACGTCGTGGAGCGGGCCGCCGCGGGGCTTCGCGCGGCGAGCGTGGAGCACCGCTCCTGTCATGTGCCAGGGGCATCACGCTCGGAGCGCCGCGACGGCCTGACGCGCGGTGACAGCCCCGCTGAGCCCGAGCGCATCACGATCGTCGCGGCGGTCATCAAGCAGGAGGTCGTCCTGCTCACGGTTCGGAGCTGGCCGCGAGACGATGTCGAGGCGGCGATGGAGCGAATCGTCGCCGCCTTCGAGATCGTCGCGGGTAACTGAGACAATCGCGATGCGCCTTTCTTCCGGACTCGAGATGATCGAAAATCTCGAAGGATCCGGCAGAGCCGCGGAGCGCGGCGATCGCGTCACGTACAACGTCAGGATCTTTCTCAACCGCGGCGACGAGGTGCCGCTCAACGAGACGCAGGCGCAGGCCCTGCCCCAGCACATGCTCAGAGGGGACGATGGCCGCGTCTTCGTCGACCACACGATCGTGCTAGGGTCACGGGAAGCGGTGGCGGGAATCGAACGAGCCCTCATCGGGATGAAGCGTGACGGATACCGAAAGGTACGGGTTGCCCCGCACCTGGCATATCGAGAGAAAGGCATCCCGGGCTTGATTCCTCCCAACGCGGTGCTCGTCGTCGAGATCTGGATGCGCGAGGTCATGCCAAAGGGCGAGTGAGTAGCGAAAGGAGGACGAGACCATGGGACTGCTCGACGATCTGCTCGGGAACATGATGGGTGGTGGCGCGGGTCAGCAGGGCGGGTGGCGTCCGGCGCCGGGCGCGGCGCCGGCCGGCGGTGGCGGGTCCAGCATCATGATGGCGCTCTTGCCGGTTGTGCTCTCGATGCTCGCAAGCCGGGGCGGTGGATCGCGGTCCGGCGGCGGGGGTCTCGGCGATCTCCTCGGTCAGGTGCTCGGCGGCGGCGGCAGCCCATCGGCGGCCGGCAGCGGCCTGGGCGGGTTACTCGAGCAGATGCAGCGCACCGGGTTCGGGGACCAGGCCCGGTCCTGGGTGGGCACGGGGCAGAACATGCCGATCCCGCCTGACGCGATCGGTCAGATCTTCGGCCAGGGCGGTCTCGAGGCGATCGCCCGACAGGCGAACCTCACGCCCCAGCAGACCTCGGACGGCCTGTCGCAGCTCCTCCCGGAGATCGTCGATCGCGTCACGCCGAGCGGCCAGGAGCCGGACTTCGACCAGCTCTCGCGGAGTGTCGACGACCTCCGCGGGCGGATGGGCGCGTGATCGGCGGCCCCTAGCTCGTCGCGTCGGGTCGAGGCCTCGCAGCGCGGAGGCGGGTCGTCTCGCGCCGGTCCACCTCGCCGGCGACGGGCTCGTCGTGCGACGTCCCTGGGGCGTACTACATGGGCATGGCCGCTCGCACGATGAGAAGCCCCCCTGCCCCGACGCTGAGAGCTCCGATCGCGCGCGCGACGCGCCAGCCGGCGGGAGAGAGGCGCTCCAGAGTGATGGCCGCCGTCACGATCAACATGACCCGAATGTCCATGAGCCCGAGGACGAGGAGGATCGCGGTCAAACCGGCGCAGGAGGCGCTGCAGTGGAATCCCAGGCGCAGGCCGTGCCGCCAGGCCGCTGCGGGCTTGGCCGGCAGCCCGCCGCCGCGGGCAGGCGCCTCGCGGCAGCAGGCAAGGTGGCGCGCCTTCCACGCGCTGAGCTGGAAGATCCCGGCGCCGAGAAGGACCGCGCCGACGATGATCGGAAGGGCCGCGGCCAAGGCCGGCTGGTGCATCTCGACCATCGCGAGCGCGACAGCCAGCGGAAACACGGCCATGCCGACCACGGTCCACACGCAGAAGTACCCTACGGTCACGAGCGCGGTCAACGAGGCCAGGCGCATCGCGCCGGCCCCGCCGACCGCCTGCCGGTAGCGCCAGAGCATCGGGGTCAGGGACGGCAGCATCATCGCCGCCATCATCACCACCCACATGCCGAGGAACGACGTCGCGGCGCCGGGCCACGCGTGCTCGTGCATGCTCATCGCGCGTCGTACTTGTCGTGGTGGCGCCACCAGATGCTGCCCGTCTCGTTGCGCCCTCGGGGGGCCCGGTCGAGCCACTGATACATGCCCCAGAGGCCGTCCAGTCCCCGCGCGTAGGCGGAATACGTGTGGTAGACGACTCCGTCCTGGAGCACGAACGCGCTCACGCCCGGCCGTTCGCGCGTGTACGTGGCCACGTCGGTCCCGGTCATGGCTGCGAAGGTGACGGGCCCCTCCCCCGGCTGGGGCCGCCACCCCGGCTCGCGGTGGAAGTTGTACTCGATGCCGTGCTGCTGCTGCGCCTCGGTGAACCCGACGCTGAAGTCGGGATTGAAGTCGCTGGGGGCCGAGGACGCCCAGGGAAACGTCCAGCCCATCCGTCGCTTGAACCCTTGCAGCTTCGCGAGCGGCGCTCGGGACACGGCCCAGAGCATCACGTCATGGTTCGCCAGGTGCACCGCGAACCCATTGAAGCCGTCGGCAATCGCCGAGCAGGACGGGCAGCCCGCGGTGTAGTCCGGCCCGAACATGAAGTGATAGACGAGGAGCTGTGAGCGCCCCCTGAAGAGGTCGGCCAGCGAGGCGCCCCCCTCGTCGGTGTCGAAGCGGTAGGCCTTGTCGACCCGGACCCACGGCAGCTCCTGCCGCCGCCGCGCGAGCTCGTCGCTGCGCCGCGTGAGGTCCTTCTCCGCGTCGAGCAGGGCGAGACGTGCATCCAGCCACTCCTTGCGTGTTCCGGTCTTGTGCGTCGTCATGGTGTGTGTCCTCCCTTTGGATACACTTAGCCCCGGGTACGAAGGCCATGGGAGTGACAAGTGTGACGGGATTTCGATGGACTCGCTGATCACGGCCGCGGCACGCGCGCTGGCCGCCGGCAACCCCCTGGGCGCCCTGAACCGGGTCGCCCTGCGCGACGACCCGCCCGCACTGGCCCTTCGCGGCATCGCGATGGCGCAGCTGGGCGATCTCGCGCGAGCGAGGCCGCTTCTCCGACGCGCGGCGCGGGCCTTCGGTGCCAGGGAGCCGGTCGCCCGGGCGAGGTGCGTGGTCGCCGAGGCCGAGATCGCGCTGGTCTCACGCGACCTGGGCTGGCCGGCGAAGGCGCTGGACGGGGCGCGGGCAACGCTCGAGGAGCACGGCGACCGGGCGAACGCCGCGTACGCGCGCTGTCTCGAGATCCGGCGCCTCCTCCTGATCGGGCGCCTCGACGAGGCCGAGCGTGCGCTCGCCCGGCTCGACTCCTCGGCCTTGCCCCCCGTGTCCAGGGCCGTCCACGAGCTGGTGGCGGCGGGGATCGCGATGCGGCGGCTCCGGACGAAGGCGGCGCGCGCGGCGCTCGCGCGGGCCTCGGGCGCCGCCGCCGAGGCGCGCATCCCGCCGCTGACCGCGGAGGTCGAGCGCGCAGCCGTCGTCATGGACACACCCGCGGGACGCCTGATCGCGCGTGGCGAAGAGCGGCCCCTTTTGCTCGACGAGGTCGAGGGACTGCTGGCGTCGAGGGTGCTCGTCGTGGACGCGTGCCGCCATGTCGTACGTCTCGCCGGTGCGGCGGTCCCGCTCGCGCGTCGTCCCGTGCTGTTTGCGCTCGCGCGCGCCTTGGCCGAGGCGTGGCCGGGTGACGTGCCGCGGGACACGCTCGTCGCGCGCGCATTTGGCGCGAAGCTCGCCGACGACTCATATCGCGCGCGCTTGCGGGTCGAGATCGGGCGGCTCCGGACGGTGCTCCGGGGGCTGGCTCACGTGACCGCGACCACGCGCGGGTTCGCGCTGGCACCCCGCCGCGCCCCCGACGTCGTGGTGCTGGCGCCGACCGTCGAGGGGGAGCACGCATCGGTACTGGCTCTCCTCGCCGACGGCGAGGCATGGTCGAGCTCGGCCCTGTCCCTTGCGCTGGGCGCCAGCCAGCGCACCGTCCAGCGCGCGCTGGACGCGCTCGCCGCCGTGGGGAAGGCCCAGTCCTATGGTCGGGGGCGCGCGCGTCGCTGGATGACCCCACCCGTGCCGGGTTTCGCGACGACCTTGTTACTCCCCACGCCCCTCCCGAGCGGCTAGGATGGGCGCATGAACCCATCCAAAGCCGAGATCGTCCGGGAGTACGGCCCGTTTCCGGATGTCGCCCACGTCCACGGGGTCACGTATGACGGCCAGCACATCTGGTTCGCGAGCGGAGACAGGCTCATCGTCCTCGATCCGGTGAGCGGGAAGACCGTCCGCTCGATCGAGGTCACCTCGCACGCCGGGACCGCCTTCGATGGCCGGTATCTCTATCAGATCGCCGAGAATCGCATCCAGAAGATCGATCCCCAGACTGGCCGCGTGGTCGCCACGATCCCCGCCCCCGGCGGCGGGGGCGACTCCGGCCTCGCGTGGGGCGAGGGCACGCTCTGGGTCGGGCAGTATCGGGAGCGGAAGATCTATCAGATCGATCCCCAGTCCGGGGCGATTCTTCGCACCATCGAGTCCAACCGCTTCGTCACCGGAGTCACCTGGGTCGACGGCGAGCTCTGGCACGGCACGTGGGAAGGTGAGCAGAGCGACGTCAGACGCATCGATCCGCAGACGGGAGAGGTCATGGAGCGGCTCGAGATGCCGCCCGGGGTGGGCGTGTCGGGGCTCGAGTCCGACGGCAAGGATCAGTTCTTCTGCGGAGGCGGTGCGACCGGCAAGGTGCGAGCCGTCCGTCGCCCCAAGCGGGGCTCCGCGAAGAAGTCGTGATGAGCGCGGTGCCCGTCGCCGTCTCGAGGGCGGAGACGGCGACGGTCAGGCGTTCTTCCGCGCGCACTCGGCAAGCCACCGCTCGTTCGCGTCCGTGATGACCTTTCGGGCGCGCGCGATGTCGTACGGCCGCTCCTCGAGGGTTTCGGGGTCCCAATCACTTCGCGGGGCGCTGAAGAAGTCGCCGCCATAGATGTGGATCGCGCCGGTGAAGATTCGTAGCGGGTTCTGCACCGCGTGGATGATCGCCGGGCCCAGCAGCGTGGCGTCCCCCGTTTCTAGCTGCTTGCCGCCGGCAACCTGTAGCC
>Ga0075423_10001507_pt1 | contig 20582 bp, 16 predicted proteins | sample SoiMethybrSBSTD2_FD_80114 | JGI IMG/M metagenome (GOLD analysis project Ga0075423, IMG submission 80114) | Bulk soil microbial communities from a Populus tree surrounding site in Tennessee, USA - Soil MetaG P. TD hybrid SBSTD2 | ecosystem: Environmental > Terrestrial > Soil > Tree plantation...
CATCGAGCGCACCGGCGCCCGGCGGGTCCAGATCGACAGCCTCGGCGACCTCTACTTCGCGGCCGGGGATGAGACCCGCTACCGCGAGTACCTGTACTCCCTGGTGCAGCGCTGCTCCCGGCTGGGCGTCAGCCTGCTGCTGACGCTGGAGCTGCCCGACCTGTTCCAGGTCACTCGGCTGTCGGAGCTGGGCATCTCCCATGTGTCCGACAACGTCGTCCTGCTGCAATACCTGCGTCAGCCCGCCGCCATCCGGCGCACCCTGACCGTGGTCAAGACCCGAGCCAGCCTGCACCAGCCCCAGGTCCGGGAGTTCACCATCACGTCCCAGGGGATCACGCTCGAGGACCAGCTCCCCGCCGACCCCGCTTCGCCGGCCCGGCCCCAACCGACCGAAGCCACCGCCCCTGCACGACCCCCAAGCTGAGCGGCCGGGTCGCTCTCGGCGCGGTCATCGTCCGCCAGCTCGATTGGGTGGTTCGCGCCTCCTCTCGGGCAATTGATGCAATCGGCCAGCGCAGGACTCCGGTAGTACCTGTCGAGCGGGGCATCAGCGCTCAGCAGACGAACTGGAGGTACGTCATGACTGACAGGAGACCGGATACGGTCGGAGATGGAAGAAGTGGCTGGCGATCTACGCGGTCGCTGGAGTGGTCGTCTACCTGATCGTCTACCTGGCGTTCCTCTACCACGCTGGCGGCGGTGCTGCCGGTGGTGGTGGGCTGTACTGACAGCACCTGATGATGGCTCGGCGCAGGGCGGCGGTGCTGGCAGGTGCCGCCAGTTCATCGCCGAGCTCTCCTCGGTCGGCGACGAGCTCTGGAGTTGGCGCCGGCTCATGACCCACATGCTGGGTTCGAGTCCCGCGTCCTGGCCAGGCTCGCCGAGCCGCCACGGCGTCGGAGACGCCAGCCCCTCGCCCACCGCTGGCGATCGTCGGCTCGCCGCCAGCTACCAGGCGGTGCTGAGCCAGGGACAAGGGTCCTTCTTTGCCGCGGCCCCGCTCAAGACAGCGCGGGGCCGGGTCGGCACCGTGTTCGGCTACCGGGGATGGCCGGTTCAAGGTCCAGGTCGTGACCCGCGATGGGCGCTACCTTCACCTCGGCGAGGCGGTGCTTGGCGGCGCCAAGGGAACCTGGGGAGGACAGCTACCCGTCGACCTCTCAGCGGTCGACGAGCTCCGGTTCGTGGGCTCGGAAGGCCGACCGTGGGACTGACCTCCGCGACTCAACGTAGCGGGCTCGGAGTTCTCCCGCGCCTAGCCGACACCGAGGGCTGCCGCGCAGGAACGCGTGAAGAACAGACGCACCGTTGTCCGGGTATGCCGGAGGGTCGCATACTATGTGGCCGCTTCGTGGGGGCGGGGCGGGTGGAGGTGGTCGCCGTTTCTCGTCGGGTGCAGACGCTGCTGTTCACCGACATCGTGGGATCGACCGACCGCCTGCAGACACTGGGGGACGCGGCCTGGGCTGCCTTGCTGGTCCGCCACCATGGTGTGATACGCGCCGTGCTGGCGGCACATGGTGGCCGGGAGGTGGACACCGCAGGAGATGGGTTCCTGGCCCGGTTCGACGCTCCGGCCCCGGCGGTACGGGCAGCAGTGGCGGCGGTGCTGGCGCTGGCTCCACTGGATCTCGAGATCCGCGCCGGGCTGCACACCGGCGAGGTGGAACTGGTCGGGGGCAGGGTCGCCGGGGTTGGGGTCCACCTGGCGGCACGGGTCATGGCCGAGGCCGGCGCCGGTCAGGTGCTGGTCACTTCCACGGTGCGCGACCTGATGGCCGGCAGTGGGTTCGGGTTCGTCGATCTGGGAGTGCGCGAGCTCAAGGGGTTCGCCGAGCGCTGGCGGCTGTTCTCCCTGGACCCGGCGACGGTGCAAGGCGACGCCGAGGCCGAGCCGGCGGCTTCGGAACCGGTGGCGGAGGGTGGAGGCGGAACCGTGGTTCCGTTTCCGGGGCTGTTGTCGGTTGAGCGCTCGGCCGGCTATGTCGGCCGTGAGGAGTTGCTTGGGCGCCTGGAGCAGACTCGCCGGCAGGCGGCGGCCGGGAGGTGCCGGGCTGTGCTGCTGTGCGGTGAGCCGGGGGTGGGCAAGACCCGCACGGCTGCCGAGGTGGCCCAGGCCGCCTTCGATGAGGGCGCGATCGCGCTGTACGGCCGCTGCGACGAGGAGGTCGGCGTGCCCTACCAGCCGTTCGCTGAGGCGCTGGAATGGTACACGGGCCACGTCGGCCAACCGGTCCTGGGCCGGCATCCGGGGGAGCTGAGCCGTCTCCAGCCGCTGCTCGGATCGCGGCTGGTGGGGCTGGCGGCGCCGGTGTCGTCGGATCCGCGCTCGGAGGAATACCTGCTGTTCGAGGCAACCCGGTCCTGGCTGGTCGAGCTGAGCCGCCAGCAGCCGGTGGTGCTGGTGCTGGACGACCTGCACTGGGCGTCCAGACCAGTGCTGCTGTTGTTGCGGCATGTGCTGCGGGCGGCGGTGGCCGAAGGCGACGGCGTGCGCCTGCTGGTACTGGGCGCCTACCGCGACACCGAGCTCGGCCGCAGCCATGCACTGGCCGGGGTGATGGGCGATGTGCGGCGCCTGCCCGGCGTCGAGCAGCTCGCGATGGCGGGGCTCTCGGTGGACGAGGTGGCCCAGTTGATGTCCCAGGCGGCGGCCCATGCGCTCGACGATGAGGGCAGGCGGTTGGCGGAGAGCCTGCATGCCGAGACCGAAGGCAATCCCTTCTTTGTGGGGGAGGTGCTTCGCCATCTGGTCGAGACAGGGACAGTGCACCGTCAAGATGACCGCTGGGTGGTCGCTGCCAATGGGATCGTGGCGGTGCCCCAAGGGGTGCGCGACGTGGTCGGTCGGCGGCTGGGACGCCTGTCGGCGCAGACCGACCAGACGCTGTCGGTGGCGGCCGTGCTCGGCCGCGACTTCGACATCGAGCTGTTGGCCGCATTGCGTGATGTCCCGGAGGACAGCCTGCTCAATGCCTTGGATGAGGCGGTGTGGGCAGGCCTCGTCCAGGAGACCGGGGCGGACCGCTTCCGCTTTGCCCACGTGTTGGTCCGCGCCACGCTGTTGGAGGAGCTGTCAGCGACTCGCCGGCGGCGTCTCCACCGGCGGGTGGGCGAGGCGATCGAGAAGCTCCGACCCGACGATGTGGTGGCCCTTGCCTACCACTTCCGGCAAGCCGGACCCGACGGCGATGGGATGTCCCGAGCGGTGCGCTACGGCTTGGTCGCTGCCGAACAGGCGCTGCAGGCCCGCGCGTTGGGCGACGCCGAGGCCCGTTTCCAGCAGGTCCTCGGGCTGCTCGACGATCCCGCCGCCCTCAAGGCTCCAGCGCGAATCGCGGCGTTGTGCGGCCTCGGTGAGGCGCAGCGCGACCAAGGAAACGCGGAGTTCCGGACGACCCTGCTCGAAGCAGGCCGGGCCGCTCAAGCTTCTGGCGATGGGCCCATGCTGGTGCGGGCCGCGCTGGCCAACTCGCGGGGACTTCCGAGCGTGATCGGGGCCGTCGACGCCGACCGCGTCGCCATCACCCAAGCCGCTCTGGAATCGGTCGGTCCGCAACCCACGGCGGAGCGGGCCCGTCTTCTCGCCCACCTGGCGGCAGAGCTCTGCTTCGCCGGCGACGACCAACGACGGGTGACCCTGTCCGACCACGCCGAGGTCATCGCGCGGGACCTCGGAGACAGTGGCCTGCTGGCCTGGGTGCTCAACCGGACCGGCTATGCCGCCTTCGCCCCCGACCGCGTCGAGCGTCTCCTGGACCGGGGTGAGGAAGCGACCCGGCTGTCGGACGCCGCCGGTGACCCTGCCCAGCGGGTGCTGAGCCGCTACTACTGGTCGGGTGCACTCCTCACCGCCGGCGACCTCCCCGGCTTCCGGACGGTGACCGAGACGATGCTGGCCGTCTCCAGCGATGCCGCCCCAACCGTTCAGCGGTTCGCCCAGTTCCTCCAGGCTCGCGTTGCCCTGGCCGAGGGCCGGTTCGATGATGCGCAGCGCATCAACGACGACGCCCTCAGGCAGGCGCAGGACCTCGGAGAACCCGACGCCGCTAGCTGGTGGGGATCGATCGCCATGGCGCTCGAAATGTTGCGAGGCGGCATCGCGCCGGTCGTCGACACGATCGGTGGCATCTCCAGCCAGTACCCCGACTTCCCAGCCTGGTGGGTCACCCACGCCGTCGTCCTTGCCATGGCCGGCAGGGCGCAAGAAGCTCGCGACGTGCTGACGCGGCATTCGCCAGACCCTGACGAGTTGATCAACGACGTCATGCCCTTCATGGCGGTCTCCTGGCTCGCGTGGGTCCCCATGTACCTCGACGACGCCCGGCTGGCAGGCCGGATCGCAGCGACGCTCCGGCCCTACCGGGACCGCTGGGCGCATCCCTACAGCACCGTCCTCGGGCCGATCACCTTCTATCTCGCGATGTGTGCAGCGACCACCGGTGATCTCGACGAATCCGTGGCATTGTTCGAAGAGAGCGACCGGGTGCTGGCCGGATTCGGGTGTCACGGCCTGCTCCCCTTTGTCCGCCTGACCTACGCCGAGGTCCTGCTGCGACGAGGATCCGGCGATCAGCGCGGGCGAGCCACGCAGCTCCTCGACCAGGTGCGCCAAGGCGCGGCCGCCATCCGAGCTCCCGACCTCGTCGCGCAGGCCGATGAGCTTGCCGCCTCCATCGGTTCCACCAGCGGATAAGCGTCTCAGCGGTCGGCGTCCGGGGGGACGTCGATGCGGGTCCCGGTCTCGAACGAGCGGATGATGGCGTGGGCGAGGGCCAGGGCTCGGCGGCCCGCGCGGGCGTGGACGGGCGGCGGCCGCCGCTCCCGGAAGGCCTGCAGCAGGTCGTCGACGTGCTTGTCGAAGGTGCCGTGGAAGCCGCGGTCGGCGTCGTTGAAGTAGCCGGCCTGCCAGACGCTGCTGGTCTCGCTCCCGGCCCTCGTGAAGGTGTAGCGGCGGACGGTGTCCTCGACCAGGACCCGGCCGCCGGTGCCGTTCAGCTCGAGCCGATGGGTCGCCGGGTAGGCGTAGGAGGAATCGTAGGAGCCGAGCAGGCTCCCGACCGCTCCGTTGGCGAAGTGCAGGGCGGCCACGAGGGTCGAGAAGCCCCGGCCGGTCTTGTCGGTCATCTGGGCGGTCACCGAGTCGACCGGCCCGCACAGGTGCTCGAGCATGTCCAGGCCGTGGCACTGGGTCTCGATGAGGTTGGCGTGGGGGTGGGAGCTGGTTCCCGGCTCGCCACCGAAGCGCCAGGTGGCGAAGACGAGCTCGCCGAGGTCGCCGGCGCGGACGGCGGCGGCGGCCCTGGCCACCGGCGTGGCGTAGCGGTGGTTGAAGTTGATGGCGAAGAACAGGGAGCGGGCCTCCGCCTCGCGCAGCAGCACGTCGGCCTGGTCCAGGTCGAAGACCAGCGGCTTCTCGACCAGGAGCGGGAAGCCGGCGCGGATGACCGCGAGCGTCGGCTCGAAGTGGCCCTCGTTGGCCAGGCAGACCGAGACCAGGTGGGGTCGCTCCCGCTCCAGCATCTCCTCGAGGTCGACATACGGGCTGGTCCCGAACTCACGGGCCCGGGCGGCGGCGCGTTCGGGCGTGCGGCCAACCACCGCGCAGAGGTCCACATCGGGCCGCTCGGCATATACCCGGGCATGCTCGCGTCCCCACCACGGCCCGGTGCCCACCACCGCAACCCTGGTCCGCTGTTCCTGCGTCACGGTCCCTCCGCCGGTTGGAGGTCGCCGGGCTCCTGCGCCGCCCATGCTATGCCGGCCAGCCTCATCTGATGGAGCTGGCACTCGCAGCATCCGACCGGCTAGTCGCACCGGCCCGACCTCGTCGACGGCGTCGGGCTCATCGTGGGCATCGTCCGGTTCATGTCCGAAGCCAGGGCGGTCACCAACTTCTCCGGCAACGCCGTGGCGACTGTCATCATCGGCAAGTGGGTCGGCGAGTTGGACCAGGCGCGGGCGAGGGTCGTCCTGAGCGGCGGGGACCCCTTCGACGAGGCGACCATGCTCGACGACACCGAGCCACCACCGCTGGCCGAGCACCCGGCGCACCCGGCGCACCCGGCGCGGCCCGAGGTGGCGGCCCAGCCCACCCGGTTTGACCGTAGGCTCGATCCGGCCGGCTTCCGGAGCCCGGAGCAGCCAGGAAGGAGAGAGGACATGTACGACAGGCCGTACGACCTGGGTCGATCCGAGGACGGGTACCCGGTCCGGATCCGCGCCCGCGGCAACCAGGTGCTCTCCACCCCGATGATCAACCGGGGCACCGCGTTCACGCTGGAGGAGCGCGAGGCGCTGGGGCTGACCGGACTGCTCCCCGGCAGCGTGTCCACCATCGACGGCCAGCTGCGGCGGGTCTACGCGCAGTACCTGCGCCAGCCCGACGACCTGGCCAAGAACGTCTACCTCGTCCACCTTCGCGAACGCAACGAGGTCCTGTTCTACCGGCTGCTCACCGAGCGCATCGAGGAGATGCTCCCGATCGTCTACACCCCGACCGTCGGCAGGGCGATCGAACGCTTCAGCCACGAGTACCGGCGCCCGCGCGGGGTCTACCTGTCGGTCGACCGGCTCCAGGACGTCGAGACGGCCCTGCGCAACTACGGCCTCGGCCCCGACGACGTCGACCTGCTCGTGGCGACCGACTCCGAGGGCATCCTCGGCATCGGGGACCAGGGGGTCGGCGGGATCGACATCGCGATCGGCAAGCTGGCCGTGTACACCGCGGCGGCCGGGATCCATCCGCGTCGGGTGATCCCGGTCGTGCTGGACATGGGCACCGACAACCTGGCCTTGCTCAACGACGAGATGTACCTGGGCAACCGGCACACCAGGGTCCGCGGTCAGCGGTACGACGAGCTCATCGACGCGTACGTGACGGCGGCGACCAGGCTGTTCCCCAACGCGATGCTGCACTGGGAGGACTTCGGCGCGAGCAACGCGCGACGGATCCTGAACCGGTACGCCGACCAGGTCTGCACCTTCAACGACGACATGCAGGGCACCGCGGCGGTGGTGCTGGCGGCCGCGTTCGCCGCGGTCCGGGCGGCGGGCCAGCGCATGCGTGACCAGCGCGTGGTCATCCACGGTGCGGGCACCGCCGGGCTGGGCATCGCCGACATGCTGCGCGACGTCATGGTCCGCGAGGGCCTCCCCGTCGAGGAGGCCGGCCGTCGCTTCTACGCGCTCGGCCGCAACGGCCTGCTGACCGAAGGCCAGACCGCGCGCATGTACGACTTCCAGCTGCCCTACGCCCGCCCGGCCGGCGAGGTCGCCGGCTGGTCGACCGCGGCCGACGGCGGCGCCGGCCTCGCCGACGTGGTCGCCAACGTGCGGCCCACCATGCTGATCGGCACCTCCACCCAGGCCGGAGCGTTCGGCGAGGCGATCGTCAAGGACATGGCCGCCCACGTCGAGCGGCCCATCATCATGCCGCTGTCCAACCCGACGTCCAAGGCCGAGGCCCTTCCCGAGGACCTCATCCGCTGGACCGACGGAAGGGCGCTGGTGGCCACCGGCAGCCCCTTCCCGCCGGTCGAGCACGAGGGTCGGACCTACCGGATCGCCCAGGCCAACAACGCGCTGGTCTTCCCCGGGCTCGGCCTTGGGGTGACCGTCTCCCGTGCCCACCGGATCAGCGACCGGCTGATCGCCGCGGCCGCCGACGCCGTCGCCAGGCTGTCCGACGCCACCGCGCCGGGAGCGCCGCTGCTGCCCCCGGTCGAGGACCTGCGCACCGTCTCGGCCGCCGTCGGGATCGCCGTCGCCATCGCGGCCCAGGACGAGGGGCTCGCCCAGGCTGCCGTCGACGACCCGGTCCAGCAGGTGTACCAGGCCATGTGGCGACCCGAGTACCCCAGCTTCGAACCCATCTGATCCAGGTGGGTCGCGCCGTCTACGGGTCGCGATGGCGTGGGCGACCCGGTCGGGCGGGAGGCCCCTGGATCCCCGGGGGCCTCCGCACCTGCATGGTATGCGGCGTCAACGGTAGCACCGCGTCGGCGGTCATCCGCCCGGGGCTGGCCCCCCAGGGTCCCCGCCTGGCGGTGGCTGCCCCTGCGGTCCACCGGCGAGGACCGTGGACAGGGCCTGACCGGCCTGGTCGACCCGCGGCCGCAGGAGCCGCCAGTCCCGGCCGGTCGCCAGCGCCTGGTTCTCGGCGTCCACGGCCGCGACCAGCTCCTGGAGCAGGCCGCGGATCTGGGTGGACCGGTCCCTCCGCCGGTCGTCGGGCGCACCTTCGGCCAGCAGCCCCCAGCGGCGCACGAGGTCGCTCAGCCCGGCCCGCAGGGGTGGCCACGACAGGGCCCGCTGCCCCGCGGTCTCGGCGGTCAGGACCGACGGCAGCTGCGTGCTCGTGACGGCGCGGGTGTCCTGCTCCAGCGCACCGGCCTCGGCGTCCCAGGCCGACCTCCTGCGCGACCTCCAGATCATCCAGGCGGCGGCGACCAGCCCGACCACCAGCAGGATCAGCAGGGCCCAGCCAAGGGCTCCCAGCCCCTGGGACTCGGCGGAAGCCGGCGTGCCGGCAGCCGACGTCGGCGGCGAGGTGGTGGGTGGGTTCGTGGCCGAGGTCGTGGGCTCGACCGAGGTGGAGGTCCGGGTCGACGTCGGCGTCTCGGCGCTGGTCCGGGTGGTCCGCGTCGGTGCCGTAGCCGTCACGCTCGGCAGCTCGGACACGCTCGGGGCGGTCCGGGTACCGGAACGCTCGGTCGAGGGACGGGTCGCCGATTCGCCGTCGCCGCCGCCGCAACCGCTGAGCCAGAGGACCAGACCCAGCACGAGCCCGGCCAGCAACCATGCCCTGCCTGCCCGCGCGACCGGCCGTGACGTCGGCCAGGACGTCCGCATCGACGACCACCTCCGGATCGACAGGGCAGGCAGGGGAGCACGCCGGCCATTCTTCGGCCGGGGTCCGCCCGCGGCATCACCCGAAGCAGATGAGAACGAGATCCCTCGACGGCATGGCTTCTGGGGAGAGTGTTGGCAATACGGCTCCAGGAATGGTTTGGGCCTTTCACCCCTTCGGCGGCTGGCCCATAATCGGGGCTCGACGCTTGCTCGGCTTGGTGGGGGGCGTGGGATGACGAACGATTTCGGCCGCCAGGACATCCGCTTGGCCGTGGTCCTCAACGGAGGGGTGAGCCTGGCCATCTGGATCAGTGGTGTCACCCTGGAACTGCACCACCTGGCGATGGCCCGCCGCTGGGACGAGACAACCTACGGTCCCGTGCTCGACCTGATGAACGCCGATGCCCGGGTCGACGTGATCGCGGGGACGTCGGCCGGTGGGCTCAACGGCGCCTTCCTGGCCCTCGGCCTCACCCGCGATCGGGACCTCACCATGATGCGCGACCTGTGGCGCGACCACGGCAGCCTGGAGAAGCTGCTGCGCGATCCGCTGCGCGATCGTCGCCCTCCGTCGCTGCTGATGGGCGACGACTACTTCCTGCCCGAGGTCCGCGACGCGCTGGACCGGATGCTCGACCAGGACCCGCCCGGGCGCTCCACCGGCGACCTCGGCGACAGTCCGGTCGAGCTGATCCTCACCGGCACCCTGTGGCAGGGCCGGACCAGCTCGTTCACCGACGACATGGGCGCGGCCATCACCGAGATGGACCACGACGCCATGTTCCACTTCAGCCTCGGGCCCGGCGGCGACGCCGCCGGCGAGGACCGGAGCCGGGGCGGCCTGGTGGACCAGCTGGCGGCCGCGGCCCGGTGCACGTCCTCGTTCCCGGCGGCATTCGAGCCGCACTACGTGGGGATCACCGACTGGACCAAGGTCGGGGAGGGGCCGTGGGCCTCCACCGCGGGCCCGGCCAACTTCCGCGACCCGCAGTATCTGGTGGACGGCGGCGTGCTGCTCAACAAGCCGGTCCGTCCCGCCCTGGAGGAGGTCTACAAGCAGACGGGCGAGTTCCTGGTGCGGCGGGTGCTCGCCTACGTGGTCCCTCACCCAGGGGAGTCTCAGGTCCCAGGGGAGGCCGCCACCCCGGCCCAGCGCCCCCCCGTGCCGCAGGCGCGCGAGGTCCTGCTCGGGGTCCTGACGCGGCTGCGCTCCACCGACTCGGTGGCGCGCGAGCTCACCGAGATCCGCAACCGCAACGCCGACACCCAGGCGCGGCGCCGGATCCGGGACCGGCTGGCCGCCACCATGACCACGGCCGCCGACCAGCTGGCCGAGGGGGCGTGGGAGGGGTACGTCGAGGTCCGCATCGGCCTCGCCGCCCGCACCGCCGGCCGGCTCCTGGCCGCAGGTCAGGAACGCGAGACAGGCCGCTGGAGCGAACGCGACCTGATCTCCGCCTTCCAGGCCCTGCTCCAGGCCCGGCGGGCCGATGCCGCCGACCCGTCCTTCATCCCCAGGGGTGGCCTCGGCGACGCCCTCCAGCGGACCGAGGAGCGCTGGGACTGGGGGGCCACCACCGTCCAGCGGCTGGGAGACATCGCCGTGGACCTGCTCAAGCGGGCGGTCTGGTTGGCGCCGGTGGACTCGGCGTGGCAGAAGGCGATCGTGGACGCCCGCACCGCCCTGGCCGGGACCCTGGAGCAGACCCGCGCCGACAGGGCCAGGCTCGACGCGTTCTGGTCAACCGCTCCAGCGGGTACCACCAGCGCAGGCCAGATCTCTCCACGGCAGGGCGACACCCTGGGCAGCGCCACCAACAGGGCCACGTTGGGGCAATGGCTCGACCAGGTGCTTCGCGACTGGGACACGGTCCGGATCCCGGAGGAGGGCGCCGGGCCCCGCACGCAGTGGCTGTACCGGCGGGCACTCGACATCGCCAGGCATCTGCACGGCTGTGCCGGCGCCATCGCCGCGGTGGCGGGTGTGCCCGTCGGCGCCGACGCCGGTCCCCGCGACCGCGCAGGGCCGGCCGCTGTGGCTCGGAGCCGGGCGGCGATCGACCCCGGGGGCTTGGAGCAGAAGCGGCTCAGGGCGCTCTACACCTACCTGCTCGCGGCGCCGGCGCCGGACGGGCCCGAGGAGGTGCTACGCCGGATGCTGAGGCTGGACGTCGTCCAGCTGGCGTTCTCCGGCGCCAGCCAGGACGTGGAGCAGGAGGTCGAGCTGGTCCAGCTCTCCGCCGCCCACCCGGAAACGCTGACCGGGGTCCAGCTCCACCACTTCGGTGCCTTCTACCGGTCGTCCTGGCGCATGAACGACTGGCTTCACGGCCGCATGGATGGCGCCGCGCATCTGGTCCGCGTGCTGCTGTCAACCGAACGGCTCCGCCAGCGCGCCGCGGCCATGGTCGGCGAGCCGGGCGACGGCGCAGACGGCCAGCCCGCGGCCGACCCCGTGGAGCGGCTCCTCGAGGAGATCCACCGGTGCGCCGTGTCCACCGCCGATCCCGCCGACAAGGACTGGCTGGAGGCGCAGTGGACCAATGTCGAGGCGAGGTGCGAAGCGTTCGTGGCGCTGCTCTTCGCCCCGAAGCCGACCACTCCCCAGGCGACCGAACGGGCGCTGCTGGAGACCTGCGTCCGGGCGATCACCCGCTCCATCCAGACCCACATCCTCCGCAGCGACCTTCCCGCGCTGGCCGACGCGATCCGCAGCGAGGGCGAAGACTGCGCCGACACCAGCCGGGCCTGGCTGGCGTCCTATGACGCCGGCCGCACCGCCAACGGAGGCGGTCCGCTCCCTACGGAGCAGCTCTGGTCCCTGTGGGCGCAGGCCGAGAAGGTGGGCGAGGAGAAGCTCGCCGGGGAGGTTGGCAGCGACACCTTCGCCCGCACCACCGCCCACGCCGCCGCCGTGGCCGCGAGCACGGTCGGCGCGCCGGCCAAGCCCAAGGTCGTCGCGACCGTGCTGGCCGCCCTGCGTGGCTACGTCCTGGCGGTGTGGGCGATGGTCACCCTGCTCACCCGCAGGAGCCACTTCGGGCCCAGGGTCGTCGAGCTTGCCGTTGCCGCCGGTGCCGTGCTGTTGGCCGTGGCCATCTTCGTGCCCGCCATGCCCCTGGCGTTCACCCTGGCCGGGGTCCTGCTGCTGCTGGCCGGCGTCTCAGCCGGCGCTCTCCTCACCGAGGAGGCCAGGGGAGTGGGCTGGCGCCTCGGGCTGTGCGCGCTTGTCGTGGCGATCGCCCTGGGCGCCTACGTGTACTGGGACTGGACCCACAACGGACTGAGCGGGACCATCTGGAACCTGCTGACAAAGATCGGGATCGGGATCCTCGTCGTGCTCGTCGGGTGGTACGTGGCCCGCGCGCGTCCTCGGGGAGGGGGCCGACGCGACCGGGCGGTGGGCATGAAGGCGGGTGGGGACGCCGGCGCCGAGGCCGGCGCCGAGGCCGGCGCCGCCGTGGGCGAGGAGGCCGGTCGTGCCGCCGGCGAGCGGGCCGGTCGTGCCGCGGGCGAGCGGGCCGGTCGCACCGCCGGCGAGCAGGCCGGTCAGCGGGCTCGCTGGGCCCAGCGGCTGCGCAAGTACACCTCCACCGTCTCTGAGACCGACATCCGGACCAAGGTCGAGGAGGCCGGCGAGCAGGCCGGCCGCCAGGACGGCGAGCGCGCCGGCCGCGAGGCCGGCAGAGCCGCCGCCCGCGAGGCAGCCGAGCAGGCCTCCCACGACGCGGCGGGCGGGCCCGGCGCGTCGGGTGGCTAGGCCCGGACCGGGCCGGGAGCGAGCTGCCGGGGGACAGCTCGCTCCCAGGGCGCTAGCCAGCCCAGCTGGTTGGACGGTGCCCGCAGAGGCCACCGGCCAACCTAACCAAGCTGTGTACCACCATCGCCGCCGCCGAAACAACGAATGCCCCGACCCCGGTCGGATCACCGATGGCCGCCGCCCTACCGCATACCCTGAGGCGACGACCGGAGCGTCGGGGCAGGGAGGTGGCGGGTCATGGACGTCTGGGTGATCGCCGATGGCGGCGTCGAGCCGAAGGCCGTCGAGGAGCTCGAGCTGCTCATCGCCCTGCAGGAGGGGCTCGTGTGGGTCGACATCCCCACCTGCGACGAGGAGGCCATCCGGGTACTCTCCGAGGTGCTCGGCTTCCATCCGCTGGCCGTGCGCGACTGCGTGGAGCGCAACCAGGTTCCCAAGGTCCACGCCTACTCGGACCATGTCTTCATCGTCCTGCATGCCCCCGAGCGCGGCCGGGGCGGCAGCGTCCATTACGTCGAGCTCGACCAGTTCGTGGGGCCTGGGTTCCTGGTGACCGTCCACGGGCCGCTCGACCAGGCGGTCAACCCCGACGTCGCCCTGCGCGAGACCAGCGCCGTGCTCAAGCGGCTGGAGTCGGGACGCCTGCGTCCGTCCTCGTCGTTCGAGCTGTCCTACGCGATCGTCACCGCCCTGGCCCGCCACCAGGAGAGCTTCCTGGCGGCCCTGGCCCAGGAGGCGGGGCTCCTGGAGCAACGGGTGATGGGCGACGAGATCGACGACCCCGAGCAGTTCCTCGAGGAGCTGTTCCGCTCCCGCCATGAGCTGCTGGTGGTCCGGACGATGGCCGCGCTGAGCCGGGAGATCTACGGGCGCATGGTCACCCTGGAACGCTTCGTCCCCGGCGCGTCCCAGGCGCTGGTGGCCGATCTCGCCGACCAGTTCGCGCGGGTCAGCGGCCTGGCCGACGGCCAGAAGGACTTCCTCCAGGGCGTGATCGAGTTCTACCAGACCCGGACCAACACCAAGATGACGATCGCCGCCGAGCGGCTGGCGGTGATCGCCGCGGTCACCCTGCCGATCACCGCGCTCTCCTCCATCTACGGGATGAACGTGATCGTCAACGACCGCACCCAGCCCGTGCACCTCGCCGTGCTGCTGGTCGTCATGGCCGCCATGTCGACGGTCCTGTTGCGCTGGACCAAGCGCCAGGGATGGTGGTAGCCCGTCCCGGTGTCAGGTCGCCAGGAGCTGGGCGCGCATCCGGGCCAGGGCCCGGCGCAGCAGCCGGGAGACGTGCATCTGGGAGTAGCCGATCCTGGCCGCGATCGCCTTCTGGTTCAGGTCCTGGTAGAACCGCATGACGATGACCCGGCGCTCCAGCTCGGGCAGCTCGCCGATCAGGCCATGCAGCGTCAGCACGTCCTCCGGTTCCTGATCGGGCCCGGGGGCGGCCAGCAGGTCGCCCAGCGACAGGTCGGCGTTGTCGCCCGCAAGCCGGTCCAGCGACAGCCCGATCCGGGTCTGGGCGGCCTCCCAGGTCTCGAGCAGCTCCGTCTCGGTCATCTGCAGGTGGCAGGCCAGCTCGCGGAGGGTGGCGGCGCGGCCCAGGACCTGGTGCAGTTCGTCGATGGCCCGGTAGAGCCGCAGCACACGTTCCTTGCCCGTGCGGGGCACGTGCAGCCGCCAGCTGGTGTCACGCAGGTAGCGCTTCAGCTCTCCGACCACCGAGGCGACGGCGAAGGGCACGAACGCCGCCCCCTTGGCCGGGTCGTAGCGGTCGACGGCGGCGATCAGCCCGGCCCGGGCGGTCTGGGTGAGGTCGTCGAGGGCGCTGCCGGGGCTGTTGCGATAGCGGTAGGCGATCCGGTCGGCCAGGCCCAGGTAGGCCAGGATGATCCGCTCCCGCAGGACAGGGTCCCGGTTGGCGGCGTACGCCCTCAGCCAGGCGTCCCCGGCCGTCGCGACCGCATGGTCACCTGGCCGGGCGTCGACGAGCTCGTCAGCCGGGAGGGGGACGGCCGGGGACACCAGGCGCTTCTCCAAACCGGTCGTCCGCGGGGTCCTGGCGGACGAGCCTGCACAAACCGCTGCCAGGTGCTTGCCCTGTTCGGAGGCATGGCAAACCTGATGACCTCGCCGCCTATCCGTCGCCGAGGACCGCCGCGGCGATCCTCCGGACGCGCTCGGGGTCGGCGATCGCGTCGATCTCGACGATCCTGCCCTCGGTGACGGTGAAGCCCAGGACGGCGAAGGGCCGCCCGTTCACGGTGACGACCACGCCGGCGGCGCCGTTCACCAGCGCCGGGTGCAGGTGGGCGGTCGGCAGCGCGCCGATGAGCGCCTGCCTGGCGACGGCGGCCGCGCCGCGGGTCACCCTGGCGGCGGCGGGGCGCCTGGCGCCGAAGTCGGACCGCAGGACGACCTCGGGGTCGAGCAGGGAGACGAGGGTGTCGAAGTCGCCCCCGCGTGCCGCCAGGAAGAAGGCGTCGACCACCGCTCGTTGACGGGCGAGGTCGGGATCGGGAGCCGGTAGCTCGGCGCCCCTGACGCGCCGGCGTGCCCTGCTGGCGAGCTGCCTCGCCGCCGTGGGGGACCGGCCGACCATGGGCGCGATCTCGTCGAAGGGCAGCTCGAACATGTCGTGGAGCACGAACGCGAGCCGCTCGGCCGGTGACAGGCTGTCGAGCACGACGAGGAGGGCGAGGCCGACCGAGTCGGCCAGCAACGCCTCCTCCTCCGGTTGGAGCGTCCCCGGGGGGCTGATGACGGGGTCGGGGAGGTGGGGGCCCAGGGGCTCCTCGCGCCGGGTGGCACGCGACCGCAGCATGTTGAGGCAGACACGGGCGACCACCGTGGTCAGCCACCCGCCGAGGTTCTCGACCTCGTCCGCTCCCGCCCGGGTGAGGCGCAGCCAGGTGTCCTGGACGGCGTCGTCGGCCTCGGCGAGCGAGCCGAGCATCCGGTAGGCCACCGCCCGCAGGTGGGGCCGGTGCTCCTCGAAGCGGTCCGCCAGCCACTCGTGCTCGTCCATCGGTCACATCATCCCGTCGCCAGGTGTCATCCAGCTGACCCCTTCCACAGGACGGATGTGACAAGGAGGCATGCGATGAAGGCTCCAATCCTGGTCACCGGCGGTACGGGCACCCTGGGGCGGCTGGTCGTCCCGCGGCTGCGGGACGCCGGCCGCGAGGTCCGGGTGCTCAGCCGGCACCGCCGCGAGGGCGGCGAGGGCGTCCAGCTCGCCACCGGTGACCTGGCCACGGGCGAGGGGATCGACGCCGCGGTCGAGGGAACCGAGGTCATCGTGCACTGCGCGGGCACCACCAAGGGCGACGAGGACAAGGCGCGGCACCTGGTCCGGGCGGCCTCGCGGGCCGGGGTGCGGCACCTGGTGCACATCTCGGTCGTCGGGGCCGACAGGGTCCCGCTGGTCAGCGGCATCGACCGCGCGATGTTCGGCTACTTCGGGTCCAAGCTGGCCGCGGAGCGGGTCGTGGCCGACGCCGGCCTGCCCTGGTCGACGCTGCGTGCCACCCAGTTCCACGACCTGCTGTACCTGGTCGTGCGGCAGCTGGCCAGGCTGCCGGTGGTCCCGGTCCCGGCCGGGTTCCGGTTCCAGCCGGTCGACCCCGGGGAGGTGGCGGACCGGCTGGTGGAGCTCGCCCTCGGCGGGCCGGCCGGCCTGGTGCCCGACCTGGGCGGGCCGCGGGTGTACGAGATGGCCACGCTGGTCCGCGGGTACCTGGGGGCCCGTGGCAGGCGCCGGCCGATCCTTCCCGTCCGGATCCCGGGCGCCGCCGCCCGCGCGTTCCGGGCCGGCGCGAACCTGGTCCCGGACCGGGCCGTGGGCCGCCGGACCTGGGAGGAGTTCCTGGCCGACCAGCTGGGGCCGAGCCTCCACGGGGCGACGGCCACCACCTGACGCGCCCAGAGGACGCCTGGCGGCGTAGGGTTGGCCGATGACGCTGGAGCCCGGGCTGGAGGCGGCGTTCCGGTACACCGTGACCGAGGCCGACACCGCCGTGGCGGTCGGCAGCGGGGACGTGCCCGTGCTGGCCACCCCGAGGGTGCTGGCCCTGGCCGAGCGGGCCACGGTGGCCGCGGTCGCCGGGGCGCTGGCGGCGGGCACGACCACGGTCGGGGCTCGGGTCGAGCTGGACCACCTGGCCCCCAGCCCGGTCGGGACGGAGCTGGAGGTGCACGCCGTGCTGGAGCGGGTCGCCGGCCGGCGGCTGGAGTTCGCCGTGCGCCTCCGCGACGGTGACCGGCCGGTGGCCGTCGGCCGCGTGGTCCGGGTGGTGGTGGACAACGCCGCCTTCCTCCGCGACGCCGTGGCGGCGTCGGAGTAGATGGCGGGACGACAGGCCGCCCGGGCGGGCGGGGAGAGGCTTGGGAGGTCGAGGTGGAGACGTGGGATGCCATCAGGTCTCGTCGCAACGTGCGGTCCTACGGCGGGCAGGCGATCGCGCCTGAGGACCTGGACCGGATCCTGGAGGCCGGGCGGCGGAGCCCCTCGGCCGGGAACCAGCAGGCCTGGGACTTCGTGGTCTGCACCGACCCCGAGCAGCTCGCCCAGCTGGCCGGGGTGTGGCGCGCCGCCCGCCACGTCGCCGGTTCGGCGGCGACGATCGCGCTCGTGGCCCCCCTCTCCGACGACGCCCGCGCCCGCGACCTGGTCCAGTTCGACCTTGGCCAGGCGACGATGAGCATGATGCTGGCCGCCGCCGACCTGGGCGTCGGCAGCGCCCATGCGGGTGTGCAGGACCAGGAGCTGGCTCGGCGGCTGCTGGGCTTCCCCGAGGACCGGTTCTGCGCCGTGCTCGTCAGCCTCGGGGTCCCCGCCGACCGCCCGCTCGCGCCGATCGAGCGGCCCGACCGGCGTCCGTTCGACGAGGTCGTGCACCGCGGCCGCTGGTAGCGGCCGCTACCTCGACGCCAACAGCATGACGACGGTCAGGAGCAGGACGGTCGCCAGCGCGACCACCAGCGCGATCAGAACGTACGCGGGCAGCCGAAGCCTCCCCTGATGGTCCTTGAGCATCACCTCGCTGGTGTGGTCCTCCTGGCCGGCGGGGGCCGGATCGGGCGACTCACCAGGTTCGCCGACGTCGTCGGGATCGGGGTTCCAGAGGTCGGGCATGGACCGGCTCCTCTTCACCTGAGATGGGGATGGGGGACCACGAAGGCTCCGCAGGCACACCCCCCTCAGGCCGAGGCCGACGTGGGGCGGGGGGGTCGAGACCCCACGCCGGCCTCAAAGCGAGGAGGCTGCTCCGTCCCCGGATGGATGGCGACCTGCCCTCGCCGTAGCCGCCGTCCCTCGTTTGGCGGGATTCGGGCTGGTCCGTTCTCGCGAGGCGGGTCGTGCCTGGCGCCGGCCGACCAGGGGGGCCTGACCCGTGCCTCAGTCGGCCGCGGACCCGAGGGCCCGGTCGAGGCCGTCGAGGATCAGATCGAGCCCGAACGCGTACTCGTCCCCGTAGTCGTAGCCGGGCCGGAGGGCGCTCTCCACGGCGATCTCGGCGAGGTGCGGATACTGGTCGGCAGGGAACTCGGCCATGATCGTCTGGGCCACCTCGGCGGTCTCCTCCGGCGTGCGGAACGGGAGGCTCGTCTCCTGCAGCGCGAACCCGTAGATGTAGGCGTCGAGCAGGGAGTAGGCGTGGGCGGCCAGTTCGACCGAGAAGCCGGCGTTCCGGAGGATCCCGAGGACGGCGTCGTGGTGCCGCACGTTGGCGGGACCAGGGGTCGACCTCGACTCCATCAGGGCGGTGGCCCAGGGGTGGCGCCGGAGCGCCTCGCGGGCCGAGATCGCCCGCCCGCGCATGGCCGCCTTCCAGTCGGCCTGGCCTGACGGCAGCTCGATCTCGCCGAACACCACGTCGACGATGCCGTCCAGGATGTCGTCCTTGTTGGCCACGTGGTGGTACAGGGACATGGCCTCGACCCCGAGCTCCTGGGCGAGCTTGCGCATGCTGAGCGACCCGACGCCGCCCCGGTCGGCCAGGGCGACGGCGGCGCCCAGCACCCGCCGCCTGCTCAGGGGGGTCCGGGGCGCTGGGTTCGGGTCGGGCTGGGTCGTCATCTCGCGCCTCCCGCCGTGTGGACCGACCGACCGTACAGCGTAAGTTCAGGGGTTGACGGTCTTACGCTGTAAGCTTACCTTACATCGTAAGTCTATGGGAAGGAGCAGGAGGATGGACGCAGCGACCGCCACGGCTCAGGGGACCACGATGGAGGCAGTCGTCCAGGACCGGTATGGCGACGTCGATGTGCTGGACTTCAGGACATCGCCAGGCCGGTGCCCGAGGACAACGAGGTGCTGCTGCGAGTGCGCGCGGCCGGCCTCCATCGGGGTGACTGGCATGTGATGACCGGCCTGCCCTCCAGGTGATGCGGTGTTCGGCTGGGCCGACGGCTCCTTCGCCGAGTATGCGATCGCGCCAGAGGACCAGTTGGCGGCCAAGCCGGCCAACCTCGGCTTCGAGCAGGCGGCGGTCGTGCCCATCTCCGGGTTCGCCGCCGAGGTGACCGGGGTGGCCAGCGTCGACCAGGCCGACCTGGTCCGCTCGCTCGGCGCCGACCAGGTCATCGACTACACCCGCGAGGACGTCACCGACGGGACACGCCACTGGCCCTGATCCTCGACTGCGAGGGCCGCCGGACCCTGTCGCGGCTGGTGGGGTCGGCGGCTGCGGATGCTGAGCTCCAAGCCGCGACTGGAGGACCTGGAGGTCTTGCGGGAGCTGCTTGAGGCCGGCAAGCTCAGCCCGGTCATCGGCCAGACCTACCCACTCGGCGAGACCCGTGAGGCCACCTGGAAGATGGTCGAGGGCCAGGGACGTGGGGGAAGATCGTCATCACCGTGCAGCGGTCCTGACGCCGAGATCGAGGAGGCGGTTCCGTGGAGAGGGAGGGCGGGTTCCCGACGCTCCGGCAGGTGGTCCTGGACAGCACCGATGCGCGGGTGCTGGCGGAGTTCTACCGGCGGCTGCTGGGCTACCGGTACCGGCCAGGGGACGAGCCGCCGCCGGCCGGCGAGCCGGACCCCCAGGGGCGGGACTGGCTGGCGCTGCGGGACCCCGCCGGTCGCGTCCAGGTGGCGGTCCAGCAGGTGGCCAGGCTGCCCACGGTGACCTGGCCGGAGGGCCCGGTGGCGCAGCAGCTGCACCTGGACCTGACGGTGCCGGGCACGGCCGAGCTGGAGGTCCAGCACGAGCGGGCCCTGGCCCTGGGCGCCCGGCTGCTCGAGGACCTCGCCGACGACCCGGTGGAGCCGCTACGGGTCTACGCCGACCCCGCCGGCCATCCGTTCTGCATCTTCGTGGCCCGTCCCGCCTGACTACTCGAGCAGGCGCCCGGCCGTGCTCAGGTCCTCGCCGCTGTCGACCCATCGCTGGAGTTCGGGGGGGATCGGCGGGACTGGCTCGGTGGTGACTGCCAGGCGGCCGCCGGCGTCGGCGCGGGTCTGGAAGTTCACCGTCAGCGCGGGCGACGGCTCGGGGTGGTCGCGGCGCTGGTGGGCGCCGCGGCTCTCGGTGCGGGCCAGGGCCCCGAGGAGGGTGGCCTCGGCGGTCACCAGGGAGGCCCGCAGGTCCAGGGCGTGGGCCAGGTCGGCGTAGCCCTCGGAGGTCGGGCGGACGTCCACCTCGCCGGCCAGCTCCCGCAGCTCGGCCACACGGTCGAGGCCGTGCCGCAGGCCGGCCTGGTCGCGGACCACTCCGCAGGTCTCCCACATGGCGTCGCGCAGGGCCCGCTGCAGGGGGCGGGCGAACTGGCGGCCGTGGCGGACCAGGCCGGACAGCTCCTCGTCGGCGGCGGCGACCACCTGGCGGGAGCGCAGCTGGAGGTCGCGGCTGGCCGACCAGCCGGCGGCGGCCTCGCCGGCCCGGCGGCCGAAGACGACCGTCTCGGCCAGGGAGTTGCCGCCCAGCCGGTTGGCCCCGTGCAGCCCGGCCGTCACCTC
>Ga0075423_10001510_pt1 | contig 20572 bp, 18 predicted proteins | sample SoiMethybrSBSTD2_FD_80114 | JGI IMG/M metagenome (GOLD analysis project Ga0075423, IMG submission 80114) | Bulk soil microbial communities from a Populus tree surrounding site in Tennessee, USA - Soil MetaG P. TD hybrid SBSTD2 | ecosystem: Environmental > Terrestrial > Soil > Tree plantation...
CGACCGCGGCAAGATGCCGTTCGACGGGCAGCGCATGTTCTGGGGCGGCTTCCGGCCGATCCTGGACGAGTAAATTAGAGTCGGGCCTTGAGAAGGAGCGAGCCGCGTGGCGGCTCGCTCCGCATCAGGGTGCAGTGGGTATCGCCCGACTGCTCTGGAAGACTGCTACTAGTTCTCTTCTTCCTCGAATCCCACCACCGCGAACCACTTGAACTCGGACCCGGCGAGAATGAAGGCCGTCGGTTCGACGCAAGGGTTGGGCAGCTCGACCGTCGTCACGACCCGGGCATCGCCGGTTGAAGTCGCCGGGAACGGTGCCGTGATCACGTTGCGTCGGACGATTTGCTCATTTTTTTCGGTGATGCAGCTGATGGCGACGCGGAAGGTCGGCTCGTCATTGGTCCCTCGGAGCGCCGGCGGAACTTCCTTGTCGTCGGTAAAGACCACTCCTTTGACCTGAACCGTCAGGTGGCCGTCCGTGTCCAGCCATCCGTTCGCGGTCGCGACGGTCCATGGCAATTCGTCTCCCGGGATTCCGCGCTGGGGAAACGCGTTGCCGACGAAGGGCCCGTCGACGCCGTACATCGAGTGGAAGACGAGCAGCATTTTTGCCGGCGCCTCACCGGTGGCAGCAGCGGGCAACGGGGCAAGTGCCGCAGATCCAATGACCGCGAACGCCGTCGCGGTAATAAGGGCGCGTGAGTATCGTTCAGTCATAGCAACCTCCTGAAGCCTCTTGGCTCACCCGTTTGTTCCGACAGGGGCGCCAGGGAGTTCTAGCGAACGATCAAAAAAAGTCTTGAGACCACGCTCCCGAATCGGAGAGCGGAGCCGGACTACAGGAGAATCAGTAACCGACCGGCAGACGCCGGATCAATGGCGGGCGTGGCTGCTGCCGTACGACATCCCGATCGTCACGCGCTGATCGACCTTGTGGGAGTTCCAGCCCGCAATGGATTCCGTGTAGAGGCCGAAGATCTCCATGCGATCGGACATCATCCACGAGAAGCCGCCACCGACATTGATGAATTCATCGTCAGCGAGCTGGTCGTGGTACGGGAACAGCGGGTCGGTCGGCGAGACGGGGAGGTCGACGCCGCCCTGGGTCCACTGTCGCGCCCAGAACAGCCGGGCGCTGACGGCCGCGTTGAAGTAATACCCGAGCTCGAGCGTCGTGTTGATGCGGTCGTGGGCGACGCCCTTGACCTCTTCGACCCAGGCGTAGTTGCCGCGCATTTCGACGTAGGTGCGCGGAATCCACTCGTTGAGGCTCGTGGCGGTGTAAAAGCCCAGCCAGTATTCATCCAGTCCGCGTCCAGGTGCCGAGTGTCCCATCGTCGGGTAGTCATTCGTGGGAATCACGATCCCGACATAGGGCGCGAACGCGATGGGACCTTCGCTCGCCTGGTAATGCGCGGTCACCAGCAGGTCCGTCAGGTAGCCGTGCCATTCGCCATCGTCGATGGGGCCCGCAAGCGCCGGCGGGTGCGGAAAGGCCCCCTTGTATCGCGCGTTCACATACGGAATTGACGCCTCGATCATTACCTTGTCCGACGGGCTGTAGCTCGCCCCGATCGTCCAAATCTCGGTCTTGGTGTGGCCAAAATCGCCCTCATCGCCCTCGGAGGAGTAATGCTTTTTGTTCAGCGTGCCGGAGTAGGCCATCGAGAAGCTGGCGCTACCTTGCTCAGGCAGCCACGATTGCGCGACGGCCAGTACCGGCGCGAGCGCCAGGCAAGCCGCAACGATGCCGCCCGCGAGGCAAGCGCGGACTGTATTCCTGGAAACGCGCATCACGTCTTCTGGCTGGGAGTGCCGGCGTCGCAGGGCATCGGCTCGCCGCGGCTGCGGAGCTTCATCGCACCCTCGACAGCCTTGAGGAGTTGCATGCCCTTGCGGCCGACGTCGACGGAACCGCATGCGGACTGCTGCGCGGCGACCGGCATCGCGCCGCCGTCACCGACGTAGCTGACCGGGATGATCGCTGGCCCGTCTGCGCTGCGGTTTCCCTGCGCGTCGTACTTCTTCGCGCTGGCTGCGTCGATCAGGATCAGGTCCGGCTTCGCTTTTGCGCGCTGCTCGCGCAGTTCGTCATCAGTTCGGGCGATCGAAACTTCGTGGCCGGCGAGCGAGAGGGAGGCTGCGAGGTTGAATCGCGTGTTCGCATCGTTCAAGCCCGTGTTCGGCTCGAGCATCAGGATGATGTGACCCGGATGCCGGCTGACAATGACCCGCTGGAAGCCGACGCCGCCACCCAACGCGACGAGCTTGTCACCGCAAGCCCAGGCGCTGCCGGCGAGCGAGACGGCGGACGCAACCGTGGCGGCCGCCGCAATGGCGATTTGCCTGGCGTTCATGGCTGATTACCCCCTGCCTTGCATTAGACTGCGCTCAGGCTGGCAATAGAGTCAAGCAAGGCCCAGTGCAGCCGTCCGATTCTGCAGAACCCGCTGTAAAACGGGCAGTTGGGGCAGTTTTCCTTTCCTATGCCTCCCAGGACGCGGAAGCGGCCGTGCGCATTCGCGACGCCCTGCGTTCCGCAGGGGTGGATGCCTGGTTCGACCAGAGCGAGCTCCGCGGCGGCGACTCGTGGGACGCCCAGATCAAGAAGCAGATCCACGAATGCGCCTTGTTCATTCCCATCATCTCGGCGCACACCAACGCGCGGGGCGAAGGGTATTTCCGCCGTGAATGGAACCTGGCGGCGCGCCGGCTGCTGGACATGGCAAGCGACACGGCATTCCTCGTGCCGGTCGTCATCGACGATACCAAGGAAGCGGATGCGCGGGTGCCGGAGGAATTCCTGCACGCACACTGGACGAGGCTGCCCGGCGGCGAGATGCCGCCCGCGTTTGCCGATCGCGTGCGCCAGTTGCTGGACCCGGCCACCGCGTTCGCGGGCCGTTCGCAGGCTCTGCCCCGGCCGGCTGCAATGCCGCAGCCGCAGTCTGCCTTCGGCCGCGCCTGGAGCAAGCGGCCGACGCGCATTGCGGCGTATTCCGTGGCGGCGCTCGGTGCCCTGCTGGTGCTCGGCTGGATCGTCCGCGCCTGGGCACCGCGACAGGAGGCGAAACCGGCGGAGGATGTTCCGGTCGCCTCGGCTACATTGCCGCCGCACAGTGTCGCGGTCCTTGCCTTCGAAAACCGCGGCGGCTCGGAGGGATCCGGAGTCCTCGCCGAGGGCATTCCGGAAACCATCCTGCATCACCTCGGCCTCGTGCCGGGCCTGACGGTCATTGCGCGCGGCTCATCGTTTTCCTTCCGCGGCAGCAATGAAGACCTTCGCGTCATTGGTCGAAAGCTCAACGTGCGCTACCTGCTCGAGGGCAGCGTGCAGGCCGCAGGGAGCAAGCTGCGGGTGATCTCGAGTCTCGTCGACGCGCAGACGGGAGCGAGCGTCTGGTCCCAGCAGTTCGATCCCAAGCTGGAAGACGTGTTCGACGTCGAGGACCAGATTGCCCAGGAAGTCGCGCGCGCGCTCAAGATGACGCTCGACATGGCGAGCGGCGCCTCCACCGGCACGCAGACCGCCGGCACAAAAAACTACGACGCGTATTTCGAATTCCTCCGCGGCCGTGCCCTGCTCGCGAGCGTCCGGGTTTCCGACCTGCCGAAGGCGATCGAGGCACTGAAAGCTGCAATACGGCTCGACCCCACGTTCGCGTCGCCCTATGTGCTGCTCGCGCGAGCCCAGATCCTCCAGGCCGAGCAGGAAAAGGCGGTGGACCTCAAGGAAAGCTTTCCGAAGGCCCAGGCCATCGCGATGGGCCTGGTCAACGAGGCGCTCGCGCTGGACCCGAAGAGCGGCGAAGCCTATGTCGAGCGCGGCTATCTCAACATCTACTCCGACGTCGCCCAGGCGGATGCGGACATGCGGCGGGGACTCGAGCTCGCGCCGAACTATGCGCGCGGATATGAAGGACTTGCCGCCGTGTACTTCCAGAGCATCGCGCGGCGGCGCGAAGCGCTGGCGATGGTCGACAAGGCGCGGGAGCTGGATCCGCTGGAGCTCCGCCTCGACGTGCTCAAGGCCCTCTACCTGGAGTGGGGCCCTGGCGATTACGCACAGGCGGAAAAGATCCTGGAGTCCGTGCTCGAGCGCGACCCGCTTTTCGTGCCGGCGCTGATTCGTCTCGGGGAGATCCGCTGGGGCGGACAGGGGCGGTATGCGGAAGGCGTGGCGCTCGACGAGCAGGCCGTCGCGCTCGATCCCGGCAACGAAACCGCGTGGCGCAACCTGACGCTCGCCTATATTTCGATCGGCGACATCAACAGCGCGATGGCCGCCATGAGTCACACGTCCGACAATCCGGCCCTTGCCCCGATGCTGGCGCACCTGTTCCGCAATGAATGGCGCGCCGCGGGTTCAGCCGCGTACACGCTGATCGCAGATGGCTTCACATATTTTCAGACTGAAATCCAGATAACGCTCGCGATACGCCAGCACGCGCGCGAAACGGGCGACTACCGGCGCGCGATCAAAGCCCTCGAAAGCTGGGCCGGCGTCTCTTGGGATGGCGACGAGCCCGTGTTGGAGAACCAGCTTGCCCTGGGCGTCAGCGTCGTGGGGCTGGCTGACATGTACATCGCGACGGGCCAGCACGACCGGGCGCAACGTCTCCTCAAGGAGCAGCTGGCCACCGCCGACCTGCAGGTCGAACGCTACGGCCGCGGGGAAGTATGGGTAGATGCCGGCCGCGCGCTCGCCTATGGGCTGCTCGACCAGGCGGATGATGCGATGGCGACGCTGCAGCGCCTGCATCAACTCGGGTTCCTGAGCCAGAACTTCCGGATCCTGCTGAAGGACGAGCCCATCTTCGATCGGCTGCGGGGGCGGAAGGACTTTCAATCGCTCATGGCCGACGGCCAGGCAATCGAGAATCGCGAGCGCGCGGAGGTCCAGCGAATGCGCGCCGAAGGACGATTCCCGGATCGCAGCAAGGAAGCCCATATGGAAGCGCAGCCCAAGGCCGGCTCGATCTGAAGGCCGCGCGCGACGGACATCTATGGCACGCTTGGCTTTCGGCTCACCAACAAGAAACCAGGGGAGCGTCCATGAAGAATATGTCGCATCTGGCCGTCGGTGTCGTGGTCCTCGGATTGCTCGCGGGCATCGCGAACGCTGCACCACCGGCGCCGGCCCGCTGGACCGTCATGGTCTACATGTCGGGTGACAACAATCTCGAGGATTACATCGTCAAGGACATCGAGCAGGAACTGGGACTCGCCGGTTCCGACGCCAACATCAAGATCGTGGCGCTGGCGGATCGCGGTCCGGGTTACGACACCAGCCGGGGCGACTGGCAGACGACCAAGCTTTATTACGCGACACAAGGCATCGTTGCCGATGCGGCGCACGCGGTGGCCGATTGGGGTGAGCGCAATTTCGGCAACCCGCAGACGCTCATCGACTTCGTCAGCTGGGCGAAGACCAATTACCCGGCCGACCGGTATGCGCTCTATTTCTGGGGGCACGGTTGGAACTGGCACCCGGGATGGGTGATGGAGGACGACACGGACGCCGACACGCTCGACTACCACGAGATGAAGGCCGCCATCCCGCAGCTCGGCTACATCGATGTCGTCGGATATGACGGCTGCAACATGGCCACGCTCGAGATCTACAAGCTGTGGCAGAACAAGGCGACGGCAGTCGCGGCCTCCGAGGAATACGTCGGCTGGAACGGCATTGAATACGACAGCGTCATCGCACAGCTGCGGGCCAACCCGTACATGAGCGCCGACCAGGTCGCGGTCGCGACGGCGCAATCGGCGATCAACCTGGGCGGCGAGCGCACGTGGTCGGCGGTCGCGGTCGATGGCCGGTTGGCCGGGCTCCTCACGGCGGCGGACCAGTTCGCGACTGCGCTCAGCGGCGGGCTTGCAGCCAATCGCAAGGCGTATGACCGGGCGTTCGGCGCGACGCGATCGATGTGGCAGGCGCCGATGGACAAGGACCTCTACGACATGGCGGCCGAGATCAAGGCGGCGGTCGGCGACGCGGGGATCAAGACGAAGGCTCAGACCGTCATCAACGCGATTGGCTCGGTGCTGCTCTGGGAAGGGCACACCAATGCCTACGCGGACGTGCACGGCATGACGATCTACCACGTCAGCAAGGCATCCCAGAAGGACTCGTACTACACGTATTACCGGTCGACGATCGACCTGGCCTTGACGACGAGCTGGGACGAGTTCCTGAACGCCTACGCGCAATGACGCTAAGATAATCCCCGCCATTGCCGGGGGCCGCCCTGGGGGAGGGCCTGACCGAGTGCACTACGATCATGCCCGCCTGACCCGTTTCGAGCGGTTCCTGTCCTATTTCACCCGCGTGGCGCCCGGCGAGGGGCGCACCGCGTTCCTGTTCTTCCTGCACGGATTCCTGCTGCTGGCCTCCTACCAGGTCGTGAAGGCCCTGCGCGAAGCTTTCATCCTCACCAAGTTCTCGGCCGAAGCGCGGGCCTATGCCGTGGCTGGGATGGCGCTGGTGCTGATGTTCATCGTGCCGTTGTACGGCAAGCTGCGCCACCACCTCGACGGCGCACACCTGCTCCGTGCCGTCACGATCTTCTTCGTGGTCACGCTGCCGCTGTTTGCCTTGCTGGCGCACTACCAGGTTTCCATCGCGTTCGAGTTCTTCATCTGGGTCGGCATCTACGGCGTCATGGTCGTGTCGCAGATGTGGGCGTTCGCCGCAGACTCGTTCAACGTCCGCAGCGGCCAGCGCCTGTTCGTGGTGATCATGCTCGGCGCCAACCTGGGCGCGCTCGCCGGTTCCAAGCTCACGCAGGTCGCGGCCGAGGCCCTGACTCCGATGGGGCTCATGATCCTTGCGACCTGCACGCTCGGCGCCACACTGTTTCTCGCCGCACCCGAGCGCGCCGCAATTCCGGTGGGTTCCCGCGCCATCGAGATCGATCGCACCCGGCCCGTGCCGGAGCTCCTCGGTGGCATCGGCCTGGTGCTTCGCGATCGCTACCTGCTGCTCATGGCGCTGTTCGTCGTGCTGCTCAACTGCATCAACAGCACCGGTGAGTTCATCCTCGCCGACTTCGCAAAGGCCGATGCGCAGGCCCAAGTCATCGGCAGCGGCGGGAAGCTCGAGCTGGGTGCCGTCATCACCGCCTTCTACGGCCACTTCAATTTCTGGGTGACCGCCATCAGCCTGTTCATCCAGATGTTCCTCGTCTCGCGCATCTACCACCTGGTCGGCGTGCGCGGCGCGCTGATGTTCCAGCCGATCATCGTGGCGCTTGGCTATGGCCTGCTGGTGTTCGGCCCGCTGTTCGGCGGCTTCATCCCGTTTTTCTACCTGATCCGCAGGCTCAAGGTCGCGGAGAACGGCGTCGACTACTCGCTGATGAACACGACGCGCCAGGCGCTGTTCCTGCCGGTCGACCGCGAATCGAAATACGACGGAAAGACCGCCATCGACACGTTCTTCTGGCGCTTTGGCGACCTCATCCAGGCGGTCGGCATATTCGTCGGGCTCAACCTCCTCGGTTGGGCATCGCATCAATTCGCGGTCCTGAACTTCGTGTTGTGCCTATTCTGGATCGCGCTCGCGTGGGTGGTGGGACAGAACTACGGCCGCAAAGAACGCGAAAACGTCGAGCACGTGGCGCCGCAGGCCGTCGAGCCGATCCCTGACCTGCTCTATTCACCCGGCCAGACATTCCTGCACCCGGTAGCGCCGACCGCGTTCTACGACGCAGAACCGGGGGACGTGCTGGTCCTGCATGCGCGCCGCGAGAACGGGCACCGGCTTCCTCACTGGATCCGGTTCAACGTCCGGCTGCAGGCCTTCGTCGGCAAGGCTCCGCTGCACGTGACGGAAGAGGTGCGCATCACGGTCGTCGCCTCCGACCTCGACGGACTCGAGGCGCGCACGACCTTCGTGGCGAGATGCGTGACGCAGCAGGTCGCCGTGCCTGCTGATGCGGGCGGGTCGCCCGCCCGGGCTCAGCCCTGACGATTCCTGCGGAGCACGGCGTAGGCGGCGAGCGCCACCGCCACTGAGATCGCGCTGGTCCAGAACTCGACGAAGCGCGCCGGCGTGATCGCGAGCGCGATCAGCACGGCCAGGAACCCCGCGATCGCGAAGTAGCTGAGCCACGGAAACAGCCACATCGGCAGCACCGGCGGCTTCCCATCGCGCTCGTTCCTCGTGCGCACGCGCACCTGCGACACGGCGATCGCGAGATAGATGTAGACGATCAGCGCACCGGACGCGTTGAGGAGGAAGGCGAACACGAGGCTCGGCGACAGGATCGCCGCGATCACGCCCGCGAATCCGGCGACGCTCGCCAGCATCACGGAGTGCGAGGGAACCTGCCGCTTGTTGGTCTTGACGAGCCAGCGCGGCGCGTCGCCGTGCCCAGCGAGCACGAACAGAACGCGCGAGCAGACGTAGAACGCCGAGTTCAGGCACGAGAGGACGGCGGTCAGGATGATCCAGGCCATGATCGTGCTGGCGAACGGGATGTGCATGGTGTCGAGCGCGAGCGTGAAGGGCGACTGCCCGGGCACGACGAGGTTCCAGGGAACGACGCACAGGACCATGAGGATCGATCCGACATAGAAGATAAGGATCCGCGTGATCACCGACGAGGACATTCGCGCCACCGCGCGCGCCGGCTCGGGAGACTCCACGGCGGCGATCGTGACGATCTCAGCGCCCATCATAGAGAAAATCACCGTCGGCACGGCGGCGACCGCTGCGAGCCAGCCGCTCGGGGCGAAGCCGCCGTGGGCCGTCAGGTTGGCGAAGCCCGTTCCGCCCTCGGCGATGAGGCCGAAAGCGTACGCAGCCGCCACGAGGATGAAGGCGATGATGGCCGTCACCTTGATCGACGAAAACCAGAACTCGAACTCGCCATAGGCGCGCGCGGACAGGAGGTTGACCGCGGTCATGATGGCCATCAGCACGACGCCGATCTGCCAGGTCGGCAGCGCGATCCATTTTTCGATGATCGCCGCGCCGGCGATCGCCTCGACCGGAACGACGACGACCCAGAAGAACCAGTACAGCCAGCCGACGGAGAAACCCGCCCAGTTGCCGAGCCCGACGCGCGCGAACTCCGTGAACGACCGGACCTCCGGCATGCCGACCGCCATCTCGCCCAGCATGCGCATGATGAGCAGCACCAGGAATCCGGTCATGGCGTAGGTGACGAGGATGGCGGGCCCCGCTGCGGCGATCGCAGCGCTGCTGCCGACGAAGAGCCCGGCACCCACGATGCCGCCGATCGCGATCATCGTGACGTGCCGCGGGCGCAGCGAGCGGCTCAGCGTGTTGGTCTCGGCCGCTACCGCGGACGCGATCTGGTTCATGTGCGAATCCCCCCGTTCCCCGGACGAAGCGGAGCGAGGTTACAACACCGGCGCCATTTAGACGACTGGCTCGGTCAAATCAGCTCGGAGTCCTGCGACAAGCCCGACTCGCCGACCTCGCGCTCCTCGGCCGGGTCATTCAGGCCTTTCCGCGCGAGTCCACGAAAAACGGCTTCTTCCCACCAGGCGGTATCGTTGGAATCTTCGTCGAGCGTAATGCCCAGGAGAGTGTCCAGGATATTCATTGTTATCTCCACCCGGCATTGAAACCTTAACCGATCGCCTGCGTGAGGTCGTCCTGGCGCTGTCCGGGCGAGGCGACGTCGGAATTCCCGGACATGCGACGTAAGGAAACTCCGAGTCGACCGGACACACCCGTTCGTGGGCGCGCCATGTTAGTTTTCCGCCACTCCTCGGGAGCATTTCAGTGCGAGCACCACTGTTCCTGGCCGCCTGCCTGACCGCATTCGCAGCCGCCGCAGGCGATACGCCCCACGGCATCTCGACCGGCGACATCAATCGCAATGCCGACGCCTGCAACGACTTCTTCGACTATGCCAATGGCGTGTGGCGCAAGGAGAACCCGATCCCCGATTACATGGATCGCTGGAGCCGGCGCTGGGAGTCAGGCGAGCTCAATAAGGAGCACGTGCGCAGCATCCTCGACGAAGTCTCGGCGCGCCGCGACTGGCCGGCAGGCAGCGCGGAGCAGCTCTCCGGCGATTTCTTCGGCGCCTGCATGGACGAAAGTCGCGTCAACGAGGCCGGCCTGGCGCCGGTGCGCCCGGTCCTCGATGAGATCGAATCCATCCAGGCGCGCGCCGACGTGCAGCGCCTGATCGGGCGGTTGCACGCGATCGGCGTCGGCGCGGCATTCGGCATTGCCTCGAGCCCGGACCTGCACGACCCGACTCAGATGGTCGCCGACATCTACGCGTCGGGGCTCGGGCTGCCGGATCGCGACTACTACCTGAAGCCCGACGACCGATTCGTGGAGGCGCGCGCCAAGTACCACGAGCACGTCACGAAGATGTTCGCGCTCGCCGGGATGTCGCCGGCAGCGGCCGATGCGGCTGCGACTTCGGTATTCGAGCTGGAGAAGCGCTTCGCGGAGGCGACGCTCGACAACGTCGCGGCCCGCGATCCGCTCCAGCAGGACCACAAGACGAGCTTCGACGGCCTCGCCGGAATGGCTCCCGAGTTCGACTGGGCGCGCTACTTCGACGGCGCGAAGCTCCCTCGCATCGACCTCAACGTCTCGGAGCCCAAGTTCGTAAATGCGTTCAACCGGGAGCTCGCCGGCGCGCCGATCGAGCAGTGGCGCAATTATCTGACCTGGCACGTCCTCAACGCGTTTGCGGATTCACTGTCGGAGCCGTTCGTCGAGCAGAACTTCGCGTTCTACGGCAGGTACCTGAGCGGCGCGACCGAGATGAAGCCGCGCTGGAAGCGCTGCGCCGAGGCAACCGACTCGAACCTCGGCGATGCCCTCGGCCGTGCGTACGTCGAGAAGTACTTCCCGCCGGAGGCCAAAGCGCGCATGCAGGACCTGGTCAAGAACATCCTGCTCGCGATGCACGACACGATCGAGCACCTCGACTGGATGAGCCCGGACACGAAAGCCAGGGCGCAGGAAAAGCTCGCGTCCTTCAACGCCAAGGTGGGCTACCCGGACAAGTGGAAGACTTACGCCGGCGTGACGGTCGGGCGCGACTCGTACTTCGACGACGTCGTCGCCGCCACGCGCTGGAACGTCCAGGACGACCTCTCGCAGGTCGGCAAGCCGATCGACCGGAGCCGCTGGGGCATGACGCCGCCCACTTCGAACGCCTACTACAGCCAGCTGCGGAACGAGATCGTGTTCCCGGCGGGCATCCTCCAGCCGCCGGCGTTCGACGTCACCGCGACCGATGCGGTCAACTACGGGGCGATCGGTGTCGTCATCGGGCACGAAGTCAGCCACGGATTCGACGACCAGGGCGCGAAGTTCGATGCGCAGGGCCGCTTGAAGAACTGGTGGACGCCCGCGGACAACGAGAAGTTCGAGGCACGCGGGCAGTGCGTCGTGAAGCAGTTCGAGGGCTACTTCATCGAGCCCGGCATCCACCACAACGGCAAGCTCGTGCTCGGAGAATCGATCGGCGACCTCGCCGGCGCGAAGCTCGCATGGCTGGCCTACCAGAAGTCACGCGAGGGAAAGGGGCCGGAGCCGACGATCGACGGCTTTACGCCGGAGCAACAGTTCTTCCTGTCCTGGGGCCAGTTCCGCGGCGACGAGATCCGCCCGGAATCGCAGCGCACGATGGTCCAGAGCGATCCTCACCCGGTGGCCAAGTTCCGCGTCAACGGCCCGCTCTCGAACCTGCCGGCGTTTGGCGAGGCATTCAGCTGCAAGGCAGGCGATGCGATGGTCCGGCCGAAGGCGGACCGCTGCGAGGTCTGGTAACCCGCGCAGGCGGCCCGCCTTCGAGTCAGGCTGCGGTCAGTCGTGTATGAGCTGGTAGCCGATGATCGCGGCGACTACGGCGCCGGCGATCAACCACTCGTCGTTGGGGCCACCGCTGTCGTGGTCTCCATACTTGTGGCGGGCGTAGTAGCCGTCGTCGTACCCGCGCTGGAAGCCCTCACGGAAGTAGTGGTTGTACTCGTCCTGGGCAATGTAGCGGCCCTCATAGCCGAAGTTGGCGTCCTGGTAAGGAAACGTTGAGCGATAGTCGTACCGCCAACGATCCTGCCGGTCCGCACGGCCCGCCTTGTAGCCCTCGTTGTATCCGGCCTGCAGGGCCTTATCCAGCTCCCGGATGCCGTACCGGTTGGTCGTGTAGGAGCGGCCGTCGCGCATGTACCGGTAATCCGGCGCGGTGTAGTAGAACGGGTCGTTGTTATAGTTGTACCGGGCCTGGCTCAGCTCCGCCCGCTGCAGGCGCATCCGCTCAGCGTACCGCTCCTGCAGCCGCAGCTGCTCGAGCCGGTTCTGCTGTCGCAGGACCTGCTCATTCTTTGCGGCGAGATCCGCACGCAACGCGATGTTCTGCCGGTAGAGCGCGAGCTGCTGCTCCTGCCGCTGGATGCGGGCCTGCTGTTCCTGCTGTGTCAAGCGCCGTTCCGTACGCTGTTGCACGCGCTGCTCCTGCAGCCGCGCCTGCATGCGGGCGTCGGCACGCTCCTCCTGCCGGCGCTCTTCGGCGCGTTGCTGCTCACGCTCGTCCACGCGCGTGTCCTCCCGCTCATCCGTACGGGTGTCCTGACGCTCGTCCGTGCGCTGCTCCTCGCGCTGGTCCTGCTGGCGCGCCTCCTGGCGATCCTGCTCGCGGGCTTCCTCGCGGCGCTCTTCCGCGCGCTGCTTTTCCCGCTCCTGCTCGCGCTGCTCCTCGAGCCTCTTCTGCTCGGCAGCCTTCTTCTGCTCCTCAGCCGCCTGCTGCTCCTGCTGCTGCTTCTTCTTTTTCTTCTTTTCTTCCTCCTTCTTCTTCTCTTCCTCCGTCTGCGGAGTTGCCTGCGACGGGGGCGGCTGCTCAGCCGGCTGGCTGGGCGGGGGCGTCTGCGCCCATACCGGGGGCGGCAAGGCGATCAGCCCGAGAAGCAGGGAGAACGTGATATTCCTGAGTTCGGTTTTCATCAGTCTGTCCTGGTAGCCATTGACGCGTACATTTTTAGTGTGAACGCCTGAATGGAGGCTGAAGGACCAGCGTACGGAGCCGTCGCCTGCCGTCGGAGCGGAGAAATTTCGTCGGGCGCGGCGCCGGAACGCCGTCGGAGTGCGCCTACTCGGTGAAAGAGTTCCCGTCAGTCGTTCAGCGGTTGATTTTCTCCGCGTGCGTCTCCCTGGAATTCGTCACCCAGCATTCGTCGAACACGGAACAGAAGCAGGCGGAGTACGTGAGGCGGTCCATCTCCTTGAACAGCCTTTCGGCACGGGCCTGGTCGATGCACTGGAACATCTGAATGTTCCGCTGCGTGGAAATCGCGGACATGCGCGGGGCCGACGCCGACGTTCTCGGCATTGAGCGTCAGGATCCACTCGCAGCCCCCCCCGGCGCGACGCTCGACTCCTTGCAATAGAAGGAGCGGTTGAGCTGGATGTACGGCCAGACCGCCGCGCGCTGCCACTCACGCTGGAGCCCCGCCTCGTAGGCCGATATGGAGACGGCAACGACGGTCACGATGACAGCGCAGATGCCGATGAAGGATTCCGGGCGCGATATCCAGGCTGCCAGGCTTCTTCTGCGGTTCTCGGGCGCGACTCCCTCCCCAAGGCGGTGCACGCTGGCTTCAACCTCTAGCAGATTTCCGCAGCCGGCCGCAAACTCCGCTCGCGGTATCGGGGGAACCATGGGCAATACGACTTCACGGTGGCTACGACTGGCCTGCTGGACCGGCGCGCTTTGCATGGGCAGTGCCGCCGCACAGACAGGCAACGACGCGGCTGCGCCGCTGACCGTCATCCGCGCCGGCATGCTGATCGACGGCACGAGCGCGACGGCGAAAGCGAACCAGCTCATCTTTGTCCGGGGCGAGCGGATCGAGAGCGTGAGCGATGGCGGGGCCGCGATACCCGCCGACGCGAGGATCGTCGATCTCTCGAACGCGACCGTGCTGCCCGGCCTGATCGACTCGCACACGCACATGTTCCTGTGGGGCGAGGATCCCGCGAAGGGCGGATACGACGCGAACATCCTGAACGCCGGCCTCGCGCTCCGGGCCGCCCGCGCGACTTCAGCAGCGCGGCGGGCGCTGGAGCAGGGCTTCACGACGATCCGCGACGTCGAGACGGAAGGCGCCGGATACGGGGACATCGGGATCAAGCAGGCCATCGCGGAAGGCACGATCCCCGGCCCGCGAATCTTCGGCGCGACGCTCGGAATCTCGACGACCGGCGGCTACAACCTCGAGGGTTACGCGCCCGAGCTCAAGATGCCGAAAGGAGTGCAGATCGTCGACGGGCCCGTGGAAGCGCGCAAGGCTGCACGCGAGCAGCTGGACCACGGTGCGGACTGGCTCAAGGTGTACATGACCCACCGTTCGTGGGTCGACAAGAACGGCAAGCTCGTATCCCAGCCGACGCTGACGGTGGAGGAGCTCGAGGCGATCGTGGATGAGGCACATGGCTGGAAGAAGAAAGTGGCGTGCCACGCTTACAACGGGATCGGGCTCCAGCGGGCGCTCGACGGGCGCTGCGATTCGATCGAGCATGGCCTCGAGATGGCCGATGCCCAGATCCGGCAGATGCAAGAGCAGGGAACGTGGTACTGCCCGACGCTTTCGCCTTATTACGAGGACTGGGCAGCCGCCGACACGCCGCAGGGCCAGCGCGACCGGGCGCGCGCGGCGGTGCACGAGACCACATTCAAGAAAGCGCTGCAGGCGAAGCTGAAGATCGTCTTCGGGACGGATATCGGCGGGATGCCCTGGACCGTGCCGATGGCAGGCGAGTTCAAGCGGATGGTCGGGCTCGGCATGGCCCCGATGGCGGCCATCCAGTCGGCGACGTCGAAGGCGGCGGAAATGCTCGACATGCCGGGAGAGATCGGCGTCATCGCTCCCGGCGCATATGCGGACGTCATCGCAGTGCCGGCGGATCCACTGCAGGACATCTCCGCGCTCGGACACGTAACGTTCGTGATGCACGACGGGTCGATCTTCAAGAGCGAGGCGAGCCGATGAGCACGCGGCGCAATTTCCTTTCGATGCTGGCGGTGCCTGGGCTCGTCATGGCCGCGGAGCCTGCGGCCAAGGCATTTTCCGGGGCTGCCGAATTCACGCCGGATGCGGCGGCGGACGATGCCGCGTTGTTCGCAGCCGCGCGCGGGCAGTTCCTGATCCCTGCCGGCGTCGCGTATTGCAACACCGGCACGCTCGGCGCGTCGCCCCGCGAAGTCGTGGAAGCGCTGACCGAAGGCATTCGCCGCAATGAAACCGACCTCGCAGCCTGGCCCTACGAGCAACCGGATGGCGAGCCGTTGACCGGCTACCAGAAACTGCTGCCGGTGCGCGAAACGCTCGGACAGTTCATCAACGTGCCCGGAGCCGACATCGCGCTCACGCAGAACGCGACCATGGGAATGAACTTCCTCGCCAACGGCCTCGACCTGGCGCCGGGCGATGAAGTCGTCAGCACCGACCAGGAGCACGGCGGCTGCATTTCGCCGTGGCGCCTGCTGGCGAAGCGCCGCGGGATCGTCCTCAGGGAGCTGTCGCTCGAGCCCGCGCTCGCGGGCGGGCCGGACGCGATCCTGCGGTTGTTCGAATCCGCGCTGACGCCACGCACCAAGGTTGTGATGTTCAGCCACATCACGAGCGGCCTCGGCGCACGGCTGCCGGCGCGCGAGCTGTGCGCGCTTGCGAAGAGCCGGGGCGCTCTCGCGCTCGTGGACGGCGCACAGGCCGTTGGCCAGATCCAGGTGGATGCCACTGCACTCGGCTGCGACGCCTACGTCGGCAGCCCGCACAAGTGGATGCTGGCGCCGAAGGGCACGGGATTCCTGTACGTCAGGCATGAGTTGCAGGATCGCGTATGGACGACGCTCGCGAGCTACGAGTGGGACAACCACAAGGACGGGGCATTCCGTTTCATGCAGTTCGGGACCGGAAGCGTTGCCGTGGTGGAAGGGCTGGAGGCGGCGCTGCGTTTCATCGGCAAGATCGGGATGGCACGCATCGAGCGCTGGGATGCGGGACTCACGCAGCGCCTGCGCGCGGGACTCGCGGGTATCCCCGCGGTGCGAGTCGCATCGCCGTCGGACCCGAGGCTCGCAGCGGCGATCACGACATTCCGTGTGAACGGCATGAAGGCAAAGGCTTTGCAGGATGCGCTGTGGGCGAAGCAGGTTCGCGTCCGCGCGCAGAACGACGAGCGGGGCGTGCGGCTGTCGGCTCACATGTACGTGAGCCCGGCCGACGTGGATCGCGCGCTCGACGTCGTGCGAGACGTTGCCCAAAAAGCCGCATGAGGGAAGCACGCGCCTCGGCTTGAAATCGCGTACAGTCGCTGCGGGGCTTGAGGGGAGGGGGAAACCGTGAGCGACTGGTTCCGGCGATATCTGCTGCCTGGTTTCGTGTTCGAAGCGGCGGTCATCGCCGGCGGTTATGCGACGGGCCGCGAGCTCGTCGAGTTTTTTCTACCGGCCGGCGCCTGGGGCGGTCTGCTCGGCATGCTGGTCAGCATGCTGTTCTGGAGCGCGGTGCTGATGATCAGCTTCGAGCTGGCGCGCCGCGCGCGAACCTACGACTACCGCTCGTTCTTCAAGCTGCTCCTGGGGCCCGGCTGGTTCCTGTTCGAGATCTGCTACCTGCTCCTGCTCGTGATCATCCTCGCGGTCATGGGCGCGGCAGCCGGCGAGATCGTGAACAGCCTCTGGGGCATGCCGAAGCTCATCGGCTCGATGGGCATGATCGCGTTGACGGGCCTGCTGCTTTTCTACCCCAGCTCGGCCATCGAGAAGTTCCTCGCCATCTCGGTGGGCTACCTGTACCTCGTTTATATCGTCTTCGTCGTCTGGAGCATCGCGATCTTCGGCGACCGCATCGAGCAGGCGCTTGCCACCGAGGGCGTCGGCACCCAATGGTTCAAGGCCGGCATCACGTACGCCGGCTACAACGTCGCGACGCTGCCCGCAGTCCTATTCTGCATCCGGCACCTCACGCGCCCGCGCGAGACGATGATCGCGGGTTTCCTCGCGGGCCCGCTCGGCATGCTGCCCGGCGTGCTCTTCTTCATCGCGATGATCGGCTATGAGCACGAGATCGCCGACGTGGCGCTGCCTTCGGCTTTCCTGCTCGGCAAGATCGGCGCGCATTGGTTCGAGCTCGCCTTCCAGTTCGCCGTGCTGCTGACGCTCGTGGATACCGGCGTCGCAATCCTGCACGCCGTCAACGAGCGCGTGGCAAAGGTCTACGAGGAAGGGAAGCGGCCGATGCCGCGAATCCTCCGGCCGGCGCTCGCGACCTTCATCATGGTCATCTCGATCTATGCGGCGCAGGCCATCGGCCTCGTCGACTTGATCCGCCATGGCTACGGCTACCTCACCTACGCGTTCATCCTGCTGCTGATCGTGCCGGTACTGACGGTCGGACTCTGGCGATTGCTTCGCAAGTGATGCGACTGGCGCTGGGCATTGCGGCCTCCATCCTGGCGGCCGCCTGCCTTGCGGCGTTTACCGGCCGCGCCGCTGCGGAATCTTTCTGCGATGCGCCGCCCGATCCCGCCTTCGCGAAGCTGGAGTCGGCGAAGGTCGCCGATGACTGGTTCAAGGTCTACGTCGTCGCGCCGGGCGCCTATGCCATCAACGAGCCGCGCCAGGAAGAGCAGGTCACCTCGTTCCTGATCGTCGGATCGAAGCGTGCAGTGCTCTTCGATTCCGGCCTCGGAATCGGCCGCATCAGCGATGTCGTCAGAAAGCTGACAGCATTGCCGGTGACCGTGCTCAACTCGCATACGCACTTCGATCACGTCGCCGGGAATCGCGAGTTCGAGGACGTGCGGAATCTCGACGAGCCGTTCAGCCAGGCGAACGCACGTGGCGAGGTTGGGGCGGCGCTCCGCGACTACGCGAAGGACACGCTTGCAGAGGATCGCGTGTGCGGATCGCTGCCTCCCGGCGTCACCAGCCGCACGTACGCGATGCCGACCTGGCAGGCGAGCGCAACCGTCAAGGACGGCGAGAGCCTCGACCTCGGCGGCCGGATGCTCGAAGTGCTGAAGACGCCGGGCCATACGCCTGATTCGATGTGCCTGCTCGACGCCGCAAACGGGCTGCTGTTCACCGGCGACACTTATTATTCGGGCGAGGTCTTCCTCTGGGCGCCGGAAACGGATGTCGCGCGATACGAAGCCTCGATCGAGCGGCTTGCGAAGCTGGCGCCTGGTCTCAAGCTGCTGTTGCCCGCGCACGGACCACCCGTGGCGGATCCCGCGCAGCTTTCAGAGTTGCAGAAGGCGCTGCAGGATATTGACGCGGGCAAGGTTCCCTTCGAGACGACGCAGCGCGGGCGGCGGCTCTACCAGTTCGGGCACTTCTCGATACTGACCAACCCGCCGGGAAAATAGAACAGCGATTGATCCCTGCGCTGACGACGCGGTAGCCGGTCGTCCGACTGCAAGCGCATTCCCGTGCGGCGAGCATCGAAGCTGCCTCACCGAGGGAAGTAAAAATGAGCATTGGAACCATCCTTTTGATCGTGCTCGTGCTCGTGCTCATCGGAGCAATTCCTGCGTGGCCGTATAGCCGGGGTTGGGGCTATGGGCCGAGCGGGATCGTCGGCCTCATCGTCATCGTGCTCCTGATCCTCTTTTTCACTGGCCGGCTCTAGGAGCATTCGTTCGCCCGGCCGCGGCGGCCGGTCACCTCGGTTTACATCGCCGCCGGGAGCCCGCACTATCGCCCGGTACGAAAGCAGCCGGAGGTTGCCGTCGTGGCGGGGCGCAGCAAGAGCGGAAGCCCGAAGGCGGGCGCCAGGAAAGACAGGAGTCGCGGCAAGACGCTCGCGCCGAGCAAGTCGAGCCGCGGCCTCGATGCCGCGGATATCGCCCTGGCGATGGACGACGCGCGCATCGCGTCGCTCGCCGCACAAGTTCGTGAACGCGGCGGCGCGCCGATCGGCGCCTATTGCGAGCCGCTTTCAGGGGCCACCGTGCTCCTGGCGTCGCTGCCGCTCGCGTCGGTCCAGCCGACGCCCTTCCAACGCGACTTGTCGCCGACTCACACCAAGCGACTCGCACAAAAAATCGATGAAGCGGGGTCGTTCCTCGATCCGATCATCGTCGTGCGCGGGGAGGACGGAGGGTTTTGCACGCCGAACGGGCGTCACCGTCTTGCTGCGGCCAAGGTGCTCGGCCTCAAGCAGATCACCGCGCTGCTTTCTCCCGACGAAGGCCTCGCGTTCCGGATCCTGGCACTCAATACCGAAAAGGCGCACAACCTCAAGGACCGCAGCCTCGAGGTGATCCGGATGGCGCGTGCGCTGGCGCGCCGCGAGCCGCGCGCCAAGGAAACCGATTTCACCGCGCAGTTCGAGTCGGCGGAGTTCCTGACGCTCGGTATCCTTTATGCCAAGGACGCGCGCTTCGCGGGCGGCGCATACGGCTCATTCCTCAAGAAGGTGGACCGCTTCGCCGACCGCACGCTTGCGGTCAGCCTGCGGGAACGCGAGGGCTACGCCTCTCGTCTCCGCGAGATCGACACGCAGGTGCGCAAGATCGTGAAGTCGCTGGAGGCGCGCGGCTTCAAATCGCCATACCTTCGCGCCTTCGTCGTCGCCCGGATCAACCCGGTGCGCTTCCACCGCGCCAAGGCCGGCGACACGAAGCCGGCCATGCCGATCGCCGCGGCACTGACGCGCATGACGGCGGCCGCGAAGAACTTCGACGTCGGCAAGGTGCGGCAATCGGACCTCGCGCTGGTCGCCGCTCTGTCGAGCGAATAGCGGATTGCAGGCAGGGGAATCACATGAGTGCTTCGGCACGGCGAACGTTCGCGCGCGCTGCTGCGGCGCTGCCGGGCTACACGGACGGCGAGTAGCCGGGCCTTTGGGCGCATAAAAGTCGCATGGACGGAAACGACACGGCATCGGCGCTGTCGCCCATGCGCTACCCGGTGTTCCGATCGGTCTGGCTCGCCAGCACGCTGTCGAACCTCGGCAGCCTCGTCCAGTCGGTCGGCGCTTCCTGGATGATGATCACGCTCGCGGGCTCTGCCGGCATGGTCGCGCTGGTGCAGACGTCGGTCGCCCTGCCGGTCATGCTGCTTTCGCTCGTGGCGGGGGCGCTGGCGGACAACCGCGACCGCCGCATTGTCATGCTCGCCTCGCTCCTCTTCATGCTCACCGTGTCCCTGACGCTTTCGGCCTGCGCCTGGTCCGGCTGGATCACGCCGTGGCTGCTGCTCGCCTTCACGTTCCTGATCGGCTGCGGTTCCGCGTTCTACGCCCCCGCCTGGCAGGCCTCGGTCGGCGAAATGGTGCCGCGCACGGAGTTGCCCGGTGCCGTCGCGCTCAACAGCATGGGATTCAACATCGCCCGAAGCGTCGGGCCCGCGATCGGCGGCGGCATCGTGGCGGCGTCCGGCGTCGCCGCGGCATTCGCCGTGAATGCCGCGAGCTACGTCCCGCTGATCGCCGTGCTCGCGCGCTGGCGGCCGCCCGAAGTGCAGCGGATCCTGCCGCGCGAGTCGCTGGGCGTCGCGATGACGGCGGGCGTCCGCTATGTCTGGATGTCCCCGGCGATCCGCACGGTGCTGATGCG
>Ga0075423_10001511_pt1 | contig 20551 bp, 22 predicted proteins | sample SoiMethybrSBSTD2_FD_80114 | JGI IMG/M metagenome (GOLD analysis project Ga0075423, IMG submission 80114) | Bulk soil microbial communities from a Populus tree surrounding site in Tennessee, USA - Soil MetaG P. TD hybrid SBSTD2 | ecosystem: Environmental > Terrestrial > Soil > Tree plantation...
CAAGCTCGCATGGAAGCATGACTGCCAGGTCATGATCGAGGGCCCGGGGCATGTTCCGATGCATCTCATCAAAGAGAACATGGAGCTGCAGCTAAAGCTTACCCACGAAGCGCCTTTCTATACGCTCGGCCCGCTTACCACAGATATCGCTCCCGGTTACGATCACATCACTAGTGCAATCGGTGCCGCGATGATCGGCTGGTACGGGACTGCAATGTTGTGTTACGTCACGCCGAAGGAGCATCTTGGATTGCCAAATCAAAAGGACGTCAAGGACGGTGTCATTGCTTACAAGATCGCCGCGCATGCCGCCGATCTTGCAAAAGGACATCCCGGGGCACAAGAACGCGATAACGCGCTTAGCAAAGCCAGGTTCGAGTTCCGCTGGGAGGATCAATTCAACCTGAGCCTCGATCCCACAACCGCTAAGGACTTCCACGACGAAACACTTCCTCAAGACGGTGCCAAACTCGCGCACTTCTGCAGCATGTGCGGGCCGCAGTTCTGCTCGATGAAGATTACTGAGGAAGTCAAGGAGGCCATGGATAAGAAAAGCGTAGAATTTATGAACTCCGGCGCGGACCTCTACGTAAAACAGTGACGAGGTGAACCATGAAGCACACCAGATCACTCGTCCCGATCTTCCTTTGTGCCCTCGCTTCCGGTTGTGTCTTAAACGCGATCAGCGGCTCCGGCAACATCGTTACCGAGCCTAGAAGTGTAAGTGGATTCTCAGCCATCAGTCTCAATGGTACCGGCAGACTCCTTATCGAACGCACCGGGACGGAGTCTCTGACCGTCACCGCAGACGACAATCTTCTTCCGGAGATCAGGACCGAAGTCCGCGGTGACCGTCTCGAGATCGGTCTGAAGGACTTCGCGACAAACATAAGACCTAGCACCGACATTATCTACAAAGTGACGGTGAAGGATCTCCGAAATCTGGGGGTCTCGGGTAACGGAACGGCCGATGCCAAGGGATTACAGACTGGTCGGCTAAAGATCGATATCAGCGGATCCGGTAAGGTCGCTGCCGACGGCACTGCGGACGATCTTGAAATCGACATTTCCGGCTCGGGAGCCTTCCGCGGCGACTCGCTGAGGAGCAAACGCGCCGAGATCGATATTTCCGGCAGTGGCAGTGCTGTCGTGGCTGTGGCCGAAAAGCTCGATGTTGACGTGAGTGGCTCCGGTTCCGTCAGTTATATCGGCGATCCGCAGGTGAAGAAAAATATCTCCGGTTCTGGTTCTGTGCGGAAACAATAACGCATTCTGAACCTCGCCATGCCGGCGCAGACGAATTCGCCGCGGGGGCGAAGCAACACGATGATATGACGATTATTGTGGCATGCCTGAAGTAGGGACGGAGGGTTCCCCTTGGGACCGTCCCGAATCCGTTCTGCCATGGGCGCGGCTAACGTGAATGTCGGTCCACTTGATCTGCTCCTCGATCACGCTCTCGATTGCATGGAGAAATTCCTTTTGAGCATTAGCCAGGTGAATCGCCGTTTCGTATGGAAGAAGTCCGTAGAATCCTTCGATGAGTCTGTTTGCAGTATCGCGAATCATGAATTCCTCACTTCGAGTCGATAACCAGTTCCGGTGCTGAGATGATGACACGCGTGTATGGTGGTACAGAGCGCGTAAGCCAGACGTTTCCGCCAATAATTGAACCTTGCCCAATCACTGTCGAACCTCCGAGGATTGTTGCTCCCGCATAAATCACGACGTCATCCTCGATTGTGGGATGGCGCTTGCTGCCGCGGACGATGTGGCCTTGTTCATCCATCGCAAAGCTTAACGCTCCTAGTGTAACGCCTTGGTAGAGTTTTACCCGGTTTCCAATAACCGTCGTTTCGCCGATGACCACGCCCGTCCCATGATCGATGAAAAAGCCCGATCCAATCGTCGCGCCAGGGTGAATATCGATGCCGGTCACGGAATGCGCGTGCTCTGTCATGATCCGAGGTAAGAGCGGAATGCGTTGCAGATTTAGTTCATGTGCAAGGCGGTAAATGCTAATCGCGAAGATTGCGGGATACGCGAAGATCACTTCGTCGATGCTCTTGGCCGCAGGATCACCATCAAAGGCGGCCCGGACATCATCGGCAAGACGGAGGCGCAATCCGGAAAGCTTTCGTAGAAATAGAAGCGACTGGTCTTCAGCCAGAGCGTGGCAATGATCGCACGCGTCATCGGCATTTCTGCATTCCGGACGAATGCTTCTGTATGTTTCCTGGGTCAGCCGCGCGTAGATGGAGTCGAGCAGATCACCGACGTAGTATTCGATATTTGTGCTTTCGACATACTTTTTGCCGAAGTAACCCGGATAAATCACTTCGAGCAGATCGTCCAGGATCTTGATAACGGACGCTCGATCGGGAAGTGGAATCGTGGCGAAATGTTCGAGCTTCGGCTGGAGCGATCCGAACGTCTGGATCACTTCGCGGGTGATATCACGGACCTGCTCTCGTTTCTTCAGATGTTCGCGCATGCTAGGTATGCCAATTTTCCAGTTGCTTTTGAACATCGGCCATAAACTGATCAGCCGTCGCACCATCGATCACGCGATGGTCGAATGATAACGATAGAAGGATAATCGGCCGGATCGCGATGGCGTCGTCGATAACGACTGCACGTTTCTTGATGCCTCCCATTCCCATTATTGCGACTTGAGGTTGGTTGATGATTGGCGTGCCGATCAAGCCTCCGTACTGACCTGGGTTGGTGATCGTGAAGGTGCCGTCCTTCACGTCTTCGGGCGTAAGTTTCTTGTTTCGCGCTCGATCGCCGATATCGTTAATTGCCTTGGCTAGACCTAAAAGGTTTTTCTCGTCCGCATTCTTAATGACAGGCACGATTAATCCCCATTCGAGATTTACCGCAATTCCGATACTAATCGCACGCTTGTAGACGATGGTATCTCCCTCGAGCGACGAGTTGACGATCGGAAATCGCTTTAATGCATTTGCGGCAGCCTGTACGAAGAACGGTGTAACCGTTAATCGAACGCCGCTGCGTTCGAATTCGGTTGCTTGCTGTTCCTTGGCTTTCAAGATTCGTGAGCAGTCGACTTCAAAAAACGTCGTGACATGAGCCGAGGTTTTTCGACTCATCACCATGTGCTCCGCGATTGCCTTTCGCATTGCTGTAAGCGGTTCTCGTGCAACGTCGCCAGTAAACTTCACCGCGGGTGCGGGTCTCGGCGGCGTCGTTGCGGGCCCTGCCGGTCGGGCAGGCGCAGACGGCGGTGCGGATGCGGCCTTCTCTTTTGTTCCTCCCTGTTCGATATAGCTCAAGATGTCGCTCTTGGTGATTCGTCCATTAATACCGGTGCCACGGCCGGCGAGAGCGGACAAGTCGACGCCATGTTCCTTGGCGATCCGGCGAACGAGCGGAGATGAACGAACTCCCTGCCCATCGCCCTCAGGCTCTGAGAGTTCGGTCGTCTCTTCAGTATCCGGTACGGGACCGGCATCGGGAGTCGGTCCATCCTTTATTTTGGGCGCCTGTTTGGGTGGTGCTGCCGCCGGTTTCTCCTGCGTTTTCTCCTTAGGCGCTTCGGGCTTTGTAGGCTCAGCCTCCGCAGGTTTTGCCGAGCCGTCTCCGATAACCGCCACGACCGTGTTGATCTGAACCGTTTGTCCTTCCTTGACCAAAATGTCCTGGACTACGCCCGCGGCCGGAGAAGGAATTTCCGAATCGATCTTATCCGTAGAGATTTCGAATAGAGGCTCATCGCGTTCGACGCGTTCGCCCTTCTTCTTGAGCCACTTTGTAATGGTTCCTTCAAAAATACTTTCCCCCATCTGGGGCATGATGACTTTAGTTTCGGCCATGATTGTCCTGCTAATACGAATACAGTTCGCGAGCCACGCGAATCACATCCGACACTTTGGGGAGGAAGAACTCCTCAAGCGGCGGGCTGTATGGTACTGGGGTGTTGGGTGCAGTGATACGTCGAATTGGACCATCAAGGTATTCGAACGCCTCTTCAGAAACGACAGCAGCAAGCTCGCCGGCAAATCCGCCTATTTGGGTGTCCTCATGAAGCAGAATCACTTTATTTGTCTTTTTTACGGATTCGAGAACTGCCTCTTTATCAAACGGCAAAAGTGAACGCAGATCGAGTACTTCAAGATCGATGCCTTCTTTTTCCATTTCCTTTGCGGCGTCCAGTGCGGTGTAGACCATTGCGCCATACGTAACGATAGTAATGTCGCGGCCTTGCCGACGGATCGCCGCCTTACCGATGGGCACGACAAAATCTTCAGCGGGCAGCTCTTCTTTGACGCGGCGGTACAAAAACTTATGTTCGAAGTAGATTACGGGATCAGGGTCGCGTATCGCAGCTTTGATCAGACCCTTCGCGTCGTAAGCCGTGGCCGGACAAACCACTTTCAGTCCGGGCGTGTGCACGAAATACATTTCCGGATTTTGGGAATGAAACGGGCCACCGTGAACGCCACCACCACTCGGTCCTCGAACCACGATCGGGACTCCGGCCCCCCAACGATACCGGCACTTCGCCGCGAAATTCGTGATTTGATCAAATGCGCACGAGATGAAGTCCGCGAATTGCATTTCCGCCACCGGCCTCATGCCCATCAGTGCGGCACCGATCGCGGCTCCGACGATGCCGGATTCCGAGATTGGCGTGTCGATAATCCGCCACTCGCCGAATCTCTCGAGCATTCCTGCAGTCACTTTGAAGGCGCCCCCGTAGATTCCGACATCTTCGCCAAGAACGAACACACGTTCGTCCTTTTCCATTTCCTCCCAAATGCCTTGACGAATTGCTTCTACGTAAGTTGTCAGGCTCATTGTTCAGTAGCTGTATCGTAGACGTCTTTCAAGCAGTCTTCCGGTTCCGGGAACGGATCTTTCTCAGCCGCCTGGATCGCTTCATCGATTTCGCGATTGATGCGCTGCTGATGATCTTCTATGGCAGATCTTGTGATAAGCCCCCGATCGGTCAGAAATCTCTCGAACCGATTAATAGGATCGCGCTCTTCCCAGAATTCGAACAGTTCGGGCGGAACGTATCCGGCATCGTCATGAGCAGAATGGCCCGTCATGCGGAACGTTTTGCATTCAATCAACGTCGGACCATGGCCGGAACGGGCATGTTCAATAGCCCGAGTTGATGCGTCCCAAACTGCGAGAATGTCGTTTCCATCCACGATTTCCCCAGGCATCCCATAGGCCTCAGCTCGATCGGCAACATTTTCGACGGCCATTTGACGCTCTAATGGTGTCGAATACGCGTATTGATTGTTGTTACAGATGAAGACAACGGGGACCTTGAAGACGGACGCCATGTTGATGCCTTCGTGCCAATCGCCACGGCTCGTTGCGCCGTCACCAAAAAAACATAACGCCACGCGATCCTGGCCGCGCATTTTGAAGGACAGTCCGATTCCGGTGGCAACCGGCACATTGTCGCCGAGCATGCTCACAAAGGCGATCAGGTTCTTCGACAGGTCGCCCATATGCATGTTCCCGTCTTTTCCACGCGTCGCTCCAGTTTTGCGTGCCATGTACTGTGCCAGAATCGTTCGAAGCGTCATGCCGCGAATGAGAAAGGCGCCCATATCACGATGAGAAGGGCAGACTACATCGTCCGGGCGCGTATCAATACAGCTACCCACAGCGATTGCTTCCTGACCGCGGCCAACGTAAACGCCACCGACAATTTTCCCCTGACGGTACAGCTTCCGTTCGATTCGAAACTCCAATTCCCGTGTCAGCTTCATGTAATAAAGCATGTCGAGAAGGGTTTTATCTGGTGGCAGGGTGATGGGAGGCACGGCATCCCGTGCCAGCGTGTGTGATTTCATCGGTGTCCCAAAACCGACGATACTCCAAAGCCATGAGCTATTTCAAGGCGGCTCAGCGAGTTCAGCGGGGGGCCCGCCCCCCGTATTTTTCAAGTTTTTTGAGATCGAAAGGCTCGTGTTCGTGGTTGCGATCAAAGCCGCGATACACGGCATGGCAGGAATAACACACAGTTACCTCTCGTACCACCAGGTACAACACGAAATCGATCAGCGCTGTCAGGCCCAAAGCTGCCATTGCAAGCATCGGCAGGCTTCGCGCGAAGAAATAGATGCTGACGATGATGCCTAAAACGACGATTCCCATCCCAAACTGGCGATTGAAATCTTTCTGGACATATAACGCGTCATGACCGCACGATACACAGGCCGTGACTATGCGCCGGCTCAAAATGGAGTCATTTATGAATAGACGTACGTCTGTATTGCACGATGGGCAGCGGACGCTCTGCGCGCGTTCCGGGGAAATCGCGACCTCGCGTTCACAATGCCGGCATTGGAAATGTACAATCGCAGCCATGAAACTTCTAAGTTTACTCTTGGTTCTGGCAGTGTCGGCGCAGGCCCAATCTATCGCTGATGCGGCCCGCAAGGAAAAAGAGCGCAGGGCTAAGCTTCAGCCTGCTCAGGTCATTACCGTGGACAACTCCAAGGTCGAGGCCCCGACACCCAAGACTGAAGAAACAAAAGCTGCCGACGCAAAACCCGCTTCGCCAGACCCCACGAAAGCCGGTACGCCCGCGCCCGGTAAGGAATCGCCGAAGACACAGGTTCCACCCGATCCAGTCAAGATTTGGAATGATCGAGTGGCGGCCATTCGCGCCAGGATCCAAGGCCTCCAGGATCAGGTTGTCGCTATTCAGCTGCAGCAGAATGAAGCGACCAATCAGGTCTACGCTGTGATAACCGATCCGGCCACACAGGAACGTGCTCAGGCACAACTCGCTCAGATCCAACAACAGGCCGCGATGATACGTGCGAGTCTGGAGGAAGAGAAGCGAACGCTTGACGCGATGTTGCTAGCGGGGCCGCCAAAGAAGTAGTCAGACCAGCAGGGAAGGGTGGGCGATGGGGATCGAACCCACGGCCACTGGAGCCACAATCCAGCGCTCTACCAGCTGAGCTACGCCCACCAGACTAACCGAGTAACGACTGAGTATACCCCATTGTGTTTGCTGGCATGCCCTCGCTATAACCCGGTCAGAACGTTTACATCAACTCAGCCATGATTTCTTTCAGGGCCTGTTCGCTGGGCTGCGTTCGTTCCTGAGGCAGGGTTGCCAGAGGATCGTCCGCGATATTCAACAGGCTGAGGAAATCCGGCTTCTGCTCATTGATATAAATCAGACCGGTCAAGAACTCATTCGAGTCCTGGCACTTTCTGAGCATGTTCAACGCTTCCGACTTGTTTGTCGGGTCGTAGCCCTTGTCCGTCTTCCGCAGGCGGATGTGCGATCCATCGTGCAGTTCAACGTCTTTGGTCTCGCCTTCGGCGTAATCGACGGTGATTTGCTCGAAGAAAGGCACGAATGAAATCTCATGCAGCAGTTCTTCGTGATCCTTGGCGTATTTGTAACTCTTCGTTGAGCCCTCGTGATTATTGAACGTGACGCAGGGACTTATAACGTCAAAGAGTGCAGTCCCCCGATGGCCGAGGGCCGCTTTCAGCAGAGCAACCATCTGCTTCGGATCGCCGGCGAAGGATCGCGCGACAAAATTGCATCCCAGTTCTATGGCCATCACACAGACGTCAATTGCAGGCAGATCGTTCATAACGCCGCTCTTCGCCTTTGAGCCGAGATCGGCTGTTGCGGAGAATTGGCCCTTGGTCAATCCATACACGCCATTGTTTTCGATGATGTAAATCATCGGAATATTCCGGCGCAGCATATGCACAAATTGGCCCATGCCAATCGAGGCGGTGTCGCCGTCGCCGCTCACGCCAATTGCAACGAGCGACTGGTTTGCCAGCATCACGCCGGTTGCGAGCGCGGGCATGCGGCCGTGAACGCCATTGAACCCATGTGCCTTGCTAAGGAAGTATGCAGGTGTTTTGCTCGAGCAGCCGATGCCGCTAAGCTTTGCCACGCGGTGTGGTTCCACACCATATTCGTAAAATGCTTTGATAATTTGCGAAGTGATCGCATCGTGACCGCATCCCGCGCACAGAGTGGAATCGGCGCCTTTGTAGTCGGCCATTGTGTAGCCGAGCCGATTCGCGTTTTTGGGCGGAGACGGAGGTTGAAGCGTGGTTGACATTAGTTTTGCTCTCCTTTCTCTGCCGCTATGAGTTCGTCCGTAACGAAGCGGGCATCGATCGGAATACCGCTGTAATGGCGGATACTCCGGAGCCTGCCGACAAGTTCGGCCGGAAGTTCAAGCTTCACAAGCATAGCCATCTGCGCGTCACGATTTTGTTCTACAACGTACACGCGATCGTGCTTTTCAAAAAACTCAATAAGCTCTTTCGTGAACGGCAAAGCCCTGAGCCGGTAATAGCTGACCGGCAAACTGTATTCGCGTTGAAGTTGATCCAGCGACTCGATGAGTGCCCAATGCGTGGTGCCGAAACCCAGGAAGCCGATGTTGGAACCCTTCGCGTACTTGACTTCAGGCTGAGGGACTTGCGACCGCGTCATGTCATATTTGTGACTTAAGCGATCCATGTTGCGCTTGTAATCGTCCGGACGTTCGCTGTAAGCGGCGTGTTCGTTATGACCGCTACCCCGCGTAAAGTACGCGGCTGCGGGATGGTCCGTTCCCGGCAGCGTCCGATACGGAATGCCGTCCCCATCTACATCTCCATAACGTTGGAAGCTGCCCAATTTCTTCAGCTGTTCGGCGTTGAGCACCTTGCCTCGATCGAATTTCTTCTGCGGATAGATGAAAGGATCGGACATCCAGTTGTTCATCCCGAGATCGAGATCGCTCATGACGAATACCGGCGTTTGGAATCGTTCGGAAAGATCGAACGCGTCGTACCCCATCGTAAAACATTCTTCAACACTGGCTGGAAGCAACACGATGTGCTTGGTGTCGCCATGCGAGCAATAGACCATCGAGAGAATGTCGGATTGCTGCGTTCTTGTCGGCAGACCCGTACTCGGTCCTACGCGAGTGATGTCGAAGATTACAACTGGAATCTCAGCGTAGTACGCCAAGCCGATAAATTCCTGCATCAGAGAGATTCCCGGTCCGGCAGTCGATGTCATGGACCGAGCGCCGGCCCAGCCGGCACCGATGGCCATGCCGACCGCAGCTAATTCGTCCTCTGCCTGGACGATAGCGAAACTCGCCTTGTCATCTTTTTCAATGCGGTATTCCTTCATATAGTCGGCAAGACTTTCGCAGAGGCTGGAGGAAGGAGTAATAGGATACCAGGTCGCGACGGTCACACCAGCGAACATGCAGCCCAGCGCGGCGGCTGTGTTGCCGTCAATAATGATCTTGCCCTTCGTGGCATTCATGCGCTGAGTTTTATAAGGCACGACTGTGCGGTCGAAGTTATCCTTCGCAAACTTCCGCCCAATGTCGAGTGCGGTCTTGTTCAGGGCTACAGCCTTCGCTTTGCCTTTGAACTGCTTGGTGAGTGCAAGCTCCATTTCGGATGGATCGATTTCAAGCAACTCCCCCACAACGCCCACATAAATCATGTTTGCAAGAAGCTTTCGGAGTCTGGAATCGGGCGTAATCTCGGTAGCAAGCTTTGCAAACGGAACCGGAAAGAACGTGAGATCTTTCCGGTACTGATTCAGCTTAAGCGTCTCTTCATACACGACAACGCGGCTCGGATCGAGATTCATTACATCTTCGCGCCCAGTCTCCGCGTTCATAGCAACGAGAAAATCAATTTCCTTTCGACGTGCGATCCAGCCCTCTTTATTTGCGCGGATTGTGAACCATGTCGGCAAACCTGCGATGTTCGATGGGAACAAGTTCTTTCCGCTGACTGGAATTCCCATCTGAAAGATGGAACGCATGAGGACTGTGTTTGAGGATTGGCTTCCGGAACCGTTGACCGTGGCTACTTGAATGCTGAAATCATTTATTACAGGACCCCCGTTGCGTAATTGTTCTTCCTCCGCAACTAAAGTTTGGGGGGATTGGTTTGACACTACAGACTCTCCTTTCCTTAATCCCGCTCTACCCTCTGTCTAGCCCAGGCTTTAGAGACGAATCCAACCCACTACTATATCAGATTTGGCATGGGTCTAAAGTGAGGCTTTTTCATGAAGTAGGCCCGGCCCGACTCGAACGGGCGACCCCCTGCTTAGAAGGCAGATGCTCTATCCAGCTGAGCTACGGGCCCGAAGCGTAGCGCCGCCCTCGCAGTTTAGCACGCATCGCGGAATGCCATACCGCTTGCACCTGTTTGGCCGCATCGTTCGCTCAATGAAATTTCGTTATGACGCGCTGTGACACTCGGTTAACGTTGCCCTTCCCCCGACAACAAGAAAAAGTCGAACGCTTCAGTTACATCTAGGGAGGAACGATGACAAAAGCGACACGAATCATCACAACGCTCATAGCCGTGCATTCGTTACTGGCAGTACACGCGTTGGCTGATACGTTGGTTCTGAAGAGCGGAGAAAGAGTTTCCGGTTACTTTGAGGGTGGGTCAGCGAGAGTCATTAAATTTCGTACCAATGACGGCGTCCTGAAGGACTATGACCTTCTTTACGTTCAACAAATTCAATTTGGCGAAGACAAAACGTCTGCAGCTCCATCGGCTCAAACTTCAACATCGCCTTCGGTTGCTCCGAATTCGGCCGACTCTCGCCCGGCCAATTCCGCCGAGCCGCGCCTTCTGGGAGGCACTGAACGCGCAACCCACCCGACATCGTCAAACGCTGCCGCTACAGGGTGGACGATACCGACTGGAACCAAGCTCGTCATTCGTATGGTCGACAGCGTTAATAGCGAACGCAATAAGCTCGGCGATACGTTCATTGCCACGCTTGACGAACCCCTTGTTCAGAACAATATCGAAGTTGTTCCGCGCGGCGCCGATGTTCGTGGCCGAATCGCAAATATCAATGAAGCTGGCCGCGTCGCCGGAGCGGCACAACTTGGGCTTGAACTCACACAACTCATCGTGAACGGAATTCCCTATTCGTTGACTACCTCGGAATACGAAGAGGTCGGTAAAAGCCGCGGCGGCCAAACTGCGAAGCGCGCCGCCGGCGGTGCCGCGATCGGAGCAGTCATCGGCGCTATTGCCGGCGGCGGCAAAGGCGCGGCGATCGGCGCAGGCGTTGGCGGCGGCGGAGCTACTGCAATTCAGGTTATGACAAAAGGCGAGAAGCTGAATATCCCGTCGGAAACGGAGTTGGAGTTCACCCTGCGGGCTCCTCTGGTCGTCGCAGCCAAGTAAGAGCTAGCTCAAAAGAAACCGGGAAAAGGGGAAAAAGAAGCGGATTCTTTTTCCCCTTTTCCCGGTTTCTTTTGGAGTTAAAAGCCCTGCACTTTCGCCGATTTCTTGTAGCACTGAAAAACGATGTGCCAACCGACAATGATGATCAGCAGCCAGAAAACCCAGTAAAGATCGCTGGGTATCCCGAGATTACCGCCGGCGAAATAGGTGGTGTGCTGCCCAATCATTGCCCACAGCAGAGGCACGGACATGTAAGTGTTGTGCCTCGACCGTAAGCCGGCCACCTTCACTACGCCTGCATCAGCAGCCTCGCCATTTTTCACGGCTCGGATGATCTTTTGTTGGTTTGGCCAGATTCGAAACCAAACGTTGAATGCCATCGTTGTTCCGAACAACGCGCCGGTGTGGATGAGCGTGCCACGGTAACTGAAGTGGCCAAAATACACGAAGAGTGCAACGACGACCGAGAGCAGCACAAACGACACGATGACGGCAGCGCGAACGTTATTGGCTAAACCACTCCTCCACAGAGCATCGTAGATAAAAACCGCCAGGAAGGTCACAGCGATCATGATAGCTGTACCGGCGGACCACTCGGCTCCGGTGGCGAGCACCTGTTGACCGTGATAGTAAACCAGAGCCAGAAGGAGCACACCGGTGATCCAGGTATAGGCCGCCCCCCAGCGAAACCAATAGAGAGCCCGCGGCATCAGTTCGGGAACGACGACTTTCTTAGTCGGACCATCGAGTTTTGTCTGGAGCGGTCCATTGACCCAGTTGAAGAAGTAGAGGTGTCCGATCCAGATGATCCCGGCAAAGACGTGCATCCACCTGAAGATTGCCTCTAGTGCTTCCATCACTCCTCCTCAGTTCTGCATTTTTATTCAGCATTTTTGTTGAAGAGGCGACGTTATCACAGCAACACGTTAGGATGCTATAGGCGTATAGATGAAGCGCGCCTGAACAAATCGTTTGCCGCTGACCAATTGAAGTTCTCCCAAAAGGCTTTGAGATACGCTTGCCTGTCTGCGCCGTAATCCATGAAGTACGCGTGCTCGTACACATCTAAAACGACTATCGGAAGAGCGCCCCATACGCCTCCTTGGTTGTGTGCATCACAGTTGTAGATCCAGAGCCGGCTATCTTTCGTGTCCCACGCAAGGACGGTCCATCCGCGCGCGGCCATAGCGCATTCCGAGAAGTACTTGATGAATGATCCGACGGATCCGTAACTCTCGGTCAGTGCATTGACGAGATCGGGTGCTTCCTCAGGTCGGCCATTGCCTCCGAGCACTTCGAAGTACCACTCGTGCAGATAAACGCCATTAGTGGCGTAAGTCTCCCCGTCTTTGAGTCCGCGTAACTCGCTGTATGTGGTGTTGCCCGCTTTACCATCTCCGCTGACAATCTCCCGCCCCAAGCTTTCCAGCCGATTCTCGATCTCATTCTTTTTGTCGACGTATCCGACATACAGCTTGTCGTGATGATTCTTCAGGGCTCGATCCGAAATGCCGTTCAGCGGCGTCCGAAATGGGAGGGGTTTGGCTGAGTAATGATGTTGTGAGGACGGTTCGGGCGTGCGTTTAACATTTTTCATAACACCTCCGATGAAATAAAAAAGACCGCGGCGAACCGCGGCCTTTAGGATTTTCTTACGACGCTCTATGGAGCTTTTCTTCGAATTCCGTTACGACGCGCTCGACCTCCCGTTCGGCCCGACCTCGCGCGTATCCGTATCTGCTTTCCAGCAAGATGACGAGATTGTCAGGTTTACCTTCGATTGAGTCGAGATCGTCGGAACTAAATTCGCTCCAATGATTGATAATTTCATGACGAAATTGTGTCCCCTTCACTCGCAGTATGTCTTCCAGATTCACGTTCGTCCTTTCGCTATGCGGTCTTTGGCGGTACGTACTTCTCAAGGGCAGTGACGAAAGGCTGCGCTGTTGAATTAGCGGCCGCAGTTCCTTTGAGGATGCTTTCGGCGCTGACGGATGGACCGTACATCTTTTCATTCATGTCTTTGTCTGTGCTCAGAAGGGCGCCATCCAAGGCGACTCCTGCAAAGAGTCCTTTGGAGCGTGAATAGGCGTAAATCGCAGATTTCAAATTCGCGTTCACGCCAGCCTCCGCCGTTCTACCGATCGGCCCTGCGACGACACCGGCATCAGCGCCAAGTTTCAGGTCTTTGCCGCCTTCCAGAAGATCCAGAGCTTTGCGATCCGTAAATACGAGAACGAGATCCGTCGAGGAGACACCTAGTTGTGCCCCAAAGCTTCCTCCCCCGATCTGAAGATATGCAGGTTGGCTCCAGTTACCGTTTGGCAGACGTTGTGAGACCATCCCTTTACCGTAATTACCACCGACGCCAAAGGCTCCCTTAATCATGTTTGGGATTACCGCAATTGCTTCTGCACGTTCGAGCAGTTCATGAGGACCTTTCTTGTCCGGCGCTGCCGTCAGGTCTTGTAATACGTCTACCGCTTTGGCAATACGTTCCGATGCATCCTTCGATTCTTTATCGGATTCTGTAGGAACGTTCGTGTCTTTCTTTTCAGTGTCCTTGATTGTTGTGTTCTGCCGGGTCTTCTCTTGGGCAAATGCGCCGCCCGGTACGGCAAAGATGAGACTACCTGAAAAAAGGATGATTCCTAATTTGTCCACAGACATGCTTACCCTCCTCACTTATCCAATCCTGATACCTAAGAGTGCAAGCCCTATGCCGAGCGGCACCTTCGAAAGCTTTTCTGGGATCACCACTTTAGCTGGCCGCTTGACAGAAGCCTTACAGACGGCCTGTTTTTTGGAAGGGAAAATGTACCACTCTGCTTTCGAAAGGCTGCGATGCGGCGTCCAAACGACAAGTCAGACGAAGTAAAGTCGGTGAAACCAAAAATGTTATTTGCCGGTACCGTCGCGCTCGCCTTCATGATCGGACGATGTCCGACGGAATTTATAGCGGCGCGATCCGGGCGTTTAGCCCGGCAAGAGACAAAGAAGAAGGAGCGTGTATATGACAGCCAAGAGGATTTGCTACTTTGTGGCCCTAATGATCATGGGACTGGCACTGGTTGCGTGCGAGCGGATGAAGATTGCTGAGATTAATGCGGATCCTGGGCGGTTCATGAACAAGGAAGTCACAATCGCAGGACAGGTCACGCAATCCGTCGGAGCTCTCGGTAAAGGCGTGTACCAGCTTGACGACGGGACCGGCAAGTTGTGGGTTTTGTCAGAGACCCACGGTGTTCCCAGCAAGGGCGCCAAAGTTGGAGTCAAGGGACACATTATCCCGACTGTTACGTTCCTCGGCGTCAACTACGCAACTGTGGTGCAAGAGACGAAGAGAAACTCCGGTGATTAAACCAAGGCGTGGTGTATGCCAGCGCCTATAGAAACCTACGGCTTGGGCATTATTCGATAGCGGATCGTTACACTCGCCTGAACCTGAATTTGTCCGGGCGAGACAGGCGTCTCCGGCGCTGCAACAGCCCTAGCGCTAAAACCGACGACTCCGGGTTCCGCGACAGGCGTTATCGAGACACCGCCTTCAGTCGCTTCCAGTACCTCGGCCAGGCTCACGCGAAGTGCTTCGGCCATCACTTGTGCTTTGCTCTGCGCTTCCTGCACAGCTTCCTTAATGGCCTGTTCGCGGGATGGTAAGTCGTTTCGAAGGCCAAACTGAACGCCATCGAGTTGATTTGCACCCGCTTTCAATCCGGCGTCGATTACCGAGCCTACCATCGCCAGATCGGAAATTCTCGCGGACACCGTATTCGTGGCGTTGTATGCCACGATGCGCGGTGCGTCGCGCGATTCGGCTCCTCGGGGCGCGTAAACGGGGGACAGCACTAAACGCGAAGTTTGAATCTGCTGAGAGGGGACGCCAACCCGGCGGATGGCGGCAAGAATTTCTTGGGCAACCGTGTTTGCCTGGTCCTGTGCTGCTTGCGCAGTAGGTGCCTGGCGCACTATGCCAAGGCGTACGTTCGCCTCGTCGGGGACAGCAAGAATTTGCGCGTTTCCGTTTACCACGATCACCGATGGCGTCGGCGTTGGTGACGCGGGTTGCTGCGTAAGCATCAAAAGCATTGCGCTGAACAGTGCAACCATGTGTTCTCCTCAAGGTTGAATTTCCCACCTATATAGACGTTTCAGCGAGAATTTTCTTAGGCTTCTCAACAACATTGTCGCTGGTAAAGCAATTGCACCTCAAATAGGAAAAGGGGTGTAGCATGCAAACATCAAACGCATGGTTGGCGACGTCCCTGATTAATCGGCGCGTGGTCAACAGGGCCGGTGAAAATCTGGGGAAAATCGAAGACGTAATCGTTGATCCGCAAACGGGAAGGATCGAATACGCCATTGTGTCATTCGGCGGTGTGCTTGGTGCCGACAGCAAGCTATACGCGATTCCGTGGCCAGCGCTAGAGACGTCGGCATCACGAGGTGATGTGTTATTCAGTGCTGATTTAAGGATGCTCGACCGCGCGCCGGCGTTCGATCGTGATGATTGGCCAAACATGACAGACCCCGGTTGGCGTCGCCGGGTTGACGACTACTACCACCGGGTCGCTCCCGCCCAACGGTCTCGGACAGTGCATTTCAGGCCTCGACGGGTGACGTCCAGCTCAGGTGTATCCGCTCTTGCGGCAATACTGCTCGTATGCGTGCTGGTGGCAGCGGGATGGTTTGCGTACATGGTTTCGACCCGAGGATGGGACCAGGCTAAGCAGGACATTGCCACGTCTCTCCAAGGCGCGGCGTTCGCCGCAAAGGAAGGAACCCACGAGGCTGCTTTGACCACACGTGTGAAGACAGCGTTGTCCCTTTCGAAACGAATTCCGTCTGGCAGGATTAACGTTGATTCTAATGGTGACGTGGTTACGCTGCGCGGTGAAGTACCTTCTGAACAGATACGTGAGCTTGCCGAGTCGATTGCGAAGGACGTGCCTGGGGTAGCGGAAGTCCAGAACCACTTATTTGCAATTTCGGGGAGTCGGTGAGGACAGAAGTACGGCCTTGCGGGTGTCGCCCGCAAGGCCCGCGCCTACATAGTTGGTGGATGAGAACGCGAATAAATACTGTGAGCGGGCCTAGCGCGCAGCCGATGTTCTTCTCGATCGCGCCGTTCGGTTTGATCTTCGTAGCCTGCTCGAGGACTTTCGTGGCCGACCACCAAGTTTCCCGTTTGCGCGTGAGGACGCCGCTTTTCTCTTAGATCTAACGGAGCCGCGGCATGCCGGGCAAAAGGCAACCAGATCGATTTTATGCACCGTACATTTCGCCATTTTGAGATACCTCCCGAAGTGAACCCTCTAGGTCTCACTCTAACGTGCTTGGATCACAGTTCATTCGGTTGCAATTTGGTTTCCGTAAGGGATTCGACGGCAGCTTATAATGAATCGCAAGGAGTAATCATGAGTTATCAGACCGACGAGCCTATCAAGTTGACTCGAGATTGCCAGGTCGTTGCGGTGCCGGCGGGTCACACCCTGATGCTACCCCAGGGCACGGAAGTGATGATCACGCAGTCGCTCGGTGGCTCGTATACCTTGCTCGTTCCGAGTTACGGTGGGTTGTTTCGGCTCTCCAACCGCGACGCTGATGCAATCGGTCGGGAGAACCGCCCCAGCGAAGGCGCTGCCGCAGCAGGTCAGGCGCTGACCGGAGAAGCGCTGGAGAAAGAAATCTGGCAAAGGTTGAAAACCTGCTTCGATCCGGAGATACCTGTCAACATTGTCGATCTAGGGTTGATTTATGACATGGAAATCTCGCAATTGGCCGACGGTTCGCGTGTCGACGTAAAAATGACCTTAACGGCGCAAGGCTGCGGCATGGGCGGGTCGATCGCTGCCGACGCGAGAAATAAACTGCTCGACCTTCCCGGCGTTGTTGAGGCGGATGTGCAGGTGGTATGGGATCCCCCCTGGACGCCGGAGAAAATATCACCCGAAGGTCGTGCGTTGCTGGGAATCGCATGATGGCGAGCAGTTGGAAAATCCTCGTCGGCGTGGGTTTCGTGGCGCTTATTGCATTCATTGTTTATTCGTCGACGGGGCTGGCTCGCGTGAATTGCGAAGTGTGCGTGGAATTCAACGGAAGGACGTCGTGTCAGGTGGCGGCGGGAACGAGCCAGGACGAAGCGTTTAAAACCGCGGCAGCCCTTGCATGCTCGGATCTTGCCGCCGGAAGAACGGAAGGCATAGCATGCCAGAACACACCAGCTAAAAGTATTACGTGCAAATGAGACGCATCTGTACCCACTGGCGACCGATATGACGAGCACGCTTCAGGGAATCAATATTCTCGTGGTGGAAGACGATGAGGACACGCGAGACCTTTTGAAACTACTGCTCGAAACACAGGGTGGCGCGGTTACAGCGACTGCATCGGTCCCAGAAGCGCTCTCGTCATACGACCAGTCGCCTCCAAACGTCATCGTCGCAGACATCGGGTTGCCCGAATACAACGGCTACACGCTCATCGGCCGTGTTCGCGCACGCGATCGCGAGCGCGGACAAATAGTTCCAGCGATCGCCCTTACAGCATTCACGACTGCTATAGATCGAGATACAGTTTTGTCGGCCGGATTTCAAGTTCACATGCCGAAGCCTTTTGAGCCGGGCCGCTTGATCTCGGTGATTGCCGATCTGGCAGCGAAATTCCGTCAACCCGGCGCATTGATCTAGTAAACGGGCTTAACCCCGTTCTACGCCGCCTTCCGATTATCCGTGCTCGACGGACTGTCGCTTCTCGCTTTTCTTCGGTTCAAGCTCGAGATTGCGATTCCGAACACAATACCGGCGGGAAGGAGGGGAATAAATACCCAGATCGCAAAACCAGACATCCACAAAAGAATGAATGCAGTCAACACGATAGCCGACGCGATAATTTTGGAAGTTCCCACAACCCCTTGTCTATGCAGCTAGGGTTCCGGTGTCCCAAAGATTTGAAATTGGACGAATCCTGCATCTCAAATTCGAAATCCGAAATCTGAAATTGGACAGCAGAGCCACACTCCGGCAGGTCCAATCTGCGATTTCGGATTTCGAATTTGAGATGCAGGATTCGTCCAATTTCAAATCTTTCGCCTAGCCCAGTTTTTCATCCCGGCAAACCGGGCCATTGCTGCTGATGCCTCGCGGATCTGAAAAACGAGAGTTGCGGCCAAGAACACCAGTCCGAATGGAGCCATTACCAGCAGTGCGACAAGAACAGGATGCAGGGTTGGCGGTAGCACAAGTTTGATGGTCCATGCCAAGGCGGCACCCGCAGCGGCGCTCGTCCACAGCTTGAACACATATTCCAGAGGAAGACCTGTGAAACCGATCTTTGAGTTTAGCGTGCGACGCAACATCAACATCTCCACCCAGCCGGCGATGCCTGCTGAAGCCGTGAGTCCGGCGGCACCCCAGAGTTGAGGGACTGCAAGCATGCGCGGCAACGGGATCGCGAAGAAATAACCGAGAATCGTTGTAAGGGCTACGCGTATGAATGCATATCGCAACGGCGTGCGCGTGTCGCGCAGCGCATAAAAAGTCGAAGAGTAGAGACGGCCTAACGTCGATGCGAGCAGGCCGACACCTGATCCTGCGAGAATTCCCCACACGTACAGCGCATCCGCGTGCTTGAACCGCCCAGTCTGGAGTAGAGCCGCAGCAATGACATCGCCTAACGCAAGAAACGCCATTGCGGATGGCACAACAAAAAATGCGATTTGCCGCAGCCCGTTGTTGAGTCGTTGTCGCACTTTGTCCGCAGCGCCGGGGTCAGCTCCAAGCGTCTTCGACATTGCCGGCAATTCGGCAGCAGAAACCGAAATGCCGAACAGACTGATCGGCAGCGTGTACAAGAGTTGCGCGTTGGTCAGAGCGATAACGGCTCCGCTGGGAAGGTAACTCGCGATCATAGTGTCGATATAGGCACTGACCTGAACGACCCCGCGGCTGATGAACACTGGGACAAAGTTCCGCATGACCGTTCGCACATGTTCCGAAGCTGTATTGAAGGTGAAGCTCAAGTTCGGTGCAACCCGAAGAACGATTGGAACCTGCACGGCGAATTGGAGCGCACTCCCGACGACAGAGCCCCATGCCAGCACGATGGCGAGCTGCGCAAGGGGCGACCGGCCATAAATGATGAGCGTTGCGATCATGGCCGCATTCCACATGACAGGCGCCGTATAGGAGAGAAGGAATCGGTGGTGACTGTTGAGTACTCCCAGACACCACGCCGACAGAACGAGCAAGCCGGCGCCGGGAAACAAAATCCGCACAAGCTGTATCGTTAGGAATCTCTTCGGTCCCGTGAACCCCGGCGCAATTGCCCCGATCAACGCAGGAGTCGCTAGCACGCCGATCAAGACCACCACGGATACAACGAGCGCCAAAACGGCGGCCACAGCGCCGGCAACCCGGTCTGCCTCGCGCTTGTCTTCGCGTGCAAGCAGTCCGGCGTAAACCGGAATCAGGGATGCTGAAAGTGCACCTTCGCCGAACAAACTTTGAAGGAAGTTCGGGATCTTAAAAGCGGCCGCGAACGCATCGCCTTCGTCGGCTAATCCGAAGTAATAAGCGAATGCGCGTGATCTTACCAGCCCCACCAGGCGGCTAACTAAAATTCCCGCTGCGACGAGCATCGCCGACCGGCTCGTTCGCGGCGGAGAGGAAACGTTTCTCACACTGTCATTGTATTGTTGTGCCTATCGCCGTGGAACATCTCGATCGAGTGTGAGCCGGTAGCCGTCTCCGTAAACCGTGTGGATATATCGCGGGTTGTCAGGATCGGGTTCGATCTTCCAGCGTAAACGCGCAATCAAATTGTCGACGCTGCGCGTCAGGGGAACGTTTTGGTAGCCCCAAACGTTACGAAGCAGTTGCTCGCGGCTGACAACTTTGCCCGCACGCGCGCTCATATAACGCAAGACTTCGATTTCACGCTGGCTGAAGGCCACCTTCTGGTTGTTTCGTTCAGCACAATAACTGTTGAAGTCGATCCGCAAAGAACCGAGGGTCAAATAATCGTCCGTCGGATGTACCCGGCGGAGGACGGCATCTATTCGCGCGAGCAGTTCGTCGAGAGCAAAGGGTTTTGTGATGTAGTCATCGGCGCCCAGCCGCAGTCCTTGAATCTTGTCTTCTTTCTGAGCGCGAGCGGTCAAAACGATGATTGCGGTTCGAGACTGTTCCGAATTCAATCGGCGGCAAACTTCGAAACCATCTAATCCGGGCAGCGTCAGATCAAGCAGGACGAGGTCCGGATTGAATCGTTGATGTTCGTTAAGCGCGTTGTTTCCGTCCCCTGCCAATGCGACATCAAAACCTTCATAAATCAGATTGTC
>Ga0075423_10001512_pt1 | contig 20549 bp, 22 predicted proteins | sample SoiMethybrSBSTD2_FD_80114 | JGI IMG/M metagenome (GOLD analysis project Ga0075423, IMG submission 80114) | Bulk soil microbial communities from a Populus tree surrounding site in Tennessee, USA - Soil MetaG P. TD hybrid SBSTD2 | ecosystem: Environmental > Terrestrial > Soil > Tree plantation...
CGCGCGGGGGCTCACTCCGCCGGGGTCTGGCCGTATCACGACCACTCTCCCTCGATGGAGGACTCGATTTCGGGCGGCATGTACGGAACGCTGTCGATACTCGGGCCGCACGACCGCGCGCCGGATCGGGAATTCGTCGTCTATTTCGAGATCAGCCACGGCTTTTCGATGATCGACGGGCGCGCCTTCGTGGGGAACACGCCCGTGATGAGGGCGCGGGTCGGCGACGTGGTCCAGTGGGACGTGCTCGCGATGGGGTCCGAGCACCACACGTTCCACGTGCACGGGCACCGCTGGCTGGAAAACGGCATGCCGCGGGACACCAAGACCCTCGGGCCGGCGGAGAGCTTCCGGATCCGCTGGCGCGAGGACGCACCTGGCACCTGGCTCTACCACTGCCACGTGGAGCAGCACATGATGCACGGCATGATCGGCATCTACCGGGTCTCGCGGAGCCGGTGAAGCGTCGCGCCGCAGCGGCGGCGGCTGCGCTTGCGTTCGCCGCCACCGCCCCCGCGCGAGCCGACACGTCCTCGGTCCAGATCGTCGATTCGGCCTACAACCCACCGCGGCTCGCGGTGCTGACCGGGGACACGATCGGTTGGCGCAACAGCAGCCTGATCAATCAGCACACGGTCACGTCCACAGGCTTCGACTCCGGGCCGATCGTCCCAGGCGGCGGCTACTTCCACGACTTCACGGCGCCCGGCACCTACGCGTACACCTGCACGATCCACCCCGGCATGTTCGGCGAGGTCGATGTCTTCGGGCTCCTCATGAACGGACCGGATCGCGCCGTCGCGAGGGGCGCGGCGACCGTCCTCACGGGCCGCGCGGCCGCCGGAATCGGATCGATCACGATCGAGGAGGACACCGGGGGCGGATTCCGTCCGGTCGCGACCGCCGCGGCCGCCGGTGGAACCTTCAAGGCGACGGTCCACCCGCCCGCGAACGCGACCTACCGAGCGGTCGCAGGCGCCGACGCCAGCCCGCCGGTACAGGTACAGGTCTCGGACCGCAGCGACATCGCGGTCAAGGTCGCTGGCCGCCACCTTCGCGTGCACGTGGATCCAGCCAATCCGGGGGCGAAGGTATCGCTCCAATTCAAGCTGCGGGAGAGGTTCGGCTGGTGGACGGTGGCGCGGGCGCGCCTCGACCGGCGCTCCGACGCGCGGTTCCCGATTCGCCGGAGCAAATCGGTCAGAGCGAGGGTCGCTCTCACCCAGAGCGACGGCTGGACCGTGCTGGCGACCAGCGCCGCCGTGCGCATCAGGGCTCGCCGTTAGCTATAGGCCGTACGTGCGGCCGATGATCTCGCGCTGGATCTCGTTGGTGCCGCCGAAGATCGTGGTGACCAGGGCGCTGCGCACGTAGCGCTCCATGTCGTACTCGGTCGCGTACCCGTAGCCGCCCATCATCTGCATGCCCTCGAGAGTCATCTTCTTGGCCGTTTCGGTCGCCTTGAGCTTCGCCATCGACGCCTCCCGCGGGAACATCGCGGTGGGGTCGGCCTCGACCCGGGCAGCCACGTCGTAGACCAGAAGCCTCGTGCACTCGATCTCGGTGGCGAGGTCAGCAAGCCGGTGCTTGAGCGCTTGAAACGATCCGATCGGGCGGTCGAACTGCCTGCGCTCCGTCACATAGGTGAGCGTGTCCTCGAACGCGCGCCGTGCAAGTCCCAGGGCCTGCGCCGCCAGGATCAGACGCTCGACGTTCAGCCCGGCCATCAGCTGCGTCCATCCATGGTCCTCGCGCCCGAGCAGCCCATCCTGCGACAGGACGCAGTCTGTGAAGAAGACGTCGTTCACCTCACGGCCGCCCATGGTGTCGATCGGGCGAAGCTCCATGCCGGCCGCGCCAGCCGGGACGTTCAGCATCGTGAGGCCCTCGTGCTTGTTCTCCCCGCGGGTCGTCCTTCCGACGAGCAGGATGTGGTCGGAGATGTGCGCGTTCGAGATCCAGGTCTTGTGGCCGCTCACGACGAAGGTGCCGTCGCGGCGCTCGATGCGGCACCGGAGGCTTCCAACGTCGGACCCGGCCTCGGGCTCCGACATTGCGATCGCCTCGACCGCGCCGCGCACGATCCCGCCGAGGATCCCCTGCTTCTGCTCCTCGGTGCCGAAGCGCTGATAGGCGCCCGCCACGATGAAGGTGGTGCCGATGCCCGCCACCGGGGCCCGGCCGAAGGCGAGCTCGTCGAGCAGCAGGCACATGTCGACCGCACCGGCGCCGGAGCCCCCGTACTCTTCGGGCACCGCGACTCCGAGCCATCCCAGCTCCGCCATCCGCTCGTACAGCTCCTGGCTGTGAGCGTGCTCCCCGCCGTCGGTGAGCCGGTCGCGCTGCTCGCGCGTGCCGCATTCCCGCCGGCAGAAGTCGCGGATCGACTCGACGAACGCGCGGCGCTCGTCGGTCAGCTGGACGGTGGTGGCGGTCATAGGCTCTCCTGTCGTTCTCCCGTTCGTACCCGCCGAACTTACAACAGTCGGCATAGGATCTGGCAATGGCCGCCACCGAGGACCTCGCCTTTGCCGGAGCCGCCGAGCAGGCAGATATGGTCCGCCGCGCCGACGTCTCGTCGCGCGAGCTGACCGAGCTGAGTCTCGACCGCATCGTCAGCCTCGACCCGAGGCTGAACGCCTTCCGGGTGATCTTCGCCGAACGCGCGCTCGAGGAGGCCGAGCGGGCGGACGAGCGTCGTGCAGCGGGCGAGCATGCGCCCTTGCTGGGGGTACCGATCGCCGTGAAGGACAACGTGGACGTGTCCGGCGAGGTCACGGCGCACGGCACGAGCGCCTACGGAGGCGCTGCGATCGACGACTCCGAGGTGGTCAAGCGCCTCCGCGCCGCCGGGGCCGTAATCGTGGGCAAGACCAATCTGCCCGAGCTCGCGATCTGGCCCTTCACGGAATCGGAGTCGTGGGGCATTACGAGAAACCCGTGGGACCTGAGCCGGTCATCCGGCGGCTCGAGTGGTGGGTCTGGCGCGGCGGTCGCCTCGGGCATGGTTGCGGTCGCCCACGCGAGCGACGGCGGCGGGTCGATCCGGATTCCGGCGGCGTGCTGCGGCCTCTTCGGGCTCAAGCCGCAACGGGGCCGGGTTTCGCTGATGCCGGACGCCGAGCACTGGTACGGGCTGTCGGTGTTCGGCTGCCTGTCGCGCACGGTCCGCGACACCGCGCTCTTCCTCGATGTCGTGCGGGGCAACGTGGACGGGGACGCCCACAGCGCGCCTGACCCGGTCACTCCGTTTGCCGAGGCGGCCCGCACGCCTCCGGGAAAGCTGCGGATCGCTTTCTCCACCAAACCCTCTGCACCCGGCCCCGTCGCGGACGAGGTGAAGCAGGCGGTCCACGACACCGCCGAGCTGCTGCGCTCGCTCGGACACGAGGTCGTCGAGCAAGACCCGAGCTGGGGCTTCCAGCTCCCTGCATTCCTGCCTCGGTATCTCGCGGGGATCCGTGACGACGCCAGCCGGATGGTCCATCCGGAGCGCCTCGAGCAGCGCACGCGGTGGCTGGTCAAATGGGGGGAGCGTCTGCGGAAGCGGCCGTTGCGCAGCGCGCTCGCCGCCGAGCAGAAGCACGCGCGCAGGCTTGGCGGGCTGTTCGAGCGCTTCGACGTGCTGATGACGCCAACGCTCGCGCGCCTGCCGGTCGAGGCAGGGCGCTGGCAGCGCAAGGGCGCGGTCGCCACCATCAACGGCATCGCGCGCTACGTGCCGTTCACATCACCCTGGAACGTGACCGGTCAGCCGGCCGCGGCGGTGCCGGCAGGCTTCACACCCGAGGGCCTGCCGCTGTCGGTGCAGCTCATCGGCCGGCCGGCGGACGAGACGACGCTGCTGTCGCTCAGCGCCCAGCTCGAAGCGGAGCGGCCGTGGGCCGATCGCCGTCCGCCCGTGTCCTGACGTAGCGCTCCGGGTCCTGCTCGAACGTGCCCTTGCAGTGCGGCGAGCAGAAGAAATACGTCGTCCCGTCGAAGGCGGCGCGCGGTGCCCGCGCCGGCTCGACCTTCATGCCACAGACCGGATCGGTCGCCCCGCGGCGCACCGTCAGCCAGAACAGCGCGGCGAAGATGGCCGTCGCGATCACGTTCAGGACGAGCTTGTAGTCGACCTGGATCGAGCCGAAGACGTCACTGGTGCTCGGCCTGGAACTCGGAATCAGATCGAGGGCGGAGAAGATGCCGTCCACGGCGAGCGCCGCGATCACCATCGTCACGAACATCAGCGCCGTGATGCGCAGCGTGAACCGCCAGCCGTAGTACTTCCGGTAGATGAGGATGATCGGCAGCACGATCAGGTCGGCAAATATGAACGCCATCACGCCCGCGAAGGAGATGCCGCCCGACCACAGGACGGCGGCAAGGGGCACGTTGCCGATCGAGCACACGAAGCTCAGCACGGCGATCACGGGCCCCGCCACGACGTTCCAGAGCGTGGGCAGCAGCCCGGAGTCGCCCGTCAGGAACAGGTCGTTGAAGAAGTCGTCGCCCAGCAGCGCGATGAAGCCCGCGATCAGGAAGCCAAGAGTGATCTCCTTCCAGAGCATCTGCCAGTCGCCGCGGAAGTTGTGCGCGACCGCGGACCAGGCCTCCGGGGAGCGGAGTCGCTCACGCAGAGGGAGGTCGGACTCGGTGGCGTGGTGCTGGTGGCCGGTGTCCGCCTGCTGCGCATGCGCGCGTGCCTGCTCCTCGAGCGGCCGCGGCACGACGAACCGCACCAGCACCGCCATCAGGGCGATCATCACGATGCCGCCGAGGTATTCGCCGAGCGTGAACTGCCAGCCGATCAGAACCCACAACACCAGGCCGAGCTCCCACACCAGGTTGGTGGAGGCAAACTGGAAGGCCAGCGCGGAGGCTGCCGAGGCGCCTTTCTGGAACAGGCTCTTGGCGATCGCGATTGCCGCATACGAACAGGACGAGGAAGCCGCGCCCAGGCCCGTCGCCCGCGCGATCGCGCCGAAGCCGCCGCCCGCCAGCGCCGACTCGATCCGCCGGCGCGGGACCCAGGCCTGCACGATCGCGGAGATCGCGAAGCCGAGCACCAGTGCCCACCACACCTCCCAGGCCATCAGGAAGGCATTCGAGAGCCCGTCACCGATCTTCGAGACAACTTCGCCCATGGTTTGAGTCTAGGATGCGTTTCCGTCCCTTCGGCCCCTCGAGCAAAGGAGCTAGACGATGGCCTACAGCGTTCCGGACCTGCCCTACGCGTACGACGCGCTCGAGCCGCACATCGACGAGGCGACGATGCGGGTGCACCACGACAAGCACCATCAGGCCTATGTGGACAAGGTCAATGCCGCGCTCGAGGGCACGGACTGGGACGGCAAGCCGATCGAGGAGGTTCTCCGGAACCTCGACAAGCTGGGCGACAAGGCGACGGCCGTGCGCAACAACGGCGGCGGTCACTACAACCACTCGCTGTTCTGGGAGTGGATGAGCCCCGACGGCGGCGGCGAGCCGAGCGGCGCGCTCGCGGACGCGATCAACTCCGCGTTCGGGTCCTTCAGCTCTTTCCAGGACGAGTTCAAGAACGGGGGAGTCAACCAGTTCGGCTCCGGATGGTCCTGGCTGATCCACGACGGCTCGGGCCTGGCGGTGGTCTCGTCGGCCAACCAGGACAACCCGATCTCGAGCGATCGCACCCCTCTGCTCGGTGTGGACGTGTGGGAGCACGCCTACTACCTCAAATACCAGAACCGGCGTCCCGACTACATCGATGCGTGGTGGAACGTCGTGAACTGGGACAAGGTGGCGGAGGGTTACTCGGCGGTCTCCTAGCGCTTAGGATGTAACGCGAGCGATGAGGCTCGCTCTATAACCGCGTCCTCAGGACGCTGATGGCCTCTACCGATACGTCGAACGTGTTAGTGGAGGTCACATGGAGCCCATACAGCTAGCCGCCGTTCTCGCCGCCGTGGTCCTCGTGGCGAGCATGATCTCGGTGGAGCTCGGACTGTCGGTTGCACTGATCGAGCTTGGACTTGGTGTCGTGATCGGCAACGTATCGGTCTCGATCCCAACCAGGACTGGCTTGTGTTCGTCGCGAGCTTCGCCTCGATCGTCCTGACCTTCCTGGCCGGCGCCGAGATCGACCCCGACGATTTCCGGGAGCGACTCGGCCTGTCGGTGGGGATCGGCGTCGTTTCGTTCCTGGGGCCGTTCGTGGTCGCCGGTCTGGTGGCGTACGGCCTGCTGGATTGGACCACCAAGGCGTCGCTGATCGCGGGCACGGCGCTCTCCACCACCTCGCTGGCGGTGGTCTATGCGGTGCTGGTCGAGACCGGCCTGAACGAGACCCGGATCGGCAAGTTGATCATGAGCGCATGCTTCGTCACGGACATGGGCACCGCGCTCGCGTTGTCGGCCATATTCATCAAGCCGAACGCGTGGTTCCCGATCGCACGCAGTTCTCGCTGCTTGTGACGGTGGTCGTGCTGTCGGCGATCGTGCCGACCGTGATCGCGCAGCGCTGGTTCTCGCCCGATGTCGACACAGAGCGACGCGCCGACCGTGGCCTTGCACCCGAGCCGATCCCCGCGGAGGAGTACGTCTAACGGGTCCTGATGCGAGAAAGCTATCCGGTGGCGGCTTCGGCCAGCGGAAACCGCGCGGCTGCGTCCTCCCGCTCCACGCGAGCGGCATTCGCCGTGAACGAGACCAGGTGGTAGAAACCCACCAGCGCGATCAGCTCGACGAGCTCGCCTTCGTCCCAGTTGCGCGCGAGCTGCGACCACAGTTCGTCGGACACGGTGGCGTCGTCATGCAGCTCGTCCGCAAGGCGCACGAGCAATGCCTGCCGCTCGGACCACACGGAGTCCGTGGCGTCGCCCCTAACGGTTGCCGCGAGCTGCGCCTTCGACAGGCCGACCGCATCGGCGAACACCGCCGCATGCACGCCCCACTCGTACTCGCAGCCGCACCGTGCACAGGTCCGGTGGATCACGATCTCGCGCTCGATCGGAGTGAGCTTGCCGAAGTTGAGCAGGTAGGCACCGATCGACCTGAAGCGCTCCAGCACGTGCTCGTTCCACGCGACCGTGCGAAACAGCTTCAAGGGCTCGACGCCGGGAGGCATCATCCGGCGCAGCGTCTCGGCCACTCCATCCGGGTAAGGGGGCTCGAGGGGCTTGATGCGGGGTGTCTGGACGTCGGTCAACGGCGGCCTCCGAGATGCTTCGGAAATAGAAGCGCGGGTATACTATCGCTTCTGATTCCGAAGCACAAGCCATCGCCCGTTCCCGGCCGCCCGGTGCGAGGATCGCGAACCGGCCGGCCGATCATGGCGCTGCTCGACCTGCTCGGGAGGCGCTGGACGCTGCGCGTCCTGTGGGAGTTGCGCGCCGACGCGCTCGGCTTCCGCGAGCTGCAGGCCCGGTGCGACGGTATGTCCGCGAGCGTGCTCAGCCTGCGCCTCGGCGAGCTGCGTGACGCCGGCATCGTGCAGACCGACACGGCCGGTGTCAATCGGCTCTCGGAGGACGGCGCAGCGCTGTTGGAAGCGCTCGGGCCGCTGGACCGGTGGGCGAAGCGCTGGGGCGCTGGGCAGGCCAGAAAAATGCAAAACCGGCAATAAGGGGAAGCGTTTTGAGGCTTGGCACAAAGTCGTGCGCCTCCGCGCTCGAACGCGCGCCTTCCGTTTGTGCGTGCCGACCTCTCAAAGACCCGTGGTGGATTGAGCCCTATATACGGGCTCAATCCACCATTGACCAATACGACACACGCCTCGAGGGCAGGGAATAAGCCATCTCGTCAACCTGGCGCCGGAATCGACACGCTCCCGACACGCCTTGCCCCACCAGCCCACCCCCTTTATTGCCCGATTTTCCGAGCAGCGGACCCCTACCTGAACGGCCCCGTCCTCACGAACACCTTCCGCACGACATCGAACGCGGGCTTGCGGAATCCGGTGTCGTCGATCAGGCCCTTCTCGTTCACAGGGGGATGTGGCAGCGGGTCTCCACCGGTCCAGCCCGGCTTCACCCGGAAGTCGTGCAGGGTCCAGACGATCGCCGCGTTGATGAACGGTCTCGAGGCGAACACGCCCAGGTGATACGCGAGGAAGTCGGACTGGAACTCGTAGGTGCCCTTCTCCGTGACGGGCCCGTGACGATTCGCCTCGGCCCCGAACTCGGTGATCATCAGCGCCTGGTGCGGGAAGTCCGAGTGCATCCTGTTCAGGTAGCCGCCCAGGCCGTGGGGATCGGCAATTGAGCCGCCCGGGCCCGGATACCAGCCGAAGTAGTCGTTGATGCCGATCACGTCGAGCCGGAGGTAGATGCGCTGTTTCTCGACGGTCGGGTAGCCGGAGATCGCGATGCCGACGAGGCGCGTCGGGTCCATGCGCTTCACCGTCCGAGCACCGGCCCGGATGTAGCGCTGGAGGCCACGCTTCGGGCGCGAGGCGTTCTCGTTCCCGAGGCTCCACACCAGCACGGAGGGATGGTTGAAGTCGCGGGTCACCATCTGGCGGAGCATCCGCAGCGCTCGTGCCCGGATGCTCACCTGGTTGAAGAGCGTGCTCTTCATCCGGTACACGGGGATCTCCGACCACACCATGATTCCGTAACGGTCAGCGAGCTCCAGCTCGTAAGGGCTGAGCGGATAGTGGGCCCGCGTGATGGTCGCTCCGAGGTCGCGGAGGTTCCGGAAGGTCTCGTCCATCTGCGTGGTCGACAGCGCCGCACCGTGGTCCAGCGAGTCCTCGTGGATCGCCGCGCCGCGCAGGCTCACCTCGCGGCCGTTCAGCTCGATCCGCCCCAGCCGGTTCACCCGCACGCTGCGGATGCCCGTGTGGATCCTGTAGCGCTGAACGGTGCGCCCGCGCCCGTCGAGCAGGCTCAGGCGCAGCGGGTAGAGGGACGGATGTCCGGGCTCCCACAGGAGAGGGCGGCCGATCCGGATCCGGGTCGTGAAGCTGGTCGACCGGCGCCCCGCGACGCGGCGGAAGTGGAAGCGAAGCCGGCGCCCTCCGAAGGAGCCGTCGAGCCGAGCCCGCTGCGCGCCGCGCGCGAGATTGCGGACTGTCGCGTCGATCGTCACGGTGGCCGGGCAGCCGCGGCACCGCAGTCGCGGTCGCGCGAACACGTGGTCGAAGTCGAGCCTCTTGACGGCGCGCAGATAGACCTCCCGGAGAATGCCGTTGTAGTTCCACCAGCCGCCCTCGAAACCGCCGGTCTCGCGCTCCGAGAGCGGCGGGATGTCGTCCGGCCCGCGGCGGCTGTCGACCCGCACGACGAGTCGATTCACGCCCCTCTTGATCGAGCGCGCGGCCAGTTCGAATGGCAGATAGGCACCCACGTGGGACCCGAGGCGCCGTCCGTTCAGCCACACCTCCGCGCGGTGATTGACCGACTCGAAACGAAGCAGCCAGCCGGTGCCGCGCGGCCCGCGCGGTCGCTCGAAGTCACGCCGGTACCAGTGGATCGAGCCCACGTAGCTCGAGACTGAGAAGTCGCCCGCGTTGGCCGCGAAGGGCACCGCTACGGGCCGCCAGCCGGCCGTCGATTCGCTCGAGGGCAGGCCCGCGCGCTGGCCGCCGCCCGGCGGGTCGACGCGCTCGTACCAGTCACCGTCCAGGAGGTAACGGCCTGACGGCCCGTCGCGCCCGACCGTGCGCGCCTGCGGCGCCGTGATCGCGGCCGCCGCCGGGGAGGCCGCGACAACCGTGGCTAGCAGCGCAAACAGCGCGACCGAGACGCGAGCAGACGAACGCACGACGGCCGGAAGATAACCCGTTGCGGATACGCTTCCGCCGTCACCCGTCGACAGGAGGACTTCTTGACCGAGGTAGTGATCACGTCCGCCGCACGCACCGCCGTCGGGCGCTACGGAGGCAGCCTGAAGGACCAACCGCCGACCGAGCTGGGCGCACTCGCCACCAGAACGGCGCTCGAACGCTCCGGGATCGAGCCCGACCAGGTCGACCAGGTCGTGTTCGGGAACGTGATCCACTCCGCGCCGGAGGACATGTACATGGCGCGCGTCGTCGGGATGAAGGCGGGGATCCCGAAAGAGGTGCCGGCCTTCACCGTGAACCGCCTCTGCGGCACAGGCGTCCAGGCAATCGTGTCCGCTGCGCAGTCGATCGCCACGGGCGATGCCGAGGTCGCGATAGCGGGCGGCGCTGAGTCCATGAGCCGCGGCCCGTACTGGATGCCGCAGGCGCGGTGGGGCGCCCGGATGGGCGAGACGAAGATGGTCGACCCGGTGGTGGGCGGGCTGACCGACCCGTTCAACGACATCCACATGGGCGTGACCGCCGAGAACCTCGCCGAGTCGCACTCGATCAGCCGTGAGGACCAGGATGAGTTCTCGGTCGAGTCGCACCGCCGTGCCGCCCGGGCGCAGGAGCAGGGGCTCTTCGACGAGGAGATCGTACCCGTGGAGCTGGTGTCGAAGAAGGGCACGACGGAATTCACGAAGGACGAGCACGTGCGCGCTGATGCTTCGATTGAGGGAATGGCGAAGCTGCGGCCGGTCTTCAAGCCCGACGGGACCGTGACCGCCGGCAACGCGTCGGGCATGAACGATGCCGGCGCCGCGGTCGTGCTGATGTCGGCCGAGGCCGCGGAGCGCCTGGGAGCGCCCGTGCGCGGACGAATCCTCTCCTACTCGTATTGCGGGGTCGACCCGAAGGTGATGGGCATCGGGCCGGTACCCGCCGTGCGCAAGGCACTCGAGCGGGCCGGCCGGTCACTCGACGACGTCGACGTGATCGAGCTGAACGAAGCTTTCGCCGCGCAGTCATTGGCGGTCGTCAAGGATCTCGATCTCGATCGCGAGAAGGTAAATCCGAACGGCGGTGCGATCGCGCTGGGACATCCAATCGCGGCGACCGGAGCCGTGATCACCACGAAGATCCTCTACGAGATGGAGCGCAGGGGCCATGATCTCGGCCTCGTGACGCTCTGTATCGGCGGTGGGCAGGGGATCGCGATGCTCGTGCAGGCGGCTTAGAATTCGTGCCCTGACAAGGAGGAGACATGCCCGTTTTCAAAGACGAACAAGAGGTCTACCAGTACATCGGGAGGTTGTTCCAGGAGCTCACCGACGATCCTGAGCTTTCGCCGAAGTTCCGTCGTGCGGACACGATCGTCCAGTACAGGTATTCGAATCCGGAGTCGCAGATCACGGTGAAGATGAAGGAGGGCGAGGAAGGCCAGGTGGACTTCGGCGAGACCTCGCTCGATCCCGAGATCGTCATGACGATGGAGGCCGACACCGCGCACAAGTTCTGGCTCGGCAACGTGAACGTCACGATGGCGCTCGCCAAGGGCCAGATGAAGGCCAAGGGCCCGGTCGCCAAGATCCTGAAGCTCGTGCCGCTCGTGAAGCCGGTCTTTCCGCGCTACAAGCAGATGCTGGAGAACGAGCACCGCGACGATCTCCTGAAAGCGGCATAGGAGCGCCGCATGGCGATCGACACGGACATCCGCACCGAGGTTCGGGACTACAAGAACTACATCGGGGGTGAATGGGTCGACGCCTCGTCCGGCGAGACCTTCGACATCACGAACCCCGCCACCGAGGAGGTCTTCGCCACCGTCCCCAGGGGTGACCGGGAGGACGCGCGGCGGGCGATCGCCGCCGCCCGGCGGGCCTTCGATGAAGGGCCGTGGCCGACGATGGAGCCGGAGGAGCGCGAGCGCATCCTGCTGTCCGTGATCGATCGCTTCTCCGCGCTCGAGGACGATCTCGCGACCACGGAGACGATGCAGGCAGGGATGACGATCCGGGCCACGAGCACGGTCGTGATCGGTTACTGCATCAGCCATTGGGACTATTTCTCCCGGCAGGCCACGCGGCCAACGCAGGAGCCGCTCGAGCCGGTCAGCTATCCGACCCATTCCTACAACTTCGTGCTGCGCGAGCCAGTCGGCGTTTGTGCCGGCATCATCCCGTGGAACTTCCCGCTCGTGATGGCCGTCTGGAAGCTCGCGCCGGCGCTCGCGATGGGCAACACCTGTGTGCTGAAGCCGGCGTCGAACACGCCGCTGACCGCGCTGAAGCTGGCAGAGATCCTGGCAGACACCGAGCTGCCCCAGGGCGTCGTGAACGTGATCACCGGCGGCGGCTCCACGGTGGGGGAGGAGCTCGCCTCCAATCCCGACGTGGACAAGGTTGCGTTCACCGGGTCGACGGTTGTCGGCCGGCGGATCATGCAGCTCGCTTCCAGCACGATCAAGAAGACGACGCTCGAGCTGGGCGGCAAGTCTCCGAACATCGTCTTCGAGGACGCGGACATGGACCAGGCGGTGGACGGTGCGCTTTGGGCCACGTTCTTCCACCAGGGGCAGGTGTGCGAGTCGGGCACCAGGCTGCTCTTGCCGGAGTCGATCCACGACGAGTTCGTGGAGCGCCTGGTCGAGCGCGCAACGCAGATCAAGCTCGGGGACCCGATGGACTATGAGTCCGATCTCGGCCCGCTCGTGTCGGCCGCGCAGCGTGACACCGTGGAGAACTACGTGCGGATCGGCAAGGAGGAAGGCGCGAAGCTGGTGCTGGGCGGCAAGCGCCCCGAAGGCGACGCGTTCGATCGCGGATACTGGTTCGAGCCCACGATCTTCACCGAAGTCGACAACTCGATGACGATCGCCCAGGAGGAGATCTTCGGCCCGGTGCTGTCCGTGATCAAGTTCTCCAACGACGACGAGGCGGTGCGGATCGCCAACGACTCGATCTACGGGCTGGCGTCGGCGGTCTGGTCACAGGATCCGGACCGCTGCCTCGACGTGGCCAAGCGCCTGCGGGCGGGGACCGTCTGGATCAACGACTTCCACCTGATCAACTGCGTGGCCCCGTTCGGGGGCTACAAGCAGTCCGGCATCGGGCGCGAGATGGCCGGGTACGGCCTCAACGAGTACACCGAGGTGAAGCACGTCCACTGGGACCTCGGCACGCCGAAGGAGCAGAAGATGTTCGGCGTGATCTTGTCCGAGTAGCCGAAGCCACCCGCGAAAACACGGTGTTCGAGCGGCAGGGCGTCTTGGTGCCGTGATCGCAGGCTAGCCGCGCCGCTTCTCCAGCTCGCCTTTCGCGATCTTGCGGAAGCGCATCATCTTCCTGGCGTTCTCTCGGTAAGCCGCCACCTTGCTCTTCGGCAGCTCGAACCCGCCGATCAGGCGATGCGGCACGAGCGACCACCCGGCGTCGTCGCGGACGAGGTCGCCGCGAACCTGAAAGTTGGTCTGCCAGCGGAACTCGGGATCATGCGCGTGAGCCGTCAAGCACGCCTTGCCGGCCGTGACCGGCAGCCACTCGGGAAGCCGGCCGAGGCGGATCCGGCCGGCGCCGCGGTCGGGCTCGACCGTCAACCGGGCCGAGAGCGGGAAGCCATCGGGTCCCACCACCGACAGTACGGCGGTGGGATGCCGGCGTCCGAGGTCCTCGAGCCGCTCATCCCATGCGAGCGCGCCGCCCTCCGGCGGCGCCCGGTCCACCTCCGGCTCCTCCGAGTGGTGCGAGCGCACCTCCTCTATGTGCGCATCGAACAGGGTCGGCTCGCCGGAGCAGTCTCCCTTGTCCCATACGAAGACCCGCTCCGGCCGCACGTAGACGTAGATCCGCATGAAGTACCAATTGAACATGCCGCGAATCGGCTTCGGCGGATAGAGGCTCTTGGTCGCGGGAAGCTTGGCGAGGCTCTCATGCGCGTACCGCTCCCGGTTCTGGACGAGGTCGCGGTCGTCGACCCTTGCCGTGCCCTGCACCAGGACCGCGCACGGATCGTCGATCCCCGACCCGGTCGGGTCCGAGAAGAGCAGCGACACCTGCGGATTGCGCTGCGCATCGGCTGCCTTCTTGGGATAGCCGAGCCCGGTGGTCACGTCGATCGCCCCGTCGCCGGCGCGGTAATACGGCGTCACCGGCCAGGTGATCGGCTGGCCCGAGCGGTCGATCGTCGTGTACTCGGTCGTGATGAACCGCTCGAAGACCCGCTGGACTTCCACTGGGAGGGTGGTCGTCATCGCGGCGAGTATATTCGCGCTGTTGCCACCTGAAACGGACACCGCCAAGGTCGTGCTGACGCCCGCCGCGACGGACGTGATCCGCCGCGTGAAGGAGCAACAAGGCAGCCGCCAGCTGTCGCTCGTGATCGGCAATGGGTGCTGCGATTCGACCGCGCCGTTCCTGTTCGCCGACTACATGGCGGGTCCGACCGAGCGCCTCGTCAGCGAGACGGAGGGCGTGCGCGTGTTCGTGGACGACCTGGTGGCGGCCTCGTTCGCCGGGCGCGAGGTGGTGGTGGACGCAACCGACGATCCCCAGCCGGACAGCTTCTCGTGCGAGGCCGAGCTGGGCTTCCGGTTCTCGCTGGAGCGCCTGCCCCGGCTTTAGTAGCCGGGATCCCCTGGCAGGAGAATCCTGGGCTCCGGGCCCGAGGTGTCGACCCGCGGCAGGATCGGCTCGACGGTCAGGGAGGCGACCGTGTCGAGCGCCTCCTCCGGCGTCGCGAAGTTCGTCAGCGTCTGGAGCATCTTGATCGTCGGGAACACGAGCAGCAGTTCCCCCTCGCCGTGGCGGGCGAGCGCATCCGTGGGCGGGAACCAGTCCACCTCGACGATCTCGGCGCCATCGGGCTCCGGGGCGACATGGGGCGGCGCCTGCGCCAGGTAGAAACGCGTGTCGTAGCGGATCTTGACCTGCTCCGGCGTGATCCACCGGGAGAATGGGATCAGGGTCTCGGGGCCGGGAAGGGACACGCCCGCCTCCTCCTCGAGCTCACGCAGGGCCGTGCGGCGATACGCGTCGTCGCCCTGCTCCGTGCCGTCGACGGCTCCACCTGGGAAGACCCACACGTCTGCCATGAAGCGGGCCTGGGACGTGCGCTTGCCCAGCAGCACCTCGAGGCCACGAGCGGCGTGCTTCCCACCATGGCGGAGGAGGATCACCCCGGCCGCCGCCCGCGGCGCCGTCGGAGCTCCCGGATTGAGCTCTTCGATGTGTTCGTCGAGCCGCTCGTCGGCCATCGACAGCCTGTCTACAGCACGCTCAGGCGCTGTGTCAAACTAGCGCGCGATGGAGGCCGGCATCCAGACCAAGAAGTGGATCTGCGAGTCGTGCGGGTTCATATACGACCCCGACGAGGGCGACCCGGACGGGGGCATCGACCCCGGCACGCCTTTCGAGGCGATCCCCGACGACTGGTTCTGCCCAGTCTGCGGCGCCCGGAAGAAGGACTTCGTCCCCTACGAATAGAAAAGCCGTGATTTCCTTAGGCGGAAATCACGGGAGCTCCGAGGGTGCGACCGTTCTGAGACTCGATCATCCCGCTGTATAGGCCGCCTTCGGTGAGCAGCTCCTCGTGCCTGCCCAGTTCCGCGAGCCGGCCATCCTCCAGCACCGCGATCTGCTCGGCATCGCGCACGGTGGACAGGCGGTGCGCGATCGCGAGCGTGGTGCGCCCGCTGGCGAGATCGTCGAGCGCGTCCTGCACCGCGCGCTCCGTCTCGGTGTCGAGCGCGCTCGTCGCCTCATCGAGGATCAGGATCGGCGGGTCCCGGAGGATCGTGCGAGCGATCGCGATGCGCTGCTTTTCGCCGCCCGAGAAGCGGTAGCCGCGCTCGCCGACCACCGTTTCGTAGCCCTCGGGCAGTGAGGAGATGAGATCGTGGATCTGGGCCGCGCGCGCGGCTCGCTCGAGCTCGTCCTGCGTAGCGTCCGGCTTCGCAAAGCGCAGGTTGTCCGCGATCGTGGCGTGGAACAGGTACGTCTCCTGCGACACGACGCCGACCATCGAGGCCAGCGCCGCGTGGCTCAGGTCCCGGACGTCGACGCCGTCGATCGTCACGCTGCCCTGTTCCACGTCGTAGAGCCGGGCCAGCAGGTAGGCGAGGGTGGTCTTGCCGGAGCCGGTCTCGCCGACCACCGCCAGCGTGGTGCCGGCGGGGATCTCCAGGTCGATCTCGCGGAGGGTCCAATCGCCGTCCTCGGCGTAGCGGAAGCCGACGCGGTCGAAGGTGACCGCGCCGCGCACGTGGCGGGCGTCCGGCGTGAGCGCGCCCTCGCGCTCGTCGATCTCGACCGGCAGCTCCAGGTACTCGAAGACTCGCTCGAACAGCGCCAGCGAGCTTTGAACGTCGACGCCCACCGACAGCAGCGACTGGATCGGGAAGAAGAGCCTTGTCTGAAGCGTGGTGAAGGCGACCAGCGTCCCCAGCGTGATCACGGCGCCGCCGTTGGCGATCGCGAGCCCGGCGACCAGATAGATGAGAGCCGGCATCGCGGCGAAGCTGATCTGCACGGACGCCATCCGCCACCTTCCGGCCATCCGCGAGCGGACCTCCAGGTCTGCCAACTCGGCGGACTCGCGCTCGAACCGCTCGGCCAGCTCCTCGGTGCGACCCATGGTCTTGCCGAGCAGGATGCCCGACACGGACAGCGACTCCTCGACCAGGGCGGAGATGTCGGCGAGGCGCGTCTGGCGCACCGCGGTGATGCGCCGCCGCTCCTCGCCCACCCGCCTGGTCAGCCACACGAAAAACGGCAGCAGGCCGAGTGCGGCCGCCGCCAGGCGCCAGTCGAGCAGGAACATCGCGACCGCGGCCGCGAGGACCGTCGTCACGTTGGACACGATGGACGTGGCCGTGCTGGTCACGACGCTCTGAACGCCGCCGATGTCATTCGCGATCCGCGACTGGATCTCGCCCGTGCGGGTGCGCGTGAAGAAGGCCAGCGACAACCGCTGGAGATGCCGGTACACGGCGGCGCGCAGGTCGTGCATGACCCGCTGGCCGACCATGTTCGACAGCAAGGTCTGCGCCACGCCCAGCGCTCCGGTCGCGACCGAGATCGCGATCATGCCCGCGACCAGCCCCGCCAGGAGCGTGGTGTCCCGGTTCGGGATCGCGTTGTCGAGGACCGCCCGCAGCAGGAACGGCGACACCATGCCGAGCGCCGCCGAGATCAGGATCAGGAAGAGGACGGACGCAAGCCGCAACCGGTACGGGCGAAAAAGTCGCAGTAGACGGCGCCGGTCGAGGCGCGGATCGTTCAGCACGGGCTGCCCGGCTTACAGGAGTGGCCCGCGAGCCGCTCCAGGTACTCGTGCAGCTCTCGTTGTTCGGTGGCGCTGAGTGGGGAGAGCAGGTCTCGCTCGGCCTGCTCGACCGCGCGCTTCGCCTGCGCGAGCCGCCGGTGGCCGGCCGGGGTCACCCCGACGAGATGGCGCCGCCGGTCCCGCGGGTCCCTTGGGCGGAGGATGAGGCCCTCGTCCTCGAGGTCGTCCAGCAATCCCACGAGGTTGCTGGGGTTGATCCGGAGCGCCCCGCCGAGTTCCTGCTGGGACAGCGGGCCCGCCTGGTTCAGGTGGTGAAGAACCGCGAACTCACTCGTGCGCATCTCCAGCGCCGCCAGCGCCTGCGTCAGCCGATAGCCGGTGACCCGCGCGAGGCGGAAGATCAGCATCGCCTGGCCGCCGGTGGCGGTCGGGTCGGCGACGGGCGGGCGGGTAGTGGAAGCCATCGGTGGCACTATGGTAGTCGGATAGTATGATCGGTGCAAATAATGGTCAAGTATAACTATTTGCCGCTAAACTTCAGGCCATGTCTTCCAACCAGGAAAGAGATCAAATGGAAACCTTGCTGCTAGTTCCCCTTGACGACTCGATCGTCTTCCCTGGCATGACGGTGACGCTGGCGCTCGATCTCGGTGACGAGAGCCGCGTGCTGCTCGTGCCCCGCACCAATGGCGAATTCGCCTCGGTCGGCACCGTGGCCGAGGTCGCCGACCAGATCCACCTTCCGGGCGGCGTGCGTGCCGTGACCGTGGAGGGAACCGCACGCGCGACCGCGGGAGCCGCCCACACGGACGGCGCCGGCAACCTGCGCGTGGAGGTCACCCGCCACGAGGACGAGCGCGTCCGCGGCGACCGGATCCGCGCCCTCGAGCGCGAGTACCGCGCCGTGGTCGAGGAGATCCTCGAGCTGCGCGAGGCCGACGCGCGCGTGCGTGCGTTCCTGCGGTCGATCACCGAGCCGGGTGCGCTCGCGGACACGTCCGGCTACTCGCCGGACATAAGTCTCGAAGAGAAAATCGGGCTTCTCGAGACGCTCGACGTCGTCGAGCGACTCGAGAAGGCGCTCGCACTTCAGCGCGAGCGGCTGGCCGAGCTGCAGGTCCGCGTCCGGATTCGCGACGACGTGCAGTCCGGCGCCGAGAAGCAGCAGCGCGAATACTTCTTGCGCAAGCAGATGGAGTCGATCCGCAAGGAGCTCGGCGAGGACGAGGGCTCCGTCGTGGACGAGTACCTGAAGAAGATCGAGGAGGCCGGGATGCCCGAGGCTGTCCGCGAGCAGGCCGAGAAAGAGGTCGGCAGGCTCGAGCGGACGGGTGAGGCCACCGGCGAGTCCTCGATGATCCGAACCTACCTCGACTGGCTCGTCGCGCTGCCGTGGTCAAAGCGCTCCGAGGAACGACTCGACCCGGTGCACGCGCGTGAGGTGCTCGACGCCGATCACGCGGGCCTGGAGGACGTGAAGGACCGCATCACCGAGTACATCGCCGTCCGCAAGCTGCGCCGCGACCGCGGCAAGGCCGAGGAGGGCAGGGCCGCCGGTGCGATCCTGACGCTGGTCGGGCCGCCCGGCACGGGCAAGACCTCGATCGGCGAGTCGATCGCGAAGGCGACCGGGCGCGAGTTCGTGCGCATGTCGCTCGGCGGCATCCGCGACGAGGCCGAGATCCGGGGCCACAGGCGCACCTACATCGGCGCGCTGCCCGGCCGGCTCGTGCGGGCGCTGCGCGACGCGGGCACGATGAACCCCGTGATCCTGCTGGACGAGGTCGACAAGGTCGGCGCCGACTGGCGGGGCGACCCGTCCGCGGCGCTGCTCGAGGTCCTCGACCCGGCGCAGAACCACTCGTTCCGCGACCACTACCTGGACGTCGAGCTGGACCTGTCCGAGGTGCTGTTCATCGCCACCGCGAACATGACCGAAACGATCCCCGGCCCGCTCCTCGACCGCATGGAGCTCGTCGCCTTCGACGGCTACACGACCGAGGAGAAGGTCGCGATCGCAAGCGGCTACCTGCTCCCGCGGCAGCTCGAGCGCAACGGGCTCGAGCAGGGCGAGGTGGGGGTGCCGGATGCGGTTATTCGCACGGTGATCACCGAGTACACCCGCGAGGCGGGCGTGCGGAACCTCGAGCGAGAGCTCGGAAAGCTCCTGCGCAAGACCGCCACGAAGCTCGCCTCGGGCGAGGCCGAGGCTCCCGTGGAGCTCGACGTCGAGGCCATCCGCGAAGGCCTCGGTCGTCAGCGCTTCTTCCAGGAGTCGGTTGAGCGCACGGCTGTGCCGGGTGTCGCGACCGGTCTGTCGGTGACCGGCGCCGGCGGCGACGTGCTCTTCATCGAGGCCACCTCGATGCCGGGCAAGGAGGGCTTCGTGCTCACCGGTCAGCTCGGCGACGTCATGAAGGAGTCGGCACGGATCGCTCTGTCGTACGTCCACGGCCACGCGGACGGGCTGGGCATCCCCGAGCAGGCGTTCGACGAGCGCGAGTTCCACGTGCATGTGCCTGCGGGCGCGATCCCGAAGGACGGCCCGAGCGCCGGCATCACGATGACGACCGCGCTCGCGTCGCTCATGACCGGGCGGCCCGTGAAGCACAACGTGGGGATGACCGGCGAGGTCACGCTCCAGGGACGCGTGCTGCCGATCGGCGGCCTGAAGCAGAAGGTGCTGGCGGCACACGCAGCGGGGCTCACGGACGTGATCCTGCCCGAGCGCAACCGCGGCGACCTCGACGAGGTGCCGGCCGAGGTTCGTGAGCAGATGACGTTCCACCCGGTTATGACGGTCGACGAGGTGGTCGACCTGGCGCTCGAGCCGGCGCCGGTCGACCTGCCGCAGGCGGCCTAGGAATGAGCGCGTCCGAGCGAATCGAGCAAGAGATCGGCGCCCTGCCGGGCGTCACCGCCGCGCCGCACCGGTTCGGCGGGACGGAGTACCGGTACGGGCGCCGTGAGCTCGGGCACGTTCACGGCGACCGCTTCGCGGACCTGCCGTTCCCGCGGAAGGTCCGCGACGAGCTCGTCGCGGCCGGCCGGGCGCGGCCGCATCACGTGCTCCCCGACTCGGGCTGGGTGACCGCTCCGATCGGCACCGAGGAAGAGCTCGAGAACGTGATCGCGCTTTTCAAGCTCGGGTACGACCGCGCACTCGCCCAGGCCGAGCGCCGGGGCAGCGTCGCCGGGGCTTAGCGTTACGCGGCGAGCGCGCCGAGCGCGCCGAGCGCCTCACCTGTGGCGGCGGCGATCGAGTCCGCCGTGACCTCGACGAGCTCCTCGAGCACGTCGGCGGTGATCGAGAGCGGCGGCATCAGCACGACCACGTCGCCGAGCGGCCGAACGATCGCCCCGCGCGCGCGGGCCTCGAGCGTGACCTCGTGGCCCATGCGCACCGCCGGGTCGTAGACCTCCAGCTCGATCCCGCACATGAAGCCCACGCGACGGACCTCGGCGACGTGGTCGAGCGGCTCCACCAGGTCCTCCAGCAGCTGGTCCAGCAGGACGATCTTGGGCTCCAGCCGGTCGA